>Ga0209077_1000320_pt1 | contig 12757 bp, 13 predicted proteins | sample PPLLak1March2015_FD_187247 | JGI IMG/M metagenome (GOLD analysis project Ga0209077, IMG submission 187247) | Freshwater sediment microbial communities from Prairie Pothole Lake near Jamestown, North Dakota, USA - PPLs Lake P7 Core (1) Depth... | ecosystem: Environmental > Aquatic > Freshwater >... | reverse complement strand
CAGGGTTTCAGTCGCCAGTCAGCCGGTCAGCCGGTCAGCCAGTCAGCCGGTCAGCCAGTCAGCCGGTCAGCTGGTCAGCCGGTCAGCTGGTCAGCCGCCTCCCTTACCAGTGCGCCTGCAGCTCGCCTTTCCAAAGCGAAAGCATCGTCGGGTCGAGCTGCATCACGCCTTCCCTGGTGACTCCCTCGGGGGCCGGCACCAGAGCCGACAACCGGTCGTAAACCGCCGGGCGCACCCGCGGTTCCACTCGCGCGAACAGGTGCCAAACAGACAGGGTGTCACGCAACCGGGCGCCGGCCAGCGCGGCCTCAATCGCCGCGGTTCCTGCAGAACCGGCGTCGATCTCTGCCAGAGCTGCCTTGAAGCCAGGCGCGGCGTCCGGAAAATGCGGCGTGCCCGGACCTCGCCCCGGCCGGGACGTGCAAACCGCTCCTGCGGGCACCAGGGATTCGATGCCATCGTACTCCAGAGCGACCCAACCGGACGTTACTTCAAGCTTGCCGTTGCCATTTTCATCCACGCTCAGCTCGTAAGCGCAACCCAGGTCGACAGCCAGCGCGGATGGCGTTTCCACGAAGAACAGGCGCGGCGGCGCCAATATCAGGGCCCTGATCACGCCTTTCTCCAATGCCATGCGCTGTTCGTTTTCGTGGCTTTCAACCAGGCGTACCCGGCTGTTGGGCCGCACCTCCACTTGCCCGATGCTGGCAATCTCGATATGAGCCGTGGATCGGCTGTCCGTCTCCATCATCTGGCCGACGCTGAGTTGGGCGGCGAGATCGCCGCGCTCCTGGGCGCCTCCCTGCGACTCCCACTTCACGCTCCACCCGGTCTCCGCGACTGGCTCGTCCGAAACAAGCATCAGGGCGAAACCGAACGCGAGGAGAATGCAGACCAAGGCGGCGGCCTTCCCGAGTCGGGGGATCAATGCCCGCCGGTACAGATGAATATCTGGAAGAGGGGACCGCCGGCGAGAGCCGATCGCCTTGTGGTCAGCCAGACAGACCACAGACGCGCCAGGTTCTGCGAGCTCACCGGAAATGTCCTGCCAGAAATCGCGGGCGGGGGCCATTTCCGGCAATGCCCGGGCCGCGACCGAGAGCCACCGAACCCAATCGAGATAGGATCGGCATTCCGGACAGCCGAGCAGATGCCTCTCGAACTCGTCGCGTTCACGCCCAACAAGGCTTCCATCGACGAGCTCGTCGACTTTCTTTTGTGCCTCGTTACAAATCATCTTCCTAGTGCCTTTCTGAGCAAAAGCCGGGCGCGGTGCAACTGCGCCTTGCAGGTCCCTTCCGCAACGCCAAGCAATGCGGCAATTTCGTCGTGACGATATCCCTCAATCTCGTACAGCACAAAGACCAGGCGGGCGCGCTCGGGAAGCCCCGCTATCGCCAGCTCCAAGTCCAAATTTTCTTCGGTAGATGTCCGTCTCCCCGGGTGCTGCTCCAGGACTCGGTCTTCGGCAGTGAACACACGGGCGACGCGTCGTCGGTTTTCCCGGATGCTTCCCAGCACCCGGTTGACCGCCAACCGGTAGAGCCAGGAGAAAAAGCTGCTTTCATTCCGGAAGCTCCTGAGAGCCGTCCATGCTTTGATGAAGATTTCCTGGGTAACTTCTTCTGCCCAGTCCGATTCTGCCAGCATTCGGTAACAGAGCGAGTAGATCCGGCGGACATAGATCCGGTACAACCGCTCGTAGGCTGCCGTATCGCCCGCCTGAGCGCACGCGACCCACTCCCGAACCTCTTCCGGGTCCGATGCTCCCTGGTTCCCCATCAATGCGGGGTTTATAGACATCATTTCTCCGGCCGCAAAACCCAAGCCGCCCGTCCGCCTCTGGTTCTTAACTTCGTTAGACACCGACGGGCGGTCCGCCGTTTAAACAGAGTGTGAGCTTACTAATAAATATGCAGTTCCAACCCGGAGGGTTCCGCCGGCGTCTAATCCGGGCAGAAAAACAACTAGCTGCACCACGAAATGCAGCCCAGGCGTGCCGGCCGGCGACACCTGACATACAAAGGAGAACGAATCATGAAAACGAAACACCTGGTCGCTTGCGTGGCCTTTCTTTCGATTACGATCACCGGAGTCGGAACAGCGCTTTGGGCGGGCCCACCGCTGGTCTGCTTCCCGTTTGAGACCGAGAATTCGCGCTCGCTCCCCTGGGGTGGAGCCGGCTGGCACGAAAGTCGTCCTGATTACGACACGGCCAAGCTCGCCGCAGACACCCTGGCATTGCTTCAGCCGGAAACCCCCGTAATCACGCGTATGGAAACTCTCCGGCGTTCGGCGCTCTACGGCATTCGCGATCAACAGGCAGCCATATCCGTGATGGGCGCTCTGAAGACGCGGATGCTGGAGGCCAAGGGCACTCCCGCGGCCCTTGCCCAGTTCGACCTCGGATACTTCGTCGAGACGTACAGACAAGCGCTGCCGATCCTGAAACGCCCGGTGACCGCGCCCTCAATTGACGGTTATGCCCTGGTGCAGCAGGCGATCGACAAGACAGGGAATCCCGAAATGGAATTCGCAGCCGCCCTGATGAGCTCGACAAAGACATCCAAGAACCAGCAAATGCGCCACCTGCAGCGGGCGGCAGCCGGCGCCCAGGAGGGGTCACTTCTCGCCCGGAACCTGGTGTCGCACTTCAACCATATGGGCCAGGATTTGCGGGCGCTACGAGCGTCGGTCAACGACGCGGGAAGCCGACCTTAGCGGCCTCCTCGGTGGGGCGGCGAAAAGGGCCGCCAAGCGCTGCGGTTTTCCGAAGAAATCAACCCCGCTTGGCGGCCCCCTGTGCTTATAATCGTTCGTATGCCTGCCCGGTCGCTCGCTTACCTATCCCTGAGGTGCTGTCTGCTGGTTTTTGCGATCTCGTTCCACGGTCTTTTCGCCTCGGGTGAGAGTGAGGGCTTCGTCGACGTGGTGGTTATGAAAGGCTCGATGACGGATGGCGAAATCCTTGCCAACCTCGATGGCAGCGACTTCACGATCACGGAGAACGGAATTCGCTGCAACGTGGTGAAGGTCTCACGCATGGTTCCCGCCGATGTCGTTTTCCTCCTCGACCGGAGTAGTTCCATGGACGATTGGTGGGCGACCAAGGACGTGGAAACGGGCGTCATGAGCGAGATCCGACGGTTGTCCGGATTGTTACCTGAAGAGTCGCGCTGCTCGGTCCTGGCCTTCGATCAATCAGTCTATCCCGTTGCCATCGAATCTCGGCAGCTGCCCCCGGTCCCCCGGGCGAGTCGAGGTCCAGGGAGGCCAACTGCTCTTTACGAGGCCTTGGGTGAGGCACTAATTCCACTCGGGGCATCCCCAGGGAGGCGGATTATCGTGGTCGTGACCGATGGAGAAGACAACAGCAGTGAGTTGTCTCTATCCGCAATCGGGAAAGAAATAGACCGGAGCCTGGTAACGGTCCATATTGCATTTGCTACATCAGACCTGCCGGCGGTCGGGCCAGACACTCGATTCCGGTTTCCTCCCCGGGTGGTGGCGGAACTTCCAAGGAGATCGGGAGGAACCGTTTTCCCGTTCTCGGTGGTCTCGTTTGCCAGGATCGAGAAGAACTTTCACGTTCTCTCGAACTTTCTGCGCGGGCAATATCGAGTCTTCTTCCGCCGGTCGAGTTCGGTAAGCGGAACGAAGAAGCGGACTGTCCAGGTCCGAGTCTCTCGTGAACGTTGGGGGAAAGTCCGTCTCTTCGCGCGACGAGACTTCGGCACCCAACCTTGAGGCTTTAAGGGCCTTCTTAATTGATCCGTCCTTGTACTTTTCCGAGCTTCCCGTCGATTCCGCTCCGCCATGGCGACGAGCCATTCGGCCCGATTGGCCCCGTCGGTAACCATGCGGGCCAACCGGCGGCCTCAGGTGAAAGGACCCGGTTGGAACCACGCGCTCGCACTGCGACTGTTTCGTCAACCCGTTGGCGGGCAGCAAGAACAGCCTCGGCGTACTCAGGGTCTGGGGCAGGGGGCAAAGCCGCCTCCGGGAGAACGAAACCACGTGCCTTGAATTCCTTCCACACTTGGTAATACCTGGCCATCTTGCCCTTGAAGGCAGGATGGAAGACGGCGTCCCGCCCGCCGCGGCAGTCGGTGAACTCCCAGCTGGGATACCACGGGTCAACCCAGCTCAGGTAAGCGCCGAATCTGCGGACCTCGGGGTTGACGCTCTTGGCCGTGTGTTCCGGCGGGAGCGTCGAGCGGGTTACCTCTCCATAATACTGTTCAAAGGCGATCGCCATCAGCTGCGTGAAGTCGCTCACCATCAGCGCCTCCGGGTCCTTGTCCAGCAGTATCCGCTCGTGAATGGACGCAAGACCAAAAGGTGCTTGCGGCCGTTCAAATACCGCAAGATCCGAGCGCCGGTATCGCGCCCGAAGCGCTTCGATAGCCTTCCGTCCGTCCTCAGTCCGCCGCAGCCGAACGACGCTCCTGTCCATCCGAAGCAGAAGGTCCTCTGCCCTGTCCCTCACGAATGGGTCCCGAGACGACCGTAGAATGGCGGTCACGGCCGGGATCGACTCTTTCGGTCGTTCCATCAGGATCATCTGACACTGGTGAATCCAGATATTTACATCGGTGTAGAAGCCCAGGGCTGCCAACTGGCGAGCCTTGGCCGCCAGACGAACCCATTGCTTCACGACATGTTCAGTCGGCCACTTTCTGAGGTCCTCGAGAAAGAGCCCGGTGTGCTCACGGGCGTGGAAGCGCAACTCGGTGTCGTCCGTCTGCTCGGCAGCCCAGTAAACGGCGTTTCGAGCCTCCACGCCAATCCTTCGCCCATCGATGGGTGCGAAGCGGTTGATTTCTCCGCCATGCTCAAGCTTCTCCGACCAGGCGGTTCGAGTCCAGTCGCGCACCGAACCGTGAAGCTCCTCAAACGGAAACTGATCATGGGGGACAAAGCGGTCCATGTCGCACAGCAACATCAGCGCGAGCGTCCGGTCCATGCCCTTCCCACGGCGAACGATGTCAGTCAGAACCGGCGCCGCATCCACTCCCCAGATGAGCATCGTGTCGCGGACCACCTGGTCTCCGAAAAGGTGACGCTTGATCAAGGTGAGCCAGAGCTTCACTTTCTCGTCGGGCGGGAGGCTCGGGAATAATCGGATGAGCTTGCAGTCGTCCCGGCCGACATGACTCTTCTTGTACTCCTTGACTGCCGCCGCAAGCTCCTTCCGCTCGTCCTCGGTCAATTGCCCTCCGGCTGTCGCCGGTTGATTGCAGACGAAGGCGCAGACTAAAATCGCTGCCCACAAGCGCGTCTTCCCCGAGAACCCCAACAGATGCATCACGGACTCTTCTCCTGATCGCTGAGGAGCAAGACGAGTGCCAATCCGCTCTTAACGCGTGTGACCGAACAATAGACTCTCTGGCGTCAGCCGGTGCCGATCTTTTTGGCACTTGCTGTCGAGGATCTGCTCCACCGGAGGCACCTGGAGCCACGCAGGAGTGCGCCTTTAAGGCGACTGGCCGAGGTCGTGCTGTAAGGAACAGAACGTGCATCCGACCAAGCGCAAGGAGACATTATGATTTCACGACACAATCGCCTCATTGCTTCGTTTGTGATCGCGTCGTTTGCCCTGAGCTCGGTCTTCGGACAAGGCGGCGGCCCATCCCAGAACCCCACCCCACCGAAAGAATCGTCCAAGTACCGGATCATCTGCACGGCCGCCGGAGCCGGTGGGGCCTATACCTTGGGGGTTTTTGCCGGCATCGCGGCGTATGACGACGCCACTTTCGCGGAGCGAAAGATCTGGACGCTGGCACTGGCGCTCGCCGCCGCAGGCGGGGTCGGTGGGTACTTCCTGGGACGAGCCATCGACAAACGGCACAGCCGGGTTTCGGTCCCGGTCACCGCGGACAACTTCGATCGCAGCCTGATGAAAGCCCAGTACCAACTGGGAGGCTGGCCCACTGTCCCTCGGACTGAGCGGTGGCCAGCGGCCGGCGTGGCCTTCTGCCCTCCCGATGATGAAGCCCAAGCGGTCATCTGCCCGACCGAGTAGGATCGCGCAGTCGGATGGCGAACCGCAGACACCAACGGACCTCGAGGTCCTTAAAGTCAGCTTGTCTGCCCGGTTGGCCCCCTGCGGCTCCCTCAAAAAAACACGCAACTATCAGCGCAGGTCCACGTCTTATTAGTCGCGCTTCTATTTGAGAGCGCAAAAAAATTACGGAAATTGCAGAGATTGCTCGCGTTGTCGGATGCAATCCGTATAATTATTTTTAGTGTCAGGCCGCTGAGTCTCAACGTGGGATTTGTGTGGTCACGCACAACGGATCAAAGGAAGCAGGGCTAAAATCCTGCAGGTTTCGGTCGGGTTGTCAGGGAGGTTTGTTAACCTTCGCCTCATGGTGAGGCCATCAGCCTGACCGACATGGTGAAAGGAGATACAGGCCATGAACGATGACTGCGCAAGCCAGTCAGCCGAACCTCCCGGTAGGTTGTCTGTCGACCTGCCTTTAGTCAACCCCGCACCGGCGAAACGCCCCTCGAACGCCCGGAATCTCGTCATTGGGCCAAGGGCCCGTCTTTTCAGAGAGCGCTTTTTCCCAGCCGTCACTGACTTCGAATGGAACGATTGGCACTGGCAGCTGCGTAACCGGATTACGGACCTCCGTACCCTGGAACGCTTTCTGCAGGTCTCTGAAGACGAGCGTCTGGCTTTGCAGAGCCACTCCGGCCCGCTCCCGGTGGGCATCACGCCGTACTACGCCTCCCTTCTGGACGAGATCAACCCGACCCAGCCGCTTCGGCGGACCGTCGTAATGGTCACCGCCGAGCATTTTCGGGTGCCTGGAGAGGCGGACGATCCCCTGGGTGAAGACCATGCCTCCCCGGTTCCGGGTCTGGTACACCGCTACCCCGACCGCGTTCTGTTCCTGGTCACGGGTTTCTGTTCGGTGTACTGCCGGTACTGCACGAGGTCCCGCATGGTGGGTAACCCCGGCGGGGAATATCGATTTAACACGAAGCAGTGGGACCGGGCGCTGGAATACATCGCGGCGCATACCGAAATCCGCGACGTTTTGTTGTCCGGCGGCGATCCCCTGACGCTGGCAGACAATCGTCTGGAATGGCTGTTGTCCAGGCTGAGCCAGATTCCGCACGTTGAGTTCCTGCGGATCGGGACGAAGGTTCCGTCGGTCCTTCCGCAGCGAGTGACGCCCGCGCTCACTCGCATGCTGCGCAAGTATCATCCGCTTTGGATGAGTATTCACTTTACTCATCCAGACGAACTGACCCCGGAAGTGGCGGAAGCCTGCTCGCGGCTATCTGACGCTGGCATTCCGCTTGGAAGCCAGACCGTATTGCTGGCGGGCGTCAATGATGACGTGGAGGTGATGAGGCGGTTGGTGCACGGTCTGCTGAAGATCCGCGTTCGCCCCTATTACCTTTACCAATGCGATCCGATCTCCGGTTCGTCGCATTTCCGCACACCAGTGGAGAAGGGACTGGAAATCATCCAGGGGTTGCGGGGCTACACGACCGGTTACGCGGTTCCGACCTACGTCATCGATGCCCCCGGTGGTGGCGGGAAGATTCCTCTTCTTCCCGAGTATTACGTAGGCCGCGAGGGTGACGACATCGTCCTTCGCAACTACGAGGGTAAAAAGTTCAAATACCCGGATCCGTTGGCGCGGCCTGTCGATTCGGCGTCGGCCGATCCGAAACTAGTCCAGTTGAGGGCTTAGCAAAATGGGGAGCGCGGGCTCCCCATTTCTTTCGCTCTTCGCGTTTGATACACTTCACCGGACTCCGGACTGCGGCGTGTACGCGCCTCCCGTCAAACAGATCCGAAGCGAGAACTGAAATGAGAATCGGAATAACCTACGACCTCCGGGATGAGTACCTGCGCAAAGGGTATGGGAAAGAAGAGACGGCCGAGCTGGACAGCCGGGAGACCGTCGACGCCATTGCGTGCGCACTCGGCAAACTCGGACATCAGACGGTCAACATCGGCAACCTGAACGAGTTGGCGCGGAGACTCCTGGCCAACGAGAGATGGGATCTCGTCTTTAACATCGCCGAAGGATTTCACGGTCTCGGACGCGAAGCGCAGGTTCCCTGCCTTCTCGACGCCTACCAGATTCCTTATACCTTTTCCGATCCGGTGGTGCTCGGCCTGACTCTTCACAAGGGCCTGACCAAGCATGTCATCCGCGATCTCGGCCTTCCGACCACTGATTTCACGGTTGTTTCCGACACCGAGGAAATCAACGAACTCGATTTCCGCTTCCCTTTGTTCGCAAAACCCGTGGGCGAAGGTACGAGCAAGGGCATTTCCGCCGATTCCAAAATCGATGACCTGCGCCAGCTGCGCGCGGTGGTTGCCCGGTTGCTGAGTCTTTACCGTCAGCCGGTGCTCATCGAAGAATTCCTGCCCGGCCGGGAGTTCACCGTAGGGCTCGTCGGCACCGGGAAGGCCACGCGCGCGCTCGGAATCATGGAGGTGCACCTTCTCGACACGGCCGAGCAGGGCTCCTACTCTTACCAGAACAAGGCAAACTACGAAGACCGGGTCAAGTACCGGCTGGTCGATGACGAAACGGCGGAACAGGCCAAGGAAACGGCCGTCAAGGCGTGGAGAGGCCTCGACTGCAGGGATGCCGGACGCATTGATTTGCGATGCGACGATGAAGGCGTCCCCCAATTCATCGAGGTGAATCCGCTTGCGGGTCTTAACCCGGTCTGGTCGGACTTGCCGATTCTCGCGCGGTTGGCCGGGGTGGAATACGACGACTTGCTCGGTATGATCATCGATTCCGCCTGCGAAAGGATACGCAAGGCTTGAGAATCGCGGTTCTCCACGGGGTCGTGCCGCCGGAAGCACCTCCGGACGAGCAGGATGTGCTCGTCGAGGCAGAGGTTGTATCGTCGTGCCTCCGCAGCCAGGGACACACGGTCGAGCGGATTGAGTTTTCGCTGTCGCTCCCTGACGTAATTGCCCGCCTGCGCGGCTTCGCACCTGACCTCGCATTCAATCTCGTGGAATCGGTCGAAGGAAAGGGTCGTCTCGCGTACTTCGCTCCGGGGCTTCTGGACTCCTTGGGCATCCCGTACACGGGCTGTCCCGCAGAGGCGTTCTTCCTGACCGGGAGCAAAACGCTCGCCAAGCGCATCATGCAACAGGCTGGAATCCCCACGCCTCTCTGGCTCTCCGCGGATTCGGCCGTGACCGAGCTCGACGGCTCTCCGTGGATAGTGAAATCGGTCTGGGAGCATGCATCCATTGGAATCGGGCAGGACAACGTCGTCGCAGACAGCGCTCTCGCAGCGGAGCGTATTCGGGAAGGCCCCGATGAGAGGTTCGCCGAGCGCTTCATTCACGGTCGGGAGTTCAACTTGTCACTGCTCGGGTTCAAGAAGCAACCGGAGCTTTTGCCTCCCGCCGAAATTCAGTTCATCGATTTCCCTGACGGGCAGTACCACATCGTCGACTACCGCGCAAAGTGGGACGAACAGAGTTTCGAGTACAAGAACACGGTAAGAACCTTTCAGTTCGGGCCGGATATGGAACCGGTGCTGAACCGACTGGCTCTCGTCGCCAGCCAGTGTTGGACCGTCTTCGGCCTTCGCGGCTACGCCCGGGTGGACTTTCGGGTCGATCGGAACGGCGAGCCGTGGGTCCTGGAGGTAAACACCAACCCCTGCATTTCGCCGGACGGTGGTCTCATGGCCGCTGCCCGGGAAGCCGGGTACGATCACGGGACGGTGATCGCGCGAATCGTGGCCGAGGCTCTCTAGCTGCCAATATCGACTATGCCCATCGAACTCACCTTTCTGACTCACGTCTCGCAGGCCGATCTCGTTCAACTCAGATCGCTGGTTGCAGCCACCGGCTTCTTCAACGACGAGGAGGTGGCAATAGCCTACGAACTGGCCGAGGAGAGTGCCAGACGAGGCGAAGAATCGGGGTACTTCTTCCTTCTTGCCAAGACTGAAGGCCGCCTCGTCGGCTACACGTGTTACGGCCCGATACCCGCTACGCTCGCCAGCTACGACTTGTACTGGATCGTGGTCAATCCGCAGTTCCAGGGCAGGGGCATCGGGAAAGCCCTGCTGCGGGAGAGCGAACGAATGATCGCCGAACGCGGCGGACGCCGGGTCTACATCGAAACGTCTTCGCGCGAGCTCTACAATCCTACGCGGGCCTTCTACCTCTCCGCCGGATACCGCGAGGAGGCAGTACTCAAGGATTTCTATCGCCCTGGCGACTCGAAAGTCATTTTCAGCCGTGAGCTATCACCGACTCCGTAACGGACCCGCCTGCGATTTTGGCCAAGGCCCGGCAAGCTGGCTGACGTCGGTTTTGAGATGGATGCCGAGAGAATTCAACTAAGAACAAAAGTCACCTGCGAGATTCGCACCTGCCACCTCGAAGATCTCGGTCAGGTGGCGCACTTGGAAGCGCGCGTCTGGCGCGAGCTCGCCGCATCCGCCGACGAGATACGCCGGCGGTTCAGCGTTTTTCCCCAAGGCTTCTGCGTCGCGGCCGCAGGACCGGACATCCTCGGCTTCTGTTGTGCGGTCCTCACAGACCTTGACCCTCTGGATCCTTCGCACCTCAGCGAAGCTTTTCCGCCTAGGCACGTCCCGCGCGCCCCGTATTTCTTTGTGTTCGGTTTGACGGTGGATCCGGTCTTCAGGCAGCTTGGCATAGCGAATTCGCTGGTGCACCGCGAACTGGCTGCCGCCAAGCGGCTGGCGGCATCGAGGATTCACCTGATCGCGAATGCACACTCCCAGCCGCTCTTCGTTAAGCATCACTTCACGACCCTGCGTCCGGTCGCGCTTTTTGCGGATTACCCCCAGTTGATGCCCTCCCCGGTGCTCATGGAACTGCGCCTGGACTGATTGGGGCTCCCTGATAGGGGCTATCCGTCTCATTGGTCCTATAATCGAGCTATGGCACCCGAGGGAAAGGATCCAGAGCCGCGATCGTACGACCTGGTGCGAAAACCAGAGGACGCAATCTACCGAGCCTGTTATTCGCCAATCGATCTACGTGACTTGCTGGCCAGTTCCGAGACCCGCGGCCGGATTCGCAAGTTGCCCGCTGTTCAAATTTTTTTCGGCCTCAAGGAACTGGACGAGGATGAAATAGCGGTGCTCGCGCCTCACCTGACCCGCGAGCAGTGGCAAGCGGTTATCGACCTCGATATCTGGGAGCGGGCAACGGCCAGTACCGAGCGGTTCCTCTCCCTCCAACGTCACCTGCTGTCTGCTGAGGACGCAGTCGCCCGGAAGCTGATCGCCGCCGCCGACCGTGATCTCTGGGAGCTCCTGTTTCGACGGCAGATTACGATTCACCGCAAGGTCTATGACGACCTGGAAAGCGAGCCGAAGGAAGGCGAACAGTTTCACACGCCGGACAACCGGTATCTGCTCGTCCTGCCCGAGAACCCGGAAGTGGCGAGACTGCTGCGAGCCGTCATCTTGCGACTGTACGCCCTGGATTCCGAATGGACTGCGGTTACGCTCGAGTCGGCAATGAGCCGCACCCGGCTGGAGATTATGGAGACAGCCTACCGCAGTCGCACCGAGCGGGTCGAAGAAATGGGCTTTCAGGACTACTTCGACGCCATCGGAATCTATACTCCCATATATCCGGGGGAACGCCTGCCCAGGAAGCGCATTGAAGAAACTGAAGCGCTTTCCGAATTGCCGGCGCCCGGAACTAAAGCTCCACGGACTCCGCTCCTCCTGATCCAGGTCCTCGCGAGAGCGAGCCAGGCCGGTGACATCGGCGAACTGCTCGAGGAGCTCTTTTTCGTCTGCAACAAGCTCCTGACCGCGGACCGAATTTCACCCAGTTCGCCCAACGCAGTAAGGCGGGGGATCAAGAAAGCAGTCGCCGGCATCAATCTGGGCCTGGAAATCTGGTCGGGTGGAAATCTGGAGAAGGCGGTCGCTGGAGTGAAATCGATCCACCTTCAGTCGTTGTTCCAGCGGGGGTACGCCGAGCTCCTGATGATGAGGAAGAACGCTCAACAGTTGGCTGACAAGTTGATCCCCTCACTCGGATCACTCGATGAAGCCTTCTTGAAGGCGCTCGGCCGGACCTATCCAACGCGCATCGTCCGCAAGGGCGATCGGTTTCGACGTCGGTTCTTTGAAAGACTCGAGCAGGTGGAAGCGGCGCTGGAGAGATTGGCAAAACTGAGCGGGACAGCCAAAGACGAACACGGAAGGGCACAGACGAGCACGGACGAGCCCTGATCAGAGGCTGTCCGTGTAAGTCCGTTTTGGTCCGCGTACGTCCGAGTCTCTTGCTACCTTTCGCGCCTACGCCTACTTCGTCATTTCTGCGGCAATGAAGTCCATATCACGCAACAGGCCTGCCTGGCAGGCAGCCACGGGCAGCCTGGCAATGATCGGATCGGCTGCCCCATCGGCGGTCGCCTCGCCACCCCGCAAAATCTTCTGCGCGTTAGCATGGGCTAACTCGACCGTCTCCCGGGCAAAAAGTCGTGAAACGGCCAGCATGAAATCGCGCGACCATTTGCCACCAAGGTCGGTCCTGGCCGCCTTTTGACACATCGCCCCCGCCACTTCGGCCCAGGTCATCATATCGGCCAGCAGGAACATGACATGCTGCGACTTGGTTAGCTTAAGGTCACGCGCCACGTGCACAACCTCGGCCACCGCGCGTAGTGCGCGCCCGACCCACGGCCCCCCCGTCTCGGCCGGCAACTGCTCGACCGCGTCCGCCATTGAAGTGTAGTAACCGCCC
>Ga0209077_1000318_pt1 | contig 12771 bp, 8 predicted proteins | sample PPLLak1March2015_FD_187247 | JGI IMG/M metagenome (GOLD analysis project Ga0209077, IMG submission 187247) | Freshwater sediment microbial communities from Prairie Pothole Lake near Jamestown, North Dakota, USA - PPLs Lake P7 Core (1) Depth... | ecosystem: Environmental > Aquatic > Freshwater >... | reverse complement strand
AACCCTCCTCACAAACTGTCATTGCTTCCAGCTGATGTTTCGGGCGAGCGCTGTGCGTACGATTGCTGGTTTATATCACCGTTTGTTGATGCCGGGCAACAGTCGGGGCCGGCGTTTTATTGTGGCCGGACTCTCCAGAGTCCAGCGTCGATAGGATCGGCGCTGGCATGCACGCGCTGTTTCAACACCGTCGATGCAGGTGTGTCTGCATCCGGTCAGATTTGAACGCCTGGGAGGACATGGTCTAAGATGGTTACAGGCTCTAACTGCAGGGTGGCATACACACGGTCGAGGGCGCAAAGCGCCGAGGGGCAGTTCCTTCATCCGGCCGAGACCAGCCCTGCGCGTCCCAGGCATCCCGAGGAGTTAAAAATGCAGTTGACTTCGTTCGGCCACAGGGCCGTGCTCTCGGTCGCCCTGTGTCTGCTTCTCTTTAGTCCTGTCTTGGCTCAGTCCGATACCGCTCAGATCTCTGGGTTTGTGCGGGATCAGACCGGTGCCTCGGTGCCAGGTGCTGGGGTAACGGTCACAAACGAGACTACCCAACTTGAGCGAAAGACGGTAACCAGCGATGAAGGTTACTACGCGGTGGCGAGTCTGCCACCGGGTTACTACACCATCTCGGTGGAGATGGCCGGGTTCAAAAAGTTCGTCAAGACCCGTAACAAGCTTGACGCCAGCGTCAACCAGAGAGTGGATGCCGGACTGGATGTCGGCGGCGTTGAGGAAACGATATCGGTCGTCGCTGCGCCCACGCAGATCCAGTCGGACAGCGCGACGGTGGCCAAGTTGGTGGAAAGCAAGCAAATCGAAAAGATGTCCCTGAACGGCCGCAACCCGCTCTTCCTGGCCACGCTGAAGCCGGGGGTGCGGCGCGACGGCGCTTTGACAGGATTTAGCTTCGGCCTGACGTCGGGAGGTTTCTCGATCAATGGCGGCCGGACCCAGGACATGCTGATTACCTTTGACGGCGCAGTCGGCATTCGAACACGCGCGAACGGGACCAGCGTGGGGACGGCGGACCTGGATGCGGTTCAAGAAGTACAGATTCTGACGGCCAATTACAACGCCGAGTACGGACGTTCTTCGGGCGGTCAAATCCGAATCATCACGAAGAGTGGTGGCCAGAGCTTCCATGGGACGGCTTACGAGTACTTGCGTAATGACAAGCTGGACGCGAACAGCTGGTCGCGCAACAGAGCCGGCCTCGAGCGCGAGGCCAGCCGGTTCAACCAGTTCGGCTACAACGTTAACGGACCGGTTTTTATCCCGGGCCTGTTCAACACCAACCGTGACAAACTGTTTTTCCTTTGGAGCCAGGAATGGGTGAGGCGCCGCCGCGACGTGACTTCCATCGTCACTGTTCCCAGTTTGAAGATGCGTCAAGGCGATTTCTCGGAGTTGCTCGATCCCGCCAACTTCTACTTCGGAAAGGCGATCACGGTCAACGATCCGGTTACCGGTCAGCCTTTCCCGAATAACGTGATTCCTGCTGAACGCCTGAGTCCCAACGGACTGGGCTTCCTCAACGCCTTCCCTGAACCGACAGCCGGCTTCTTGCAGGGCCGTAACAACTTCATTCAGACACGCCCGCAGCCGGAGAACCAGCGGAAAGACACGCTCTCCCTCGATTTCGTTGTGAACGAGAACCAGTCGATCAGATTCCGTGGGTCTATGTACAACTGGACCTCCGTGGATGCCTTCCGCAGCGGCCTCGATCGGGCAGTCACCGACTGGGATCGGCCCAACCGTACGGGCTCGGTCAGTCATCTCTGGACGCTCAGCCCGACGATGATCAACGAGGCGATGGCGACAGCCAGCGTGGATGTCGTCCATATCGGCATCTTCCAAGAGGGCGGGCGGTTCGAGCGAAGCAGGTATGGGATTAATTACCCGTACCTCTTTCCGGACCGCAAAGAAATCCCTGACAAGATCCCGACGATCGACATCTCCAATTTCCAGCAACTGGACGGCGGGCCGTACCCGGCCTCGTCCTCGGGCCCGATTTACAGTGTGAACGACAACTTCACTAAGATCTGGGGCACGCATTCGCTGAAGTTCGGCGTACTTTACGAAAAGGCCGGGCAGAACGATTTCGACCAGATCAACGTGACCGGCGTGCCTGGCGGAACCAACAACCAGAACGGCCGGTTCATTTTTGACGATACGCGGGCGGGTGCTCCCACGACCGGGCTCGGCATCGCCAATACTGCCATGGGCCTGTTCACGTCGTACGCGGAGATCGGACCTCGTGCCAACACCCCGTATCGAAGCAACATGGTCGAGTGGTACGCTCAGGACAGCTGGAAGACCACGCAGACACTGACGCTGGAATACGGTCTGCGATGGACCTACGTGACCCCTTACTACTACAGCCTGTGGGGCAACATGGCGATATTCGATCCCAGCCGGTATGACCCGGCAAACGCCGTCGTTCAGGATCCGCAGACCGGGTTTATCCTCAGCGGTGATCGCTACAACGGCGTCGTGATTCCGGGCGACGGCTGGCCGGAAGCGGCCAGTGGACGTGTGGCGATTGCGGACACAGGCGAATTCGACCGCCTGTTCTCCGGGGACGACCTGGTCGCCAAGAGGCAGTGGACCAACTTTCAGCCCCGCGTCGGGTTTGCCTACCAGATCGGTTCGAAGGACGTCATCCGGGCGGGTGCCGGCAGGTTCTTGTCCCGGCCGGGAGTTTCGGATAACGTTTTCCTGGGTGGCAACCCGCCTTTCCAGCCGATGGTGTCAATTGCTACCGGCCAGGCCGACGCTCCCGCCGGCGGAAGTGCGGCCGGGTTTCCACAGTTCTTCATGACCATGGACCCGACCTTCAAGATCCCGCAGTCGTACATGTGGAACGTGTATTACGAGCGGCAGGTGATTTTTGACACTTCCCTGTCGGTCGGCTATGTCGGCCGCACGGGTCTCTATCTGGAGCGGGAACGAAACCTGAACAGCCTGCCTGTCGGCACGCTGTACAGGCCGGAAAACGCCGGGATCAACACCAACGTGCTTCGCCCGTTCAAAGGCTTTGCCCAGATCCCGATGGCCGAAAATGCCGCTCGTTCCGAATACAACGGCCTGCAACTGGAGTTGAACCGCCGCTTCGACCGGGGTCTCGGTTTCGGTATCGCCTACACCTACTCCCGGTCATATGACAACGCCTCCGATCGGCGCTACCGGATGTTCAATCCTCTGGATGGGAGCCTCGACTGGGGCCCGTCCAATTTCGACACTCCCCATATCCTGGTAGTAAATGCGATCTACGAATTACCTTTCCTCCGAGGTGCAGGCGGGCTGCGAAACGCCTTTCTCGGCGGGTGGACGGTAACCGGTGTCTACCAGTTCCAGAGTGGGATGCCGTTCCAGATCGGCACGGGCGAAGATTTCGCGGGGATCGGGAGCGGCAACGAGACCCAATTGTGGAATCTTGCTGGGGATCTTGAATTGCCAAGGGGCGACCGGGCATTCTCGGAAGGCGCCTCGGACAGCAACTTCTACTTCAGGACGACTTCCGGCGGAGCGCCTATTGCAACAACTCCTGCACAGGGCACGTTTTCGGCTCAAACGCGGAACTCCGCGGGGTACCAGCCAAACAGCCACAACATGAGCATGGCTTTGTTCAAGGCTTTCGCCATTACCGAGTCTCAGCGAATTGAGTTCCGCTCCGAGTTCTTCAATCTGCCCAACCATCCGAACTGGAGCAACGTGGACACCGATCCGCGCTCCGGTACATTCGGCAAGGTGACGAGCAAGACCGGTAACCGGGAAATTCAAATGAGCTTACGCTACAACTTCTAGCCGCTCGAGTCCGCCCTCGGGTTCCGCCGGGTTATCCGGCGGAACCCGATCCCCTCTCGCGTCCCAAACTCCCCTCATTCGATCCCGCTGCGCCCGCGCGTCTCATCAGACGGATCAGACCGATCGGTCCCGATCCGTGTGATGGGATGGCAAAGTTGACAAGCAGCAGAGCTGACTTCATCAGCAGTTCTGCTGGTCGGCTATATCACCGCCTCCTTTCACCTGCAGGTTAGGTTAGACGGAGTGTGGCTCGCTTCGTATGCCGTCCAGGCGATTCTGCGACTTGCTCTCGATGCCGTAGTTGTCGTTGCCCCGTTGCTGCTGTGGCACCGGCGTAAGGGCGATGCGAGCGATCTGCAGCTGGCGGGGAAGTAATCACAATCTTGTCGTGGCCGGACTCACCAACTCGAGAGTCGGGTGCTGACGACGCTTCGGGCGTTACGCTCCCGGTTCTGGAAGACCCGCTGCCCTGCTCCCTCTGGGCTTATCCGAAGCAGCACCCTAGACTGAAAGTAAGAAGACTGTTTAAGGAGGCAACTATGAGTGACCGTTACACCGACACCGAGGCTGAGTTAGAGACTTCGGAACGTCGCGAAACGATCTCCAGGCCGCTGGGCGAGCTGAAAGGCAAGGCGATCCTGTCGATTGATTCAGGGGAAAAACTGGGGCAGGTCGATGACATCCTTATTGACGTTGCCAACATGCGGGTTGCGGCCATCGTGACCTCATTTGGCACTTTGCTGAACAAAGAGAAGCGAATCCTGGCGGCGACCGACGTCACAACCTGGGGCCGCGATGCTGTGCTGGTTAAGGACAGTAGTGCGTTTAGCTTGGAAGCCGATCTGGCAGAACGGGATAAGTGGGTATCCACATCAAACCGGCTCAAGGGCCTTGCGATCGTCAGCACGAGTGGCAACAAGCTCGGCCGCGTCGATGATCTCCTGGTCGACAATGACGGCCGGATTGTCGCTTACCGGGTATCTGAAGGAACGTTCGGCGGCCACTCGAGAGATGTCGACGCGAGCACCACCAAATCAATCGGCGCAGATGCCGTCATAGTCGATGTAGACCGCATCTGATTACTATGCAGACAAGGAGTAACCATGGCAACGGGCGAGGAGCAGCCGGGAAAGAAACCTGAAGTTGTTGTGATCACCGGGGCGTCGGCCGGAGTAGGTCGGGCGACCGTGAGGGCCTTTGCCCGAAGAGGCGCTCATATCGGCCTCTTGGCACGCGGCGCTGACGGGCTCGAGGCCGCCAGGTCTGAGGTCGAGGAGGCGGGGGGAAAAGCGCTCGTCGTGCCGACCGACGTTTCCGATTCCGACAAGGTCGAAGAAGCGGCCGAGAAGATCGAGCGGGAGCTCGGCCCGATCGACACCTGGATCAACAACGCGATGGTTTCCGTCTTCTCCCCGTTCCGGGAAATGACCCCCGACGAGTTCAAGCGCGTAACCGAGGTGACTTACCTCGGTTACGTGTGGGGTACGATGGCCGCGCTGAAGAGAATGCTCCCGCGGGACCGGGGCGTGGTTGTCCAGGTCGGTTCCGGCCTGGCATACCGCGCTATCCCGCTGCAATCCGCATACTGCGGCTCAAAACACGCCATCCAGGGATTCACGGAAGCGGTCAGGAGCGAGCTGATCCACGATGGCAGCAACGTGCACATCACAATGGTTCAGCTACCCGCCGTCAATACGCCGCAGTTCGGCTGGGTCAAAAGCCGGCTGCCCCGCAAACCTCAACCGGTGCCGCCCATCTATCAGCCGGAGGTCATTGCAGAAGGCATTTACTGGGCGGCACACCATCGCCGCCGCGAGCTGAACATCGGCTTTTCGACGTCCGCCGTTATCGCACTGAACAAAGTTGCTCCCGGGATCGGTGACCTTTATCTCGGGAAGACCGGATATGAGTCGCAGCAATACGACGGCCTGGATGTCGATCGCCCTGACAACCTCTGGGCGCCGGTCCCCGGCGATCATGGAGCCCATGGCGACTTCGATGATCGCGCTCACAACTCGAGCCCGCAACTTTGGCTGAACACTCACCGCGCGTTAATCGGGGGAGTCATTGCCGGCCTGCTCGCAACCGGCCTCGCGGCTGCCCTCCTGAAGCGAAGAACAGCTTCTCCGTGAGCTTTTTTCGGGAACGGCAAATGGTTACGAAAATTTACTCGAATGCTAATTGGGCTTGGCTATATTTGTGCTCGCCTGCGAATCTCTACGCCGAACGCAAAGCCGACCCCTTTGGGGCACAAGCGCTCAAATAAGGGCTTTGCCCCCGTTAGGGGGCGGATGTTTATAGTTGTCCAGTCAGCGACATCAGGGCGCCCCAGCGGGGCGCGATGTTCCGCGCCGTCACGGAACATCGCACCCCGCTGGGGCACCTTACTTTCCACCGCGGTTTTACTATAAACATCCGCCCCCTACGGGGGCAGAGCTGCTTATTTGAGCGCGCTTATTCCCCCTTGGGCTCGTGGAGACCTTTTTCAACACCCTCTGCTGCATGTTACGCGGCTTGTAACGCGAATGGCGGGGTCTGAAAGAGAACCTGCCTGCAACACGGCTGTTTTAAGACCCTCGCTTCGCCGGCGGCTCTGCAAGTGCTTCCGATCCAATCGCGGCTTTTGGAATCCTGTTGAGCACGGCCATCGCTACGCCGCCGAGTACCAGAACACTCGCGATCGCGAGCCGTACAGACAGGTGTTCCCCCAGGAAGGCTATGCCTCCAAAGGCGGCGAGGATCGGCACCATGAGCTGGACGATAGCCGCTTGAGCGGTCGTCAGGCCGGGCAAAGCGCGATACCACAGGGCATATCCAAGGCCGGAGGTTACGCTCCCTGACACTACCGCGAGGATTATTCCAGTAACATGGACGTGAACGGATGAGATTGCAATCGCACTCACCACTGCCGCCATCGGCAAGGTGCGTAGGAAGTTCGCGGCTGTGGCCGAAACCGGCGAGAGCACCTTCCTGCCCCTGAGCGAGTATATGCCCCAGGCAATTCCTGCGACGAACATGAGCAGCGCTCCAATCCGATCTGGCGCCGTGATGCCAGGAGCCACCAGATAAGCGAGCCCGCCGAGCGCCGTGAACAGTCCCAACCACTGAAAAACGTGCGGCTGCTCGCCTGATTTCAGCCCGGTTCCTATCATTGTGGCTTGGACCGTCCCGAAAAGGATCAGTGCGCCGATCCCCGCGTGGAGCGAGATGTAAGCCAGGGAGAAGGCAAGCGCATACACGAACAAGGCGAGGGCGGAGAGCCAGGATCCTTGGCTCTTCGGCTTTTCCTGTCGTTTGCCGCCCAACCAGGATAGCGGAACGAGAACGATCGCCCCGCTGAGGAGGCGCACGGTTGAGAACGTCACAGGATCGATCAGGTGTGCGCCCAGGGCCAGCCTGCAGAGGAGGGAATTGGTGGCAAAGGCCACGAGCGTGAAAGCCGTCACAAGTGCGTAGGCCATCGATCAGTGCCCGGAGCGCGATAACGACATTGTGTAGCAGAGCGCCTTTCCATCAAGCGCAACGATTCCGTCGCCACGCACCACGGTCGTCTGAAGCTCTGTGATCGGTTTGTCAGTGCGGACTTTGAGGACTTCGACAATACCGGTGATCGTGTCGCCCGGACGGACCGGCGCTTTGAAGCTCCAATCGACGTGCAGGAAAACAGTCCCCGGTCCCGGCAGGTCTTCGGCCACCACTGCATTCAAGATCGCACTGGTGATACCTCCCTGAACGATGACTTCGCCGAACTTGGTCCCGCGCGCGAAGTCCTCGTCGTAATGGAGCGGATTCCGGTCGCCGGAAATGGCGGTAAAGAGCTCGATGTCGGTCGGCAGCACCTTGCGCGAACGCTGGGCCCGTTGGCCGACTACCGGCGTGCCGCGAGGCCATACCGCGATGTCTTCGGTCATGTTTTGCCTTTCGCTGGAAATATGAGGATGAAACCAGTGTTGTGTTGCGCAAATCCGTTGACCTTCTTGGGTCCCGTTCGGAGGTCCGTAGATCCGATACGTCTATAGAAAGCCATGCATGGCTCGGAGATCAGGTCCACGGACTTGAGCGTCCTATTTCGCCCGACTTCTATAGACGTGTCGGTCCGACGGACCTCCGAAAGGAACCCAGTCAACGGATTTGCGCAATACGACACTAGATTACTACAGAGCGGACGCGAAAAGCCGCCGCAGTCAAGTCAGGCTGTGTCCCATCGGATTCGTCTGCCGCCGACACTCCAGAAACAGCACTCTCGCTTTACTGGTGAGCCGAATCGCAGGCGCAAGAGCCAGTCGAACCTGCTTACGACCGTTGGCGGCTGCCCTCGGCCGGATATGTGCGCATACGATTTCTCATCCCATACTACCGGCCCGGTCAAGCGCTGCTGGTCTTACCAAAAACAGCTTGTTGCGCTTCTAAGGCTGGTTTACATTACACCTCCAATGAACAATTCGTATTTTCACCGCGTCATGGCGCTTACGCCGACCAAGATGTGGATCAATAACGTCACCCGCACGGAGGCTCGTCGGGCGATCGATGCCGGAGCGCTCGGATGCACGCAGAATCCTTCTTACACGTGGAAAATGCTCAGTCACCCCGAAGAAGGGGCGTATGCCCGCAAGCTGCTTGACGAGACTCTGAAGGAGGCCGCCGACGACAACGAAGCGGTGTGTATCCTGCAGCGAAAGCTGGTCCGGAAGGTGGCCGAGGTTTTCATGGAGGTCTACGAGAAGACTGACGGGCAGCACGGCTATGTCAGCATTCAAGGAGATCCAATTCACGAGGAGGATCCATCGGTCATCATAGAGGAGGGCCGCAGGAACCGGGCGATGAGCCCGAACACGATGATCAAGATCCCCGCCACCGAGGCCGGACTCGCGGCCATGGAAGTGCTGATCGAAGAAAACACTCCCTTGAATGCGACCGAAATCATGGGCGTGAGCCAGATGGTTGACGTCTGCGAGATGTATCGCAAGATAACAGCCCGGACCAAGAAGCGGCCCGTCATGTATTTCTCGCTGATCACCGGAATCTATGACGAGTGGCTGGGCAAGCAGGTGGCCGAAGCCGGGATTCAGATCTCGAGTGACGTGCTTTACCAGGCCGGCACCATCATTGCAAAGAAGGTCTACCAGATCCGGCATGACCGCCAATACCCGCTTGGCTATATTGGCGGCGGAGTTCGCGGACTGCAGCATTTCACCGAAATGGTCGGAGGCGACGTCTGCATCACGATGAACTGGGACGGGCAGGTGGAGAAGCTCCTCGAGCTCGACCTCCCTGTCGTCTCCCGGTTGTTTAACCCCGTCCAGGACATCGTCCTCGAGGAACTGCTCGAGAAGGTTCCGGGATTCAAGCAGGCCTATTTGGAAAAAGGGCTCTCGCCTGAGGAGTACGAACACTTCGGCCCGGTCATCTACTTCCGCAACATGTTCATCTCGGCGTGGAGAAACGCCGGGAAGATGGTGGGGGAACGGCGCAAGGAAATGGCGACTGCCATGTGACAAGCCCGGCGAACTGCGAACGGAGGTCCGTTAGGACCCAGTATGACGGGTGACCGGTTCATAGAGGGAGCGGCACCGCTTTTTTGGAGTGCGGCGGCAGAGGGAGGCCGATGTTTTATCAGGCCTACCGGCGACGCCGCTTTGGTATCTGCACGGATGTTCCTCTGTAGACTAGCGGGGCGTGCAAATACCAAAGCGGCGTCGCCGGTAGGCCTGATAAAACATCGGCCTCCCTCTGCCCTACACTTTATACACATCTCGGAACCGTCGCCGATTCACAGAGCCGCTCACTGCGCTCCGGGGCTGACGCCCGTTCGCTCCGTGCGCGGCTCTGTAAGCTTACGGCAGTCCCGAGATGCGTATAGTCCAGCCTTTGCCGCCGCACTCCAAAAAAGCGGTGTCGCTACCCTATGACCCCATCACCCCTGTTACTTGAGCGGCAGCACGAACGATAACAGCACCGCTACAAGAAAACCCGTCGTCCCCAACACCGCCAGCAGCGGAGTCAGGGTCTTCAAGGCCTCGACCTCCGTCAATCCGCTCATCTGTTTGTAGACCCAGAAGGCGCTGTCGTTCATCCATTCGCCGACGAGCGAACCGCTCCCGATAGTGCAGGCGACGTAAACCGGGTGAAAGGCGGGTGGCGCCGCAACGACCAGCGGAGCGAGGATTGAAGACGCGGTGATCATCGCGACCGTGCTGGACCCTTGCGCGGCCTTCAAAAGTGCGCTCAGCAGGAAGCCGAGCAGCAACAACGGCAGGTGATAAGACTGGGCGACGCCCGCCAGCCGGCTTCCGACGCCCGCTTCGACCAACATCCCGCCGAACGCGCCTCCTCCGGCAGTGATCAGAATGATTATGCCCGCCCCGGCAAACGCACGATCCACGGGGCCAGCAAGCTGTTTAAGCGTATAGCCCTTGTGGGAAGCGAGGACGTACATCGAAATGCCCGCTGAGATCAGCAGGGCGAAGTTCGGGTCGCCGAAGAAGGCGAGCGTGCCTCGGAGCCCGGCTCCGGCGCCCAGTGGGCTGGCGAAGGTATTGGCGGTGATGAGCAAGACCGGAAGAAAAATCGGGGTGGCGGACCGGACGAACCCCGGGAGGCGCACTTCTTCCTCGTGTGCGATCTCGCTCAGTTCTGAGAGCGTGACGCCCGGTGTTTCCCGGAGCGGCACCGGGAAAGTGCGGTCGCGGTAGCGTGCGAACAGCCATCCCGCCGTCGCCATCGGGACAGCCACCAGGAGACCGACCAGGATCATTACGCCGAGGTCCACGTCAAGAGCGGCGGCCATTGCCAGCGGGCCGGGGGTGGGCGGGACCATGCAGTGCGTGGTAATACCTCCGGCCACAATCGACATGATGAAGAGGAGGTAGTTGCGGCCGGTCCGAACGCGCATCGCACGGGCAAGGGGCACCAGAAGGTAAAATACCGTATCGAAGAACACCGGGATGCCCAGCACGTAGCCGCTCGTGAGCAACGAAAGCGAAGAACGCTTCTCTCCGAAGAGGCGGATAAAGACCCGCGTAATCTTGTCCGCCGCCCCGCTTTCGAGCAGGCACTCGCCGATGACCGCTGCCAGCGCCACGATGATCCCGATTTTGGCGCAGACTGAACCGAAGCTCGTCGCCAGTTTGGGCATCACCTGGCCGAGGGGGATCTGGGGGGAAAGCACCCCGACCGTCGTCGCTGCCGCGATGAGAGCGAGGAATGCGTTCACGCGCAGGCGCAGAATCATCACCAGGATGACTGCGACGGCGATGAGTAAAATCAAAAGCGGATGCATCGGAAGGAAGGAGAGGCCTGAAAGTCATTCTACACAAGGAGAAAGGGCAGTTACAGGGGGCTGCCTGCAGGAAGTCGAGGTCGGATCAGACCGATCGGTCCCGATCCGTCCTATACGCCCGGGACAAGACTGCAGCCATGGTTTTATGCGAAGCTATTCGTTCTGGGGAGATTGATGATCGTACACAAGTTTGGCGGGACTTCCGTCGGAGATGCTCGGTGTTTCGCCCAAGTGGCCGATATTATCGCCGGCTGCAAACCTCGGGAAGAGACTGTGGTGGTGGTGTCGGCCATGCGTGGTGTGACCGACCAGTTGATTGCGGGCGCTCGCGCGGCGGCTGAAGGAGACAACGCGGTCTATCGGGACGTGAGGGCCAACCTGTTGAGCAGGCACCTTGAAGTGCTCGAGGGCGCCTTAGCCAACAGCGTGGAGAAGGCTGAAGCGAGACGCTGGGTCGAAAGCCGCCTTTACGACCTGGAAAGGCTGTGTGGAAGCATATCCGTACTGGGAGAACTGACCGTGCGGGGAGCGGATGCGGTGGCGTCATTTGGCGAGCAGCTTTCGTCCTTCATCCTGGCCGCCGTGCTGCGCGATCGAGGGATTCCAGCGCAACGAGTCAGTGCCGCCGAGGTGATTGTAACCGATGCTGCGTTCGGACGCGCAACTCCACTACCGGGGCCTACCGAACGGAAGTTGAAAGAGCGGATCGTCCCGCTTATCGAGCGCGGTATCATCCCGATCCTGACCGGCTATATTGCCGCGACGGAGCAGGGCGTGACGACCACTCTTGGACGGGGTGGCAGCGACTACACTGCGGCTTTGGTCGGCGCGGGCCTGGGCGCCGACCAGGTCTGGATCTGGAGTGATGTTAACGGGATTCTCACCGCCGATCCGTCTATCGTCCCAGAGGCGACGACGATCTCGGAGCTCTCCTATCAAGAGGCGGCCGAGCTCGCGTATTTCGGGGCTGAGGTCCTGCATCCGAAAACCATTCGCCCCTTGATCGAAAAGCAGATTCCCCTTCGGTTGCTGAATACGTTCAACCCGGAACATCCCGGCACCCTGATCGTCTCGGCTCCGCGGGCGGAACGCCAGCGGCTGCCCGCGATTATCTCCAGCCGTGGGCTGACCATGATTGCGGTCGGGACGCTTGATGATTCGTGGACGCCCCAAATGTCCGCCACGGCCCTGCAGCTCCTGACCGACGCGGGCGTCGAGGTGATGATGTTCTCTCAGTCCTTCTCGGAGCACAGCCTGAACCTTCTCGTCGCCGAGCAAAACCAGGCGCACAGCCTCGGTCGCCTGCGACGTGAATTCACCGACGAAAAGACGTTCAGTCTCGGCTGTCGAGAAAAAGTTGCGATCGTGTCAACGGTCGGCGTACCGCAGTGGAACGGCGGACATATCGTGTCTCACGTCTTCGCCGCTTTGGGAAAGGGGGGTACCCGGGTCATTGCCGTGGCACAGGCCGCCACCGAATACAGCGTCTCGTTCTGTATCCCCGAAGAGCAGCTGGAGACCACGGTCCGCTTCCTGCATCAGGAGCTGGGGCTGGGAGTGACGGACTGACAAACTGACAAACTGACAAACTGACAAACTGACAAACTGACAAGCTGACAACTGGTCGACTGACAGCCCGCCGCTGTCAGTCGACCAGTTTGTCAGTTTGTCAGTTTGTCAGTTTGTCAGTC
>Ga0209077_1000317_pt1 | contig 12794 bp, 8 predicted proteins | sample PPLLak1March2015_FD_187247 | JGI IMG/M metagenome (GOLD analysis project Ga0209077, IMG submission 187247) | Freshwater sediment microbial communities from Prairie Pothole Lake near Jamestown, North Dakota, USA - PPLs Lake P7 Core (1) Depth... | ecosystem: Environmental > Aquatic > Freshwater >... | reverse complement strand
CGATCAGCTACGAGTTTATGCAGGAGCCGCTCCAGTCGGGTGAAGTCTGGGTGGCCTTTGACCACGTTGCCCGGCTGATCGAGGCCTTCAACGCTGATCCGGAGAATTTCGTGGCCTTCCCTGCCCCCGCCGGTCCTGCCGGTCGCGGTTACATGCCCGTTGTCGTTGGACTGGGAATCCCCAATGACGCTCCAAACCCCGAAGCGGCCATCGCACTGATCGATTATCTTACCCAGCCAGAGACCCAGGCGCGTGTCTTAAGCGAACTGGCATTCTTCCCAGTGGTCAGTGGTGTGGACACCTCTAACCTGCCAGCGGGAGTGGCGCTCGAAGCTGGCGCTGTTGAGGCGACAGTGAACGCCCCGGACGCTCTGCCCGCGCTGATACCGGTCGGCCTGGGTGCACGCGGCGGTGAGATCAACGATATTTACAAGGCTGCTTTCAACCGGGTCGTCATCGACGGCGAGGATGTGACCACCGTGCTGGAGGAGGAAGCAGCTAGCCTGCAAACACTCCTGGACGAAACAGGGGCACCCTGCTGGGCCCCTGATCCTCCGAGTGAAGGACCCTGCCAGGTCGAATAGCGAGGTTTATTCCTAATTATGCCTGGTGCATACTTATGAAGTATGCACCAGGTAGTCTCTTCCGAAACGTTGTGAGGTACCCGCATGACCACTGCTTCTACACCGAAGGGTCGAAAAAAAATTAATTGGGCGCCCTACTTGTTGATTCTGCCTTCACTGGTCTACCTGGCCTTGTTCTTTGCCTGGCCAATGGTGCAGGGACTGATCCTGGCAGTCAGGGAGGAAGGGGCACTGCTGACATTGCATTCTGAGGCAGACCGCAACAGCACTCTAGCTGGGCAATTACCCCGCGGGATGCAAGTGGGCCTCCTGGGCCGACAGGGAAATCCTATTCCGCCAGAGGAAGTGGGGCAGAGCAACCTGCTTACTGAAGTCTGGTTTCAGATCCGCGGTCAGGATACCGAGGGCCAGACAATAGAGGGCTGGACGCCGGAACGCCGCATCCGCGTGCGCGAATCAAACGAAAGCGGTGTACCCGTTAGCGGTTCTGTCAGATCGATCCTGTCCAGCAGTGCCGATCCACTCACCTCTGTTTACGCTGAAGCGGACGAAGACAGCGAAATGGTGGGGCAGATGGAGGCTCGGACTCCTGTTGAGATCTTGGATCAAGCCACGTTAGAGGTCTGGTTTCTAATCAATGGGGAATATGAAAATGAAATTATTGAAGGATGGGTTCCATCCCGTTACATAAACGCCTTGGGCGATGGGACACGCGGGCGCATCGAGGGGGGAGACACAAGTCAGTTTACGACCAGATACATCCAAAGAATGGTCAATGATCGCTTCTTCTGGCCGGCACTCAGAACAACACTGTTGCTGATCGTGCTGATCATCCCAGCCCAGTTCGTGCTGGCGATCATTATGGCTCTGGTCATCCAGGCCGACCTGAAAGGCAGCGGCATCTTTCTATACATTTTTGCCATTGCCCTGGGGCTTTCAGACCTCGCCGTAGGTATTGTCTGGTATTCAATTTTTACCCAATCGGGCTATCTCAACTCCATCCTGCAAGGGTTAGGCTTGATCGATGCTCCGTTTATCTATCTTTCTGCTGATACACGGTACTGGATCCTCATTGCCATTTGGCTGGCAGAAGTGTGGCGGGCGACGGCGCTTGTCATGGTGATCGTCGTAGCCGGAATGCAGGCGATCTCACGCGAGGTAATGGAAGCGGCGGAGGTATTCGGAGCCACGCTGTGGCAGCGGATCCGATACATTATCCTACCGCTGTTGCGCCCGAGCTTGCAGGTTGCTCTCATCCTGCGCACCATTCTGGCGTTCCAGGTTTTCGCTGTGGTTATCGTCATGAGTGGAGGCGATATATTGACCGTGCTTGCCAATGAAACTTACCGCCAATATTACGATCAACGCAATGTTAATGTAGCCGCGGCCTATGCCAGCTTGATCCTGCTTTTGTCTATGATTACTTCCCTGTTCTATCTGCGCGCCGTACGGAGCCAGGAGGAGGTGGCCGAATGAGCAGTACTGCTGATATGCAATCGAAGGCTGTGCAAGTTTCCCCGGAAGTGAAGGCCATTCACCGGCGGATGTTGCGACGCCAGCGCCGGGGCCGTGCCTTGACCTATTTGGTTGGCATCTTGATCTCGCTCTGGGTGCTCATCCCGATCCTGTTCATTGCCTCGATGGCGCTCACCACGCCGACAGAGGTGCGATCCTACCCAAAAGGCATTCTGCCGTTTATCCCATTGTCTACGGCAACGATGGAATTTTTCCTTGGCTCAAGGGGCATACTTCCGGGTTTGAGGAACAGTATCGTGGTCGCTGTCATTACTTTGATTCTATCCACTCTGATTGCTGCGCCGGCCGGATATGCCATCTCTCGTTTTATATTTCGCGGCAGGGATGTCTTTCGCCTGTCGATCCTGGCGGTACGGGCATTTCCGATTGTAATCTTGTCCATTCCACTGGCAGTGGTCTTCCTGCGTACGGGCATCTACGACAGCGTCTACAGCCTTGCCTTGATGCACACAGCCCTGGCACTGCCAACGACAATTCTGGTTCTTAGTAGCGTCTTCTCCAGCATCCCTTATGAGCTGGAAGAGGCCGCGATGGTATTTGGCTGTACACCCACGCAGGCTTTCCGACATGTGGTTTTGCCATTGGTGATGCCGGGCATCGCAGCCGCGGCCATGTTTACCTTTGTCCTGTCCTGGAACGAGGTATTCGCTGCGACGATCCTTACAATCCAGAATCGCACGCTGCCCGCCCAGGTGCTGGTCACACTCAACCAGTCCTCCGAACCCTACCAGTTTGCCGGTGGTTTTTTCATGATGATACCGGCCTTGATCTTTATCTTTTTCATCCGGCGCTACTTGTTTAACATGTGGGGCCAGATTTCGAAGTAAGAGGCAAACATGGCTGATATTCGAATCGAAAACGTAACCAAACGCTTTGATAGTTTTGTTGCAGTGGACAATGTGAGCCTGACCATTGAAGATCAGGAATTTGTTGTGCTATTAGGTCCAAGCGGTTGCGGCAAGACCACACTTTTGCGTGCCATTGCGGGTTTGGGGATGGCTGATGAAGGTCGCATCAGTATTGGGGCGCATGATGTGACATACCTGCCGGCCCGTGAGCGTAAAATCTCCATGGTTTTCCAGAGTTATGCTATCTTTCCGCACATGACAGTGTATGACAACATTGCTTTTGGGCTGAAGATGAATAAATTCGACAAACGGGAGATCGACAAGAGAGTCCATGAGGCGGCAGAGTTGCTACACATTGAAGATATGCTGGACCGCTATCCCAGCAAGATGAGCGGCGGTCAGCGCCAGCGCGTCGCTGTTGCCCGGGCGATTGCCATGAAGTCCGAAGTACTCTTAATGGATGAACCACTTAGCAACCTGGATGCATTGCTGCGGTTAGAGATGCGTGCAGAACTGAAACGGCTGTTGCAGGAGATCAAAGCCACGACGATTTATGTTACTCATGACCAGATTGAGGCCCTGAGTATGGGAGACCGCATCGCCGTGATGAGGACCGGGCAGATCCAACAATACGACAAGCCGGATACAGTTTATGATCTGCCTGCCAACCGGTTTGTGGGTAGTTTCATCGGCAACCCGCCAATGAATTTCATGCAGGGTCAGATTCAGCGCCAGAATGGCCATGTCAATGTCCGTATTGGCGACTTCAATCTGGTGCCGCTGGATGTGATGCAGCCTCTACTAAAATCCTATGAGGGCGAACCAATCCTCATGGGCATTCGCGCAGAAAACATGGAAACACTTGCCAAACCTGCCCGGGATGCCTTGCAGGTGAAGGTGTTAGTTGTGGAGCCATTGGGGTCGCAAAATCTCCTCACGGTGCAGATCGGCGATGACTTGGTGAAGGTAGCCACCCACCCCACATTCCGCGTCACGCCAGGGACGGATGTCTGGTTGCGCTTCCCCGCAGAAAAGATTCGCTGGGTGGATCGCGATAATGGCAAAGTGTTATATCCTATGCAATAATCGCCTGCACCAAATATGACTACTCTCTCTTTGATTGACCGTGCTATCTTCGTTCTGAGGAGTAATGATACCGGCGTTTTCACCAAACCCGGACCACACCAGTATCCTCACCAATGGAACTGGGATTCGGCTCTCATCGCGCTTGGATTATCTCACTTTGATGTGCCACGTGCGCAGCTAGAGATTCGATCACTTCTTACTGGACAATGGCTCGATGGGATGTTGCCGCATGTTGTTTATCATAACGTTCCTTCCGATTATTTTCCGTATGCGGATTTCTGGCAAATAGATTCCAGTCCACAAGCCCCCAATGTCCCGACCTCAGGGATTACTCAGCCACCACTGCTCGCGACCGTAATTCGAAGAATGGATTCTCGAATTTCTATGCCAGGCTTTGTCCACGAAGTGTACCCGGCCCTGCTGCGCTGGCATCGCTGGCTGCATACCGCTCGAGACGCGGATGGAAGCGGGTTAGCCTGTATCATCCATCCCTGGGAATCTGGGACAGACGATTCCCCGCGCTGGCTTCATCTTCTGGTTACTATGCCAATGGAGAATCTCCCTGAATTTCAACGAGGTGATACGAAATATGTTCCAGCAATTGAGCGGCCGAATCGCGCCGAGTACGAACGATTTATTTATCTGATTGATGTCTTTCGCAAACTACATTATGCGCCCAATGAATTATTGCTACACTCGCCATTCTTAGTTCAGGATATTCTCTTCAACGCTATTCTGTTCCGCGCCGATGAAGATCTGCGTGCATTGGCGGTTAGTTTAGGCCAGCCAACCGATGAGATCGATGGTTGGCTAACTCGTATGCGGTTGAATTTCATCACGCACTTCTGGGATGCAGATGTTGGCCTTTATTATGATTATGACCTGCGATTAGGTAAGCCGATCCGTGTCAATACTGCCTCCACCTTTCTGCCTTTGTTCGCCGGACTACCCTCAAAAGAGCAGTCACAACGCCTGATTGAAGAACATCTTCTTAAAAGGGGTGAATACGCACCTGGTGGTGACATTCATCATTGGGTCACTACTACGGCGAGGTCGGAGCCGACTTGGGAAGCTCGACGCTACTGGCGCGGACCGGTCTGGATCATTCTAAACTGGTTCATCATAGAAGGCTTATGGCGTTACGGGTATGATGATCTGGCTGAAATAATTCGGCAAGATACCCTTAATTTGATTCAAGCCAGTGGTTTTCGGGAATACTACGATGCGCGTGATGGGTCCGGTTGTGGATCCGGTGGCTTCTCCTGGTCAGCGGCCCTAACCCTTGAACTTTCTAAGTTTCCTGCCCCATGAAGGCTAAATAATAAAGTATGGAAGCAGTGGACTTTGTGATATGCGATAAATTCCTTTATGGTATTTTGGGCTGAATAATAGCTTGAAGTCTCTTGAACGCTATCACAACAACGATAGAATTCGTAAAGCTTTTTTTACATCCCGAAATTGGGGTTTTTGTAAGCAACAATGTCTTCTTACATGCTCCTCCACAAAAGAAGTCCCTTTAAATCCTTGGGGTGAGACTGAAGGCTCTTGGACCAAATCATCTGCATCAACAAGTAAAATAGATTCATGTTGCGAAGTCACCCTCTTTTTCAAACACTACGCGAGTTGAGAGGTAATCCTCGCGTCACTGTCTTGACCGAGATCATGTTCGGCATTCCGTATAACCTGTTCGCCCCCTTCCTTTCTATTTACATGTTGGGCCTTGGAGTAACCGATCAACAGATTGGAAGCATCGCCAGTCTGGGGCTTTTGCTTCAAGTCTTCTCTGCCCTTCTAAGTGGCGCGATCGTGGACAAATATGGGCGTCGTTTGACTTTGTTAATCTTCGATCTGTTATGCTGGAGTGTGCCATGCCTGATTTGGGCTGTAGCACAGGATGTGCGCTTTTTCGTTGCAGCAGCTTTGATGAATAGCCTCTGGCGCATCTCGCACACCGCCTGGACCTGCTTGATGGTCGAGGATTCCGAAAAGCGCCATCTCGTACACATCTGGACCTGGATCATGATCTTTGCCGTCTGTTCGGCGTTCTTCGCCCCGCTGGGTGGATGGGTTGTAGAACGCTACGGTCTGATACCGGCTGTACGAGGTTTATTTTTGTTCGGCTTTATTGTACTGACTGCCAAGTTCGTGATTCTATACCTATACTCACACGAAACGGTGCGTGGGGTGCAACGCATGGCAGAAACCCGTCATCGTTCCCTGACGAGCCTGTTGGGTGAATACCGGAGCGTCTTCAGCCAGCTTTTACGCTCCAAACCTATTCTGGCTGCTTTGTCCCTGATGGTGATCACCAGCATATACACGATCATCAGCAACAACTTTTGGGGCGTTTTATTCACGGGAAAACTCGGGTTCCCCAGTTCACAAATCTCCACCTACGTGGCAGTGCGGTCCATTATTATGACTATCTGCTTTTTCCTGATTGGGCCACGCCTGACAAATCTGCGACGCATTCGTTTACCCCTTTGGACAGGCTTCAGCATATTCCTTGTTAGTCAATTGTTGCTCGTATTGATGCCACCACACGCCGCGATCTGGCTTGTATTCAGCGTAATCTTGGAGGCAGCCGCATCCGCTCTCGTCAGCCCAATGACTGAATCCCTCCTGGCGCTGTCCATGGAATCAGACGAGCGGGCGCGCATCAGCGCCATGGTCTCTGTTGCCCTGTTCATGCTGATTTCACCGTTTGGTTGGATCGCCGGTCAACTCTCCGCGCTGGATCGCTCTCTGCCGTTTGCGCTGAATATGGGGCTATTTGCGATTGGTATCATACTCGTTTCGTTGATCGGCAAACCAGGTTTCCTAACTGTCACAACTGGCCCACTAGACAATGGCATGACCGACTTTTTGGACGCACCAAATGGCGTTATAGATGATACCAATCAGGCCGTTTGAAAACCATTTTCGTTGAATGTCGCCTGTCGGTTTCACCCGTGCACGATTCTGAGTCCCTCATTCGATCTCCACTCAGTTTCTCATCGTCATACGGGCACTTCGATTTGAGCGAATAAACAGAGGCTCTCCTAACCAGGCTCCTTTATCCGTTCTATAGGGAAATGTTGAGAACTGCAAATGCATTTACCTGTATTAGCAATATTGCTTTTGTAAATCAGCAATTGCAATAGGAAAGGAATAACACTGTCGGCTAAGAACAGAGTTAATGCGGGTCGCAATAACTGAATCCAATTTGTCGGCAAGATACGAAAGGTGATTTCTACAAAAGCTGATCCAGTAGATCGATCATTTCCTGATCCCCTCCAGCAGGAGGGACCCAATCCACTTGCAGCACTTCAACCTGCTGTTCTTCGAGGCTCTTGGCAAATTTCGTGAGGCCCAGATTGATTACAACAATTGGTTCCTGCAATAAATCATTAATGGTAGATTGCATTTCATCCTCCTGATCGTCTCAACAACGCGCAGCAAAAGGATGTAGCTTGTGCATTGCTTTGAAAAACAAAGATACCCGCATCCCTGAGTAACTTGATTTGCAGTTCCAGAATCTGAGGATCGCCATCTGTACCGCATACAGATGCCACTACCGTCAACTTTCCGCCGCGGCTTTCCACCCCTCGTTTGGCTTCAAGAATAGAGTCAAGTAACTCGCCGACCGGATCCATTGAGGCGTTGTACCCGAGGATAAAATCCAGAAGCAATATTGCAATATGCTGATCACGCGATTCAGCGAGAATGCGCTGCTTGCGTAATGTTCCGTCAATCATGGGGTGCGGTCTTCCGACTGTATATTCATCGGCGCCCATGTCTACGATAGTATGCTCCAGACTGCAATCTGAATCCTGAAGTTTGTGCTTCGATTCAAGTGGGGCATTCGAATGAACTGTGATGCCTGCTTCGCGAAGGATTTGCTGGGACTGGTAACAGAACGTGCCGCCAGCAAAGATCCCACGTAGATATTTTTGTTCAGAATTCCAGGATGTTTTTTCCTTCGCCGCCCACACCCGTTCTTCTTTAGTAAATTCAGCCTCAGTGCAAGGCTGTTTCGTGTCAACAGAGTTTATGGCAAGTCGAACTGCCTCATCAATTGTGCGAACATAATACGGGCTGCCATCATCCTGGTTTGATTTCATTTGCGTGCCCAGGAAACATCCAATGACAGGCTTTGGGCATGTCTTAAATCGCTCGGTTAGACGCGCGAGAGCCCGCTGGCCAGGTGGTTTGGATATCACAACGATAACTTGTGTTTGCGGGTCTGCCTCAAGCGCAGACAGGGCAGCAAATGTTGTCAGTCCGCCAATCTGGTCCGAGAGATCATGTCCGCCTGTACCGATGGCGTGAGAAATTCCCGAGCCAGCATTATGAACCTGACTGGTAAATTCCTGAAGTCCTGTGCCTGCCGCTCCAATGGTTCCAATGGGACCGCGACGCACAACGTTTGCAAAACCAATTCCGACCCCTCCAATCAGGCTTGTGCCGCAATCAGGACCCATAACGAGCAGCTTTTTGTCCCCTGCAAATTGTTTTAAATCCACTTCATCTTCAATGGAAACATTGTCACTAAATAAAAAGACATTCAATCCTGCTTCGAGGGCTTTGTGCGCCTCGCGCGCTGCGTATTCGCCCGGGACGGATATCACTGCCAGATTTGCATTCGGTTTTTGAGTTAGACCATCCTCCAAAGAATGGGGATTGGATGTCGCGGAAACTGGAACACCACCTATCAGGTATTCATCCAGTTTTTCCAGCACGCCATTGACGATCTGTTCTGTATCGGCAACGATTCCCACAATCAGGTCGTTAGGCTGTGCCGCATCTATCTGCTCATCACGGATGCCAATGCTTGAGAGCAGCCCTTTGTTCGTGTCACTGCCCATCAGCACCGCGTTTTGTTGCACGCCTGGAATATCCGAAATGCGCTTGCTGATTCCCATCAGAAAAACGGAGTCGTAATACTGGTTCCTGCGAATCACAAAACCGTATGCCATGGTTGTTCCTTAGCCTGTGCTATATTTTTTCCCAAAGGCGATTAACGCCTTCTTGAAGCATTCCAGCGGTGCACGCAATAACCCTGCACCGATCTTGGGATAGCCGGCACACTTATGGGCGATTGCGGTATCAATGATCGGGTGTAATCCATATTAATAACGTACCTGCTGTACCTTACCAAATTCATACCCCTAAGAAGGCTCAATGTTGTTCACCCAGACTTAGAGCGGTGATGTAAGCAACCGACAGGTTCTTCGGTTCCAAGAATTTGATCAACTGATGCTGATCATTTTCGACAACAAAGCATGCGAGCTGGGCATCAAAGGTGATCTATACGTCCTGACCTCGCCATGAAATGCCCAGACTATATTGCTTGCTGCTGATCGTGATCTGTCCAATCTCGCTCACCCGTCGCCACCAGAACTGGCCGCTCAAAAATTCGTAGACCCGCTGCAGGGAAAAGCACTCCAATTCCATTTCTCGCGAGAAAGACCGGCGGGGTTGGCGAGCTTGCGGATAAGCGGCGAACGGGGTTCGTCCAGCGCACTCCCTTCCTTTGGAAGGCAGCTTTGCATTGATCCAGTCCAATTCTTCATCACTGATCTGCTGTAACTGATTGAGTGAATGAACTGTCCGACCGAGGATGACACGTTCCCACCAGGTGCGATTGTCGCGTTCGATGCATCCATTATCCTGAGCTGAGCGAGCCAAATCATGAGCAATCCCTAGACCAGCCAACCAAAGCGCAAAGGGCGTGGGAAAAGGGTGAGGATGGTTGTTGTTCAACACCCGTTTATCCCGATCGGTTTTTAGCCGATCACACAATCCCCAGCGTTCAAAGAGCGTACGGAAAGCTTCCTGCATATCGCGACCGGTGCATTTCCCGGCTGGGTAGACAAAACTACCGATTTTCACCGGAGAGGCTTCATCTCGAATATTCAGCACATCGACCTTCTGCTTCAGACCTTGGACCCGCATCTGCTCTTTGAAATCCGCTTGCCAACGCTCATGGGGTTCGCTCGGGACATAGTCTGCCTTTTCGATCACGGTGGTGTGGCGTTGGCGATGTCGCTCATAAAGCCGATCTTTGTATTGCATCCAGTATTTCTCAATCGTACTGGTGCAAGGCAAATGCGCTTCTTCGAGAGCCAGCCGTTCAGCCAGGCGCAATCGCACAACAGCTGCCCCCCAACCAGGATGCTGCTTCTTCAGACGCAGACAGGCAAACCGGACCTGACAAGGAAAGCTGCTCATCGCACCCTTGGCAGGTTTGCCGGGTTGCTTCCCGCTCAACGCTGTCTGCCCAGCTTTTCGGTACTGCCGCCACCACTTCCGCACACATTCAAATGACCAAGCCGTTTCCTCTGCAATCTCTCGCAACGTGTATCCCTTGAATTTGAGATCGATGATCCGGTTTCGCTCGGCTACGCTTGTTCTTCGTAGGCTCACCTGTACCATCCTTTCTCCCGCTTGGAAAGTAATGGTACTTGATCCGCCATGCCGACGCTTGGGGTATGAATTTAGTAAGGTTCTAGGGGTACAACCTTAATACGGATTACAGCATGTAGCTCTTTTATCAACTTTGCTGCTTCTTTGCACCAGAGCAATTATTCACATTAATATAGCATGATACTCATCCTTCAGCACGTTTTACCTCACAAATCCGGACGGATGAACCAAGTAGCCAGCACAAGTCGTAAAGATCTTTTTCTGAAGAGGAGCTACACGGGTTCCTTAACTTTAATGAGGCAGATACATAACAAAATCGACTTCCATTGAAATGGAAGCCGATCTTCTAAACCCGGGCAAGGTCAGGTATTAGCGCTTATGGATTGGGAAACATTGTCTGCATAGGTGGAGGTATGATAAAGAACCCATTTGCATCACCACAGTCCACCGTTCCACGTACCGCCAACATATAGATCCCGGTATTGTATGACCATGTCTGAATGCGATCATAGTCACCGGTCTGGCTGGATGTCAGGGAGGTGGAGGGCATTTCAACCCAGCCACCCGCACCATTATTCAACGTTGGATCCCAGTAGAAAATAACCAACTCACGGTCCCTGACACATGCAGGGATAACGAAGGATATTTGGATCAGCGTTCGAGTACGCAGGATCTCTGTTTCATTGCTGAACACTTTCACCAGCATGCTATACACCGGGCTGTAACCTTTTGGCAAACCTATGAGATCAGTCAGGTAGGTCAGGCTGGCATGAGTCCCATTCCCACAACCAAGGTAGACCAGGTTGCCTTCCGGCAATCGCAGAACGATACCTGAGCACGTGACACAGATGATGTTAGCCAGTTGTTGACTGTTGACCGGAATGACCCGGATCGAGAGTTGAACGACCGGATGGTACTTCGAAGCTATGACCAGCTGAAGAGGAGTTGGAATAACTGGAACATCTGGAATAACTGGAACATAGAAAAGGATGAACTCAATGTTACTGTAGCCGCCGGTGATACCGGTCGCAGTGCCGTTGTCTGGGTCATAGTCAACGGGCGGAGCATAATCTTTATAAACTATTGTATCTTCGCCGCCTTGGCCGTTGATCACAGCAACCTGGGCGCCATCATTCATGATAAACGTATCAGCACCATCGCCGCCAATGAGGTTCACGTTCTGCGTTCCAGAGATATCAAATGTGTCCACACTACTGCCGCCCATCAAGGTTTCAAAGGAACCAAATACGAGCGTGGAATTGGATTGGTATGTGTTTATCGGACCTACTGTCCAGGAGGCGTTTTGATCAAGCCCAACCAGGACATCGGGATCCACAGGATCGCTGGAGCCAATCAGTTCATTGATATGGCTGAAGAGACCAACCAAAGCCGGAACCGGGCTGGCATCCATGCCGATGAAGCCGTCGCCGCTGTTGTAACCCTGGAGCAGGATGCGCCGGGCAATCGTGTAAGCCGAGAAGTCGACCGTGTCGCTGCCGCCCGTGCCGCCATCGATGTTACCCGTGAGGACCGCGCCGTCTGCGAAGGCAAAGGTATCATTTCCCGCGCCGCCATTCAGGTTGAGTGCCTGCGAACCCACAATGTCGAAGCGGTCGGAGCCGCTGCCGCCGGTCAGGTCTTCGAAACCAGAGAAGTCAAGGGTATTCCCGCCGCTGGCATAGGTATTGGAACCATCGAGCGTCCAGGTGCTATTGGCATTGGCGCCGGTCAGGCTGTCGTCGTTGGTGTCGCTTCCAATGATGGCGTTGATGTTTGTGAAGTTGCTCAAAATGCCGGTGCTGCTGCCGTTGAAGCCATCTGCACCAGATGTGCCGGTCAACTGCACCTGAATACCGGAGGTATAGGAAGCGAAGTTGAGCGTATCGCTGTTGCCCGCACCGCCATCGATGGTTCCGGTCAGGGTTGCACCGTCACCAAAATTGAAGGTATCGCTGCCGCCGGAGCCGTTGAGGTTGATCTGCTGTGCGCCGGTCAGGGTGAAGATATCGTTGGCGCTGCCGCCAATGATGTTGTCGATGTTTTGACCCGTATGTGTGACCCGGTTGGCGCCGCTGGTAATCAGCAGGTTGGCATCGAGGGTGGCAGTCAGGGCTGTGCCAATGGCTGAGAAGTCGAGGGTGTCATCGCCCTCGCCGATATTCTCGTCGACCGTCTCTTCGCCCCAGTTGCCGGTGAAGACATACGTGTCATTGCCCGCTCCGCCGGTGAGCGTATCATTGCCTTCGCCGCCGTTGATGACGTTATTGCCCGCATCGCCGGTCAGGGTATCTGCCGCGCTGCCGCCATTGATGTTTTCGATCTGGCTGACGCC
>Ga0209077_1000311_pt1 | contig 12928 bp, 10 predicted proteins | sample PPLLak1March2015_FD_187247 | JGI IMG/M metagenome (GOLD analysis project Ga0209077, IMG submission 187247) | Freshwater sediment microbial communities from Prairie Pothole Lake near Jamestown, North Dakota, USA - PPLs Lake P7 Core (1) Depth... | ecosystem: Environmental > Aquatic > Freshwater >... | reverse complement strand
CGGCATGCGTACTTCGGATTTTGCCACATCGAAACCTGCTGCTTTGAGCGCGTCGGAAATGTCGCCAGTGGTGACTGATCCGAACAGGCGGCCATCCACACCCGCTTTTTGAGCGATACGGATATTTGCGCCGTTGATTTTCTCGGCACGGGCTTGCGCCTGGGCCAGGATTTCAGCTTGCGCTTTTTCCAGCTCGACGCGCTTGGCCTGGAATTCAGCCAGGTTGGCTTCCGTCGCGCGCTTGGCTTTCTTTTGCGGGATCAAAAAATTGCGACCATAACCGTCCTTGACTTTGACGACATCGCCCAGTTGGCCCAGTTTGGCCAGTTTTTCCAGAAGAATGACTTGCATGGCGGCTCCTTAGTGCTGGTCAGTGTAGGGCATCAGTGCCAGGAAGCGGGCGCGCTTGATAGCGGTGCCCAGCTGGCGCTGGTAGCGGGCTTTGGTGCCGGTAATGCGGGCCGGAATGATTTTGCCGTTCTCGGAAATGAAATCCTTGAGCAGTTCCACATCCTTGTAATCGATTTGCTTGATGCCTTCAACGGTGAAGCGGCAGAAGCGCTTGCGCCGGAACATTTGACGTGCCATTTTTAAATACCTCGTTAACTATTCGGTTAATTCAATTCTATTTGCGTGCAAAACCAGGTGCGTGCTGTTGCGGCTTTTCCTGGCCAGGAATCCCTGCACTTTCAAGCTGTCCCCGACTTTGCAGCGGGCAGCTTGTTGTGCCATCTCTCCCATGGCCATCACGGCTATTTCGCATTCCACTTCGCGTTCCATGCCGGCTTCCGCTTGTCTTGAACGGTGGCCGAGGGTCAGGTTAAGCGCGGGGATGCCAGCCGGGGTATAGCGCAGCGGATCAAGTGAAACGATGTGGCCGCTCAGCACAATCCGGTTGCCCGACACTTATTCAGCGGCGACGGGGGCTTCGGCGGCAGGAGCTGCCGGTGTGTCACCCTGGGGCTGCAGCGAACGCGATTTCTCTTCCTTCATCATGGGGGAAGCAGCAGTCTCGGCTTCCTTCATGCTAACCACCAGATGGCGCAGCACCGCGTCGTTGAAACGGAATGCATGGTCCAGTTCGTCCAGGGTTTCCTGGTCGCACTCGATGTTCATCAGCACGTAATGGGCTTTGTGGATTTTCTGGATCGGGTAGGCCAGCTGGCGGCGTCCCCAGTCTTCGAGGCGGTGGATATGGCCGCTCTTGGCGGTTACCATGCCACGGTAGCGTTCGACCATGCCCGGAACCTGTTCACTTTGATCGGGATGGACGATAAAAACGATTTCATAATGTCGCATGCACACTCCTTTTGGATTTGAGCCTTCCGCCATGCGAGACGGTAAGGCAAGGTTGGAAAGCCGAAGATTGTACCAAATTTCCTCGAACAATCAAATCACTGTGATAAAACGCTTGTTCAACCCGGTGGCTGAACATGGCGCAAGCGCTGATTATGTTACAATTAAAAACTGTTTGGGTTGCGTCGCGCAATGGCGATTAGGCGGGATACGGTCCTGCAAGACACAGAATATTAAGCGATTATTTAAGGAATAGATGATGCAAACGGAAAATGTAAACCCGCTCGAAAGAACTCTGGATTTGGCCGTCTCTCTGGCGCAGTTCGAGGCGGATGTGGAAAACCGGCTGAAAAAAGTGGCGCGCACGGTGAAAATGCAGGGCTTTCGCCCTGGCAAGGTGCCGATGAAAATGGTGGCGCAGCAGTATGGTGGCCAGGTACGCCAGGAAGTGCTGGGCGAGTCAGTGCAAAAAAGTTTTGCCGATGCGGTGCGGCAGCAGGAATACCGGGTCGCAGGTTATCCCCGCATTGAACCCAAGAGCGATCAGGGCGACGGTGGATCGATGGTTTTCGCCGCCACGTTTGAGGTTTATCCCGACGTGGTGCTGGGCGATATCAGTGCTGTTTCGATCGAGCGTCCGGTCGTTGCCGTGGGCGACGAGGAAGTGAACAAGACTCTCGAAATCCTGCGCAAGCAGCGCGTGGATTACCAGGCGGTTGAGCGCGCAGCGGCAAACGGCGACCGCGTCAACGTGGATTATCGCGGCACACTGGATGGCGTCGAATTCGCCGGTGGCCAGGCCAAGGGTTTTGGGCTGGTGATCGGCGAGGGCCGTACCTTGGCGGATTTCGAGAGCCAGTTTGTCGGCATGAAAGCGGGCGAAAGTAAAAGTTTCGAAATGACTTTCCCGGCTGATTACCATGCCAGTGAACTGGCTGGAAAAACCGTGACTTTCGAAGTGACCATGAATGCAGTGCAAGAGCCCAAGTTGCCGGAACTGGATGCTGAATTTGCCAAGAGCCTGGGCGTCGTTGATGGCGACCTGACAAAAATGCGCGAAGAAATTCGTGCCAGCCTCGAACGGGAAGTGAAGAAGCGTGTGCAGGACAAGCTCAAAACCCAGGTCATGGAATCCCTGCTTGAAGCGACCAAGGTGGATTTGCCCAGCGCACTGATCGAAATGGAAATCGAGCGCCTGATCGAACAAATGCATCAAACCATGAGCCAGCAAGGCGTGCAGATGTTGGAGGGCATGGGGTCGCCGGATCTGCATCGTGATCAGGCAAAACGTCGTGTTGCCCTGGGCTTGATTTTGGCGGAAGTGGTCAAATCTAACCAACTGCAGGCCAAGCCGGAGCAGGTGAAGGCGCAAGTGGAAGAAGTGGCGCAGAGCTATGAAGATGCGGATTCGGTGGTGAAGTACTTCTACTCCAACCCGCAGCAAATGGCTGAAATTGAATCCCTGGTGCTGGAAGGCAACGTGGTCGAGTGGGCTCTGACACGCGCAAAAGTAGTCGACAAGCCGACCGTTTTTGATGAATTGATGGGGAAAGCGTAAATGATAGCAATGAGCAACTGGGAGCCACAGAACCTCGGCTACATCCCGATGGTGATCGAGCAGAGCGGGCGTGGCGAGCGCGCTTATGACATTTATTCACGCCTGCTGAAAGAGCGTGTGGTGTTCCTGGTGGGCCCGGTCAATGAAATGACCGCCAACGTGGTGGTGGCGCAGTTGCTGTTTCTGGAGTCTGAAAATCCTGACAAGGATATCTCCCTCTATATCAATTCCCCCGGCGGTTCCGTGACGGCGGGCATGGCGATTTACGACACCATGCAGTTCATCAAGCCGGATGTCTCCACCCTGTGCATCGGCCAAGCGGCCAGCATGGGCGCCTTGCTGCTGACGGCAGGTGCCGAGGGCAAGCGCTACAGCCTGCCCAATTCGCGCATGATGATCCACCAGCCGCTGGGCGGTTTTCAGGGCCAGGCATCGGACATCGAAATCCACGCCAAGGAAATTCTCTTCCTGCGCGAGCGCCTCAATGCCATTCTGGCAAAGCATACCGGCCAGACCATCAAGGCCATTGAAAAAGATACCGATCGTGATAACTTCATGAGTGCGGATCAGTCGGTGAAGTACGGCCTGATCGACAAGGTGCTTGTCAGCCGTGCCGAAGCGGCGGCTTGATTGACCCTATTTTAGGAAAGAACAATGGCAAAAGATTCAGGCAGTGAAAAGTTGCTCTATTGCTCCTTCTGCGGCAAGAGCCAGCACGAGGTGCGCAAGCTGATTGCGGGTCCTTCCGTGTTCATTTGCGACGAATGCGTGGATCTGTGCAATGACATTATCCGTGAGGAAGTGCGCAACGATCAGTCCAGCAAGGGCAGTATTTCAGACCTGCCGGCGCCGCAGGAAATCTGCCGCATTCTGGACGAATATGTCATCGGCCAGGCTCAGGCGAAACGCACCCTTTCCGTGGCGGTGTATAACCACTACAAGCGGCTGAAAAACTACAACAAGGACGACGAGGTCGAGCTCGCCAAGAGCAACATTCTGCTGATCGGCCCGACAGGGTCGGGAAAGACGCTGCTGGCACAGACGCTGGCGCGCCTCCTGAATGTGCCTTTCGTCATGGCGGATGCCACTACCCTGACCGAAGCCGGCTATGTCGGCGAGGACGTGGAAAACATCATTCAGAAGTTGCTGCAGAAATGCGATTACGACATCGAAAAGGCGCAGCGCGGCATTGTTTATATTGACGAAATCGACAAGATTTCGCGCAAATCCGACAATCCGTCGATCACCCGCGACGTGTCTGGCGAGGGCGTGCAGCAGGCGCTCCTCAAGCTGATCGAGGGTACGATTGCCTCGGTGCCGCCGCAAGGTGGGCGCAAGCACCCTAATCAGGATTTCGTGCAGGTGGATACCACCAACATCCTGTTTGTCTGCGGTGGCGCTTTCAGCGGTCTGGAAAAAGTGATTCGCAACCGCTCCGAAAAAGGCGGCATCGGTTTTGGCGCCGAGGTGAAGAGCAAGGACAATCGCAAGGATATCGGCGAGGTGCTGCGCGAGGTGGAGCCAGAAGACCTGATCAAGTATGGCCTGATCCCGGAATTCGTCGGGCGTCTGCCGGTCGTGGCTACGCTGGAAGAGCTGGACGAATCCGCCATGATCCAGATACTGACCGAGCCCAAGAATGCGCTGACCAAGCAGTACCAGAAGCTATTCGAAATGGAGGGTGTGGAACTGGAATTCCGCGACAACGCCCTGAATGCCATTGCCAAGAAAGCGCTGGCACGCAAGACCGGCGCGCGCGGCTTGCGCTCCATCCTGGAACATTCCCTGATGGATACCATGTTCGATTTGCCATCCCTCTCCAATGTAAGCAAGGTAGTGGTGGATGACGGTGTGATCAATGGAGAAGGCAAGCCGTTGATGATTTACGCCGACCAGCCTCAGGTGGCTTGACGCATGTTTCACCGGAAGCCCTGCGCTTCCGGTGTTTTTCCCTTTGCAAACCTTCCCGCTTGCTGTAGTTTATTTTCCTGTCCGGCTTGAAATTGCCCGGCTACTCCTTAATTTTGAGTGATGGTAGTATTTATTAAGGCGAACACCCCATGTCGTTAAAAACGCAAGAACCTATTTCCGATACCGTCACCCTTCCGCTGTTGCCCTTGCGCGACGTGGTGGTTTTTCCACATATGGTGATCCCCCTGTTCGTCGGGCGTCCCAAGTCCATCAAGGCACTGGAAGCTGCCATGGAGTCCGGCAAGCATATCTTGCTGGTGGCGCAGAAATCTGCTGCCAAGGACGAACCAACGCTGGATGACCTGTATCACGTGGGCAGTGTTGCCAGCATCCTGCAGATGCTGAAGCTGCCAGATGGCACCGTCAAGGTGCTGGTGGAAGGCAATCAGCGCGCGGAAGTCAGCGAGTTCTTCGATGGCAAGGAATATTTTTCCGCTCAGGCCAATGTGGTTCCGCCCGAAGTGGAAAACGACAACGAAACCGAAGCTATGATGCGCAGCGTGTTTGCTCAGTTCGACCAGTACGTCAAGCTGAACAAAAAGATCCCGCCAGAGATACTCACCTCACTCGCCAGCATCGACGAGGCAGGGCGTCTTGCCGACACTATCGCTGCCCATCTGCCCCTCAAACTGGAGCAAAAACAGCAGGTGCTGGAGATGTTCCCGGTGCGCGCGCGCCTGGAGCACTTGCTCGGCCTGCTCGATGCCGAAATCGATATTCTCCAGGTCGAGAAGCGCATCCGTGGACGCGTCAAGCGCCAGATGGAAAAAAGCCAGCGCGAGTATTACCTCAACGAACAGGTGAAAGCGATCCAGAAAGAGCTCGGCGATATGGAAGAAGGCGCCGATCTGGACGAGTTGGAAAAGAAGATCACGGCTGCCCAGATGCCCAAAGACGCCAAGGCCAAGGCCGAAGCCGAACTGAAAAAACTCAAGATGATGTCACCGATGTCGGCGGAAGCCACCGTGGTGCGCAATTACATCGACGTGCTGGTGGGGCTGCCGTGGAAAAAGAAAACCAAGATCAGCAAGAATCTGGCCATTGCTGAAGCGGTTCTTGAAGAAGACCACTATGGGCTGGAAAAGGTCAAGGAACGCATCGTCGAGTATCTCGCGGTGCAGCAGCGCGTGGACAGGCTCAAGGCGCCAATCCTGTGCTTGGTGGGGCCGCCTGGGGTGGGCAAGACTTCGCTCGGGCAATCCATCGCGCGTGCCACCAACCGCAAATTCGTGCGCATGGCGCTGGGCGGTGTGCGTGACGAATCCGAGATACGCGGCCATCGCCGCACCTATATCGGTTCCATGCCAGGCAAGATATTGCAAAGCATGAGCAAGGTAGGGGTACGCAATCCGCTGTTCCTGCTGGATGAAGTGGACAAGATGGGCATGGATTTCCGTGGCGACCCCTCTTCGGCGCTGCTGGAAGTGCTCGATCCGGAACAGAACCATACCTTCGTCGATCATTATGTCGAGGTGGAATATGACCTCTCCGACGTGATGTTCGTCGCGACTTCCAATACCATGAATATCCCGGCCCCGTTGCTGGACCGCATGGAAGTGATCCGTCTCTCCGGCTATACCGAAGACGAGAAGGTCAATATCGCCATGCGCTATCTGCTGCCCAAGCAGTTGAAGACCCATGGCCTTAAGGACACCGAAATCAACGTGCCGGAAAGCGTGGTGCGCGACATCGTGCGCTATTACACCCGCGAGGCCGGTGTGCGTAGCCTGGAACGCGAGATTGCCAAGATCTGCCGCAAGGTGGTGAAAGAGTTGTTGGTCAAGCCAAGTAGCAAGAAAATCTCCGTCACCACGCGTAACTTGGATAAATACCTTGGCGTGCAGCACTTTACCTTTGGTGTGGCCGAGCAGCACAACCAGGTGGGGCAGGTTACCGGGCTGGCGTGGACTGAAGTGGGTGGGGAACTGCTGACCATTGAGGGCGTGGCTTTGCCCGGCAAGGGCAAGATGACCACCACTGGCAAACTGGGGGATGTGATGCAGGAGTCCATCCAGGCAGCCCTGTCCGTGGTGCGCAGTCGCGCGCGCTCACTCGGGATCGCCGATGATTTTTACCAGAAGAACGACATTCACATTCACTTGCCTGAAGGCGCGACGCCCAAGGATGGGCCGAGTGCGGGTATTGCCCTGACCACGGCGATGGTTTCCATTCTAACCGGGATACCGGTGCGAGCTGATGTGGCCATGACCGGGGAAATCACCTTGCGCGGTGAAGTCCTGCCGATCGGTGGTTTGAAGGAGAAACTGTTGGCTGCGCACCGTGGTGGAATCAAGACAGTGCTGATTCCACAGGAAAACGTCAAGGATCTGGTGGAAATACCAGATAATATCAAGGGCAAACTTGAAATCCATCCGGTTAAATGGATCGATCAAGTGCTTGATTATGCATTGGAACGAAAACCGCAAGCACTACCTGAAAAGGCTGACGAGGTGCCGCCATTGCCTGCTGTGACGGAAGAAAAGGGGGAAGTTTCTGCGGTCAAGCATTAAACTATTTGGCATGAAATGGCGCGGAACCGCTTGACACATGGTTTTGCGGCTTGATATAAAGCTGATGCTGGACTGTATGTTACTTCAACCGAAAAGAAAGGGGACTACACGTGAACAAATCCGAGCTGATTGATGCAATCGCCAAAGATGCTGACATGTCCAAGGCCGCAGCTGGCCGCGCACTGGATGCCGCCGTCGCTGCTGTCAAGGGAGCCTTGAAAAAATCCGACATGGTGACTTTGGTGGGTTTTGGTACCTTCTATGTAGGCAAGCGTGCTGCACGTAACGGCCGTAATCCGCGTACCGGCGCCACCATCAAGATCAAGGCTGCACAGACCCCGAAATTTAGGGCTGGTAAAGCGCTCAAGGATGCTGTAAACTAGCGGTCTTTCGAGTTTAGCAATTTACGAAATCAAGTAAGAAATTGCTAATCGATGGGTGCTTAGCTCAGTTGGTAGAGCGTCGCCCTTACAAGGCGAATGTCGGCGGTTCGACCCCGTCAGCACCCACCAGTTGTGGTTTAGATTTAAAAGTTTTTGGAGTGGTAGTTCAGTTGGTTAGAATACCGGCCTGTCACGCCGGGGGTCGCGGGTTCGAGTCCCGTCCACTCCGCCAAATCAAGGGTGAACTTCGGTTCACCCTTTTTATTTTCTCGCAGCCAAAACTATTCAGGTTTGAATCATGCTAGAAGTCATACGTGAACACGCTCAAGGCAAAATTGCCAAAGTTATTCTTGTCCTTATAACCATCCCTTTCGCGTTATGGGGTGTTGACTCCTATATCCAGAATGCTGGGGATGGGCCAATTGCCGCCAAGGTGGGCAAGCAGGAAATTTCCCAGAGGGAATTCGCCGAGGCACTGAAGGAGCAGCAGGAACGTATGCGTGCGGCGCTGGGCAAGAGTTATGACGCGTCCGTCATGGATCGTCCGGAAGTGCGCAAATCTGTGTTGGACCAACTGATCAACCAGCGCCTTATTCTGTCTGAGGCTGCGCATGAAGGATTGGCCGTTTCAGACGCACAACTGGTGCGGATCATTGCCGGTATAGAGGCTTTCCAGGAGAACGGAAAATTCTCGCAGAGCCGCTATGAAGCCGTGTTGCGTCAGCAAAACATGTCACCCGCCATGTTCGAACATCGTGTGCGTCAGGACCTGCTGATGCAGGCGGCTCAGGACAGCATGGTACGTTCTGCTGCGTTGCCCAGGAGTGTGGCCGACAAGCTGATGCGTATCAACGAGCAAGAGCGCGAGGTGAGCCAGGCAGTTATTCCGGTTGAGCAGTTCATGTCCGAGTCCAAGGTCGAGGCGTCTGCGGTGAAGGACTATTACGACAAGCATCAGGACGAATTCAAGGTTCCCGAGCAGGTGCGGCTGGAGTATATGGTCTTGTCGGCGGAAAGCCTGATGTCGCACGTGGGCGTGAGCGAGGATGAGATTGTCGCTTACTATAAAGAGAATGCATCGCGCTTTACGCAGCCTGAAGAACGCCAGGCCAGTCACATACTGATGAATGTGGCGGCCAATGCCAGTGTGGCGGAAAAGACCGCTGCGGAGGATAAGGCACGCAAAGTCGCGCAGGAGGCAAAACAGAATCCAGCCGATTTTGCGCAGCTCGCCAAACAGTATTCTCAGGACACTGGTTCCGCGAGCCAGGGCGGCGACCTTGGATTCTTCGCGCGCGGTGCCATGGTCAAGCCTTTCGAAGACGCGGTGTTCAAGATGGCTCCAGGCGAGATCAGCGAGCCGGTGCGGTCGGACTTCGGTTATCACATCATCAAGCTGGTGACGGTCAAGCCCGGTAAAACACGTGCGCTGCAGGAAGTGCGTAGCGAAATAACACAAGAGTTGAAAAAGCAGAAGGCCGGCAAGAAATTCACCGAAAGTGCGGAAAATTTCAGCAATTTGGTCTACGAACAAGGTGACAGCCTCAAGCCTGCTGCGCAACAATTGGGCTTGCTGGTCGAGCAAAGCGCCTGGGTGAGCCGCATGGCAAGCGACACGCCGCTGCTCAACAACCCCAAGTTGCTGCAGGCGGTGTTTTCCGACGATGTCCTGAAAGACAAGCGTAACACCGAGGCCGTAGAAGTTGCACCTAATGTGCTGGTGTCCGCCCGTTTGCTGGAATACAAGCCGGCAAGCGTGAAACCGTTGGAAGCTGTCGCTGCCGTGCTGTCGCAGCGCTTGCAGCGCGAGCAGGCTGTGGCACTGGCCGTTAAATCCGGCAAGGATGCTTTGGCACAATTGCAGCAGGGCAAAGCGCCTGATGCGCTGAATTGGAGCACGGCCCAGGTTGTGAGCAGAATCAAGCCGGCAACGCTGGACCCCGTTGCGCTAAAAGAGGTGTTCAAACTTAAGGGCGACAAACTGCCGGCCTATGTAGGCGTGGAAAATTCGCGGGGTGGTTTTACCCTGATCAAGATGTCACGCGTGATCGAGCCCGGTGCACTGGATGAAAGCAGGAAACAGGCTTACATGCAGCGTTTCTCGAATATGCTTGAACAGGAATATGCTGCGGCTTACCTGGCAAGCCTCAAGTCGAAAACCAAGATCGAAATCAAGCGCGAAAGTCTGGAAAAGAACGAACGCTAACTGCTAATAATGAGTGATGGGGAATGTGTGATTTCATTCCCCATCCACTTAATCCAGTACGTGTGACACTAGGCCATCCGCCAGCTTTGGCTCGAACCAGGTGGATTTTGGCGGCATCACTTCTCCGGCGTCGGCTACCGCCATCAGATCTTCCATGCGTGTCGCGAACAGGGCGAACGCCACCGCCATCTCTCCGCTATCAACACGTTTTTCCAGCTCTGCCAGACCTCGAATTCCACCTACGAAGTCAATGCGCTTGTCGCGACGCGGGTCGCTGATGCCAAGCACGGGTGCGATCAGATTATTCTGCAGCAGGCTCACATCGAGGCGTGCTACCGGGTCGGAGAGCGGGATCAAGTCCGCATTGATGGTCAGGCGGTACCAGTTACCAGCGAGATACATGCCAAACTCGCCCGGCTTTGCCGGTTTCAACGGGCCGACGACAAATTCAATGCCGAACTTTTCCCCTACTCGGGCCAGGAATTGTTCCTTGCTCAGGCCATTCAGGTCAGTCATGACGCGGTTGTAATCCATGATTTTCATTTCGTGGTGCGGAAAAATCACCGAGAGGAAATAGTTGTAGCTTTCCTCGCCATGGTGTTGTGGATTGGCTGCCTTGCGTGCGGCCGCCACGCGGGATGCCGCTGCCGAGCGATGGTGGCCGTCGGCGATGTAGATTGCGTGCATCGCGTCGAAAGCGTGGGTTAGTTGGGCGAGCGCGGCGGCATCGCGGATCAGCCAGATGCTGTGGCGGATGCCATCGTCCGCTGTTACGTCAGCATCCGGCTGGCCTGTGCTGGCCTGGGCGAGTATGGCATCCACCGCCGGGGCTGAGGGATAGGCGAGCAAGACCGGCCCGGTCTGGGCGTTGAGCGCGTCGATCTGGCGCACCCGGTCGTCTTCCTTGTCGGGGCGGGTGAACTCGTGCTTGCGGATGCGGTTGGTATCGTAATCCGCTACCGATGCTGCTGCGACCAGCCCAGTCTGGCTATGAGTTCCCATAACGATCCGGTAGGCGTAATAGCAGGGTGCTTCGTCCCGCATCAGGACGTTGGCAGCGAGCATTTTCTGCAGGTTTTCCGCGCCCTTGGCATACACCGCCGCGGCATATGGGTCGGTTTCCGGCGGCAAGTCGATTTCCGGCTTGGAAATGTGCAGGAAGCTCCATGGCTTTCCCGCCACGCGCACGCGTGCCTCGGCGGTGGACAGCACATCGTAGGGTGGGGCCGCAACATCGCTGGCGCGGTCGGGTGCGGGGCGGAGGCCGGTGAAGGGGCGGATCAAATGGGTCATGGGAATGTCCTTATTGCAGTCGCTTGAAGAAGTTTTTGATGGCACCTATCCGCTGCTCGATATCCGGCAGTGGGGCGGCAATCCTGATTTTATCGGGTCCGGCCAGTTTGCAGCCGGGTTGCTTCTGAATGAATTGAATAATTTTAACCGGGTCGATTGGCGGGCTGGGGACGAATTGCACCACGATGGCATCGCTGCTGGCATCGATTTTAACGATGCCCAGCGGTTTGGCGAGAATGCGCAGGTGGTGCGATTCGAGCAATGCTTGGGCTGCTGGCGGCAGCAGGCCGAAGCGATCGATCAGCTCCTCGTGCAGCGTGTCCAGTTCGTCCTGGCTGCCGCAATTGGCGAGCCGCTTGTAGAGTGTCAGGCGCTGGTTGATGTCGCCGCAATACTCCTTGGGCAGCAGCGCCGGGGTGTGCAGGTTGATTTCCGTGGTGATGCTCAGGGGCTGGGACAAGTCCGGCTCCTTGCCTTCCTTGAGCGCCTTTACTGCCTGGTTGAGCATGTCGGCATAGAGGCTGAAACCGATCTCCTGCATGTCGCCGCTCTGGCCTTCGCCCAGAATTTCGCCCGCGCCGCGGATTTCCAGATCGTGCATGGAAAGGTAAAAGCCCGCACCCAGGTTTTCCATCATCTGGATCGCTTCCAGGCGTTTTTTCGCCTGCGGCGTGAGCGCCGCTTCATCGCCGGGCGTGAGCAGGTAGGCGTAGGCCTGGTGATGCGAACGCCCGACGCGGCCGCGCAACTGGTGCAACTGGGCCAGACCGAACTTGTCGGCGCGGTCCATGATGATGGTGTTGGCGGTGGGGATGTCGATGCCGGTTTCGATGATGGTGGTACACAGCAGGACATTGAAGCGCTGCTGGTAGAAGTCGCGCATGATGTGTTCCAGCTCGCGCTCGCGCAGCTGGCCATGGGCCACGCAGATGCGCGCTTCGGGCAACAGTCTGGTGAGCCTTTCCTGCACGTTGAGGATGGTTTCTACCTCATTGTGGAGGTAATACACTTGGCCGCCACGTTTCAGCTCACGCAGTACCGCCTCGCGGATCACGCCGTCGGAGTGGGGCGCGACGAAGGTCTTGATGGCCAGACGCTTTTGCGGCGCGGTGGCGATGACGGAAAAGTCGCGCAGCCCCTCAAGCGACATCGATAGCGTGCGCGGAATGGGCGTGGCGGTAAGCGTCAGCACGTCCACTTCGGCACGCAGGGCCTTGAGCTGTTCCTTCTGGCGCACCCCGAAGCGGTGTTCCTCGTCCACGATCACCAGCCCCAGGCTCTTGAATTTCACATCCTTCTGGATCAGCTTGTGCGTACCGATGACGATATCGATTTCTCCCGCAGCCATGCCCTTGAGGGCCAGGGTCTGTTCCTTGGCCGAACGGAAGCGCGACAGTTCCGCAATTTTTACCGGCCAGTCGGCGAAGCGGTCGGAGAAGTTGTTGAAATGCTGCTCCGCCAGCAGGGTGGTGGGTACCAGGATCGCCACCTGCTTGCCGTCGGCCACGGCAACGAAAGCGGCGCGCAGGGCGACTTCGGTCTTGCCGAAGCCGACGTCGCCACACACCAGCCGGTCCATGGGGCGTCCCGAGGTCATGTCGCCGATTACAGCCTGGATTGCTGCTGCCTGGTCGGGGGTTTCCTCGAACTCGAAACTGGCGGCGAACGTCTCGTAATCGCGCGGGTTGAGCTTGAAGGTGTAGCCGGTGCG
>Ga0209077_1000309_pt1 | contig 12954 bp, 10 predicted proteins | sample PPLLak1March2015_FD_187247 | JGI IMG/M metagenome (GOLD analysis project Ga0209077, IMG submission 187247) | Freshwater sediment microbial communities from Prairie Pothole Lake near Jamestown, North Dakota, USA - PPLs Lake P7 Core (1) Depth... | ecosystem: Environmental > Aquatic > Freshwater >... | reverse complement strand
TGTCGATTTGGCCGAATTGTTTCAACCGAGCGGCTCGGAAGGCGGAGATGAATAGGGATGAATAGGGTAGGTGATTCGGACCACGCGAAGCGCGTAGAGATCGCCGGCGCCAACCGGAAGCGGGTGTTTTCTGCGCCGGCTGCCATTCAGTCCTCCAGTTTCAACCTGCAGCGATAATACAAGATATCCAATTCGCTTGCTGGATTGGCGGACGAGTCGTGCTGCCGAACGCCAACCTCAGAAGTGGGCGACGCGGCAGCACCACGAAGATTAAGAGAAGTACTATTGCCATGTCCCCTGCTACACTTGTTTGTACAACTCACTCTCTCATCCGGCGACCAGCTAACGACCATACCATCGGCAGACCGCTTGACCCTCATCGGATGTGGATCATCCAGGAATTCGATGAGCCGCAGTGCCAAGTCAATGGTGGGCAGATCGAGATGGTTTCATTTCCCCCGGACCCGGTCCGACCTAAATGCCGTCCAACAATAATCTCGGTCCGACCCAAATGCGACCGACCCAGATGTGCGCCAGATGCGCCCACCCAAATGCGCGCCCGAAGAACCTCTTTCCGCAGCGTGGAGTTGTGCGGCTCGGGACAACAGGTGTCCGGATCTGAAACAGAATGTTCGGATTTGACATTGGATCCGACGGCCCCCGGCCGCTTCCCCGTGGGATTCACTGACAGGTCTCTGTTTGTCTGGGAATACATTCCAGACGACGCCTGGGGCCCAAAGACGTCACGAAATCTGCGTCGTCATCGCGCCTTTGCCGAAAACCAGATTAGCCACTGCGACTCGATGACCACAGGAACGGGAAGCCACGACTGGCATACGCCTTGCTGTGACAGGTCATGACTGCCCTTGCGGCGAGAGGTGAAATTATGGAGGTTATGTACCAGGACATCCGACACGCGGTCCGAATGCTTCGCAAGAGTCCTATGGTTACCTTGATCGCGATCGTCTCGGTGGCTCTCGGGATTGGGATCAACACAGCCATTTTCAGTGTCATCCACTCGGTAATGCTCGAACCGTTGCCGTACTACCAGCCCGAGGAGTTGGTGGCGCTGCATCAGGTTCCGGAGAGAGGACCGCAACGGTCGGAACCGGATTTGAGCGCTGAGTCGACCCCCTGGTGGTCATACCCTAAATACCGGGTAGTCGCCCAGAATAACCGCAGTTTTCGAGAGATCTCGGCCTTCGCTGAGAGCGCCTACGTCTTCACGGGACGAGTCGAGAGCGAACGCTTGAATGTTGAGTTCGTGTCCGCCAGTTACTTCCCGCTCCTCGGCATCTCGGCGCGTAACGGCCGGGTATTCATGGCTGACGAAGACAAAACGCCGAACACCCACCCGGTCGCGCTGCTTTCCGAAAACATCGCACGCCGCCACTTCGGCTCACCTGGTGAAGCAGTAGGTCGATCGGTCAAGATCGACAAGACTTCATTCTCGGTCGTGGGTACCCTTCCTCCAAATTTTCGCGGACAGTCGGGTGTCGTCGATGTCTGGGTCCCTATGATGATGGCTCCGGCCCTGATGTTTCCTCGTCGTTTGGAGACGCCTTTCGCAAGCTGGCACGAAGTGATCGGCCGGCTCAAGCCGGGAAAAGACGCAAGAACGGTCGAAACTGAGATGGCGGTACTCGCGGAGCGAATCGAAGCGGCTTTTCCTTCTGGCGATGGCGATCGGAAGATACGCGCTATTCCCCTTCGGGAGGCCAATCTCGATCCTCGCATCAAGAGTTCGCTGCTGATTACGCTCGTCGCCGTAGGCCTGGTTCTTCTGATCGCGTGCGTGAACGTATCCAACCTGCTGTTGTCCAAAACAGCCGGACGGGCTAAGGAGATAGCGACTCGGGCAGCCCTTGGCGCGACGAGACTGAGGCTTTTTCGCCAACTGCTCACCGAGACGGTAATTCTGGGAGTAGTCGCTGGCGTTATCGCCCTGCTGCTGGCGGCTTTTACAAACGATCTACTGGCACTCGTCAAGCCCTCAAGCAGTCCAGCATTCCGGGCCAAGGATGTCGAGATGCTGAATTTCGGGGGTGCGGCCTTCGATTGGCCGGTTCTCGCCTTCAACTTCGGGCTCGCCTTCGTGTGCGGGTTTCTGTTTGGCGTCCTTCCATCGCTGAAGGGCTCGGCCGTCCGACCCGGCACCGGTCTGCAGTGGACCTCCAGAAACGTGGCAGGCTCCCCGCGACTGCTCAGCTTCAGCAGCCGAAGCGTCTTAGTTGTTGGTCAGGTCGGCTTGTCGGTGGTTCTGCTCACGGGGGCCGGGCTGATGATCCGCAGTCTTCTGCACCTGAACGCTACGCCGCTAGGCTTCGCGCCCCAGGAAGTCCTCACGGCCCGCATTCAGCTTCCTTCCGGATACGAAGAAGGTGCATTTCGACACCAACTTCTCACACGGCTGGGCGACCTGCCTGAAGTGAAGGCGGTAGCGCTTTCGAGCTCGACTCCGGCCTCGAGCAACGCAGCGGCAACCATTGTCAAGGTGATTGGCTCAAAACAGGCTGGCCAAGACTTCCCAACCGCCGAGATTCACTGCGTTAGTGGAGGCGTGTTCAAGACTCTCGGCATCCCGCTGCTCCGGGGTCGATCTTTTACAGATTTTGACCGGGAGGGGTCTCCGAAAGTTGTCATCCCGAACCAGGCAGCGGCCAGGCTGTTCTGGCCGGGCCAGGACGCGATCGGCAAGCGAGTATGGCTTGGTTGCGGGTGGGAAGACGGCGAATGGGGGGAGGTTATCGGGATCGTGGGCGACGTGAAGTACGGCCGAGTAGAGGAACAAGCCATGCCTGGTTTCTATTTGCCGTACCTGCAACCCGTGGAACCCGCCAGTTTCGTTTTGCTGAAATCGAACCAGGATCCTACGGCACTCGCCGGCTCACTGCGTCGCATCGTTCGATCGATTGATCGCAACCTGCCCGTTTACGACATCCAGACGATGGAGTCTCGCATCGCCGTTGCGACATCGCGAACAAGGTTCGTAACCGTTCTTCTGGGGATCTTTGCCGCTCTTGCGCTGATACTGTCGGTTGTAGGCCTTTTCGGAGTCGTTTCCTATGCGGTTTCGAGCAGGCTGCGGGAAATTGGCATCAGGATAGCCTTGGGTGCGCGCGCGACTCAGGTTCTGACCATGGTCATCGGCGACGGAGCAACTCTGATTGCATGCGGCTTGGCCGTCGGGGTAGGGGCCGCGATGCTCGGTTCCAGTCTGCTCGCATCCCAGCTCTACAACGTTTCGACGACGGATCCGCTGACAATAGTGACTGTGGTCTCAGTCTTGATGCTCGTGGGGCTCGCCGCCTGCGTCATCCCCGCACTGCGGGCGTCCCGCGTGCCGCCGATTGACGTATTGAGGATCGAGTAAGCGGAGGGTTCGCCTTCCCGCTGATGGGTCTATAGGGTCAGGGACCCTTGTGGCCCTTGTGGCCCTTGTGGTCCTTGAATGCATTGCGGTCCTTGCGGTCCCATCGGGCCGATTGGTCCCTGTGCCGACTGGCACTTTATACAGTTGCCCACTTCTTTCCCACCCAGGAAGATTATGCTGGAGGTAGGTGTATGACTCATACGATGGCCTGCAGTTTGGTCTCTCTCGCCTGCCTGGTGTCGTTCGCGTGGCCCGTGCTTGGGCAAGGCTCCTACACCAAGGCATACGTCTCCGATCGCATTCGTAAGGTGGAGGACGGTGTGGACGAGTTCCGCAAATGGGCGGAGAAGCGTGGGGAAGACACCAAGAACCGCGCGGAATCGGCCCAAAGCAGTGGTGCGACATCCCGCCGTCGTGCGAATCCCCCAAACACGGAGGCACGCAAAGATCAGGTTAAGAATTCAAAGGACGACCTCGATGACGCGCTTGGTGATCTGAACAGTTCCACCAACAGGCTGAGGCGGAAGTTCGACGCCACTGACACATGGATGCAGACCAAGGGTCAGGTCGAGACCGTGGTTGAGGACGCTCGGCGCATCAATCAGGTAATGGTCGGCGGCGCCTACGGGACCCAGGCGGATCGTTACTGGACCGTGCTTAGCACCGCCGTCAACGATTTGGCGCGAGTCTACGGTGTGTGCCGCCGCTCGGCGTAAAATTACCGCCGCCCGGAGCTCGCCGCTAGCCCACCGACATGTCCGGGGCCGTGTCTAAAGTCTTCAATTTTGAGGTGTTTGAATACTAAGAACTTAAGACAGGGCCCACGGCTCCCGGGAAAAAATGGGGGAATTCGTCACGGAGAGAACCGCGTTTCAGAACTGTCCCGCAGTTCGAGAGTTCGAGATACGCCCGGAACTCTCCAGCTTGGGATACGCTCTCCCGGCCCCAAGCGGAAGGAGAAACTTAGGGTCACTATCAAGGGACTCATCGATTTAACCTCCCGTACGCGATTCTGCCTCTTCCTGCTTGAAAGCTGCAGGCTTGGCCGAGAGTTAGGGGCAGCGCTGGGGCGTGGTTCCGACTCCAGCAGGCAGAGTGAATCTGCGCGCTTGGATGGCCAGTCTACGCTGTTCAGCAGCGCTTTCTGCAAGCCGGGATGACATCGCCACCCGGTCATAAGACGCCGGACCAGAGATAATTGCCATGTTTGTTGCGTGCCGAATGCGCAACGTGTCTGCCTGGAGAACGTAGCTTCTCTGGGCTTGATGCTGCATCTTCAGAAGCTCGCGATTATAAAGCACGCCCGGGGACGTTGTTTCACGTACCGGTATTGTAGATTGGGGTACGGAAGTCATGCCCCCATCCACCCGGTTCGTGTTTTCAGTGATCATCATCTTGGTGTCGTGATGGACATTCGCAATCTCCGCCTTCAGCCAGAAAATCTCTTTGGAATCCGCGAAACATAAACTCAGGCTAACATTCGGGATTCAGGTTCCCGTTCAACAATCTGCGGGCGGCAGGAGCCAGTTGCGTTGAGCTCAAGTTGTTAGACTCCCCCGGATAATTTCAAATTGTTGGTTTAATCTACCAGTAAGATTCGCTCAGCTTCAATGCTGTGGTTTTTGAAGAATCTGAGGTGGGACAGTGTTTTGGCGACACACGGGGATCGAATCCGACTCCAGGTTTTTCAAACAGCTTTGACTCATGTGATGTTTCAAACTTCCTACCATAATTCTCCTTGCGGCCTCTCTGTATTTCTGATAAAAGGTTTGACATTCAACTGTTTCCGCACTTTTATAGGAATTCAGTTCAGAAGACGCAGCCGTGAAAGTTCGTAAAACACGGAATTGTGACGGATCCTCCTCTTCCCTTGCGCAAGATCCATATCATGGTTTGAAAGCAACTCTCTATCCAGCAACCGGAAAAAGAAGACCAATGCTTCGATGGACAACTCTCTTTGTATTGTTGTTTCCGACTGCAGTATCAGCCAGCGGGGCCCAGGAAACCAACCCGGCTCAGCCGCTGGTTCAACCCGCCGCTCCGATGGACGAGTTTGTCAAACAACTGGAGAACGAGTATCCAAAAGCAGCCGACAAGCAGGGCATAAAGGCCATGTACCGAATGGCAACCTGCGCGCGCATGGTCGCCAATATGCGCGACCAGCTGGCAAAATCCCCATTTAGTGCCGACAGTAAGAAGGAGTTGGAACAGAAAATAGATGATTTCAGCAAGAGCGCCGACTGTGGCAGCGACATTGATCGTGTGCTGCAGGCGAGAACCGCTCCGGGAAAGCTGTGCCCCAATATCGGTCCCTATGTGAAGACCTACGGGGAGGCAACGGCGGCGGGAATACCGGCCAATCCGATTCAGGTGAATGAGAAAACGGATAAGATTCTGGAATCGCTGGTCACAAAGGGAGAAGAGGTCGAAGGACCGAAGAGAGTGGTACTGCGATACATCAATCGCCTCAGATATTCGTTTGGAGCGTCTGTTGATATAACCATCGTCCAAAACCCCTCGCCGCCTCAGGCGTTTGTGGTTGCGGACCTGGTGAAGGATGTTCCGGCCGGCGGAGAGCCCACCAGGGACGTGACTAAGGAGACGCCTGCGATCACCGAAGAGAGGGGTTTCGACCAGAGTTTTCGACAGATACAGCTATGCAACAAGGATTACCAGAAGCAGCTGGCATCAGTGCAGGATGAAGCAAAAACCGTAATGGATGCCGTTGCGACGGCCAAGAGCGACTATCAGAACGCGCTGAGCAATTCACCGGCCGTGCTCTCCCAGTCGCAAGCAGAAGATTTGCGTGCAGAGGCAAATAGGCTGTCCCAGCCTGATGGAAGCCTGGCGGCGGCAATCGAAAAACCTTATCCATCGGATCATGCGCGCGCCGTCCTTGTGTCACTGAACGTGTATTTGCAGACCCTGACATCACTGGAAGGAACAGACGAGTTCAGGCAATGGAGCGCGACAGGCGGTAACGCCCAGCGCTACATCGCAGAGAAGCAGCACCCGCAGATGGTGAAGGAGTCGCTTGCGAAGTTCGCGCCGGGCAGTGAGGAAGACAAGACCGCCCGGGCCGATCAGGAGCGGATCGCGTATTGGAAATCGCGGTTCGAGGCATTCTCGAGATTCAGGATCCGGGAGCCGGTGATACAGGGCGGCGAAACAATCCCGGGTGTCTTCAATGAAGACCTGGCGTTGGCAATTTTGACGGACTGCCATACCATCTTTGGCAAGGGGAAGGAATCGAAAATCAGCTATACAGTAACCGACCTCTATGGCACTTCGAATCAGGTTGTATCCGGAGCAATCACATCTGTGTGCGCGCCTCTGCTGACGGTCTCAGCCGGCGTGGGATTCAGCACATTGGGTACAGAAATCCCGGGGTTTGTCTCCAGCGCAAGCACGACGACCACGAACGGTACACCGACCACGACAGTGGTCGAGCGGATTGGATTCACGGAGAAGTCTGCAATCAAACCGCTGTATGTCGTGCAGATGAACGCAATGCTGGGATCGCTGAGCAAATCGTGGAGCGCGTACGGAACGCTCGGTGCAGCGGTGGTCACTCGGACAGATACCACAACCCTGGAGTGGTTGTTTGGGCCGAGCATGGCTTACAAACGGGCGTTCTTTATGACGGCGGCTTTCCACCTGGGCAAGCACACCGGCATCTCGGGCGGCTTCAAGGAAGGCCAGGATAAGCCAACGACGGGGTTGGATTCTGTTCCAATCCGAACAGAGTGGAAGCCCGGATTTGCATTCACGATCACGTACCCGTTGAACAGATAGTTCATAGCGCGGCAGTTCCTATTAACGACAAAGCAAAAGAACACAGAGTGGTGCTGCTGCGCGAAGACCGCTGCCTGCATGTCTCGGCGGGCTACAGTAACAATATATATCGTTGAGTTCTTCTGAAGGAGCAAGAATATGCGAACTCCAAAGTTGAAATCATCGCGATGGGCTTGGGTGACCGCACTGGTCCTCGCCATCGGTGTGCTTCCAAAACTGAGCTTGGCGGCTGAACCCAAGCTGTCACTTGGGGAAGACGCCACGATACGGATTCCTTTCGGTTCCACGGACGGAATGGTGCAGGTGCTGATGAAAGCCGAGAACCTGACAGCTGACGTCATCGGGGATGCGAAGGATCCGGTGCTTAAAGACCTGGGCAGCGCGGGAGAGCCGATTTCGACGACAGTAGCGTTCGAGAACCCGGTGGCCGTGGATGTCAGCGCCACGAGCCGGGCGTGGCTGTGGACTGCGCGCATCAGCAAACTTGAACCCAACTCAAATCAAAAGCGCTCCGCGAGCCTTTCATTCGGGAAGGTCCAGCAATACATTGGATACACAATCACCAACCTGTCGCCCACGGCGTTCACATGGTCGCTGGCTGCACCAGGAGTTCCGTGGCTCGTGTGGTTCGGGTATCCGGGCACCCAGCGCGCTACACCAGTCGTGGTAACCACCGGAGACTACCCCGCCACCGGGTTCAGGTTGTCACAGACGACCTTGCGCGATGGAGTGGGCACCTCGCAGATAGCACTCGAGGACTTGGAGCTGTGCGAAACCGTAAACGGCCCCTGTTCCAGTTTCAACATCGCCCCCCGCTCGAACCGGACCTTTTATGTGCGCCTGAAGGAGAAAGCGGGTCACGGGATCTGGCAGGGTGGAAAATACACGGGCACGCTCAGTTTTGCGGTGAACGAGCGTCCCGAACTCCAGACAATCAATGTCACCCTTCAAGCCAGCAGTTTCCGGGCTAAGGACTTGGGAATTGGGCTGGTTGCCATTGGAATCATAGTAGCGTGGTTTACCAGCGTGTGGATGCGGGCACGCATGCTCCGGCTGGAAGCACAACGGCCGATAGGGATTCTCAATGAGTCGGTACAGATGTTGATTGAAGAGATCGACGGGGCGAAAAAAATTCAAGGTGTGAATCAAGAACTCACCAAGAAGACCCTGAATTCGATCCAAAATTCTCTGACAGTCAAGAAACTGGACGATTTTGGTCTGTTGCCGCCGAAGATGCCTGGTATCAAAAGCGGCGAAGCGGATACGACTGCCAAGCTGAAGGAATATCTCAGCCGTAAAAGTGAGTTGGTGGACTGCCTGACCCTCGTCATCTGTAACGGCATGCGCAAGCTCTGGAAAGAATGGAGGGACGGCCTTGATGCGAGAATCGAAAAGGCGATCAAGGATGCCCTGAATGAGTTAGACGATATCGGAGGTCAGGTAGAGACGGAAGTGACCACTCGAGCCGATGCCAAACAGAAGGTCGATAAAGTGCTGCAGGACTACCATGCCACCAAAAACGCCTTGAGAATACAGGCCGATGCATCCTTGATGAAAGAGGCCAAACCCGGCGTGGTGGAGGTGACCTGGCAGATTGCAAAGCTTTCCGGAGTGATGTGGCTGGTCTGGGGCATCCTCACGCTGATCGTTGGTGTGGCAGTGCTCGTTGTGACAAACCCCGGTTTTGGGACCTTTCTCGACCTGGTCTTTTGCCTCCTATGGGGTTTTGGCTTCCCAACTGGAATAGACAAGCTTCAACAACTCGGTCCAGGCAGCATCGCGACGACGATCGGACTTCCTTCGCTGCCAAAGGCAAATCCTTGATTGAGTGAAACCAGCATAAAGAATACAAAGAATGGAGGGAATGACTATGAGCGAGTTCCGGTCAAATCGAGACTTCAAAGTAGGGCGGATTTCCGCAAACACCTTCCAATACAGGGAGGTGAAGTACTCAGGAATCGGCGGGCTGGCGATCTTTGAGGGGGATATTGTTCTTGGTACAGTTGCCGCCATAGAAGCCGTTTCCTCCAAACCCGAAGTGAAGAAGCTCGTGCCGCAAGGGATCGCCATCACCGGCGATCAATATCGTTGGCCGGGTGGGAAAATCCCGTACCGGATCGACCCCAGTCTTTCCAAGCCGGAGCGCGTGACCGGGGCGATTGCGCATTGGGAAGCCAAAACGGGTATCAGGTTCATTGCTCTGACCGCGCACAACTTGAATCAGTACAAGGACCGGGTACTCTTCACTTTCCAGGATGGCTGTTTCTCATACGTCGGCCGGCAGCGCGGCGAGCAGATCATCTCGCTCGGCGACGGCTGTACGCTGGGCAATGCCATCCACGAGATCGGACACACCGTAGGGCTGTGGCATGAACAGAGCCGCGAGGACCGCGATAATTGCGTTACGATCAATTACCAGAACATCATCTCGGGGATGGAGCACAACTTCGACCAGCATATAGCCGACGGCGACGACATAGGACCCTATGATTACGATTCCATCATGCATTACCCTGCGATGGCTTTCAGCAGCAATGATCAACCCACCATCGTCGCAAGGAACGGATCGCCCATCGGGCAGCGTGAAAGATTGAGCGCGGGCGACATACAGGCCGTGAATTCGATTTACCCGGGTCTATGACGGCCTGCATTCCGTGGATCTGATCGCTCTGGAGGCAATGTAGATGGCAGCCGGAACAATTGTTTTCGGTGCAGATGTCGAGCCCTTCACAGGCGCTACTGCATATATCCGGCTCGAGGACGTCACGCGTGCCGACGCGCCTGCGCGAGTAACAGCCGAGACGATTCTGCGGGATGTTCGAATCGATGGCCAGGGTGCGAAAGAGCTGCAGTTCATCATCAATGTGCCGGCATTGGAGCGCAGTGCAAGATATGTCCTCCGTGTCCATGTGGATCTCGATGGCGACGGACAAGTCGGGTTTGGAGATTATGTAAGCACGGCCAGTCACCCCATTCTTCCCGGCGACAATACCTCTGCACAGTCCATCCCGGTAAGACGAGTTACCTGAAAACGGAAAGGAGGAGCCCCTTGATGTTACAAAAAGATCAGACAAGTCAAGGGCTTTGGTTTACTCCTGCATGGACTCCGAAGCAGCCGGGAACCTTCGCCGTCGTCATTGGCGTGAGCAAGTACGAGTACTTGCACGATGACGAGCAAAGTTACCGGCTGGGTCAACTCCACGTATCAGCCCTGACGGCCTATCGGTTCTTTTGCTGGTTGGGTGACCATTATCGACATCCTGATTTTCCGCTTGCGAAGGTGTGGCTGCTCCTTTCACCGACGAATAAAGAGTTGACGCAAATGGCGGGCTTCCCTGAAACAGGCTTCCGTCAACCAACATTCGCCTCTTGCGAGACAGCCATTGGCGAATGGTACGCGGCCATGCAAGGTTTGGACTCAACGGTCTCCGAGAGGAGTCGCGCGATCTTTTTCTTTAGCGGCCACGGTCTCGAGGTGACTCAGGACAGGCAGATTCTTCTTCCAAGCGATTATCTGAGTCCGCCGCTGAGAAACGTCAACAAGGCCCTCAGCACCCTGAACCTTTACACGGGTCTCCGGGCCACGCCGCTGCCGCAGCATTTGTTTTTCATGGACGCCTGCAGGAACGACCACGAGAAGCTGCGCGAGATGGCGCCGGAAGGCACACCGGTGCTGAATCCCTGCCCATCCTGGCGCGTCCGCTCCGATATCATCTCGCCTATTATCTATGCGACCGGTCCGGGAGCGGCCGCCTGGGCTCCGGATGATCCCAAACAGGGTATTTCTGTCTTCGGAAAAGCTCTGCTGGAAGGCTTGGAATGTGTTGAAGGCGTAGAAGCGTTGCAGGCCGATCAGCGGTATTGGGTTACTCTTCGGGGGCTCCAGGACTACATGGATCCGCGCGTCCAGACTTTGCTGCAGGAAGCGGGTCTGCGGGTGAGTCAGCCGGTCCGGATCACGTATTCTACCAAGACGCCCATATGCGAAGTGCCGCCTCCCGCCGGCGTGCACAGTTTGGCCCCGAGCGCTCCAATGGCCTCAGTTCCGTCGCTATCGTCTGTTCTACTTCCCGCCGGCTGGCGGGGACCCTCCGACTCCGGAGACTGGAGCCAACTGTGGGATATCTTCCATAGTGAATCTTTCACTGACCGCCTATGGGATGCACGGGTCTTCGACCTGGCTACTCTTCAATGGGAGGATTTAAAGGAGAGTACCGCTAAAGGCCCCCTGTCCATAAAAGAGATCTCCCGCACCGAAGACAAACACACATATAAAATCGATATAGAAATGCATCGGTACTCCCCTCAGTGGCTTGAATTTGCCGACAAACCTGCCGGCAAGAAAGCTGCCTGCGTTTTGATCGGCGACAGGGAGCGGTATCCTCGCTACTCACTTGGGCTCGATTTTAAGGACGCGCCTGGTGGTCCGGTCATCAGCGGGCTTGAAGTCTCACTGTCCGGTTCGGATTCGCCGGTATTGAATTCGGCAGCAGAGGTCTGGAGAAAATACCGCAATGCTCAACTCGATAAAAGCGGCACCCCGGGAGAGTTTGAATTATTGGAATTGGCTCTGCGAGAAAAGGAGGAATCCCCTCTCGCCGCAACCGTGGCCGCACTGCTTCTCCTGCGTGCGTGGCGTCCCGACCTCCTTCACAATTGGCCGCGAAATCTCGCCGACCGGTTTCCGGAGCACCCGGACGGCTGCGTCATCTGGGCCGAACAGCTCCTGCGGACGGGGCAGGATAAAAAGATGAATGAAGCTATCGACTGGCTTCTTCAGCTCGAACACCGCGGTTTACCGCATACCTCGGAAGCGCTGGGTCACGCCGCTCGGCAAATCAAAGAGCTGCTCGAATTTGCTTTTCCGGAGCCGGCAAAACGGACGGATGAGCAGCAAAGGCGGCATGAAGCTCTGCAGAAACTTCAGGGCCGGCTGAACCGGGCGCTGACGGTGTTCCGTCCCGGCGGCCTCTGCGCGGTATTTATTGGCCCTGAGGCAGAGGTTACGCCGGACTTGATTCTCTCTGCCTGATACCCGAGGAGCAAGCCCCGGGCCAAAATCCCAAATTGCGAATAGGGATTTTGCTCGTTCAATGGCTTCTGTGCCCTCCGGTTCTTCGGATTCGGTCCGATCGATGTCAGTATTCTTTCTTCTCGGCCTTGATCTTAACGCCGGGCCTTGTGACCCTGACCTTTACTTGCCGCCGGTTACCCGACTTCTTCACAACAGGAAAATAGGCCAGCGTATAGTGCCCCTTGAGCTCGGAAGCGATCGCATCAAACGCCGGTCGCAGGGCATCACTCATGGCTTTTTGGGTTCGGTGCTCCAAGTCGAAGAACGAACCACCGGTCTTGTCGGCCAATCCTCGGAGGAAAACCTTTCCGAGTTCCATCTTCCGATCAAAGGGGGAGACTTCCTCCAGGGTCCTTTGTTGAGCACCTGACGGGTCAACCACAGCACCGTAACCGGGCTCTCTCTGGCGGTCGGCGCTTGCGACTGTGATCGGAATCGCCGGGAAGTTGATGACATACATCGTCACCCCGCTCCTCTGTGCCTTCCTAATAACGTCCGTTGCTGAGGGAGATTTGGGGCAGAACAGGGGGCGAACAGGGAACAGGGGGCGAACAGGGGGGCGAACAGGGGACGGAGTTCTGTTCGTGGCAGAACAGGGGACGGAGTTCTGTTCGCGGGTGGGCAGGACAGGGGGAAGTGGCGCAGGAGGGGGCGCAGGAGGGGACGGAGTTCTGGTCGCGCCCCCAGCCGCTCGGGTAGGCGAGCAGGTCCG
>Ga0209077_1000308_pt1 | contig 12955 bp, 10 predicted proteins | sample PPLLak1March2015_FD_187247 | JGI IMG/M metagenome (GOLD analysis project Ga0209077, IMG submission 187247) | Freshwater sediment microbial communities from Prairie Pothole Lake near Jamestown, North Dakota, USA - PPLs Lake P7 Core (1) Depth... | ecosystem: Environmental > Aquatic > Freshwater >... | reverse complement strand
GCGGGCCTCCCCGACCGTCGATCTCTCTCGCCGCAGGCGCCGGATCGAGAACAGGAGGAACAGGATGAAGGCCGGGATCGGCGGCAGAATGACAGCCAGCACCTTGATCATGTTCTGAATATTGCGGATGGACGTTTCCATCATCGAACGGCTGTCTTCGATCTGGCGCTGTTTTTCATCTTCGATATTGCTGCGCGCGACCGACAGCCGGCGATTCTCGACGGACTGCAGGTTGTTCAGCATGATTTCCCGGGTCTGTTCGTCGAGGTCCGTTCGAGCCCGAAGCTGCGCAACCGCTTGGTCGAGTCGCTTCTGGGCCTCTTCGAGCCGCCGCGTGGCGGTCGCTTCTGCCTCTCGGGTATCGCGCGACCGCTGCTCCTCGTACGTCCTTGTCTTCGCTTCTACGGCTTCGAGCGTGCGGTGACGCGGCCGGCGCTTCCTCAACTCGATAAAAGAGGAATCGCCAGCCAGCTGATCGACTGCGTTCAGAAGGAACGTAACGTTATCGAAGTTGAGGTTCTCGATCCCCCGTTTGCGCAGTTCGAAGAACTGCTCGCCCATCATGTCCGAATCCGCCACAATAACCACGTTAGCCGGCGAAGCGCCCTCGCCCAGCACACGCGCGGCCAGGACCTGAGACCCAGGCGCCGGTTCGTGGGCGACTGCGTTATTGATACTGAAACCGAAAAGGGACTGCCCGACGAGCTCGCTCCACCTCAGTGTTCCGGACGCCTTGCCAGTTTCGAGCAACGGCATGAAGCGGGTCTTCGCCCCGGTCTTCGGCTTCAGAGAGCCCGCGTAAATCAACACGACTTCCTGCAGGCCGGCAACGCTCGCCTCCTTTGTATTGAACGCCGAGGCGGAGCCGCTGCCGGGCCCGACAAAGACCACTTCCGGGGGGAGGTTCTTCATCTGCGGGTGCGGGTTGTACTTGTCCCAGGCGATCAGATCCGTAGGCCACGTGACGCCGAGGTAATCCGTCAACGGTTCCAGGCTCGTCCGCGTTTTCGGCGGTGCTGGCTGGAACGGGTTTGACGGGGTATCCTGAGGCGCCAGATCCGGGTTGAAGGCCGGCAGGGGATCGAGCGCGAGGAGCGTCGGCTTGCCTTTTTTCACCCAGCCGACCAGCCTCTCGAACTGCGAAGCGTTCAGAGTGTGGGGGAGCGGGGCGAGGAGGGTATCGAGGTCAGCGGGGTAATCCGAGTCGGCATTGACTTCCACGACCTCATACTGTTTGCGCAGCTCGGAAATGATGCCCCACTCCTGGTCCTGTCGACTGGAGCGAAAGTCGAAGCCGCCGAACATTTTGACACCGGTCGTCAAAACTCCCACCTTTCGGCGTTTGGCATGGGAGACGACGCGAATCGAGCGCATCAACTCGTATTCGACCGGCAAGCCTTTTTCGAAGAACGGAATAACGAACTCCTCTGATCCGCACGTGAAGGCCAGTCCGAGGTAAATCTCACGGGGCGCCCCGACCGTCTCCTCGGTCACTGGTACGGCTTGTGCGCGAATGCTGAAGCGCTCTTGCGCCTCTCGTGCTTCGGGCGAGTATTTTTCGGTATCGATGATCTTGCGATGCACCGCCTCGCCCCCGATGGAATCAAACTCGCGCAACATGCGAACGAGGTTCGTGCGTGTCTGGATGAAGGACCGGGGGACTTCCGGGCTAAAGTAAGCCTCGATGAACACCGGCCGGTTGGGACTCAATCCCCGCAACAGTTTGACGGTGTCCGGCGAAAGCGTATGAACCTTCTCCGAGGTAACGTCCAAGCGGGTGTTCAGGTGAGCCGCCAAGGTGGTGAGACTCGCGACTATGACGACGAGCGCCAACAGTCTCGCGCCGAAGTGCCATCCGAGATGCGCGGTCCTGCGGCCGGTCGGCCAGTGGCGCTTTCCGAGCAAGGCGACATTAACGTAAAGCATCACTGCCGCAACGCTGAGGAAGTAGATGAGACATGATGGAGTCAGTATGCCGGCGGAAAGATCGCGAAACTGTTCGACGAACGAAAGCCTCTCAATCAGGCGCAGCGCCCGTCCGCTGAACAACACGCCCGCATGGTGAAGGAACACGGGAACGGCGCAGAATACGGATCCCAGGATGAAGCCGACGGTCAGGTTGTCCGTAAGGAGAGAAGCAACCATTCCAAGTGCGAGGAGCGCGAGACCCATCAGCCAGTAGCCGAAATAGGTGCCGGCCAGCATTCCGAGATCCGGGCTGCCCAGCCAGAAAAGGACAAAAACGTGGCTGAGCGAGAAGATCAGAGCGATCGAAAAGATGGCGACTGCGGCCAGGTACTTGCCAAGAACGATCTGGAGGTCGGAGGCCGGGAGGGTCAGCAGCAGCTCGTCGGTCCCGTAACGCTTCTCTTCGGCCCACAGGCCCATTGTTATCGCCGGGATGAGGAAAACAAGCAGGTAGGGGAAAAACCGGTTGAGCTGGTCGAGATTCGCCAGGTTGGCGGCGAAGAACTCCTCCTGCCAAAACGCAGCAACAGCACTGAGGAAGACAAAAATCGTGATGAAGACGTAACCGGTAGGGCTGCTGAAATACCCGGTTAGTTCCCGTTTCAGGATTGCGAGTATTGCGCGTCCGCTCATTGCACCTCCTCAACTTGGGCGGAAGCCGTGGCGACCGCTTCGGGCGTCGTCGTGTCTTCCGGCGGCAGCTCGTCGTCATGGCCGGTTAGTTTGTAGAACGCTGCCTCCAGGCTCCGGTGGCCTTCCATCATGCCGGCGAGCGTGCCGTCAAAAACGATCTGCCCTTCATGGATCAGCAGAATGTGTTCGGCGACAGCTTCGACCTCTTGAAGAATATGAGTCGACAGGAGGATCGTCTTATCCTGCCCGAGCAGGCGAATCAGGCGCCGCACCTCGCGAATCTGGTTCGGGTCGAGCCCGCTTGTCGGCTCGTCGAGGATCAGGATGTCGGGATCATGCAGCAGAGCCTGCGCCATACCGACCCGCTGCCGGTAACCGCGTGACAGCTTGTAGATACTCTTGTGCAGCACCGGTTCCAGCGCGCACTGGGAGATCATCGAATCGATCCGGCTCTTCAACAGCGGGTTGCGCATGCCGCGAGCTTCACCCAGGAAGCGGAGAAGAGAAACAGGCGTCATCTCGGGGTAGAGCGGTCCGTTTTCGGGGAGGTAGCCAACCTTGGAGACGACTTCCACCCGGTTCGCAAATACGTCCCGGCCTGCCAGGCGGGCAGAGCCCTCGCTGGGGGCCAGAAACCCGGTCAGGATCTTCATCGTGGTGGTTTTTCCCGCCCCATTGGGCCCGAGGAAGGCTGCCACCTCACCCCGGCGTACCGTGAAACTGACGTTGCGAATCGCGACAAAAGAACCGTAGAACTTCGAGAGGCTCTGGGCCTCGATCATCAGTTCCCGGTCGACAGCCTCGCTCATCTTCACTTTCCTCCTGGCATGACTCAGTAACTCGCCGTCCTTATTAGAAAATCGGGTGGACGACAAGCGCAAGATTGTACCAAAGGAATGCAAGTGGGGCGAGAAGCAGGCGAATTCGGAAGAACAAACGGGCGGGAATCAAGCCAACCGGGCCGAACAGCGGCGGATTCTGGAACTGCGAATCCGCCCTACAATTGCTCGCCGTGCGGAAGCGATCGGTCGTAGGGCGGATTCGCAGTTCCAGAATCCGCCGCTGTTCGGCCCGGTTGGCAAAACCAGTCAGCTATCCTCTCATTCCACCGTCACTGACTTTGCCAGGTTGCGCGGCTGGTCGATCTCGCAGCCATTCTCCAGCGCAACGTAGTACGCAAGCAGTTGCAGCGGGACAATGGTGAGCAGCGGAGCAAACAGTTCCGGACAGGCGGGGACCGCGATGAAGTCGTCGCACATCCCGGAAAGGTGCGCGTCCCCTTCCGTCCCTACCGCAATGACCGGGCCGCTGCGCGCCTTGATTTCCTGGATGTTACTGGTCATCTTCTCGTAGGTACTGTCGTTTGGCGCAATGCAGACGGAAGGGAAATCCGGGTTGATCAGCGCAATTGGGCCGTGTTTCATCTCACCGGCGGCGTACGCTTCAGCATGGAGGTACGAAATTTCCTTGAGCTTTAGCGCACCTTCGAGGGCGATCGGGTAATTGAACTTGCGGCCGATATACATGAAGTTGCGAAACCCGGCATACTTTCGAGCGATGTTGTGAATGGCGGGCGCCTGCTCGAGGATACGCTCGATCTTGCCCGGGAGGCTCTCCAGTTCGGAAATGAACCCCTGGCCGTCGGTGACCGACATTGCCTGATGGCGGCCGATGTAGAGGGTCAGAAGGTAAAGGATCGCGAGTTGTGAAACGAAAGCCTTGGTGGACGCCACGCCGATTTCAGGACCCGCGTGGTTGTATATTCCGGCGTGCGTCTCGCGGGCGATGTTGCTTCCGACGACGTTGACCAGACCGAGGACGAGCACGCCTTTCCGTTTCGCCTCCTGCACGGCGGCCAGGGTGTCAGCCGTTTCGCCCGATTGACTGATCGCCAGAATGACGGTTCCGCGCCGCAGATTCAGCCTCCGGTAGCGGAACTCCGAAGCCATGTCGACTTCCACGCTGATGTTGGTGCAGCTCTCGAGAATGTAGCGACCCAGGAGGGCCGCGTAGTATGAGGTGCCGCACGAGACGATAACCAAGTGCTGCATCGACAGGAGCCGGTCTTGAACCGAGGCGATTCCGCCCAGTTTGGCGATTCCTTCGGCTGGGACGATCCGGCCGCGGATAGCGTTGCGCAGGGCTTCCGGCTCTTCGTGAATTTCCTTGAGCATGAAATGCGGAAAACCCTGCTTTTCGGCGGCGCTGACATCCCAGTCCACTTTCTGGGTCTCGCGATCGATTGCCGGACTTTGGAGATTCGTAATCCGGTAGCCGTCCCGGCGGAGAACGGCGATGTCGTCATCGTGCAGGTACACGACGTCCTTCGTGTGGCTGACCAGGGCCGAAACGTCGGAAGCGGCGAAGATCTCACCGGAGCCGATTCCGAGAATCATCGGGCTGCTGCGTCGGGCGGTAACTATTGTGTCGGGTTCGCGAGAGGACATGACCGCGATTCCAAAAGTGCCCTCGACTTTGCGCAAGGCCCCGGCGACGGCCTCTTCCAGGGAATTGGCGCGTGTGTAACTATCCTCGACCAGGTGGGCTAGGATTTCAGTGTCCGTCTCGGAACGGAAAACGTGCCCACGGCAAGCGAGCTCACTCTTGAGCGCCTGGTAGTTCTCGATGATGCCGTTGTGAACGAGGAGGATCTCGCCCTTGCAGTCGGCGTGGGGATGGGCGTTCGCGACCGAAGGCTTTCCGTGGGTCGCCCATCGCGTGTGCCCGAGTCCCCCTTTGGCGTGGCTGTCGATACCTGATACTTCGGCTTCCAGCTCGGCAATCTTGCCGACGGCGCGCTTGCAGGTGATCCCGCCATTTTCGAAAAGCCCGATGCCGCTCGAGTCGTAACCGCGGTATTCGAGCCTCTTAAGACCCTCGAGAAGGATCGGCAGCGCTTTCTTTGGCCCGAGGTAGCAGATGATTCCGCACATGAGGAGATTGTATCGGCTGGGTGGGGTCGGGGCAAACGGTAGGTAACACGGACTGACACCGACTAATACCGGACGAACACTTCCACTCCATTTCGGTCTGTGTCCCTCCGGTGTTGGTCCGTGTCAGTCCGTGTTAAAAAAATCCGAGTTGCAGCTTGGCGGCCTCGGACATCCGCTCCATGCTCCAGGGTGGGTCCCAGACGATCTGCAGGCTTACGTCGGTAACGCCGGGTGTGGCCCCGACCTTAGTCTCCACCTCGGGCGGAAGCGATCCGGCGACCGGGCACATCGGCGAGGTAAGGGTCATCTTGATGTCGACCTTGCCGCTTTCCTGGACGTCGAGGTCGTAGATCAGGCCCAGCTCGTAGATGTTTACCGGTATCTCGGGATCGAAAACCGTGCTGAGCGTATCGATAATGCGCTGCCGCAGTTCATCGACAGTTGGTTTTTCGGTGTTCGGCTGGTCCATGCTGTTTAACTCCCCGTCGGCCCGTCACTACTCGGTGGACACGGTGTCGGCCTTTCCGTCGAGTGCCGCCTGAAGCGTGTGCCATGCGAGCGTTGCGCACTTCACGCGGACGGGATACTCGCTGACTCCTTGGAATACCGCCAGTTTGCCAAGGTCACTCGTGTCTGTCGACCTGCCCGTCACCACGCTGTGGAAGCGCTTGAAAACCGCGCCCGCCTCGGCAACCGTCTTCCCTTTCAACACCTCGGTCATCAGGGAAGCAGAGGCAGTCGATATAGCGCAGCCGACACCTTTGAACCGGATGTCCTCCACCACGTCTCCTTGTACCTTCAGATAGACGGTCACGCGATCTCCGCACAGCGGGTTGTAGCCGTCGGCGTGATGATTGGCTTGTTCGAGCTCTCCGAAGTTTCGCGGTCGCTTGTTGTGGTCCAGGATCACCTGTTGGTACAGCTCGTTCAAATAGGACATTAGCCGAATACCTCGCTCACCTTGCTCAACGCTTCCACAAGGATATCGATTTCCTGTTTGGTGTTGTAGATGCCAAGGGAGGCGCGGGCGGTCGCCGGCAACCGATAGCGGTCCATCAACGGCTGAGCGCAATGGTGCCCTGTACGGATAGCGACGCCGAATTCGTCGACGATGGTGCCGATATCGTGCGGATGAATCCCCTTCATAACGAATGATTGCACGCTGGCTTTATTCTTCGCGGTTCCCACGAGTCTTACGCCGGGGACCGAGGCCAGCGCCTCGGCCGCGTACGTCAGCACGTCCGCTTCATAGGCGATCGCGCTGTCGAAGCCGATCGTCTCGAGATATTCCACCGCTGCCCCAAGGCCCACGGCACCCGCGATGTCCGGTGTTCCTGCCTCGAACTTGTACGGGAGGATGTTGTACTTGGTCTTTTCGAATGTGACGGTGCTGATCATGTCCCCGCCGCCCTGGTAGGGGGGCATGCTGTCGAGCAAGCCGGTTTTTCCGTACAGAACGCCGATGCCGGTCGGGCCGTAGAGCTTGTGACCGGAAAACGCGTAGAAATCGCAGTCGAGCTGCTGCACGTCGACACGGGCGTGTGCTATCCCCTGGGCGCCGTCCACGAAAACCGGAATCCCCCGGCTGTGCGCCGCCTGGACCATCTCGGCGACCGGGTTGATCGTCCCGAGCACGTTTGACATGTGGACAATTGTCACGAGCCGCGTGCGCGGGCCAAGGCTCTTCTCGAATTCATCCCAGATCAACTCACCTTCGTCGGTTATCGGGATAATCCGAAGCTTGGCACCCTTTTCCTCGCACAACATCTGCCAGGGCACGATGTTGGAATGATGCTCCATGGCCGACAGGACGATCTCGTCGCCCGGTCCGACGATCCGAGAACCAAGACAGCGGGCGACGAGGTTGATCGCTTCGGTCGTGCTCCGGACGAAGACGGTTTCGTGTGCATGGCGGGCATTGATGAACTTCTGGATCCGAATTCGGGCAGTCTCGTAAGCGTCGGTCGCCCGCTGGCTCAGGAGGTGAACGCCACGATGAATGTTGGCGTTATCGTTGCAGTAAAAATGCGTGATTGCGTCGATGACGTGCTGAGGCTTCTGGCTGGTCGCTGCGTTATCCAGGTAGACGAGCGGCTTACCGTGAATCCGCTGTTTGAGGATGGGGAAATCCTGCCGAATCCGGTCGACGTCAAATGACTTGATCGGCGTGCGGATTGTGGAGATGTTCGCTGCCGCTCGCATGGTCTAGCGCTGCTCCTTAATGACTTGAACGTGAGAAAGCCATTCGAAAAGTTGGGCATCGAGCTTTTCTCGAAAACGCTCGATTTTGATCCGGCCGATCAACTCGCTCGCAAACGCGTAAATCAGCAGATTGGCAGCGTCGTTGCGCCCGATTCCACGAGTTCGCAAATAGAAAAGCGCGTCGGAATCCAGCCGGCCTATAGTTGCGCCGTGCGTACACTTGACGTCGTCGGCATAGATCTCGAGCTGCGGCTTGGTGTTGACCAGAGCGTCATTCGAGAGCAGAAGGTTATTGTTCGTCTGCTTGGAATCGGTCTTCTGCGCGCCCTTACTGACGACGATCCGGCCGTGGAAAACGGCCCTGGAGCTGTCGGTCAGGATTCCTTTGTAGAGCTCGCGGCTCGAACAGTGGGGCTGGGCATGCTCGATCCGCGTGAAGTTGTCGATGTGCTGGTGACCGGTTGCGAGGTAAAGGCCGTTAAGCAACGCATCGCTTCCCTCGCCGTCCAGTCTCAACGTGAGGTTGTTGCGAACGATCGAACCGCCGATATCGATGCCGTGGAGCGCGGTATTACTGCTGCGTGCCTGATTGGTCTGGAGAGTGCCGACGTGAAAAGCATCGGTGCTTTCCAGCTGGATCCTGTGGTGATCGACGGTGCTGTTCTGCCCGACTACGAGCTCCGTGACCGGGTTGTTGAAATAGACCGCGCCAGGTTCGCCCAGGAACATCTCCACGATGCTCACTTCGCTGTTGGCACCGACGACGAACAGGCTCCGCGGGTGAGTCGAAAACGGCGCGGCTTCCTTCGTCGAGTAATAGGTCACCCAGATTGGACTGCGCTCTACAGTTCCGTCGGGAACAAACAGGACGACGCCGTCCTGCATAAAGGCCGCATTCAGGGCGTTAAGCGTGTGCTCCTTGAAATCCGAGTATTTACCCAGATGCGGTTCAACAAGCTCGGGTGTCGACCGGAGGATATCCGCGAGCGACGCGACCCGAGTGCCTTTGGGCATCCCCGTGAGATCCGACAAATCGGGCCGGTAAAAGCCGTTGAGAAACGCCAGGCGCGGTGAATCGAGCGTCGCAAACCGGCTTTCCTTTAGTGCTGACGGCAGATCCCGGGTGGCCGGGCGCGCCAGCGTGAAAGGGACACGATTCAGGGGTGCGAGGCTGGTGTACTTCCATTCCTCGTCCCGTGTCGTGGGCAGGCCGAACTCCTCCACGCGCATGATGGCTGCCCGGCGCATTCGGCGCAGCCAGTCCGGTTCCCGGCTGCCGATCTCGTTCTGCAGCTGGGCGAAATTTGCCAGGTAGATATCCTTGTCCTTTCGAACCGCCTCGATCATGTTTATCCCTTCCTCCGGTTCACGGTTACCCGGTTAGCCGGTTGTCCGGTTGAGGGTCGATGCCCGCAACCAGAACCGTCAACCGTGTCTTCCTACGCCAACCCTGAACCGCGTAACCGTTGAACCGCCTAACCGTTAAACCGTGTAACCCTGAACCGTGTAACCGTGAACTGTTTACCCGGCGCTGGGTTGATCCCCGGGCTCGATCTCGAGCCAGGAATAGCCTTTCGCCTCGAGTTCCAGCGCCAGCGATTTGTCGCCGGAGGTCACGATGCGCCCGTCGGAGAGGACATGGACGTAGTCAGGCACGATGTAATCGAGGAGTCGCTGGTAATGCGTGATGACCAGGAACGCCCGATCTGCCTGCCGCATTGCGTTAACCCCATTGGCCACAATCTTCAGGGCATCGATGTCGAGCCCGGAATCGGTTTCGTCCAGGATGACCAGCTTCGGCTCCAGAACGGCCATCTGGAAAATTTCATTGCGTTTCTTTTCCCCGCCGGAGAACCCCTCATTGACGGCCCGGTTGATCAGGCTCTCGTCCATCTTAAGGAGCTTCATTTTTTCGCGGACCATGGTCAGGAAGTCCATAGCATCAACGTCGTCCTGGTCACGGTGCTTCCGGATCGCGTTCAGCGCCGCCCGGAGGAAGTACATGTTGCTGACGCCACGGATTTCCACAGGGTATTGGAAGGCCATGAAAATGCCTTCGCGGGCGCGATCCTCGGGCGCCATTTCCAGGAGATCCTGACCCTGGAAATGCACCTGGCCGTCGGTGACCTCGTAAGATTCACGGCCGGCGAGCACCTGGGCAAGCGTGCTCTTCCCGGAACCGTTCGGTCCCATGATGGAATGGACCTCGCCCGGCTGAATGGTTAAGTTGATACCCCGCAAGATCGGCTTGTTCGCTGCCGAAACGTGTAGATTCCTGATCTCGAGCATTCTGGTTCTCCGTAACTTGTTACGATTGTGGGTATTCGGGGTATTTCGGGGACATAATACTTAATTCCCTCGCCGCTGGCTCGCTTTCCCCGTCAGCAAAGGAATTAAGTTTTGTGTCCCCGAAATACCCCGCGAAATACCCGAAAGCCCCGCGAGCCGTTCTAAAGTCCTTTGGTTCTTCTACCCGACACTGCCTTCCAGGCTGATGCTGAGGAGCTTCTGGGCTTCGACGGCAAATTCCATGGGAAGCTCCTTGAAGACCTCCTTGCAGAAGCCGTTGACGATCATGGAAACGGCATCCTCAGCCGAGATCCCCCGTTGCTGGCAGTAAAAAATCTGGTCTTCGCCGATCTTCGATGTCGACGCTTCGTGCTCCATCTGAGCGGTGCTGTTCTTGATTTCAATATAGGGAAACGTGTGAGCCCCGCACTTGTCGCCGATGAGCATCGAGTCGCACTGAGTGTAGTTGCGGGCGTTTTCGGCGCCGCCCAGGATCTTGATCAGGCCCCGGTACGTGTTCTGTCCGAAGCCGGCGGAGATGCCCTTGGAAACGACGGTGCTCCGTGTGTTCTTGCCGATGTGGATCATCTTCGTCCCGGTGTCGGCCTGCTGGCGTTTTCGCGTTAAAGCGACGGAGTAAAATTCGCCGATGGAGTTGTCGCCGAGCAGAATGCAGCTCGGGTACTTCCAGGTGATTGCTGATCCCGTTTCGACCTGGGTCCAGGAAATCTTCGAATTCACCCCGGCGCATTTTCCGCGCTTGGTGACGAAGTTGTAGATTCCACCTCGGCCCTCGTCATCCCCCGGATACCAGTTTTGGATCGTGGAATACTTGATCTGGGCATTGTCGTGCGCTACCAGCTCGACGACCGCGGCGTGCAGCTGGTTTTCGTCTCGCATCGGCGCAGTACAGCCTTCCAGGTAACTCACGTAGGCCCCTTCGTCGGCGATGATCAGCGTCCGTTCGAATTGCCCCGTCTTCGCCGCGTTAATCCGGAAGTACGTCGAGAGCTCCATCGGGCAGCGAACCCCCTTCGGGACGTAGCAGAAGGATCCGTCGGTAAAGACCGCCGAGTTCAGACAGGCGTAAAAGTTGTCGGAGAGAGGAACCACCGACCCCAGGTACTTCTGGACAAGGTCGGGATGCTTCTGAACGGCTTCCGTGAAGGATCCGAAAATGATGCCCAGTCCGGCCAGTTTCTCCTGGAAGGTCGTCGCCACCGAGACACTGTCGAAAACGGCGTCCACGGCCACCCCGGCCAACAGCTCTTGCTCCTCGAGTGGAATGCCCAGCTTGCGGTATGCATCAAGGATCTGGGGATCCACCTCGTCCAGGCTCTTGACCTTCGCCTGGCTCTTGGGCGCCGAGTAGTAGACGATGTCCTGGTAGTTGATCGGAGGAAAAGTGACGTTCGCCCAGCGCGGTTCCTCAAGCGTGAGCCAATGCCGATACGCCTTGAGGCGCCATTCGAGCATGAATTCCGGCTCATGCTTTTTGGCCGAGATCAGGCGAATTACGTCTTCATTCAATCCCGCCGGAACGGCGTCCGCCTCGACGTCGGTATAAAAGCCGTATTTGTATTCCTGATTGGCTAACTCATGAATCTGTTCTGTCTCGGTAGCCATTGGTTCTCCTTACTGCCGAATTTGGCTGCATCAGCCAAGAGTGACCGATGATGCTTTCCCTCCCCGCTCGAGCGGGATAAGGGGCGCCGTCAAGGGTCGAGTCATATCCGAAAGAGTGATGTTGTCCAGAGCCTTGCGCACGGTCTGGTTGATGAGGTGCCAGTTAGTCCGCACCGGGCAGGACGACTCCTGGCGGCAATCCCCGGGCGCATCGACGCATTCCGTCATCGCGAAAGGCCCATCGAGCGCGCTGATGACATCCGTTACCGTGATCCGGTCAGGCCGCCGGGCCAGCATATACCCGCCCCGGGCGCCACGGACCGAAATCAGGAGCCCCGCCCGCGTCAACACTTTGAGGATCTTGCTGACCATAGGCAGCGGGAGGTTCGCCCGGTCCGCCAATTCGCGGGCGCTCAGGGTCAACCCGTTCGGATCCGTTGCGAACTGCGTCAGCAACACGACCCCGTAATCCGTCTGCTTGCTCATCCGAATCATGGACGTCCTAACTCACTCCCGAACATGAATCAGTACCACATTGGTACTGTTTATGAAGGATACCAACCCGGAGCTTCGCTTGTCAACAACTGCGGCACATGGCGGGCCTCGCGTAACCGACGGATTGGAAAAAGGTTAAGAGCGTGTCAATCGGGCTGGCAAAAACGTCCTGGCGGGGCCGGTCGGCGACTGGAAGGAGTTTGAATCCTCTCGTGTCGCCGATGGCCCCTGGTGTGGGCTTGCTGTCCGGGATCTGCAGACAGCGATTCGAACCTAGGAGTACTTGTCGTGTCCCTGCAACTTGACCATCTTGTTATACAACCCGAGGATCAAGAGTGTCGGGGCCCATTGTCCGACGAAATTTGAAGCCGACTCGCGGCCGACCGCCCGGAGAACCCAGGACGCTGCCATGGATCCGACGGCGGCCCATAGGAATGTGTCCGAGGGGAGCTTGGCGGTATAGTCCTCAATGGCTCGTGCGACAGGTCCTTCGGTTTTCTCAGGCTGGACAAAAGTGCCTTCCGTACCCATGAATCTACCTCCTATAAGCATTGATAGTTCGCGTGTGGACGGGAGAAATTGAAGAGAACTCTTAATTCCATTGTGGGCCCAAGGCAGGGGTCAGTCAAGGGAGCCGGGCGTGCCGCGATCGCGCGGAGCGCCGTCTTTCGGAGCCGCGCACGAAAGCGAGGGTGTTGAAAAAGACCAGTTAGCGCATTTGGCTGACAGGATATAGACGGTTTCCAACGCCAAAGGCGTTGCGTAGCAAAGCCCAGGGTTGCCCGCGTTGTGTGCGGGCTACCCTGGGA
>Ga0209077_1000306_pt1 | contig 12988 bp, 10 predicted proteins | sample PPLLak1March2015_FD_187247 | JGI IMG/M metagenome (GOLD analysis project Ga0209077, IMG submission 187247) | Freshwater sediment microbial communities from Prairie Pothole Lake near Jamestown, North Dakota, USA - PPLs Lake P7 Core (1) Depth... | ecosystem: Environmental > Aquatic > Freshwater >... | reverse complement strand
TGCAGCGCTCGCGCAAGCTTTGCCAGACACGGTAATGCTGTGCCACTTCGCGCGCTGGCACAGTCAGGCCGGCATAAGCATCGAGTAATTCGCGCTGTACCGCGGACTTGAGCAGGGACTGATGGGCATGCTGGCCGTGGATGTCCACCAGGAATTCGCCCGCTTCGCGTAATTGCTGCAGGGTCACGCCAGTGCCATTAACGAAAGCGCGCGAACGGCCAGTGGAATCGATGGCGCGGCGCATCAGGCATACCCCGGGATCGCCCGCGAGGCCATTTTCATCCAGCCAGGACTGGAGCTGGGGCAGCATGGCGATATCGAACTCCGCCGCCAGCTCGGCGCGCTCGCAACCAACACGCACCACACCGGCATCGCCACGCTCGCCCAGCACCAGGGCCAGCGCATCGATGAGGATGGACTTACCCGCGCCAGTTTCGCCGGTCAGCACGGTAAAGCCGGGGCTGAATTCCAGCCCCAGCCGGTCAACGATCACGAAATCGCGGATATTGAGCGAGAGCAGCATTAGAGCTTTTCGCCCCAACGCAGCTTCTGGCGCAGCGTATCGTAATAACTGTGGCCGAGCGGATGCAACAGACGGATATTGTTTTCCGAACGGCGCACCACCACCCAGTCATTCTGCTGCAAGTCGATATGGCTCTGGCCATCGAAGTGAACACTCGCATCCACCGCATGCAACAGCAGAATTTCCATCACGCTATGACTATTGACGGCGATCGGGCGGTTGCTCAGGGTATGGGGACAAATCGGCACCAGCACCATCGCTTCCAGCGTCGGGTGCAAAATCGGCCCACCTGCGGACAGCGCATAGGCCGTCGAACCGGTCGGGGTCGCCACCACCAGGCCGTCGGAACGCTGGCTGTACACAAACTGGCCATCAATGAACACTTCCAGCTCGATCAGGCGCCCCGAGGTCCCTTTGCTCACCACCACATCGTTAAAAGCGTAGGCCTGATAAACGGGCTGCCCCTGCCGGCGCACCACGGTATTGAGCAGAAAGCGCTCCTCGGCCGCATACTCGCCATCGAGAATCTCATCAATGGTCTCCAGCATGTCCTCGATCGAGACATCGGTGAGAAAGCCAAGGCGCCCCTGGTTCACCCCTACCATGGGTACGTCATATTCAATCAGTTCGCGGGCAATATTGAGCATCGTGCCATCCCCGCCCAGGACGATCGCCAGATCCGCGCGTGCGCCGATCTCTTCCATGCTCACTGCGGCATATGGCACACTGCCGATGCGCTCGGCAGTGTGCTGCGACAACACCACCTCGAGCTTGCGCTGTTCGAGAAAGTGCGCCAACCGCAACAGCGGCTCACTCAATTCGGCGCTGTTATATTTGCCGATCAAGGCAACGGTCTGGAACGGAGTTTTCATGGCGCGAATTATAACCGCAAGTTATTGCCTGAAAGCGACGGGAATCAGTAAAATGAAGCGATGTTGAATGAACGCGCGCAACTCCTGCTCAAGACTCTGGTCGAACGTTACATCGCCGAAGGCCAGCCGGTCGGCTCGCGCACCCTGTCCAAGCACTCCGGCCTCGACCTCTCCGCCGCCACCATCCGCAACGCCATGGCAGACCTGGAAGAAATGGGCTTCATCATCAGCCCGCACACCTCCGCCGGCCGGATACCGACGCCGCGCGGCTACCGCTTCTTCGTCGACACCCTGCTTACCGTGCACCCGCTGAATGAAATGCAGGTGCACCAACTGGAAAACCAGCTCCACCCGGCCGACCCGCAGCGACTGATCGCTTCCGCGTCAAAGCTGCTGTCGGACCTGACCCTGTTCGCCGGCATCGTGATGACGCCGAAGCGCCGCTCGCCCGCCTTCCGCCACCTGGAATTCCTGCCCCTTTCGGAAAAGCGCATCCTGCTCATCATCGTCACCGCCGACGAAAACGTGCAGAACCGCATCCTCCTGACCGACAAGGCCTACAGCCCGGCGGAACTCACCCGTGCCGCGAATTTCTTCAACCAGCACTACGCCGGCTTCACCCTCGAAGAAGCGCGCACGCGCATGCAGGACGAGCTGAAACGCCTGCACCAGGACATGACGTCGTTGATGTCCGCCGCGCTCGAAGCCAGCAGCCAGGCGCTGGAGCCCAGCGAAGGTTATGTCCTGTCGGGGGAAAAAAACCTGCTGCATGTGGATGACCTGTCCTCCAACATGTCCAGCCTGCGCAAGCTGTTCGACGCCTTCGAGCAAAAAACCACCCTGATCCAGTTGCTGGACGTCAGCCAGGGCGCCCAGGGCGTGCAAATATTCATCGGCGGCGAATCCGGCCACGCGCCACTCGACGAGTGCAGCGTAGTCACGGCACCTTACGAGGTGGACGGCCAGGTGGTCGGCACGGTAGGCGTGATCGGCCCAACGCGCATGGCTTACGAGCGCGTGATCCCGATTGTGGACGTAACCGCCAAGCTGCTGGGCAGCGCCCTGTCCTACCACTAAACATCACAAGGCAACCATGCCCACTTTTCTTCCCGAGCCTGCCTATCAGCACGGCAGCCCCAGCAAGATCGGTGTCCTGCTGATCAACCTCGGCACCCCGGATGCGCCCACCAAACAGGCGCTGCGCCCCTATCTCAAACAATTTCTCAGCGACCCGCGCGTGGTCGAGATTCCTCGCTTGGCATGGTGGCTGATTCTCAACGGCGTCATTCTCAACACACGTCCGGCAAAATCGGCACAAAAATATGCCCAGATATGGACTGCGGAAGGCTCCCCGCTGTTCGCGCACACCCGCAAGCAGGCGAAGATGCTGCAAGGCTATCTTGGCGAACGCCTGAAACCCCCCTCTCCCCTGCCCCCTCTCCCGGGGGGAGAGGGGAAAATTATTGTGGAATTCGCCATGCGCTACGGCAACCCGTCGGTAGCCTCGGCCCTGGCAAAGCTCAAGGAACAGGGCTGCGACCGCATTCTCGCACTGCCGCTCTACCCGCAATACGCTGCGAGCAGCAGCGCCTCCGCACTGGACGCCGTATTTCAGGCCCTGCAACAAAGCCGCAACATGCCGGAACTGCGCACGGTAAGGCATTATCACGACGATCCCGGCTATATCGCCGCCCTGGCCAACAGCGTGCGCGATCACTGGATGCAGCATGGCCGGCCAGACAAGCTGGTAATGAGCTTTCACGGCGTGCCGAAAAGATCATTGATGCAAGGCGACCCCTACCACTGCGAATGCCAGAAAACCGGGCGCCTGCTGGCGGAAGCGCTGGGATTGGCGCAGGAGCAATACCAGGTCACCTTCCAGTCGCGCTTTGGCCGCGCCGAATGGCTCCAGCCCTATACCGCCCAGACCTTGAAAGATTTGGGCAAGAAAGGCTGCAAACGGGTAGACGTGATCTGCCCCGGATTTTCCTCCGACTGCCTGGAAACCCTGGAAGAAATCGCCATCGAGTGCAAGGCGGATTTCCTCAATGCCGGCGGACAGGAATTCAATTACATACCCTGCCTCAACGAGCGCGACGACTGGCTTCAAGCGCTCAGCAACATCACCCTCAAACATCTGCAGGGGTGGCTGCAAGAGACGCCCAACCCCACCGCCATGCTGGAAAGCAAGGCCAGTGCGATAGCCATGGGTGCCAAGCAATAGCATTCAAAAAAACAATTCAAGCCGGATTATCCATTAACACGTAGGGGCGAATTCATTCGCCCATGCCATACGTCCAAGGCGCCCAGAGGCGAATGAATTCGCCCCTACGGCCATTATTGGGGCCAATGAACAGTCCGGGTTCAAGTTTGTCTGATTCTGGCCGCTAAAAAGGGTGTTCCCCAACACCTTTTTGCAAGCAGGCACCGCCATGAAAATCTCCAGTTCGGACATCCAGTTAAGCAGCCAGCATGCCGCAGTGGAAAAGCACAGCCTGCGCGAATCACTGCGCGCCTGGGTGGGTACGGAACGCCCGGATTTCGAGAGGAGCGGCAGGCCGCCAAACCGGCCCTTCTTGGATCAGGTTTCCATTTCCGAGCAGGCCAGGGCGGCACAGAAATCCGATGCGGTTTCCGACCCCCAGGAAGAGGTAAACAACGACCCGCGCATGCAGTTGCTCATCAGCATGGTGGAGGCCATGACCGGCAGAAAAATCCGCATCATGTCGCTGAAAGACCTGCAGCCCACTAATGCCCCGCTGGAACCGTTGCCGGACCCAAATGCCGCCGGAAAACAGACCGCACCCCAGCCAGCCGGTTTTGGCGTCGAATACGAGCGCCACGAAACCCACTACGAAAAAGAACAGACCAGCTTCTCGGCTCAGGGTGTTGTCAAAACAGCTGACGGCCGGGAAATCGCCTTCAAGCTGCAACTTTCCATGAGCCGCGAATACCTGGAGCAAAGCGATGTAAGCATGCGCCTGGGTGACGCGGCACGCCAGGCAAAAGACCCGCTGGTAATCAATTTCAATGGCAACGCGGCGCAACTGACCAGCACCAAATTCAGCTTCGATCTCGATGCCAACGGCACAGCCGAACAGATTTCCTTTGTCACTCCGGGCAGCGGTTTCCTCGCCCTGGACAAGAACCAGGACGGCAAAATAAACAACGGTAGTGAACTGTTCGGCCCAACCAGTGGCAATGGCTTCAGCGAGTTGGCCGTGTACGATCAGGATGGCAATCTTTGGATCGACGAAAACGATGCGGTGTTCGGTCACCTCAAGGTATGGAGCAAGGACGCCCAGGGCAACGACCAGTTGGCCTCATTGAAAGAGACCGGAGTGGGGGCGATCTATCTCGGCAATGTCGCCACCGAATTCAGCCTTAAGGATGCAGGCAACCGTCTCGACGGCCAAATCCGTTCCAGCGGCGTCTACTTGAACGAAAACGGCGCTGCTGGCAACGTGCAGCAGATCGACCTGGCGGTGTGAGTCGGTTGTCTTCTTCCACTATTTTCGGCTGTCGGGTATAGTGCCTCAACTGATTCCCATGCTCATGTGTTACCTGCCAGACAAAGGACCCAATTCATGTCCCGCTCAATTTTTCAAAGAATCCGCGACCTTAAAATATGGGTGCGCCAGGTTGGCGCCATCTGGCTGATGCTGATCTTCGCCTGGAGCGGCATGATTTACTGGGCGTCTTTCGAACACCACCGTACGGCCATCCAGCAAACCATCGATTTTTCCAACAGCATCCACCAGATGACTCTGTCCGGCCTCACCGGCATGATGATCACCGGCACCGTCGCGCAACGCGCCATTTACCTGGACCAGATTCGTCAATCTGACAACGTGCGCGATCTTCAGGTCATCCGCAGCGACTCCCTGATCAAGCAATTCGGCCCGGGCCTGGCGGGAGAGGCCGATGCTGACGATGTGGAACGCGAAGTCATGCAAAACAGCAAGCCTTATTATCAGGTAGTGACAGAAGAGCACCAGGGCAAAAGCGTTGAAAACATGCGCGCCGTCATTCCTATCGTGGCGTCCAAGAATTACCTCGGCAAGGACTGTCTGATGTGCCATGTCGTACCCGAAGGCACGGTGCTCGGCGCAGTGAGCATGAAAATATCCCTCGACAAGGCCAACCAGGCAGTGTCGGAATTCACCTGGAAAATCTTCGCCGTCGCAGTGGTTTTCAGCATCCCCTTGCTGCTGTTCATTTACCTGTTTACCGTACGTGTCATCACCCGTCCGCTCAAGCAAATGAGCGATGGCCTGCATGACATCGCCGAGGGCGAAGGCGACCTGACACGGCGCCTGAGCGTAAAAAGCCAGGATGAAATCGGCCAGACGGCGACACTGTTCAATCAGGTGATGGAAAAATTCAGCGATCTGGTGCGCCAGGTCAGCGAATCGGCCAACCAGGTTTCCGTTGCCGCCAAGCAACTTGCCCAGGGTGCCCAGCAGGTGGCGGACAGTTCCAGCCAACAGCGCGACAAATCAGTCGCCACTGCCGCGGCGGTCGAGGAGATGGCCGGCAGTATTGCCGCCGTGGCACAAAGCACCGAGCAGATGCAGCAATTGTCCCAACAGAGCCAGGAGCGCTCGCACCAGGGCAACGAAAGTATCTCTATGCTGGTAGGCGAAATCGACATGGTTGAGTCAGCAGTGAAAGAAATTGCCAGTGCGGTGAACGAATTCACCCGCAGCACCACCTCCATCAACATCATGACCAGGCAGGTCAAGGATATCGCCGAGCAGACCAACTTGCTGGCCTTGAACGCCGCCATCGAAGCCGCCCGCGCCGGCGAACAGGGACGCGGCTTTGCCGTGGTCGCAGATGAAGTCAGAAAACTCGCTGAAAAATCATCCCAGTCCGCAAGCCAGATTGACACGGTCACCCAGGCACTCGCCCAGCAATCCGTGGCGGTCGACCAGGCCATCGAAAGGGGCTTGTCGCACCTGCTCACCAGCCAGGATTCCATGGAAACCGTGGCGATGGTCTTGTCCGAAGCCAACGCATCCGTCAATGAAGTCGGCGACAAAGTGAGCGATGTCGCCAATATTGCCGAGCATCAGCGGGCCACCAGCACCGAGGTTTCCTCCAACGTCGAGGCGATTGCCGCCATGGCTGAGGAAAACAGCCAGGCCGTCGGCCAGACCGCCAACGCCGCGCACCACCTCGAGCAACTGGCTGAAACCCTGCAAAACACCGTTAGCCGTTTCAAAGTTTAGGTGCCCGTCACAATCAAGCAGGATGCCGTATCGCACAACGACGGCATGCGTATCGAGGCCATCGCAGCCAATGTCCCGGCTGTGGTGTTCCAGTTGCAGCGCCACGCAAACGGCAGATTGTGCTGCCTGTTCACCAGCAAGGCTGTACGTGCGGTATGCGGCGAGCGGGGGTCGGTTGACGATGCCGACTGGATACCCTGTATCAGCAATCTACACTCCGATGACCGGGATGCTTTTTTCTCGGCCATGACCCTTTCCGCACGGCAGTTGACCCACTGGAACTGGGAAGGCCGCATTATCGTCCCGCCCGGTGACGAAAAATGGCTCAACCTGCGTGCAGTGCCCTACTCCATGCCGGATGGCTCCACCGTCTGGGACGGCATCATTCTCAACATCACCTTGTCCAAGCAGCGCGAGGATGAAAGCTTCCATGCCCGATTTGCGCTGGAGAAGCTCTCCGATCACATCCAGCGCGCACGGGAAGAAGAGCGCAGCAAGATTGCGCGGGAAATCCATGACGAACTGGGCGGCATCCTCAGCACGCTAAAAATGGATCTCGGCTGGCTCGACAAACGTATGAATGATCCGGTCCTGCTGGAGCGCACTCAGGCCATGAAGCAACTGATCCTGGAAGCGCTGCAAACCGCGCGGCGCATTGCAGCCGATCTGCGCCCCGGCGTTCTGGACAATCTGGGCCTGGTAGCCGCGATGGAAGAACACGCCGCAACGCTGCTGGGGCGACAGGGAATCGCCTACCGCTTCACCCTGCCAGCACAGGAACTGGAACTTGATGACCTGCGCGCCACCGCCATTTTCCGCATCTTTCAGGAGTCGCTCACCAACATCGTGCGCCATGCAGCGGCACAGGCGGTTGAAATCCAGTTTGATCTTTCCCCCGAGAAACTGGCCATTTCCATCCGTGACGATGGCTGTGGCGTGATTCCGGAGCAAACACAACAGCCGCAATCCTACGGCATCCTGGGCATGCGGGAACGCGCCAAACAACTGGGTGGAGAACTGAACGTCAACGGCACCCCAGGACGCGGCACCACGATTCACCTCAGCCTTCCCCTGGCCACACTTGAGCAAATGGCATCATGATCAAACTTCTCATCGCCGACGATCACAATATATTCCGTGACGGACTGAAGCGCATCTTTGCCGACACCCCGGACATCCAAGTCAGCGCCGAAACAGGCACCGGCCACGAAGCGCTTGAACTGATGCGCAACGAAGACTGGGACACCGTACTGCTGGACATCAACCTGCCGGGCAAGACCGGACTGGACGTATTGAAGCAGATCAAAAAGGAAAAGCCCTATCTGCCGGTACTCATGCTCAGCATGTATCCCGAGGAGCAATACGCCATCAGGACCATCAAACTCGGCGCGGCAGGCTATCTCTCCAAGGACGCCGATGCCGAGGAACTTCTCGTCGCCATCCGCAAGGCCGCCAGCGGTGGGAAGTATGCCAGCCGCACCCTCTCCGAGCACCTGCTGCATTCACTCTATGGCAACGGACAACAACTGCACGCCTTGTTATCGGATCGCGAGTACCTGGTGTTCCGCCACATCGTGGCGGGCAAATCCCTCACCGAAATCGCCCAGACGCTCGCCCTCAGCATCAAGACCATCAGCACCTACCGTGCTCGCCTGCTAGAAAAAATGGGCATGGCCAACAACGCGGAATTAATTCGTTACGCACTCGAATATCAGCTTTTCGACTAGACCGTGTAGGCGCAGTCCTACATCCTGACAGACCCCCCCTACAATTCTTTCGGATTACTCCGGCAGCCCGTCTACGGAAAAACCCCTATCCTTCCGTTCGGGACAATATTGTCTCATTAGCCAAGAGTCCGATGTCACTTCAAAATGCCGCCAATGCCGAAACGCTCGTCCCACCGGAAGCAGTGCCGGACATGAGCCTGCCAGGCGCGCCCGCATTTCACGATGCGCTGACCGGACTATCCAACTACACATTATTCAAGAATCAGCTGGAGCTCTGCCTGTCGCGCGCCGAGCACAATACGCACAGCCTGGCTATCCTGGTAGTGGGGCTCGACCGTTTCAAGCAGGTCAACGACACCTACGGCTACGCGGCCGGCGACACGGTCTTGCTCGCAGCAGCCCGGCGCCTGAGTGAACTTGGCCTGGGGAACTGCCCCCTGGCGCGCTTGGGCGGCGACACTTTTGCGCTGGCGATCGAAAACCTTGGCGACCATCAGGATGCCACCAGCGCAGCAGATCGCGTCATGGCATGCCTGTCCGCACCGTTCTCCATCGAGAACGAGGAAATCTTCCTCAGCGCTAGCATCGGCATCAGCCTCTACCCGCGCCAAGGCGAGAAAATCTGTACGCTGATCGCCAACGCCAAGTCCGCCATGGATCAGATCAAGAATCACGGGCGCGACAATTACGTCTTTTACGATCCAGAACTGCACCAGAGCCGGCGCTCATCGCGCCACTCGACACTGGAGCGCGCCCTGCACCACGCCCTGGAAGAAAACCAGCTGGCCTTGCTCTACCAGCCGCAGATCGACCTGGAAAGTGGCGAAATACGTGGCGTCGAAGCCCTGCTGCGCTGGCACCACCCGGAACTGGGCACGATTTCCCCAGTGGAATTCATTCCCCTGGCGGAAGAAAGCGGGCTGATCCACCCCATCAGCGACTGGGTGCTGCGCACCGCCTGCGCCCAAAACAGCGCCTGGCACAGCCGGGGCCACACCAACCTGCGCATGGCGGTCAACCTGTCGGCACAGCAGTTCAGCAAACCGGGACTCGACCGGCTGGTGCATGAAATATTGCAAGATACCGACCTGGCGCCACGCTGGCTGGAACTGGAACTGACCGAAACCATTGCCCTGCAGGACATCGACGATGCCATTTCAACCCTGAAAACTCTCAAGACCATGGGCGTCAGAATCGCCATCGACGATTTCGGCACCGGCTACTCGTCCCTCAGCTATCTCAAACACTTTCCTGTCCACAGCATCAAGATCGACCGCTCCTTCGTCAGCGGCATCACCACCAACTCCAGCGATGCCGCCATCACCCGCGCCGTCATCGCCATGGCGCAAAACCTCGGCGTCCGCGTCGTGGCCGAGGGTGTGGAAAGCGAAAAGCAACTGGAGTTTCTGAAAACCTATCAGTGCCACGAGGTACAGGGCTTCTATTTCTTCCCGCCACTACCCGAGAAAAGCATCACCCAGTTACTGCAACGCCAGTCTGAAAAATCCACCACCCCCCTGTCCTGGAACATCACCGTTCCGCTTGGCCTTGCCACTGGTCGCTTGTAGTAATGCAGCGCTTCAGCATCAAGAAAGTCCTGCTGCTGCTCTTCCTGTTCGGCAATGGCGCAGGCCTGCTGGTCTCCGGCGTTGGCTACTGGAGCATGGAGCAGTCGCGCCAGCACATGACCTGGATCGAAACCAACAGCCTGCAGCAAATTCACCTGATATCGCAAATCCATCAAGATCTCAACAGCATGAGGAAGCTGCGCGAAAGTACGCTGGCAGGGCAACCAGACCGATCGCGCATGGCCTATCTGGCGAACAAGACCCGCGACAATCTGGCCGAACTGAAGCGCAACTGCCACTGCGTCAAGAACCGCGGCATCATGGCCGAACTGCAGCAAACCTATGCCAGACTTCCGACCTATCAGAACGATGCCGAACGAGGCGGTGAAGGCGCTGACAGGACAGATTTCCAGACCCGTGAACTGCCACAGTACGACCTGCTCGACACCTTGCTCAATGATGCAGAACACAACCTGATGCTGCGCACCGACGAGGTTTACCGTGAAAGCATGGCCAACTATCAAAGTGGCAAGCTCATTCTCCTGGCTGCGGTGTTGATTGCCGGCGTGTTTTTCAGCATCGTCACGATTCTCGCCTGGCGCTTTGTCTCCGGGCGGGAAAAACTGGACGCCGAATTCCTCAAGGAGCAAAAGAAATATCAGGCCCTGTTCGAATCCTCCAACGACGCCATCCTGGTGCTCGATCAGCGCGGCTTCGTCAATTGCAACCGGGCAGCACTGAGCATGTTCCAGCTCCCTTCGGTAGAAGCTATCCGCGCGCTATCGCCGCAGGACATCAGCGCCGCCAAACAGGCGGGAGGGAAGGATGCTATCGATGAAATCCAGCGCCACCTGGAACTGGCACGCATCGACCAGACTCAGCACTTCGAATGGCAGTTCCAACGCCACAACGGTGAGATTTTCCCCGGCGAAACGGTCATGGGCGCGGTGCAACTGGATGGCGAACCGCTGCTGCAGATCACCATTCACGACATCACCCAGCAGAAACAAAATGAACGCTCCCTGCAACTGGCGGCAGCGGTATTCGAGAATTCGCTCGATGGCATCATCATTACCGATCAGGCGGGAAAAATCCTGACAGTTAACCGCGTGTTCAGCGAAGTCACCGGCTACAGCCGCGACGAGGCCTTGGGCAAGGATCCAAAGTTTCTCCAGTCTGGGCAACACGATCAAAGTTTCTACCAATCTTTCTGGGAGTCCCTCACGCAGACCGGGCAATGGCAGGGGGAAATCTGGAACAAACGCAAGAATGGCGAGATTTACGCCGAGTGGATGAACATCTCCAGCATGAAGGGCGAGGATGGCGAAGTCCTGCACTACATCAGCGTATTCAGCGACATAACCGAGCGCAAGCAGGCCGAGGACAAGATCATTCATCAGGCCTATCACGACGCGCTCACCAACCTGCCCAACCGCGTGCTGTTCAAGGATCGGCTGGAACAGGCGCTGGCTTTCGCACAGCGTCTCAAGCACTTGAATGTGGCAGTGCTGTTCATGGATCTCGACCGCTTCAAAATCATCAACGACACGCTTGGACACGATGCCGGCGACCAGTTGCTGCAAGAAGTGGCGGCACGCCTGCACAACTGCATACGCGCATCGGACACGGTGGCCCGCCTGGGCGGCGACGAATTCACCATCCTGCTGCCGGAAGTGGATCACACCGACCAGGCCGTGCTGGTCGCAGCCAAAGTTCTGGATGCCATGAAAAAACCATTCATGCTGGCCGGGCAGGAACTGTTCGTCACAGTCAGCATCGGCATCAGCATGTTTCCCAAGGATGGCGGCAACGTTGACACCCTGATGAAAAATGCCGATGCCGCGATGTACCACGTCAAGGGCAAGGGGCGCGCCGGCTTTCACCTTTACACTGACGATCTTAGCCTGCAGGCCATGCGCCGCCTGGAATTGCAGACCCAGCTTTACAACGCCCTCGAGCGCGACGAATTCATCCTCCATTACCAGCCCCAGTTCGATCTCGTCAGCGGCGCAATCTATGGCGTCGAGGCCCTGATTCGCTGGCAGCATCCCATCCTCGGCCTGATTTCCCCGGCAGAATTCATTCCCCTGGCGGAAGAAAGCGGCCTGATCCAGCCCATCGGCGCCTGGGTACTCGAAGAAGCCTGCTGCCAGGGGAAAGCCTGGCTGGATATGGGCAAGCCGCTGCAAATCGCCGTCAATCTCTCCGCGCGTCAATTCCAGAAACATGATCTTGCCGGCTTCGTCACCCGCACGCTGCACCTGTGCGGCCTGCCGCCTGAGCAACTGGAGCTTGAAATTACCGAGAGCGTGGCCATGGAAAACGCCGATTTCACGGTGCGTACCATGCAATCCCTCAGTGAGTTCGGTATTCAGATCGCCATCGACGATTTCGGTACCGGCTACTCTTCCCTCAGCCACCTCAAGAAAATGCCGCTGCACACCCTAAAGATCGACCGCAGCTTCATTCAGGACATCATCACCGACACCGACGACACCGCCATCGTCACCGCCATCATCACCATGGCCCGCAGCCTCAAGCTCAACGTCATTGCCGAGGGCGTGGAAACGGCCGAGCAGTTGCAACGCCTGCGCGAACTGGGCTGCGAGCGCACCCAGGGCTTCCTGCAGGGCCGTCCCGTCCTGCCGCAGGAAATCACTGTGCTGCTGCAAGGGTAAAAATCCGTAAATGCACTTAACCATGGAGTTCACGGAGAACACGGAGTAAAAACAATGGATTGCAATTGGATTGGCATTCACCCACGGGCTGAGTCTATAAAAGAAGCCAGATGGTCATTCTCCGTACCCTCCGTGTTCTCCGTGGTTTCGAACCAGGGTAAAAATCCGTAAATGCACTTAACCACGGAGTTCACAGAGAACACGGAGTAAAAACAATGGATTGCAATTGGATTGGCATTCACCCACTGGCTGAGTCCATAAAAGAAGCTAGATGGTCATTCTCCGTACCCTCCGTGTTCTCCGTGGTTTCGAACCAGGGTAAAAATCCGTAAATGCACTTAACCACGGAGTTCACAGAGAACACGGAGTAAAAACAATGGATTGCA
>Ga0209077_1000304_pt1 | contig 13027 bp, 8 predicted proteins | sample PPLLak1March2015_FD_187247 | JGI IMG/M metagenome (GOLD analysis project Ga0209077, IMG submission 187247) | Freshwater sediment microbial communities from Prairie Pothole Lake near Jamestown, North Dakota, USA - PPLs Lake P7 Core (1) Depth... | ecosystem: Environmental > Aquatic > Freshwater >... | reverse complement strand
AACGTTACCTGGTGGACTTGCCCGGTTATGGCTATGCCGCCGTGCCGGAAAAAATCCGCCTCCACTGGCGCGGTGTGTTGAGTACCTATCTGCAGACCCGCTCCTCGTTGCGCGGCCTGGTGCTGATCATGGATATTCGCCGTCCCCTCACCGATCTGGACCGGCAGATGCTGCTGTGGTTCCAGTACACCGGCAACCCGGTACACGTGCTGCTGACCAAGGCAGACAAGCTCAACCGGCAGCAGGCCATGGCAGCATTGCGCATGGTGGAAAAGGAGCTGGCGCAGATTTATCCCGGCGCCACCGCACAGTTGTTTTCCAGCCCCAAACATCAAGGCATGGAAGAAGCGGAACGCGTGATCAGCAAGTGGTTCCAGCCTGATGAGGATTCGCTTCCCATTCAAGGTGACTAGAGTTTCCTCCTGCTTTCGGCTACGTGCAGTGGCGTCAGGCCATGGGGAGTTCACGGCCTTGCGTCTTTTTCCTTCAGCAGGCTATGCCGCAGAAGATGTTCGAAATCTGCGGCGGGGACGGCCTTGCTGAAAAGCCAGCCCTGGTAGATGTCGACTCCATGGCTGCGGATGAAGTTCAGCTGCGCCTCGGTTTCCACGCCCTCGGCGACGATGCTCAAACCCAGACTCTTGGCCATCATGACGATGATCTCGGTCAGTTTGGCGCTATCGTTGTGATGGAGGTTGGCGATGAAGCTGCGGTCGATTTTGAGCGAGTCTACACGCAGGTCATGCAGGTAGGAAAGCGAGGAATAGCCAGTGCCGAAATCATCCAGGCTGATGTCAAGCCCCAGGCGTTGCAACTGCTCCAGGTTGAGTCGCTCGTTTTCCGAGGCTGCCAGAATCACCCCTTCGGTCAGTTCGATTTCCAGCAGGCTGGGCTTGAGTCTCGTTTCCGCCAGAATCTGCCCCACGTGGCTGGCCAGATCGTGACGCCGCAACTGCCTGGCCGATATGTTGACCGCCACTCGTACCGGGATGCCTGCTTCAGCCCAACGCGCAGCCTGATGGGCGGCGGTGCGCAGCACCCAGTCGCCTAGCGGCACGATGATGTCGGTTTCCTCTGCAAGCGGGATGAATTCTGCAGGTGCGATGTTGCCGCGCTCGGCATCGTGCCAGCGCAACAGAGCTTCGGCACCTACGATGCGTCCGCTGCCCACGTCCACCTGCGGCTGATAGTGGAGTTCGAAACAGTTCTCTTCCAGCGCCTGACGCAGGCGCGCTTCCAGGTCCAGGCGCTTAACCATGCGTTCATTGAGCGCGGGCAGATAGAACTGGTAGTTGTTGCGCCCTACCTCCTTGGCCCGGTACATGGCGATGTCGGCGTGCTTGACCAGCGTATCCATGTCTGTACCGTCCTCGGGGTAAAGCGCGATGCCCAGCGAGGGAGTAATTGTCACGCTATGACCGTCCACGGAGATTGGCCGGGTAAAGGAAGCCAGGATATTTTCCAGCACAGCGGCAACATCGTTGGCCTGATGGATATCTTCCAGCAGCGCCACGAACTCGTCCCCGCCCTGGCGCGCCAGCGTATCGCCGGGACGCAGGCAGGCCTGCAGGTTCTCGCCCACTTTCTGCAGCAAGGCATCGCCCACCTGATGGCCGAGCGTATCGTTGATGTCCTTGAACCGGTCGAGGTCGAGGAAAATCAGTGCCAGGCCGGTTTCCATGCGCTGCGCCCGCGCCAAAGCATGATCGAAACGGTCGTGCAGCAGGTTGCGGTTGGGCAGGGAAGTCAGGGCGTCGTGGTTGGCAAGGAAACGAATCCGCGCCTCCGCCTGCTTGCGCTCGGTAATATCGGAAAATACCGCGACATAATGGCTGGGCTGGCCTGTTTCATCTTTCACCATAGTGATGGTCAACCATTCCGGATAGACCTCGCCACTTTTGCGCCGGTTCCAGATTTCGCCCTGCCATTGTCCTTGTTCCTGGATGCTGCGCCACATGGCTTGATAAAAGCCGGGATCGTTGCGACCGGAATTGAGCATGGACGGGTTTTGTCCCATGACCTCGTCCTCGGCGTAGCCGGTGATCTTGCAGAATGCCTGGTTCACCGAAACGATGTGGTTTTCCCGGTCGGAAATCAGAATTCCTTCAACGCTGGTTTCGAATACTGTGGCTGCCAGGCGCACTTTCTCCTCGGCGCTGCGGCGTGTCGAAATTTCATTGCGCAAGCGCTCCAGCATACGGTTCAGCGCTCTTGAGAGGCGGCCGATTTCATCGCGTCCGCCCAGCAGCGGCAAGTTGTGTTCCAGATCGCCCGCACCGATAATCTCGGCTTCCTGGGTGATGATTTCCACAGTTCGAGTCAGGCGCCCTGCTATCCACCATCCCAGCAAGGTGAAGATGGCACCCAGTGCCAGGCCCAGCATGAATATGCGCTGTTGCAGCGCCGCGGCGGAGGCAAAAGCCGTGCGCGTGTCCTGGCGCAGCACAAGGCGCCAGCCCAGGCCGGGATAATCATGATAGCCCTGGCTGGTGACATGGGCCGTGAGGTACTTGTGTTCGGTTTTCCAGTCTGCCAGGTAGTAGCCAGAGGGCATTTCGCGCAAGGCTTTTTCCACGATGGGCGAGCCTCCCTCGAAGTGGTCGAAAATTTTGTAGCCGGGACCTTCCAGCACCAGTTCGTCGCGACTCAACAGAAAGACCTCGATGCCCGATTCGGCAGGAATCGATTTGAGCGCCTCGCGGGTCCAGCGCCAGTGCAGGTGGGAGCAGATGACAGCCGTGGTTATGCCATCCGGCCCGGTGATGGGCGCAGCCACGTCGAGCAGATAAACATCATCACCGGAGGGGTTGGGCAGCAGCTTGGCCAATAGCAGCGCGTCATGCACGTCGCCGACATATGGTCCTGCCAGGCCATTCTTGAACCACGGGCGCTTGCTCACGTCGCGGGTTTCCAGATAGCCCTGAGTGCCGACCCGGGCTATCCCGTCCGTGCCTGCGATGCCGATCCAGGCGTGGTGGCCGTGCGTGCCCTGAACGCGTTCGAGCAACCGGCGCTTGGTTTCCTTGTTCACAGCGGGGTCGCGAATATCTGACAGTGCGGCGAGCAACTGAATTTCACGGTAACGCTCGAACATGCCTTGGTCGAGGGTTTCCATGATGCGCCCGGCAGTGGCGGTGAGCGTCTCGCCCTGTTTCTGTTCAATCTGCTGGCGGGCAATCTGGCCAGCCACCAGGCTTAGGATGAGGGTCACCGCGACGCTGATTGCGCCGATGGAAAGTGCTGCCCGCACGCGGATGCTGGTTCTCGGGTTTCGTTTGATGGAAAAAAACATGATTTCTTATTCCGGTATTGCGAGGGCAGTCGTGTCGACGCCAGCCTCGACGAGTTGTGCAGCGTAAAAAACCACCTTGTTCTTGCCGCCATTCTTGGCTCGGTACATGGCCTGGTCGGCCCGCTCAAGCAGCACGTCGATGTCGTCCCCATCGCCGGGGTAGAGGGCCACGCCGATGCTTGCTGAAATGCTGCTGATATCGAGTGAGCTGATGGGGTAGGGCTGGGCGATGGACTGGCATAGTTTGTCGGCCACCAGCGTGGCGTCAGTGGAATCGCTCAAGTCACGCAGCAGCACCACAAACTCATCCCCGCCCAGGCGCGAAACCGTGTCGACATCGCGTAAATGCGCCTGCAGGCGCTGCCCCACGTCCTTGAGAAGCTGGTCACCCACGGCGTGGCCGTAGATGTCGTTGACCTGCTTGAAGCCGTCCAGGTCGATGAACAGCACGGCCAGTTTCTTGCGTTCACGGGCGGCCGCGCTGAGGCCCTGAGTGATGCGGTCTCTCAGCAGCACACGGTTCGGCAATCCGGTGAGGTAGTCGTGTTGCGCCAGATAGGCCATGTGCGTGGTAGTGGACTGGCTTTCGGTAATATCTGAAAGCACCGCGATGTAGTGGCGCGGGGCGCCTTCATCATCGCGCAGGGCGGAAATGGAAATCCACTGCGCCAGCAGTTCGCCGTTTTTGTGGCGGTTGTGAATTTCGTTTTCCCAGCGCCCTTCGCTGGCAAGCGCCTGCCACATGTCGCGGTAAAAGCTGTCGTCGTGCTGACCGGATGAGAGGATGCCCGGATCCTTGCCGAGCAGGTCGGTGATGGTATAGCCGGTTCGCCGCGTAAAGGCGGGGTTGACGGAAATGATCAGGCCGCGATGGTCAGTAATGAAAATGCCATCCTGGCTGGCCTCGAAAACCCGCGCGGCGAGCCGGGTCTGTTCCTCGGCCTCGCGCTGGCTGGTAAGGTCGTGGAGTACGGATTGCACACATTTTTTGTCGCCTAGCAGTAACGTTGTGGCATTTATTTCAACATGCACAAATGAGCCGTCGCGACGAATCAGGCGCATGGAGATGGGCCGGGACTTGGCGGAACTGCTGGCAAGCTGCTGATGCATGAGATTTAGCGTAGGCCGGTCATCGACATGGATGAAGGAAAGAATGTGCTGCCCCAGCAACTCCTCCGGCCGCTCGTAGCCAGCCAGATGTGCCATGGCGCTATTGACCATCTCGATCCGCTCGCCATCATGCACGCACAGGCCTTCCGGCATGAGTTCGAACAGGCGGCGATAACGCTCCTCCTGCTCGGCCACCTTCTCCTCGGCCTGGCGAAGTAGCGTGATGTCGATGAACGCGGCAATCGCGCCCATGGTCTGCGTGCCCTGCCGCAGGGGAATCGCGTTGCCAAGAAAATGTCGCACATGACCATCCGCCAGCGGGATTTCGCAGGCGAAATTCAGTACGCTGGTGCCTTCCTGGGCTGCCTTGACCAGCGGCCAGTCCTGGAGCGCGAGCGGGGTACCGAAGTGGCGCAAACCGAGCGGTTCCAGCATCTGCAAGGGAAGTGCTGCGCGGGCATGGTTTTCGTCGTGCGGCAGCAAGTCGCGCAATGCATGGTTGATCTGCACATGGCGGCAGTCTGGATCTGCCGAGTACATTACCAGCGCAGGCATGGCGTTGAACATGGCATCTAGTTCCTGGGCTCGCTGCCGTTCGCGTCGCTCGCTTACGCTCAATGCCGCTGTGCGTTCTGCCACCTGGGTTTCGAGGTTTTGGCGCGCATCTTCGAGAAAGTCCACCATGCGGTTGAAGTCCAGCGCCAACTGGCCGATTTCGTCCTGGCGCGAGATGTCTGCGCGCAAATTTTGCTTGCCATCGCTAATCGCACGCGCTGTCTCCACCAGGGACAGAATGGGCTGGCTGATCCGCCGCGCAGCACGGTAGGCATAGAAAAAACCAAATGGAATCAGTAGCAAGCCAATGGAGCCCTGGATCAGAAAAAGTGCTATCAATGAGGCAAGCGGTGGAGAATCCTGGCGTCCGATCTGTAGCTGGAAACCGAACTGTTGCATCGGTGTGACAAGCCTAGGGGTGCGGTTGCGGAGCGGTGGGTGGAGTGACTGTCCGTCTGTTGTGGGCAGGGCGCTCTTGCCGTTCTGCTGCAATTGGGCGCGATAACCCGGCGGGATGTGGCGGTTGTTCTTGAACCAGGTGGAAAGGTCAAGCCGCCCTACCAGAGCGCCTTCCGCTGTGTCGGTTATGGGATAGGTCACGGGGAAGATCAGGATCAGTTCGAGATGCCTGTTTTCATTTGTACGGAGGAAAGAATGGGGCTGGTTGTTTTCCAGCAGGGTGGCGTAGTTCACCTGTTTGTGGAAGCAGTTCGGCGCACCCAGTCCCGCTGCCGCAATGGGGTTGCCGAGATAGTCGCATAGGGTCAGGCCGAGGTGCTCGTCTATATGCAGGTCATATTCGCGCAGGAAGGGAACCAGATATTGGTCGCGTCCCTGTGAGTCCAGCAGGGCATTGGCCATGACATTGTTGCGTGCCAGGCTGGAAATCGAGTCGTGCCAGCCATTCAGGCTGTTCTCGAATTGCTCCGCGATGTTGTCCGCCTTGAGTTCCAGCTCTTGTCGGTACTGCTCGTTGACAAGGTAGTAAGTGCTCACGAACGAAAGCAGGGTGGTGATGCTGATAATTCCCAGCAGACCCATGGTCACACGTACCGCCGTGCGTCGTACAAGGCTTCGGTGGAGCCAGTCGAGGTAGCGGTCGGGCAGTTTTTTGGCGTTTTTTTGCACGATGCCCTTTATTTGGTTGATACGGCTTCAATTGCGCCATCGGCTGCAAAACGCGCCATGAAGACCTGTCCCAGGTCAAGCGCATCGTGGCGGGACGGCGTGAAAGGCTGGGTGTAGCGCCGGATCAGGCCGGCATGATTTTTTACCTGTTCCAGCGCATCGCGCACTGCAGTGCGATCCGTGCTGCCAGCCAGATCGATGGCGCGTGCCAGGATATGGGTAAGGTCGTAGGCATGAGCCACGCCGACGGGGGAAGGCAGCATGCGTGGGCCTGCGATACCTTCAAGCCGCTGGGCGGCTGCCAGCACGGCGAGTGCCTTGGGGTTGCGCTGGCCAATGAAGCTATAGGTTTGCACCACCGAGAAATCGATTTTGTCCAGCGCTTCCCCGGCATAGTGATGAAAGCGGCCACCTGTCACGCCCCAGTGCGACAAGATAGGCAGGCGCTCGGCTTCCGGCAATTTGGCGATTTCGTTGACCAGAATCGCTCCTTCGCGCTCGTTGGCCACCAGGATCATGGCTTGCGACCCTGCTTCGCGGAGCGTGCGATATTGTTCGAGCAGGCTTTCGTCACCCCAGTTGTACCAGCGCGTAGCAGCCAGGCTCGTGACTTTGCTGCGGCTCAGGAAATTCTCTGCGGCCCGCAGGCTGCTACGCCCCCATTCAGTATTCGGGGCGAGCATGCCGACGCGCTTGAATCCGCGTTGCCCGGCGCTGGAGAGCATGGTCTCCATGGCCCAGGAATCCTTGAGCGAAAGGCGGAAAGTGTAACTGGGCTGGAAATCATGGCTGGTGATTGGGTCGGCAGCGGCCCACGGGTCGAGCAGAGGCAGCTTGAGTTGGTGAATGAGCGGCAGGGCTTGGACGACTACCGGACTGTATTTTCCGCAGAACACCGCGACCAGGTCGGGGAGCGCGGCCAGTTCGCGCAGGTTCTGGAGTGAGCGCGCCGGCACCGAACGGTTGTCGCGCTCCTCGATCATCAGCTTGCGCCCGCCCAATACGCCGCCGCGCTGGTTGATCTCATCCACGGCGATTTTCATGCCTAGCCGAACGGCCTGCGCGGAAGTGCTGGTGGGGACGCCAAACTCGGCATCGAGGCCAATCCGGACCGGCGGTTTTTCGGCCGCTGTGGCAACTGGCGCCACGCCCAGGGAACAGGCGGCCAGCAGCATGCGTGCAAGTACGCTACGCCAAAGATCAACAAGCATGATGAATCCTTCTTAAAATTACCGGACAGATAAGAAAGGGGGACGCAGCGCCTCCTTGTAGCGACGAAAACGCTCTGGTGCTCGCTCTCGGCTAGGTCGCTGAAAAGAGGGAGAGGCAGAATTTGCAGGGAGCGCGTGATGCATGGAAAAACCTTATTTCAGTGTTTGGTGAAGGTGCGTGATTCACGCCAGCAAGCACACTTCAAATTGATTCATTTAGTATGGCAAAAAATACCGTTACTTGGAACCTGGGTAATCTCCGGGCTTACTGCAGCATGGCCTTGTTATGGAGAAAGCGGGCTTCCATTCTACCTATCATGCCAGGAACCTGGACTTGGTTTCGTTCGCCGCTTCCGCTATCTCCCTGGCCTGGCGCAGGGCAGCGTGGGAGAACCTCGCCTCTTCCTCGGCTTTCTTGCGCTTGTTCATTTCGCGTGTGAGCTGGACAGTTCGGTTGGCTTGTCGTACATCGACATGATGGTTTCCATCGCCCTGGAGGCGCCCGACATTTGTTCGTCGGCCACCTGAATCACCTGCAACCCCTGCGTTTTCTATATGAGCTAAGTCTAGCGCAATATTTGGGCTGTATCTGAGAGCCAAAAAGAAAAAGCCCCCGGCTAAAGGGGAAAAAAGCCGGGGGCAGAAGCCTTAACTAGCGTCAAGGCGCCCGCTCAGGGAGGAGAAGCGGGAGGCGGTTTTTAAGGCCGTCTGCATTCTCAGAGCGGGGTGAGGTTGTATTAGTTCCCGTTAATATGAAAAATCCTGAGATTTCTCTGTTTTCTTACAAATTCACTTTCGGCAGACGTTCCAGTGCCGCCTTGATGGCTTCTTCCGGGTAGGCGAAGTCTTCCAGCTTGCCGCTGAAATAACTGTCGTAGGCGCCCATGTCGAAGTGACCGTGGCCGGACAGGTTGAAAAACAGCGTTTTGGCCTCGCCGCTTTCTTTGCAGCGCAGGGCCTCGTCGATGCAGGCTGCGATGGCGTGGCTGGATTCCGGCGCCGGGATGATGCCTTCGGCGCGGGCGAAGGTGACGCCAGCCTCGAAGGTGGCGAGTTGGTGCACGGACACGGCTTCGATCAATTTTTCGTGGTAGAGCTGCGACACCAGCGCCGAGTCGCCATGGTAACGCAATCCGCCGGCGTGGATGCCAGGCGGCATGAAATCATGGCCTAGGGTGTACATCAGCATCATCGGGGTGAGCTTGGCCGTGTCGCCGAAATCGTAGGCGTAGTGTCCGCGCGTCAGGGTGGGGCAGGAGGCGGGTTCGACCGCGACCAGGCGCACGTTCTTGCCCGCTGCCTTGTCGGCAAAGAAGGGGAAGGCTGCGCCGCCAAAGTTGGAGCCACCGCCGCAGGGGGCAAAGATCATATCCGGGTAGTCGCCGGCTTTCTCAAATTGTTTCTTGGCCTCCAGGCCGATCACTGTCTGGTGCAGGATGACGTGGTTCAGCACCGAGCCCAATGCGTAATTGGTGTCAGGGCGCGAGGCAGCGTCTTCCACCGCCTCGGAAATCGCCATGCCGAGGGAGCCCTGGTTGTCGGGGTCTTCCGCCAGCGCGGCGCGGCCGCAATTGGTTTCCATGCTCGGGCTGGCGAATACTTCGGCGCCCCAGGTCTGCATCATGGAGCGGCGATAAGGCTTTTGCCCGTAGCTCACCTTGACCATGTAGACGCGCACTTCAAGCCCGAACATCTGCCCGGCCAGCGCCATGGAGCAGCCCCATTGCCCGGCGCCGGTTTCGGTGGCGATGCGCTTGATGCCGGCTTCGGCGTTGTAGTAGGCCTGGGCGACCGAGGTGTTGACCTTGTGCGATCCGGCGGGTGAAACGCCTTCGTATTTGTAGTAAATCTTGGCCGGGGTGCCGAGCGCTGCTTCCAGGCGATGTGCGCGGAACAGTGGGGAGGGGCGCCACAATTGATATATTTCGCGCACTTTTTCCGGGATCGGTATCCATCTTTCGGCGGACATTTCCTGCTCGATCAGGCTCATGGGGAAGATCGCAGTGAGCGCTTCAGGGCCGATCGGCTTGCCGTCCGGACCCAGCGGAGGAGCCGGCGGATTGGGCATGTCGGCGACGACGTTGTACCAGTGGGAGGGGATTTCGGATTCGTCCAGCAGGAACTTGGTGCGCGACATGGTGCGGTCCTTTGGTAGTTGGGATAAGGAACTCATCATATCCCCTTTGATTTTTTGCTGCCAAGCTCTTGGTGCCTAAGCTATAATATTAGAATTAGTTTATATTCTTAACTTAGGACAAAGAGCATGCACAACGGCACCACCATTACCCAATTCATCATCGAAGAGCAGCGCCACATCCAGGGCGCAACAGGTGATTTTACTTCCCTCCTGAACGACATCGTTACCGCCATCAAGGTGATTTCCAATGTCGTGAACAAGGGTGCGCTGATTGGCGTGATGGGCTCGGCCAACTCGGAAAATGTGCAGGGCGAAACGCAGAAGGAACTGGACGTCATCACCAACGAAATCTTCATTAAATCCAACGAATGGGCAGGCCACCTGGCCGCCATGGCGTCGGAAGAGATGGATGATATCTACCCGATTCCTGCGCAATACCCGCGCGGCAAGTACCTGCTGGTGTTCGACCCGCTCGACGGCTCCAGTAACGTCGACGTGAATATTTCCGTCGGCACCATCTTCTCCATCCTGCGCTGCCCCGGCGAAGGTGATGCGCCTTCCGCCAAGGCCTTCATGCAGGCCGGCACCAGGCAGGTGTGCGCCGGTTATGCGCTGTACGGCTCCTCCACCATGCTGGTGCTGACCAGCGGCCATGGCGTCAACGGCTTCACCCTGGATCGGGATATCGGCGAATTTATCCTCACTCATCCCAATATGACGATTCCCGAAGATACCAAGGAATTCGCCATCAACGCCTCCAACCAGCGTTTTTGGGAAAAGCCGGTGCAGCGTTACGTGGAAGAGGCGCTGGCCGGCAAGACCGGTCCGCGCGGCAAGGATTTCAACATGCGCTGGGTGGCTTCGATGGTCGCGGAAGTGCATCGCATCCTGATGCGCGGTGGTATCTTCATGTACCCCAAGGACACCAAGGACCCCACCCGGGCCGGCAAGCTGCGCCTGCTGTACGAAGCCAATCCGATGTCCTTCATCGTGGAACAGGCCGGCGGCGCTTCCAGCACGGGCCGCGAGCGTATTCTCGACATTCAGCCGGATGGCCTGCACCAGCGCGTGCCGGTAATTCTGGGTTCGAAGAATGAAGTCGAGACCGTGATTTCGTATCACAAGGCTTAATCACTAGCGCTGTGTAACACGTTTCACGAAGAAACCGCCTTGAACAAGGCCAGCGTGATTTCCCGTGCTGCTGCGTGATCCACTAGCGGGGCGGGGTAGTCCTTGCCAATCAAAATGCCGTTCGCCTGTTGCTGGGCGAGCGGCATTTTCCATGGTGCATGGATAAAGCGTGCAGCGCAGTTTTTTAGCTCCGGCACATATCGGCGGATGAATTCTCCTTCCGCATCGAATTTTTCCGACTGGGTGATCGGGTTGAATATCCGGAACCATGGCTGGGCATCGCAGCCGGTGGAGGCTGACCATTGCCAGCCGCCGTTGTTGGCGGCGAGATCGTAGTCGAGCAGTTTTTGCGCGAAGTAGCGCTCGCCGCGTCGCCAGTCCACATGCAGGTCCTTGACCAGAAACGATGCCGTTACCATGCGCAGGCGGTTGTGCATGGTGCCCGTCTGGTTGAGCTGGCGCATGGCCGCGTCCACCAGCGGATAGCCGGTGCGGCCTTCGCTCCAGGCGGTGAAATGCGCTTCCGTTCCCGGCCAGGCGATGTGGTCAAATTGCCTTTTGAAGGCGTGGTTCACCACGCGGGGGTAGTGGTACAGCAGCATCTGGTAGAACTCGCGCCAGATCAGTTCGTTGAGCCAGGTTTGTGCGCCCGGGTTGTTGTGCGCGAGGGCCAGGCGCACCAGCTCGCGTATGGAAACGGTGCCGAAGCGCAAATGCACTGAGAGACGGGACGTCCCCCTGATGGCGGGAAAGTCGCGCTGTTCCTGATAATGGGCGATGCGCGGCAAGAAGCCGTCGAGTAATGTCCTGGCCCCGCTCATGCCCGGAAGCTGTTTCAGGTGTGTGGCTTGAAAGCCCAACTGTTCGAGGCTGGGCATGGGGCTGGAGCTAGGCGCCAGCGCGGCGGCATACCTCTCTACCGGGTAAGGCTTGACAAAGAACGGCTCCAGCCGCTTCATCCAGGCGTTTTTGTACGGGGTGAAGACATGGTAGGGTCGCCTGTCCTGCGTCAGGACTTCATTCTTCTCGAATATCACCTGGTCCTTGAAGCTGAAACAGGCAATATTGCGCGCTTGTAGTTGCTGCCTGATCAGGTCATCGCGCGCCAGCGCATCAGGTTCGTAATCATGGTTGAAGTAGAGCGCGTCGGCATTCAGTTCTTCCATCAGGGCGGGGATTTCCGCCGCCGCGCTGCCATGGCGGATGATGAGTCCGCCGCCATGATTTTCCAGCGCCTGCTGCAGTTTGTGCACACTGTGCCAGATGAATTCGACGCGCCGGTCGGAGCGCTCCGTCAGTTGATGCAAAATATCGCTGTCGAAGATGAAGACGCAATGCACCCGCCGGCTGTTTTTCAGCGCATGATATAGCGCGGCGTGGTCGTGGCTGCGCAAGTCGCGACGGAACCAGCACAGTGCATTTTGGTGTTGCTCGGGCATAAGCGCTCAACGGCAAATATGCCATAATAACACCCATGAAAAGCGTCGATCTCACCCACCATTTCCTCATTGCCATGCCGGCGATGACGGATCCGTATTTTTCCAAGACCCTGACCTATATCTGCGAGCACAACGAGCAGGGGGCATTGGGTGTCGTGATCAATCGCCGCATCGACCTGGATTTCGAGGCGCTGTTTGCGCAGATCAACATCCCGCTGCAGAACCGGGAGCTGGCGGCACTGCCGATTCACTACGGCGGCCCGGTGCAGATGGACCGGGGCTTTGTGCTGCACCAGCCGGCAGGGGAATGGCAGTCGACGCTACACATTGCCGACGACATCGGGCTGACCACGTCCAAGGATATTCTTGAAGCGGTGGGGCGCGGCGAGGGGCCGGAAAAGCTATTTGTCACCCTTGGTTATGCCGGCTGGGAGGCTGGCCAACTGGAGCATGAGTTGGCGCAAAACGCCTGGCTGACGGTAGCCGCTCAAGCCAGCGTGATTTTCGACGAACCAGAGGAAAGCCGCCTTGCCGCAGCAATGCAAATGCTTGGTGTGGACTTTTTCAGCCTGGCCGATGAGGCGGGGCATGCTTGAAGCCGTGAGGGGTGAGCGGGTTGGGGTGAGGCGAGTGTTGTAATGGCGATTTCTTCCCCTCACCGCACCACAGTGCTGGCCTTCGATTTCGGCCTCATGCGCATCGGCGTGGCGGTGGGGGATGTGACGATAGGCGTGGCCCATCCGCTGGAAATCATACACGGCGAGAGCAATGAGCAGAAATTCGGCGCGATTGCCGCGCTGATCGCAGAATGGCAGCCGGGGGCGCTGGTGGTGGGGATTCCGCTGCACCTCGACGGCACGGAACATGACATGACGCTGCGCTGCCGCAAGTTCTCCCGGCAACTGGAAGGGCGCTTCAATTTGCCCGTCGCGCTGGTGGACGAGCGCCTGACCTCTGAAAGTGCCAGCCAGGATTTGCGTGAAATGGGCATAAAAGGGCGAAAGCAGAAGGCGATGCTGGACCA
>Ga0209077_1000303_pt1 | contig 13035 bp, 6 predicted proteins | sample PPLLak1March2015_FD_187247 | JGI IMG/M metagenome (GOLD analysis project Ga0209077, IMG submission 187247) | Freshwater sediment microbial communities from Prairie Pothole Lake near Jamestown, North Dakota, USA - PPLs Lake P7 Core (1) Depth... | ecosystem: Environmental > Aquatic > Freshwater >... | reverse complement strand
TGTCCCCGAAACGCGACTTCTCAACCGGCGGAATTTCGGGGACACGAAACTTAATTCCTTTGCTGACCGGTAGAGGGACGCTGACGGTGTGGGAATTAAGTATCATGTCCCCGAAATTCCCACCAGTTGATTTGAGCCGAGGCAGTCGGCATCATTGAAGGCACATGGCTGAAAAAGGACGAAAACCCGGCCTGTTCGCACTCGAGAACATTCTCAATCTCCTTCTGATTTTCATCCCGATTTCGATAGTCCTGTTCTGGATCGAGGCGGGCGCGGTTTTTGTTTTCTTTTCTTCTGCGCTGGCCATCGTCCCCCTTGCGGGCCTGATGGGGCGGGCTACGGAGGCGCTTGCCGTCGAATTCGGCGAAGGAATCGGCGGGCTCCTCAACGCAACGTTCGGTAACGCGGCAGAGCTGATCATCGCGCTCGCCGCATTGCGAGCCGGTCTCCATGATGTGGTCAAGGCTTCGATTACCGGCTCCATCATCGGCAACATCCTGCTGGTGTTCGGTCTCGCGCTCCTGCTCGGAGGTCTAAGGTACCCCAAGCAGAACTTCAATCGGACGGCCGCGACAATGAGCGCAACGCTGCTGACGCTTGCGGGAATCGCGCTGGTCGTTCCGGCGATCTATCATCACATCGCCGTTGACCCTCGCCGCGCCACCACCGCGTCGCCGTCTCTTCGTTTTCAGGAGATGGAACTGTCGACGGAAATCGCCGTCGTGCTGTTCATCACGTACGTTCTGTCGTTGATTTTCGCGCTGAAAACTCACCCACACCTCTACACCGGTGGCGATGCGGCGGAAGTCCACAGCGCGGAAGGCACCCACTGGACAAAGAGAACCGCCGCGCTGGTGCTGCTTGGTGCGACGGCTCTTGTCGCGCTGATGAGCGAGATCCTGGTGGAGTCAATCGAACACGCGGCCGATACCCTGGGCATGACCGACATCTTCGTCGGAGTGATTCTGGTCGCGATCATCGGCAACGCCGCGGAACACTCCACGGCCGTGCTCGTCGCTCGAAAGAACAAGATGGACCTCGCGATTAACATCGCGATCGGTTCCAGCCTGCAGATTGCGCTTTTCGTCGCGCCGGTCCTGGTTTTTGCCAGCTACCTGTTTGGAAATCCGATGGACCTTCGGTTCACGACGTTCGAGGTGGTAGCCGTGGTGATCTCGGCGGTGGTTGCCAATTTGATTTCCTCGGACGGTGAATCGAACTGGATGGAGGGGGTGCAACTGCTGGCCGTTTACCTGATTCTGGGCATGGCGTTTTACCTCCTGCCGGCCTGAAATTCCGATACTCCGCGTGGAAGCTCTACGGATATGAAGCTCGTGTTTCTTGGGACCAGTTCGGCAGTACCCACCCGAACCCGGAACGTGAGCGCGCTCGGCTTGGTGCTGCCTCAACGCGGCACCTGGTGGCTGTTTGATTGCGGCGAGGGGACGCAGCACCAGGTCATGCGCTCGCAGCTCAGTGCCAGCCGCATATCGAACATCTTCATCAGCCACCTGCACGGCGACCATGTTTTCGGGCTGCCCGGACTGCTTGCCAGCAGGTCTTTGCTGGCCGGAAACCAGCCGGCGGTGACCATCCTCGGTCCGTCTGGCATCCGCGATTACATCGAGACGGTCCTGCGACTGACTGCCACGCATCTCGCCTACCCGCTCATCGTAAAGGAAGTGAAGGCGGGAGCGGTCTTCGAAGATGCCGAGTTCTCTGTTCAATGCGTTCCGGTTCAGCACGGGAGAGAGGCCTTCGCCTACGTGGTCTGCGAAAAGGACCGGCCCGGACGGTTCGACGTCGAAAAAGCTCGCTCTCTGGGCATTCCTTCGGGACCTGTTTACGCACGTTTGAAAAGCGGGGAAGAAGTGACGCTCGAGGACGGGCGGGTAATCAAGGGACGCGAGCTGGTGGGGCCGGTCAGGCCGGGGCGCAAACTGATCTACTCGGGCGACACTGCGACTAGTGAAACCGCCTTTCAGTCGGCTCGTGACGCCGATGTACTGGTTCACGAGGCGACTTACATGGACGCCGAAGCCGGGCTGGCCAAGGAACGGCAGCACTCGACAGCGCGCCAGGCAGCCGAGGTAGCGCAGCGCTCAGGAGCCAAAACGCTGATCCTGACGCACATCAGCCCACGCTACGAAGGGAGCGGCGACACAAGCGCCGCGGATCTGCTGGACGAGGCGCGGGCCATTTTTCCAAGGACCTTCCTGGCAGAGGACTTCTGGACGTACGAGATCCCGTTTAACACGGACTAACACGGATAAAGACCGGACTGACACGGACTAAATAGCGATCACTGGTCCGTGTCAGTCCGTCTTTGTCCGTGTCCTCCGTGCCCTGTCCGTGCTCTCCTACTTGTCTGCCCGGCCGGCGACAACCGGGAACGTCGTTACGATTGGGATATCGTTGGGGAACGCGACGTTCGGGTCGTCGTGCTGGCGCAGGGTGACGGCTGCCAGCGGCTGATCGCTCTCGACCGTGACCACCCACTCCGGGTAGTACATGAAGGTATCAGAAAAAATCTCCGTCATATAGCGGGCCAGGTGACGGCCAGGTGAAAATGTCTGTCCAGGACCGAGCACCTCAACGATCGTCTTGGTCGCCCACAAGTCCCGCGCCCCGGTGTCCTCGTCGGAGAACCACGGGTAATAGAGACGCAAGGTGACATTGGCGTCCGTGAGCCCCGCGTTCACGATCGCGAGTCCAGTTTTCAGTGACGATGTCGCGTCGACGGCAATCGTGAAGTCCTTCATCTGCGGCGAGGCCGGAACTCCCGCCTCGTAACAGACGACGCCGTTCTCGGTGTAGGTGAAAACGGCGGTTCCACCGACGTCGGAACTTGCCGTCACCTTTACATATCCGACCTGAAGGTCACCCGATCCCGTGGTTTGCAGCGAACGCACGTTTCCTTTCGCGAGGTTGAATATCATGGTCTGAACCGGCTCGACCTGCCCGACCAGTCGGGCTGCCATCGGCTGTCCGCCGGTGTCGAAGAAGTCCACTTTGACGCTCGATTCCCCGTTGGTGTTCATGAGGATCAAGCTGGTGTGGAACTTCAGGCCGGCGACAGCCCCATTCGCGAACTGTCCGAAATAGAACGTCCGCAGGGGACCCGCGCCCCTCGTTCGTTCGGCCCTGTCATCGATCACTGGGAAGGCGCTCAAATTCATAACGTCTTCCGGCAGGCCCTTGGTGGGGTTATCGTTCAGCCGAAGCGTAAGGGCCGCCAGCTCGACGTTGCTTTCGACGGTGATTGATCCCTCTTGAAGCCCCAGCTCCTCGATCTTCGCCCGGAACATCTCCAAGGCATAAATCGCGAGATGATCGCCGGGCTCGAATTGAGTCGGCCGCCCCAGAGCCGCCAAAATTTCCGCTAGGGTCTTCGTGTCTTTCAGATTGAAGTCTCGGTCGTAGAGCCGTAGCCTGACGTTAGCGTTTGTTTTCCCCGCATTGACCAGGGCAACGCCCGTTTGCCTGATATTCGGGATCGAGTGCATCACCATGGAGAAGTCTGTCGAGGTAGCTACTGCAGGCACGCCTGCCTCGTAAAGCGTGACCCCATTCTCCGAGTAGCTGAACACGGCAGTACCGTTTACGGACGCCGGAGCGATGAGCTTGGCATAGCCGACCCGTATCCGCCCCTCTCCGCTCGTCTGGAAGGTATAGGATTCGCCTGTGAGCAGACGGAGAGGCACGACGCTGTTGGACCCGAGCCAGTCGACATTCACCAGCATACTTTGACCGTTCGAGTCGTATGCCTCAATCTGCAAGGGCGTCGCCGCCCCGGTATTCACGAGCACGATCGTCGTCTGGAACTTGCCTGTCCCAGCCGAGCCGTCTGCAATTTGGGGGAAATAGAGAGTTCGCGAGTCGACGAAAAATGACGCCTCGACAGTGGTGTTATTCTTGATGGACGTGTCGCCCTCGGTGGTCGCTTCCAACTCGTTCCAGCCGTAAGGGCCCACCATCCGATCGACGTTCACATAGAACTCCATTCGGGAGTGTTCGCCTGGCTGCATGGGCGTTTCACGCACGCAAGTGACCACACCGCCATCGCTCGAGCATGTCCAGCCACCGCCACCGCCGGACAGGAAACTGACGCCGTTCGGCAGGTAATCGCGCACGGTTACCTGCTGGGTCGTCGGTCCCAGTCCCACGTTGGCCACTGTGAACGCGTAGTAGGTTTTCGCTCCGACGAGGAGGTTCTCCGGGTACTCCTGACTGATCTCGAGGTTCGGACCGGCAGTCGGGGCGACATACCCGACTCGAATTTCGTTCTTTTTTGGGTCGCCGCTGCTCGGGCGAAGCAAAACCTGCACGCCGTGCTGAACCTGTTCCTCGTCCGGCCGCCCTGAGCCGAGGCGGAAACCTTCCACGCCCCATCCGGGATCCCCCAGAACGAAATCAGCGTAATTCGTGTGGCGGACGCTGTACTTCCCTCGAGCGGGAATAACGGCGCTGTTGCCTGACCCCCACCAGCAGAGAGAGCCCGCGGAGCACGGCGCGCCGCTGAAAAGGCCAGAGAAGTAGTTCCAGCCGTCATTGAATTCCTTAACCGGGTCGCGGCCCTGGATGGTCCACGGCCCTTCGAAGGGTGCTGTTCCTCTCAAAACCTCGGTGAGCGTAAACGTGGGCGCGGACTGGTGGGAAAGAGTAGCGTCATAGCTGCCGATGTTCGCCGACGTCCTCATATCATCTTTGTCAGTCGGACCATCCAAAATCACCGGCTTTGGATTCATGTCGACAACAAGAAGTTGATGCTTCGGGCCGAGGCTCGGCTCGTCCCACAAGTTGTCGACCATCGAGTAAGAGAACGGGTAACGAGTGTTGCGGTAGTAAATGAGTGCGCCAGGGATGTTGTAGGGGATGCGCTCCACCTGCATGCCCTCCTCATTTATGTTTTTGACCACCGGAAAAGCCTTCAGAGCGCTGTCGTACTTGCTTTCCGAGCGCCACTCAACCAGGTAGTAACTCGGATAGTCTTCGGCGATAGGAGCGACCAGCCAACCGGGTGACGAATTGGTCCAGTTTGGAAAACTTCCGGTCCCGGATGCCGCTTCAAAATCGTCGATCGGGGTGCCGTCCAACTTCATGTCGTCGACCCACCAACCGTAGCCGGTCACATATTCGTCAGTCCTGTAAGCCAATCGGACAGTGACGGACTTGCCGGCCCATGGCGAGAGGTCAAACCGCAGCGGCGAGAAACCCCAGCCTGTCAGGCCATGCCCGTACTTGTTGTTCGAGTTGGGATCATCCTCCCGGAACACACCGTCCAGGTCGTCCAACGCGACCCAACTGGTGCCGTCCTTGACGAGCACGAAACCATAGTCCCAGTCAGTCTCAATATCCCAATTCGAGGCGAACGTCAGCAGGTTGGGCGCTCCGGCGGGCAGGGTCAATGTCCTATCCAGCGTGATTACGGTGATTACACCCTCTTCCGGCCTATAGCCGGTATAGGCTCCCTTTCCTGCGCCCGCGTAATTCATCATCCAGAGCCTGACCGGCGGCACGTTGATCCGAACTCCTTTGTATGTCCCGGCCGGGGTGTCCTCGAGTTGCCCAAGCATGATGTCGGCTTGCGGGTCGTCGTGATCCCGCTCGATCATCGGTTCGTGCCAGTTACAGAACTCGTCGTCGCCGCACATCGCCATGTAGCGCATCCAGAGTGACATGCCCACCGGTATGCTGCCATTCAAGGGACCGGCCGAGGAACCGGATCCCCACTCGTCCCAGCCAGCTACCGAGTTGTTCATGTCCTTCGTGTACAAATCGGGGAGACCGAAAAGGTTATGTCCCAGTTCGTGGACTAAAACGCTCAGGCCGGCGTTCTCGGGCTGTACCGTGTAGGGGCCGACGACGATGTCGTCGTCCGTCGTCGAGGGATTTCCCTCGTAGACTTTGAAGCCAACTTCCCTCCACTCAGGGTAGTCACGCAGGTCGCTGCTGTGGCTCCAGATGGCAAGCGCGTCGTCCGCCGTCTTCGCTTCTTCCTGACCTATCCCCGCATGGATCAGCCAGAACGTGTCAACGATTCCATCATCGTTCTTGTCGAACTGGGGCCAGAATGCGCTGGCGCTTGTGTCCGTGAAGTAGTTCGGATTGGCTTGGTTAAACTTGTTGAGCGTATCGACGACCAGTTGTGCGACCGGCACGTCGCCACCGCCGTCGTTGGAAGAGAGGCTGGGAGCGCCATAATACGCCTGGCTATGGTCGACCGTGATCCATCCGACGACCTTTCCGGTGAAACTCACATTGCCCGCACCCGCAACGTGATCGTAATAATCCTGAACGGTGTAGCCGGCCAGGTTGATTCCTTTCTGCCCGTCTTTCGGGTCGGTCAGGTCCATTCGGACTCTTCCCGCGCCTTCGTATCCGAAGATCATCTTTTCGTAGAACGAGGCAACCGCGGTTTTTTCTGGCGGGTACCAGACTGAAAAGTTGTCCTGCGCCCCAGGCTCCGGCATCTGTCCTTTGGCCGGTCCGGTCTTGGTTACCGCTTTTTGGACAAGCTGATCATTCTCGACCGTGACGTATTGAACGGTATCTGTTCCGCCAAAATCCACGGCCATCGCCAGGATGGCCGCCGAAACGGGCTGTACCGCCGCCTGAGCAGCGGACTCGGGCATGCCGTTCACGGCCCTGGAGATTCCTCCCCGGCTCTGGTTGAACTCGCGTCGTTCTCGGAATTGTCTGACCGCGTCGGGCACCTGGTAACCACTCTCTTTGTCGAAGCGGTTGAAGTAATCGCCGACGGCCTTTTCCACCTCTGCCGCCGATGTGCCTTCCTTGATGACGCCGGACTGGCGTAACCAGTACTCCACCAATTCCGGGCGCGGGTGAACCAGGTGCTGGCGCCCGGTAGGCATTGTCGCGATCGGTTTCATGGCCTTCGGCGCGACGAGGACCGGTTTCGGGATCTTAACGGCGTCTTGTTCACCGAAGAGGACACCCGAGCCGAGAAGGAAAAACGAGAAGGACAGCGCAACGAGCGCCACGAGACGACGAGATACGGTCATAGCTCCCCCAAATTCTTCGACTGGAGCACCCCTACCCCCAAGGGAAGTTTCAGAAGTTACGGAGGCTGACGACCGTCCGGTTCACTGCTCGTCCGAAACTGTTGCATCCAGCCGCAGAGGCGAATCTTATAGCAAGAAGCCCGGCATTTTCACCAAATTAGTGGAGAAAGGGAGTTGTCCTGGACCGCGGACGAGACGAGGCTGTCGACAAGAGTGGACCGACCGGGCGGGACTCGGCAGGAATCGCGCCGCATGCGAAATCGTCAGGAGCCGCGCACGAAGCGAGGCTGTTGAAAAAGGGTCGGAGGCGCTTTTTTTGGAGTGCGGCGGCAGAAGGACGCCGGGCTTTATCAGGAGTCCTGGCGACGCCGCTTTGGCCTGTCCGATATCGTGCAGGGGTCGATCGTGCGCAGGGGAAAGCGGCGTCGCCTTGAGGCCTGATAATGCGTCGGCCTCTCGTTGCCGCCGCACTCCATAAAGCACTCGGAATACACAGACGAGCGAACATTTTCAACAGCCTCGAAGCGAGCGAAGCGAGCGAGAGTAAGCGGACCACTCAACATGCCGACGCTGCTCATTGAATTATCACGACTTAACGGCTCGGTGGGTGGTCCGCTTACTCTCGCTCGCTTCACTCGCTCCTGTGCGCGGCTCCATTTGATCGCTGCCTTCGCTTGACCAAGCTTAAGGGCCGACATGGAGTCCCAACCGCCTCGGGGACTTTCGACAGCCTCGAGACACCCGCGCTCTTAGGCCATGTGGACGCACTCGTTCACCGGCGCGTTTCGGCCAGAGTAAACTTCGCGAGCAATTGCTCCGTCGCCCGCGCCATCTGGGCCAGGGAATGGGCCAGGTCATTGATACGATTGAGCTCCGCCAGCATCTCCTTGGCAGCGGCGCCCACTTCCTCGGCGGCGGCCGAATTCTCTTCGGTGATTGCCGTCAACGCCTGCATGATCCCGCCGACTTTACGGGAGAATGCCTGCATCTGGGAGACGGATCCGGCAATCGACTGGAGACGATCCTTGTTGATGTCGACCGAATCCCGGATGCCGGTCAGAAGCTTGCCCGCTTGCTCGGCCAGATCCGCGCCCGCCTGCACCTGTTGCAGCTCGGAGGACATCAGGCCGAGTGCCTCGTCGATTTCCTGCTGTACGCTCTCGACGATCTGTGTGATCTCCCGAGTCGCCGAACCGCTCCGGTCGCCAAGGCTCCGGATTTCAGAAGCAACGACCGAGAACCCCGCTCCGTAGTCGCCGGCGTGGGCAGCCTCAATCGCCGCGTTTATGCCGAGTAGCCGGATCTGGTAAGCGATTGTACCGATGGTTTTGACGATGGTATCAATCCGCTCCGAGCTGGCAGCGAGCCGTTCTACGGTGGTTGCAGTCTGGGCAACGGAGCTGCGAATCGCCTGCATGCTGTTTAGGGTTCTGCCCACGGATTCCGTTCCGAACTGCGATGCCGAAGAGGCGTCGGCCGCTACCTTGGAGCCATGTGACGCCTCGCTGCTGACGCCGTCAATCCGGTTAACCAAGGCATCCAGCGACTCATTGGCCTGATTGACCTGGTCGTTCTGTGAAACGGTCGCCCGGGACACCTGGTCCATTGAGATCTTTACCTGTTCGGTTGCGACCGTGATCTGGTCAATGCTGAGAGCCAGGCCCTGGCTCACCTTCATGAGTTTCTCAGCCTGTTGGAGACTGAGTAGAACCATGCTGCTCAGTCCGCTCGGCTCGGCGTTGTACGTGATTATCGGTATCCCGCGTTCCGATGCCCGATTGATGTGCGGAACCATGGCCCGGTCAAAAACACCCACAACAATGGCGTCGTATCCCTGTTGCACGAGCGAATCGAGGACCGGGGCGTACACTTCGGCGCTGACTTTGCCCTCCAGCCTGTTTCCTTCGGGCACGATCCATTCAGCCGCGGCATTGTAAGGACGGATTTCGCTGTTCGCGTCCTCGACGCCCTGGCGGACGAAGTCCCAGAAGGAATTCGGAGCCCGACCAAGCACGCCGATTCTCAGGGCCCGGTTCGCCGCCTTCTTGACCGGCCGCGAATACCGGTCATCCGAACCTTCGGGCCGGGCGGTCCCCCGCCCTTCCTGCCAGAAACGCTGATAATTGTCACGGGTGGCGAGCTCGAGCTCGGTCAGCAGGCGGGGAGTAGCCGGTTGCCACCCTGCCACAAGGTGATTGAAAACGTGAATGACCGGCTCGTGTCCCTGCGCGTAGGGGTCCTGTCCCAGAACCGCGGTGATCACGCCGTCTCTGACGCATCGCATGGTGTCGTCGCCGAAATCGTGCGCGACGATTTTCACCCGGCCAGTCATGCCGGCCTCTTGAACCGCGAGAGCGATTCCGGCCGGAACACCTCCGTGTGTGTAATAGATTCCGTCGATCTCACGCCGTTCGGCAAGGATTTTGGCCGCGGCAACGCGGGCGTCTTCGACAGTCATGCCTTCGGTCGCCTCGCTGTAAAAGTGGACGCCCGGATACTCGCGGGCCAGCGCCTGGCAGAAGCCCTTTCGCCGCAGCTGGTGCGAGACCATGGCGGGGCGGTATAGGACCGCCACTGTACCGGTTCCGTTCAGTGCGCGTCCCATGGCCTGGCCGCAAAGATGCCCTTCGAGGAAGGAGTCGGCCCCGACGTAGCAGAGCCGGTGACACGGAGGCTCGGTCGCCGCGTTCAGGTCCGTGGCGCATTTGCACATCCCCGCCTGCATCTGGTTAAGGACATCCACCAGGCGTTCGTAGCCAGGGTAGTCCTCCCGTCGCAGCGGCTCGGAAACCATGGAAACACGGGCGGAAAGATCGCCGCTTCCGAGTTCAGAGATCCCCTCATTCAGGGCGACCAGGTCCGACCGGACCAGTTGATCGGCAAAGTCAATAAGGCTTCCCAGCGGGTCCTTGCTCGAGCGTGAGTTGTCCACAAGCCACCGGCGGCGGCCGGCGCCTTTGATATCCGATTCAATCATCTCTCCCCCTGTCCGGATCAAAATATCGCGAGACCCGTTGGGAAACAATAGGGAACCGCAGCCGCTCGTGTGGTTTGTCGTCAAAATGCGTTACAGTGGTTAGATGCACCCAGAGTGCGATCACGGAGGTGTCGATGCTCTTTCCGATCGGAGATGACGACCGGCATCTTTCCGGGCCCGCGTACATCACAATCCTGCTGATCGTCTGCAACATCATCGTCTTTCTCCTTCAGCTCGCCAATCCCGCGTTGACCTATGGCTGGAGCGTCGTACCTCAGGAGATCACGACCGGGCAGGATTTGATCGGGCACACCCAAATCCAGTCGGGAGCCGAGCGCGTCGAGATTCCCCAGGCGCCGGGGCCGTCACCCATCTACCTGACGCTCCTAGCGGCGATGTTCATGCATGGCGGGTTTATGCACATCCTGGGCAACATGCTCTACCTCTGGATTTTCGGCGACAATGTCGAGCATCGCTTCGGTGCCATGCCTTTCCTGCTTTTCTATCTGGCATCCGGATTCGTCGGGTCCATTGTCCACATCGCCGTCGACCCTCAGTCGACCATACCCAGCCTCGGTGCCTCCGGCGCCATTTCTGGAGTGCTAGGCGCGTATTTGGTCCTTTTTCCGCGGAACCGCGTCCACGCGGTCATCCTCTACTCGGTGGTCTCCATTCCGGCCATCGCTGCGATCGGACTCTGGATTGTCTTCCAGTTCGTCAATGGCCTCGGGGCTATTGCAGCGACCGAGCAGACCGGCGGTGTGGCCTACGCCGCGCATATCGGCGGCTTCTTCGCGGGCGTGATCATGGCCCTCGTGATGCGGTCGATCATCCGGGAGGAACGCCCCAGCGTACTGAGCCGCGCCGAAAGCGTCGACTCGCGGAGACTCTGGTAGATCCGGTAAATCGCCTGCACTTGATCGGCGAATGCTTCACAAGCTAGAATCCGCCTCCAAGGGGGACGGACTGTGCGGCACGGCTCGAGGATTGTTGTTTCGCTCCTTCTCGTCGGACTCTTCGTCGGACGGGCAGACCTGCTCGCCGCCGACCAGTGGGTTCGGGTCAGATCCAAGAACTTCGTTCTCGTCGGCAATGCCAAAGAGAAGAAGATCCGCCAGGTCGCGGCTCATCTGGAGCAGTTTCGTGCCGGGCTTGGCACCCTTCTCGGACTGAGCGGAGACCCGTCTCCGATCCCCACTATTGTCGTCGTTTTCAAAGACGACAAGGCTTTCGAGCCCTTCAAACCGATGCAGGGCGGAAAGGTCCTTCCATTGGCGGGTTATTTCCAACCGGGGGAGGATGTGAACTACATATCGCTCAGCCCGGAAACCGCTCACGAAAGTCCCTACGCCGTAATCTTCCACGAGTTCGTCCATCAGCTCGTCCACGAAACGATCCCGGACCCGCCCGTCTGGTTCAATGAAGGACTGGCCGAGTACTACAGCACGTTCGAGGTCGGTCAGGACGGGAAAGAAGTGCGGATCGGAAGACCGATCGCCAGTCATATCCGGCTTCTGCGAACCTCATCTGGTTTCCCAATCAGCGCCCTTCTGAATTCGAGCCGCCAGCTGTTCAGTGTGAATGACCGTGAAAGCCGCGGATACAGCTATGCCCAGGCTTGGGTCTTCGTCCACTACCTCATGCTCGGCAACAAACAGAAGCGACAGCCGCAGTTCGTGGAGTTCGTCCGGGCCTGCGTCGACGGAGGAGAGGAGCCGGACGAGCATTTTGAACGGGTGTTCAAGGCTGACTACGAGACAATGGAGCAGGAGCTGCAGAGTTACGTTCGCAGCCAGTCATTCCCGTATTCGATATATCAACTGAAGGACCGGCTGGAGTTTGAATCGGAGATGACCGCCGAGTCGATTCCGGAAGCGGAAGCGGACTTCTACCTGGGAGATCTCCTGCTGCACTGCAATCGGCTCAACCAGGCCGAATCGTACCTTAGGCAGGCGCTATCTCATGACCCTGGTCATGCGAACGCCCACGGTTCGTTCGGGCTGCTCCGGCTGCGTCAGAACCGGATCCCGGAGGCTCGCAGGGAGCTGGAACAAGCGGTGCGCAGCGACGGCGTGCGTCCGGCCGCTCGCTATTACTACGTCCGCAGCATCATGCAGTCGGAAGACAGATGCTGCGATCCCGAGACCAGGGAAATCGTGCTCGCTCAACTCACCAAGGTCATCGAGCAGATGCCCTCGCTTGCCGAACCGTACAACCTGCTGGCTTACATGAACCTGACCGCCGGCAAAGACCTCGATCAGGCCATCGAGCTGGTAAAGCGCGGAATCATGCTGCAGCCGCGCCGAAGGGCATTCCTCCTGACTCTGGCTCAGCTTCAGCTCAGGAAAGAGGACACGGCCGCCGCCAGGCGGACTATCGAGACGCTTCTGGCCAGCACCCGTGAAGAGAACCTGCTCTCATTGGCCCAGAAGGTGATGGAAAACATCGAGGAATTCGAACGCTACAAGCAGATCGAGGCCCAGGCTCGCGAACAAGATGAAGCTGCGGCCGAGGCCGTGGAGAAGATAGAAGAGCATGCCGGCGTCGAGAAGACCGCCGGAGACGCCACCCAGCCGCCGGCGCAGCAGCTGACCGAAGCAAGGCCGCCGACGCCGTCCAGGAAGGCAGCCGGCCCGGCGCCAGGCCGCACGGTCACCGAAAGGCCAGACTGCTTCCCGCCCTTCGTTGACGTGACGGGTCATTTGAAGATCGAGGGCACGCTCGTCAGGGTGGAAACCCTGACCGGTTCGGTCGACCTGGTCCTTTCGGCCGGAGGCCGGGAATACGTCTTCCAGACACCCGAGGCGGGCAGTCCCTTGGTTTTCAGTTGTCGTGTGGACCTCGGGAAAGACTTCGATTATTCCGAGCTCCATCACGGGGCGGCTGTTTACTTCCACCCTGCTCCGGGTACCAAGTACGCGGGGCGGGCCATCGCGATAGAGATCCTGTCAACCCAGCCATTACGGGATCGGTAGAAGCAACTGCGAGACAGCCCGCCAACCGGCCGACCTCTCAGCCGACCTCCGTTGTCTG
>Ga0209077_1000302_pt1 | contig 13056 bp, 8 predicted proteins | sample PPLLak1March2015_FD_187247 | JGI IMG/M metagenome (GOLD analysis project Ga0209077, IMG submission 187247) | Freshwater sediment microbial communities from Prairie Pothole Lake near Jamestown, North Dakota, USA - PPLs Lake P7 Core (1) Depth... | ecosystem: Environmental > Aquatic > Freshwater >... | reverse complement strand
GGAGCACCGGCGCGATCGCTTTCCAGTACTTGCGCAGTCTCGGCCGTACATCCGGCGGGGACTCGCCCTCACCGTCAGGGTCAGCCTCTGCCGGCGGACGGGCACTCACCTGCTGATCCTCCGGGCTTCGGCGATAACGGCTGCAGCGACTTCGGCCGTGCCGGCCGTGCCGCCGAGATCGGGAGTCAACGGTTTTCCTGTCCGGGTGACCGACTTGATGGCTGAGAGAATCTGGGCGGATGCCTCCTTCTCGCCCAGGAAGTCGATCATCATGGCGCCGCACCATATCATCGCGATTGGATTGGCGATCCCTTTGCCGAAGATGTCCGGCGCCGAGCCGTGCACCGGCTCGAACATCGATGGGTAGTCTCGTTCGGGATTGATATTACCGCTGGGCGCCAGTCCCATACTGCCGCAGACGGCAGCCCCGAGGTCGGTCAGGATGTCGCCAAAAAGGTTCGAGCCGACAACGACATCGAGCGATTCGGGCCGTAAGACGAAGCGGGCCGCCAACGCGTCGATCAAAACCCGCTCCGTTGTCACGTCAGGGAAATCCCGGCCAACTTCCTCGCAGACCTCGTCCCAGAAGGTCATGGCGTACTGCTGCGCATTGGACTTCGTGGCATTCACCAGGCGTTTTCGGCGGCTCTTCGACAGTTCGTAAGCGTAGCGAATGACCCGCTCAACCCCGGCTCTTGTGAAGACTGACGTTTCAGTGGCCACCTCGATTGGCAGGCCGCGATGCGCCCGCCCTCCGGCACCCGAATACTCTCCTTCCGTGTTCTCCCGGACCACGACGAAGTCGATGTCGCCCGCCTTCTTGTTCGCGAGGGGACTCTCGATGCCGGGAAGAAGCAGGCTGGGACGAAGGCAGACGTACTGCTCGAAACCTTGGCAGATCGGGAGCCGCAACCCTCGGAGCGAAACGTGATCAGGAACGGTGGGGAAGCCGACAGCGCCGAAGTAGATGGCATCGAACTGCTCGAGGGTTTTCAGGCCGTCCTCGGGCATCATCCTGCCTGTCTTCAGGTAGTATTCGCAGCCCCAGGGGAAGTAATCCCACTGGATCGTGTACCCTGCGGTCGTTCCGACCGAGTCGAGCACGCGAACTCCCTCCGGTGTTACCTCTTGTCCGATGCCGTCGCCGGGCACGACGGCCACTTGATAATGTCGCATTGCTCCGCTCCTATGGGGTAGGTATGACTTCTTCATGCTCAGCCTTTCGAGACATCGTCCAATTGCGGGGCGTACTATACCGCAGTCAGAATAAGTTGAGTATCATGTCCCCGAAACTGGAGGTCTGATCATGTCTTTTGCTCTCGATCCCGATGGGGTGCATCCGGACACAGTCCCCAAGCGCCGGCTCTACACAGGCGCCAGCATTCCGGCGATCGGCCTGGGGACCTTCGGTTCCGACAGCGTGACCGGCGAGACTGTCGCTGAGGCGGTCCTTGGGGCAACTCGGGTAGGCTACCGGCATTTTGATTGCGCGTCGGTCTACGGAAACGAGCATCTGATCGGGCAGTCGTTCCGCGAGATCATGCGTTGCGGGGTTCGACGGGACGATCTCTGGGTCACCTCGAAGCTCTGGAACGACAGGCACGCCGAGAAGGACGTAATCCCTTCGTGCGAGAAGACGCTGAGGGATCTGCAACTCGACTACCTGGACCTTTACCTGATCCACTGGCCTTTCCCGAACTTCCACCCACCGGGGTGCACCGTCGAATCACGAAGCAGCGACGCAAAGCCGTACATCCATGAGAGCTACATGAAGACTTGGCGCCGGCTGGAGAGATTAGTCGAAATCGGGTTGGTCAGGCATATCGGCACCTCCAACATGACCATACCGAAGCTTCGGCTCCTGCTGCGGGATGCCAAAGTCCGACCGGCCGTTAATGAGATGGAGCTGCATCCTCATTTCCAGCAGCCGGAGTTGTTCGATTTCGTGACTGCCTCGGGCGTCGTCCCGATCGGGTACTCTCCTCTCGGATCGCCGGGAAGACCCGAGCGTGATCGGACTCCTGAAGACACCGTGGATACCGAAGATCCGGTGATCCTCGAAATCGCCAAACGGCTTGGAGTGCATCCGGCGGTCGTGTGCATCAAGTGGGCCGTCCAGCGCGGGCAGGTGCCTATCCCTTTTTCGGTCAAGCGGGTCAACTACCTGGCTAATCTGCGCGCGGTGGTAACGCCTGCTCTGGCGGAGGACGACATGCGGGCCATCGGAGGGCTTGATCGCAATTGCCGCCTGATCAAGGGACAGGTTTTCCTTTGGAAGCCCGGTCAGAGCTGGGAAGATCTGTGGGACCCGAATGGTCAGATAACTCCGCCGTAGGAACAAACAGGCTATCGGTCTCGGGATCTTCTGTCAGATCGAACCCTGTACAGCCGCTCGGTGAAGCCACCTTCCTGCTCGAATGCCGCCGCCTGGGCCGCAATTTGGCGGGCAAGCAGTGTGCAGGTAACCGTGATGATCGTCAGTGCCGCGTTCGCGGCAATCTCCGGGTAAGAAGAAATGGACAATGTGGACAGCGTGGACGCCGTGGACTCTGTGGACAAACCGATGTTCTGTCGACCATGTCCACCATGTCCACCGTGTCCACATTGTCCACTGGGTCCATAGACACTCCGTTGGTGCACCTCGTGGACCCAAAGCACCACAGCGTCTGCCGTGGTGAAACGCCGCTTGACCAGTTCGGTCCTGCGTGGGTCGTCACGAGTCCACTCGCGCAGGGCATGCTGTCTCAAGTAGTCCTGGTAGTCCAGCGACAGTTCCCCGAGGCTCGCCCGCGCGACGTTCGTCAGTTTCAGTTCTGTTTTCTTGGATGTCGCAGACGCTAAGCTGCCTTCGGCGATGTTTTGCACGCCCGACCGGGCAGCCTGAACCATCTGATCGTGCGTTCGGCTTCGTCGATCGATGTACCGATCGCAGAATCGCACGGTGAGATCGTAGACCAGCTGGGCTAGCTGAAAAGTCTTCAGGTTCCGGTAGCCGCCATGCTTCGGTATTAATGGTTCCGGGTGATTCCGCCTTGAGTCCATTCTGCCTGTCCGACCTGTGAGAATGAATAATCGTACAAGTAAGGGCTGACCTGCTCTGACACTTCGTCCTATCATGGCGATCATGAAGAGCGCAAAAAACGTCGTAATGACTGTTGCTGCCTTTGCCCTCTTGCTCGGTTCGTCCACCCTCGCCGAAGATCTTGGCTATCACCGGATCAAGACCGATTCCAACGGCCATATCGCGCCCTGGTACTCAGACGACCCGGCGACCTCCTACGACTTCGCTATTCGGCGCGTCTGGGAGTTCTGGAGGGACATGAAAACTTGTCCCAACGGCGTCAAGTACTACATGCAGCACCAGGTTTGGGCCGATCCGGGGGAGGATTCCCGCGGACTGGGCGGGGACCAGATATCGATGGCGCTCTCGTCCTGGGCATTGCTTTACCCCTATCTGGGAGACCGCGATGTCGTCCAGGACATGACTTACATGGCCGATCACTGGCTCGACCACGGCATCTCCCGACCGCAGGCCGCCTGGCCGAACCTGCCGTTTCCATACAACACCGAGCTGCACTCAGGTGTTTATGACGGAGACATGCGGGCGGGGAAGGGCTACCTTCAACCCGACAAAGCGGCCTCTTTTGGTGCCGAGTTGGTCCCGCTCTACCAGCTTTCGGGTGATCAGCGTTATTTGAAGGCAGCCACGGCAATCGCCGATACCCTGGTCGCTAAGATGGAGGATGGGGACGGGGACCGCTCCCCCTGGCCCTATCGGGTCCACGCGGAGACCGGCCAGGTCAGCATGCCTTACACCGCCAACTACACCGGCGCGTTACGGCTTTTCGAAGGCTTGGTTGCGCTGGATACAGAGAACCGAGGCGCGTACGCAAAGGCGCACGATAGACTCACCGCGTGGCTGAAGGCATACCCTCTGCAAACCAACAAGTGGGGGCCCTTTTTCGAAGACATCACCGGTTGGTCGAACACCGAGATCAACGCGGACACGATGGCCTGGTACATCTTGGAACACCCGTCCTGGGATCCCCGCGGCTACGATCATGCCCGGCGGATCCTTAGCTGGAGCCGAGCCATATTCGCCAATCCCGCGTGGAAAAGGTACGGGCTAAATGCGATCAACGAACAGACTGCGTACCCGGTTCCCGGCAACAGTCACACGTCGCGCCACGCCTCCGTCCAACTCCTTTACGCGGCGAAGACCCGTGACCTTTCGCTGAAATCGGAGGCGATCCGTCAGCTGAACTGGGCAACCTACATGGTCGGCGAGAAGGGCAACAACCGGTATTCGCTCGATGACATATGGCTGACGGACGGCTACGGAGACTATGTGCGGCATTACCTGCGTTCCATGGCGGCTGCGCCCGAGCTGTCACCCAGGGATCAGGACCACCTTCTGCAATCAAGCTCGGTTGTCCGGAGCATCAAATATGCCCCCGGTTCAATAGTTTATGAAACCTTCGATCAGTCTGCGGAGGAACTCCTGCGCCTGTCTTTTGAGCCGAAGACAGTGACTGCGGGAGGAGTCCAGTTACGACGTTTGAGAAGCAGCGAGGATCTGAAGGCTGGGGAAGGCTTCACTTACAACGCGGCCGGTGATGTGGCTGGGGTAGTTCGAATCCGACACACAAAATCGGGAAACATCGCGATCGCAGGCCCCTTGCGTCCGAACGTAGGCCCGACTTCCAAGTCGGACACCAGGGCAGCAGAGGAAGAAAAGGTCCGACTTGGAAGTCGGACCTACGGTCGGACTTACGCAGGCGATCAAGCCGTCAGGGTGCCGCAGAATGGGTCGGCGGAGATCCGGCTGGTTGCCCGGGAGGTCGACGCGACCGGTTCCATATTTGCAGTCTCTCCGCCGTCCCACGGCAAGCTTTCAGGAACCGCTCCGTTCTTGGTCTACACCGCCCGTCCGGGGTATATCGGGACCGATGCCTTCTCGTTCGTTGCTTCAAAGGGGGACTCTGAGAGCCGGCAGGGTTTAGTGACGATCGAGGTGTTCCGGCCGAACCTTGCCACCAGTCCGGCATCCAAAGCATTTGCGCTCGAGAAGGATTCGTCCGGCGAGAGTGGGCGCCTCCCCCTGCCTGCTCTGAATGACGGTGACGTGGCAACGGGGATCCAAGCGGGGAGCCAATCGCAACGCGCCAGGCAGGTTGCTGTTTGCGTCGTCTGGGACAAGGCCCAGCCGGTCAGGCAGGTGGTCTTTCACCAGGGCCTTGTGGATGCTTCCGGAGGCTCCTATGGTGCTCTCCCACGCCTCCGGATCACTGACGATGGGACAACATGGCGAGAAGCGCCCGGTTGTTCGGTCTTCCCCGCGGTCTATCCGCAGGGTTCGGCCGCATCACTCGCCGAGTACCTGTTCACACTACCGGAAGCAGTCTCCTGCCGCGGGATTCAACTGGCAGGCGAACTGGGAGGCACACAACCCGGCGCCTCTACCTGTCTGCGCGTCCGCGAACTCGAGGTTTTCCGTGATTTGGGCTCGAATCCTGTACCGCAGATCGAACACACGGTAGCGAGTACTTCGGTGGCAGAGGGACAGACCGCGGTCATCGGTGTTCGTATGCGGACCCCTGGCTTTTATCTGTTCCAGTGGCAGGAAAGCGTCGATGGCGGCCAGACCTGGTCTGATCTCACGGGGGGCCGCGGGCCGTATCTGGCGGTGAACGCAGCGCGGCAGTCGGAATACGACGGCAGGCAGTACCGCTGTGCGTTCTCAGACGGGATTTCACCGGTCGTCTTCGGCCGGCCGGTCACTTTAAAGGTCGCGGCACCGGGTTCGCAAGAGATACATGGCTCCAATCAGCCTCTTAAGTGAGAGGCCAGGCACGACGAGGTAAATATGACGGCAAATCGCGTTGCTCGACGAGAATTTCTGTATGGTGTGGTAGCGGTCGGGACTGTGAGCGAGCTCGGCGGTCAACCGGTCGCCGGCAACAAACCGGACCGGTCTCTGCGCATCGCTTCCAATGAGTACTCGTGGCAGGTTTTCTACGCGAGGGACAGCCGGAACTTCAGGCAGTCGCTCGAAACGGGTCTGCGTGACGTTGCAGAGAGCGGGCTCAACGGCCTCGAGCCGTCCTGTGAGTCGCCGCAGGACATTGATCGACTGGCTCCGCTGCTGACAAAACACCGCCTCGAAATGCGCTCGCTTTACGTAAACAGCACACTGCACGATCCGCAAAGGTCAGACGCGAGTATCAAGCAGGTTCTTGCCGTGGCGGAGCGGGCCAGATCCGCAGGCACACGGATCATCGTGACCAACCCCTCACCGATCCGGTGGGGCGGGACCGAAGACAAAGACGACAAGCAGCTCAGAACGCAGGCCGGCGCACTGGAGAAATTGGGCAGAGAACTGAAGGGGCGGGGGCTCACTCTCGCCTACCACAACCATGACATGGAGCTAAGGAACGGGGCACGCGAGTTTCATCACATGATGGTCGCAACCGATCCCCAGTTTGTCTCGCTTTGCCTCGATGCTCACTGGATCTACCGCGGCACGGGCAATTCCTCGGTTGCCCTGTTCGACATCGTTGAACTCTACGGATCGAGGATCTCCGAGGTGCATCTGCGTCAGTCGAACAATGGTATCTGGAGCGAGACCTTTGGAACCGGCGACATCGACTATGCGGCTCTCGCAGCCAGGCTGAAGGCCAAGCGGGTGAAGCCGCACCTGGTGCTCGAGGTCGCCGTCGAGAAGGGCACGCCGAAAACTATGGATCCGGTCACGGCCCACCGCCAGAGCGCCGATTTCGTGCGCAAGACCTTTGGTGGGTTCTAGGAAAGCCGGATGGGGCACGGCAATAAGAGAAACACGCTCGCCAACCGGGCCGTAAAGCGGCGGATTCTGAACCGCGAATCCGCCCTACGACTAAGCGGTTACGGGTGGCGAGCGGTCGTAGGGCGGATTCGCGGTTCAGAATCCGCCGCTTTACGGCCCGGTTGGCGAGCGGAGTAACTCGAGCACGGTCGTGGCTGGTGCCAAGAACCCGCTTACTCCGCTGGAAAGCGCTTCGTGCGCGGCTCTGAAAAGGCAGCGCTCCGGGCGAAAGATGCTGGTTCGCTCACTTCCACCAGCCGAAGAAGCCTCTTTTCGCGCGAAGAAGCTCGTCCACGTCCCGGCGGACCTGAGCAGCGGTCTGGTACCGTTTATTCGCTTGTTTTTCAAGTAGGCGATAGAGCACCCGCTCGAACCTCTCATCGACTCTTATGCGGAACAGGTCCAGGTCGGGAGCCGGGTCGTTGATGATGGCGTGCAGGGTCGCGGGGAGCGAGTTCCGGCGGAAGGGCAGCTTGCCGGTCAGTCCTTCGAACATGACTATTCCGAGGGAGAACAGGTCACTGCGATGATCCACCGTTTGTCCGCAGGCCTGCTCAGGGGACATGTAATCCACCGTACCGAGCAGGGCGCCCTGGGAGGTGAGTTGTGATTGCCAGAGGTCCGGGCTTGTCTTTGGAACGAGTTTCGCGAGTCCGAAATCCAGTATTTTCAGGTCGTTAGACTTCGTGATGAACAGGTTGGCGGATTTGACGTCGCGGTGGATGACCCCCTGGCGATATGCGGCATCGAGTCCTTCGCACGCCTGCACCATCCAAGACGCCAGCTGTCTCCAGTCGACCGGGCCTTCTTTGGTCACTTTTTCCTTGAGCGTCTGTCCTTCGAGCCATTCCATGACGATCGCTACCTCATCCTGGAGCTCGAGCAACTCATAAACGGAGGTGATCCGGGGGTGGTTTAGCGCGGCCGACACGCGTGCCTCCTGAAGGAAACGCTTCTTGGAGATTTCGGCGTCGATCATCCCCTGTTTGATGACCTTCAACGCCACCGGGCGCTCCAGCAGAGTGTCCTGGCCGCGGTACACGTCACCCATGCCACCTTCGCCGATCTTGGAGAGGATCGAGTATTGTTGAACCGTCGTCCCGACGACTACGGCCGAGCGGGATCCGGATTCCCGACGACCCGACGGGCCGTGGAAGTCCGAAGAAGAAATGGCTGCCTTCAGGTGTTGCGCGAACAATCGTGAGGCGATCTTATAGACCCCGGATTCCTGACTGACGTAACCTTCTTTCACGAGATTTGCTGCAACCCAGATACTCTCCGGCCCGGGCTGGACGAGAGATAGCAGTTGAGTCAGTACTCGGAAGCTGTCAGCCGAGAGGTGTTCGAGGATGTAGTCGTAATGAGGCGAAGCTTCCTCGAGGAACCGGCTCTCGACTTCGTCCCGTTCCGAAGGTTTTTCCCCGGTCTCGGTCAGACAGTCGAAGTAGGCGCAGCACGCGATCTGCAGGAAGAAGGGGAAGCAACCCGCCATGTCCACGATGTGCTCGGTGAACGGTTCGAGCGAAAGTCCACATTTTTCGGACGGAACCCGAATCAGCTCTGCTGCTTCTTCAACCGAGAACGGCCGCAGGTGGAGGTTGCTGAAAATATTGAAGAAGGGTGAATCGGCAACTTCGCTCGAATGGCACAGTCTCTGCAGCTCCACTTTTGACGAAGTCACATAAGCAACCGCGTAGTGATTCGCCGCGGATCGCAGAAAGGAGAAGAACTCCCTTGAAAATGCCGGGTTGGAGGTAACCGCGTCGAATTCATCGAGCAGCAGGACCAGAGCCCGTCCCCGTTGTTTCAGCTCTTCCAGTTGCTGTTGAAATGCGGCGTACCCTGGCGGGCCGGCCTCCGGAAGGTCCGGGTAGAGCCGTTGGAGGGAGGGAAACAACAGGCCAAAGAAGTCATTCAGGTTGATATCGCGAAGCTGCTGAAAATCGAGGAAGATCACCCCGAGTGGCTCACTGCCCGTTACAAATTGTTGCTGGGTCCCCCGGTCGGTCAGGTGAAAAAGGAGTGACGATTTCCCCATCCGCCGCTCGCCGACGACGGACACGCTCTGCGGTCGTTCGGCACCTATTCGGTGCAGGATGTACCCGAGCTCCCTTTTGCGCCCGAAGAAGTGGGCCGGGTCGCGGATCATCAGCCGATTAAGGTATGGGTTCACTTTCGCCTGCCATTTTAGCTGTACAATCGAACCGGTGTCGATGAAATGAGTGGTCCGCTGGATGTCCTGCTCAGGCCTTTCGCAGTTCGCCGCGAAGAGGCGGCTTCTGCGGGCCTCCTGGCTGCCTATTTCTTCCTTGCGATGAGCTGCGTGACTACCATCAAGGCGCTGCAGTTCTCATCGTTCCTGAAGGACGTGGGGGTCGGGTGGAAGTTGCCCGTCGTTTACCTGATGTCCGCGGTTGTCTGCGTCCCGATTGTCTGGCTGTTTCGGGTACTCGCCCGCAGATATTCCCACGTAGGCGTCGCCAGCGTTACTTTGCTCTTCTTCTTTGTCACGCTGGTAGCTGCCCATGTGGGAAGGCCTGCAACTCCCCGCCTCTGGTTTAGTTTTGCTTTTTTTCTCTGGAGCTCGATTTTCTGCCTGTTGCTTCCGACCCTCGGATGGATCATTTCTTACGACCTGTACACGACCAGGGAGGGGAAGAGGGTCTTTGGCCTGTTCGGGATGGGCGGAATCGTCGGCGGAGCTTCGGGCGCCTTTTGGACTTACCTGTTCGCCGAAAGACTGGGAAACGCCGGTCTGGCAATCCAGACGCTCTTTCTGCTGATCGTGCTGCAGGGGATCCTGGCGCTGATCTACCAATCCAACCGCACCCGGTTTACGCTTCACGGGGCCAAGAGCCAGGCGTCCTATCGCGGTTCCGGCCTGGGTCTTCGAGCTGCCCGGCCCGGTTCTGCCTACCTCCGGAACATTGGCAGCCTGGTGCTAGTCAGTGCGGCCGTGTCGACGCTGATCGACCTCCAGTATCTCTGGTTCCTGGACCAGCGGTTCTCGGCTCCTGGTGTAACGGTCCTGCGGTCCTCCGCGGAAGAGGTAGCCACGTTCCTCGGCGGGCTGCTCGCTGTCATGTACGTGATCTCCGGTGTAATCCAGGTATCCACGACGGGGCCCCTCCTTCGTCGCTTCGGAGTCCAGGCCGCCTTGATTCTGCTGCCGCTCACCCTGCTGGTCGGAGCCGGCGTTGCCTTTGTGGCGGCTGCCTTCTGGGCAGCGGTCGGACTGAGGGCCGCAGACGGGTCGCTGAAATCGTCCGTGCAACGCACCGCGCTGGAGATTCTCTATGTTCCGCAGGCGGGCCCCCGGACTGCCTCCTTCCGCAGTTTCATCGACCTCGTAGTCAATCGGACCGGCGATTCGGCGGGTGCTGTCTTTTTTCTTCTGGCCCTCCAGCTTCCGTCGCCGGCGAGGGTGATGCCCCTGGTTCTCGTCGGTTTGACGGCGGTCGCTCTTCTCCTGGCGGTTCGCCTTGGTAAGGGATACCTGGAAAACCTGCGGGGCAGCCTTCAGCGGAGCGGGCTGGAACGGAGACAGGACCTACAAGAGGCCTCCGTCAATCCAGAGACGACGCTCGCTAACCTGCAGAGCTCCGACCGGTTGCGACTGCGCCTCGCCATGGAGCAACTGGCGGGTCACCCGGGTGCCCAAAGGGAAACGGTCGTCGCTCCGATTGGTGAGGAGATGCTGGAGACGCACATCTCCGGTCTTTACCGGAGACCGCCATCGTGGCTGGATTCGGTTGTCAGTCTGACCCGCCACCCCGATCCACATACGGCGGCTGCCGCTTTTCACGTGCTCGTCCGTGAGGACCCGGTCACGTACATGCGTGAGCTTCGCCAGGCCCTTGCCTCGGACTCCCTGCCGCAGATGGTCCACCTCGCTTACCTGGAGACGTACTTCGACCGACCCGAAACCCTGGTGCGTCCACCCCAAATGCTTGGTTGGTGTCAGCACGTGCCCCCGGCCGGCCAGGCGATCCTTGCCCGGATCATGGGCCGTACGCAGGATCGAGCATACCTGCCAGTCCTGCGCCAGTGGCTCCTGAGCGACGACGCCGAGCTCAGGCGCGGGGCCATCGAGGCCCTTGGGCGCTTTGCAGAACCCCGCTTCTGGAACATCCTGGTGGGCTTCCTCGTCGACAGCAAGACCCGACAAGCTGCCCGGAGGGCACTAGCCTGTTACGGCGATCAGGCCGTCGAGAACCTGCTGAACCTGCTCCACGACCCGGAAGCCGACATACGGGTCAAGCAGGAGATTCCCCTCGTTCTGGGCCGAATCAAGTCGTCGTCCGCACGTTCGGCGCTGTTGATCGCCTTGTACTGGCCTGACGCCGTAGTTTCTTTTCGGGCATTGAAGATGTTCAACAAGACCAGGGCCAGCCACGACCTGTCTTACTCCGAAGCATCTTTCTTGCCTGTGCTTATGCAATGGGCCCGGCAGTACTATCAGACAGCGAACCTGTTTACCGTCGCGCGGCGAAAGCAATCGGCCGCCTGGAAGCTCCTTAGAAAGGCGGCGGAGGAACGGTGCTCGTGGAGCGTTGAAAAGATTTTCCGGACGCTCGAGTTATTCCTGCCGCGTGGAGACGCTTACCTCTCATACCTGGCGATTCAAGGGGACAGGAAGCAGTTGCGAGACAATGCCATCGAGTTAATCGAGCTTCGCCTCAAGGGCGAAATCAAGCAGGCGCTGCTCCCGATATTCGCAGTCAACGAAACCCGCGAGGATGAAGCAATCGCCATCGGAAGGGACCTGTTCGCCTTGCCCTCTGGTACGCCCGAGGTGCTGAGAGACGGGCTTTTCTTCAGCGATTCGCTCGTCCAATGCTGCATAATGGCTGTGATCAGGGAAGAGGGGTTGGTTCAACTAAAAGAAGGCGTGGAGCATGTTGCAGATAGCGCTCACCCCCTGGTCCGCGAGACAGCCCGCTGGGCTCTCCAGTCCCTCTCGAGCTGAAATCGGGCCTTAGTTCGGTCATGCTGACTACTATCGAGAAGATCTTCCTGTTGCAGGACATAGACCTGTTCGCCCGCACCTCGACCGATCACCTCGCCTCACTGGCTGCTGTAGCCGAAGAAAAGATCCTCAAGGAAGGGCAGACTCTGTTCCAGGCCGGCGACCCGGCCGATACCCTGTATGCCCTCGTCGATGGGCGAATGCGCCTCGACGACGGGGCCGCCCCACAGGAGGTCCAAAAGTCGGTTCTCGATGTCTGGTCCTGCTTGGCCAGAAAGCCGCACCGCTACACGGCTTCTTCGCTGGGAAACTGCCGTCTCCTCTGTATCAGCGCAGAGGAGCTGCTGGAAGTTCTGGGCAGCGAACCCGATCTCGCCGTCGCCCTGCTCCAGCAGCTGGCGTCGGAAAAGACGTAGACAAGGAGACTGGGAGAGGGGGAGACGGGAGACAAGGAGACAAGGAGCCGACTACAATCACGTAGCAAGTGGCCCGCCCCTCGCCCCTCGCCACTTGCCCCTCGCCACTTGCCCCTTGCCACTTGCCCCTCGCCGGCACATATCGCTATTTCGGTCACGGCTGGGTGAGCGCGCGGTAGGCTTCGGGTGTATCGATGTTCTGCAGGACGCCGGGGTCCTCGACAATCACGGGCTGCAGCAACTCGGGGTGTCTTTGCACGACGGCGCGCGCTCCCTTGTCGAGTGCTGCCGCCAGGATTTCGGGAAACAAAGCCTGGGGGAACACTACCGGGTGGCCTTTCCGGCTGCGGTGCACGGGGAAAACCAGTCGGCCGGGGAACGCCACTGCGTTCTCGACCAGGAGCCCGAGCGTCTCGCGGAGAACCGCAGGATGATCGACCGGGTGCACCAACAGAGCGGTCGAGGCGCCCAGTTGCCGTATCGACACCTGGAGACTCGAAAGCTGCCCGAGCTCAGGCGCCGGGTTCACCAAGACCGTCGTCTCGCTGAGGTCAATCTCCGCCTGGATGCGCTCACGATGTTCTCCAAGGACAACGTGAACCGGCAGGCCAATTGCGCGGTGGAGGGCTATGATGTGCTCAAGAAAGGTTGACTTTCCGAAGGGAAGCAGGGGTTTCGGGAACCCCATCCGTGAAGATTTTCCGGCAGCGAGGATAACGCTGGCAATACCAGAGGCGGCGGTCATGGCAGGAAGAAGAATACCCGGAGGAGGAAAACTTGGCAATTGGCGAGGGTCTGCGGGCCACAGGCTCGATGCCGCGCGAAAC
>Ga0209077_1000301_pt1 | contig 13059 bp, 8 predicted proteins | sample PPLLak1March2015_FD_187247 | JGI IMG/M metagenome (GOLD analysis project Ga0209077, IMG submission 187247) | Freshwater sediment microbial communities from Prairie Pothole Lake near Jamestown, North Dakota, USA - PPLs Lake P7 Core (1) Depth... | ecosystem: Environmental > Aquatic > Freshwater >... | reverse complement strand
CCTGATCCTGGGCTTGTCACCGCCGCCACTGCTCGAGCTGGTTCTCGAGCGCCACATCCTCTCGATCGGAATGGAGCTTGTCGTCCGCGACGACGGCACGCATCCACTGCAGCGGCCGATGTCCAAAATCGCCGGGAAGATGGCGCCGCAGATCGCGGGCCGGTTGCTTCAGGGAAACATCAAGGGCGGCCGGGGAATCCTCCTGGGAGGAATCGAAGGTATCCCTCCGGCCGAAGTGGTGGTCCTGGGCGGAGGCACCCTGGGATCGTGCGCAGCCCGGTCGTTTAAAGGGCTCGGCTGCTCGGTTTACGTCGTCGACAAAGACTTGCGCCAGCTGGAGAAGGTCAGCCAGGACGTTCCGGGAACGATCACCGTCTCCTATAACCAGCGCAACATGGCCAAGCTCGCCAGCTTCGCCGATGTTCTCGTTGCCGCAGTCCAGGTTCCCGGGGAGCGAACTCCGGTCCTCGTGACTCGCGGTATGGTGAAGACGATGAGGCGGGGTTCAGTCGTTATCGATTTCTCTATCGACCAGGGGGGCGCTGTCGAGACCTCGCGCTTGACTCCTACTGAAGAGTTCAGCTTCAACCTTGACGGGGTCATCCATTTCGCCGTGCCTAACGTTCCGTCCTGGGTTCCCAGGACTTCGTCGCACGCCTTATCCAACGCCGTTCTCCCATACCTTCTGACGCTCGCCGAGGAAGGCTGGGAAAATGCGCTTCGCCATCTGGGCGAACTGAGACGCGGAGTCTGCACCTGCGCTGGTTACACGACCAGGTTGCACCTGGGAGAAGCCGGAAAAGGCTATCAGTCGATCGAGACGCTTCTGGAGGGGCGCTGACATGCCTGGTTGGCTTGAGGAATACAAAAAGCGGCGCTGTAGTGCGGAAGAAGCGGTCTCCGTGATCCAGAGCGGGCAGCGCTTGTTCCTGAGTGGAAATGCGTCCGCTCCTTACGTCTTACTCAGGGCCCTTGCTAAACGGAAGGACGAACTTCGCGATGTTGAGCTGGTCCACGGGTTGATGATTGGTGAAGACCCGTTGGCGAAGCCCGAAATGGAAGGGATCTTCCGTCACAACTCGCTGTTTGTCGGGTCGGCAGACCGGGAGGCAGTCAACGCCGGACGTGCGGATTATGTCCCGGTCTTCCTTTCGGAAATCCCCGCTCTCTTTAGCTCAGGCTTGTTGCCGGTCGATGTCGCGCTCATTCAGACCACTCCGCCCGACGAACACGGGTTCGTCAGCCTGGGCACGGAGGTCCTGACATCCAAGTGCGTGGTTGAAAACGCTCGAATTTCAGTCGCGCATGTCAACGAACTCATGCCCCGCACCCTGGGTGACTCCTTTATCCATGTCTCCCGGTTCAAGAAAGTAGTGGAAGCGGCCGCGCCACTCCCGGAACTGACCAAGAAGCCCTACACCGACGTGGAGCGGCGAATCGGAGAGAACATCGCCGCCCTGATCGAAGACGGTTCGACGCTGCAACTCGGCATCGGAGGAATCCCTGATGCCGTTCTCTCTGCTCTGAAATCCCACAAGGACCTTGGGATTCATACCGAGATGATCTCCGACGGGGTGAAAGAAGGCATTGAGCACGGCTTTATTACCGGGGCACGCAAGACGCTCCACCCCGGGAAAGTAATCGGCACCTTCGTCCTCGGAACACGGAGCCTCTACGATTTTGTCGACGACAATCCGATCTTCGAACTGCACCCGACCGCTTACACGAACGACCCGTTCGTGGTCGCTCAGAATGAAAAAATGGTGGCGGTCAACTCAGCGATCGAAATCGACCTGACCGGGCAAGTCTGCTCCGACTCCATTGGACCCTACATTTATTCGGGGTTTGGCGGCCAGGTTGATTTCATTCGAGGCGCGGCTCGCTCCAAAGGCGGGAAACCGATGATTGCTGTGCCGGCGACAGCCAAGCACGGCACGGTATCGAGAATCGTGCCTTACCTCCGCTCGGGAGCGGGCGTCGTGACCACCCGTGCGGATGTCCACTATGTAATTACGGAGTACGGCGTCGCGTATTTGCACGGCAAGAATCTGCGTGAACGGGCGAAGGCCCTTATCAGCATCGCCGCCCCTGAGTTCCGAGAAGAACTGGCCCGGTCTTTTGCAGAGAGAATCCCAGTGAAGGCGGAGGCGTAGGCGTGACAAGGTGACAGGGTGACAAAGAAGGGTGAAGGATGAAGGATGAAGGATGAAGGATGAGGGATGAAGGATGAGGGATGAAGGATGAAGGATGAGGGATGAAGAAAGAAGCGCCTCTGCTGCTCAGCTTTTCTTCATCCTTCATCCTTCATCCTTCTTTGTGACCCTGTCACCTTGTCAGCCTTCACCGCTGCTTCCACCGGCAGCGTCACTGCAAACGTCAGCCCACCCTCGTCATTCCGGCGAACGGCGATGCTGCCCCGGTGGTTGCGAACCAGCTGATAGGAAATGGAGAGCCCCAACCCGGTCCCATGCGGTTTCGTGGTGTAAAACGGGTCGAACACGTGGTCCAGATCGCCTGTCGGTTGGCCATTCCCGGTATCCGAAACTTCAATCAGGACACTGTCGTCCTCGGACTGATAGGAAGATCTCACCTCGAGCCTCCCTCCCTCGGGCATCGCCTGGATTCCGTTTAGCACGATATTGACCAGGACTTGCCTGATTTGGTCCGGGTCAAGATGCACAGGCGGAATCGATAGGTCGTGTTGGACCTCGAGCCCGATATGCGAACCCTCGGCTTCTTTCCTCAACAGCGTCAGCGTGGATTCAATCAAATCGCGCACGCAGACCGATTCCATTGACGGTTTGGCCGGGCGCGCGAATTTGAGGAACTCAGCGACAATCGTGTTCAAGCGGACGGTCTCTTCTTTGATGATGTCGACGAACTCTCTTTTCGGATGATCCGGCGGGAATTCGCTCTCGAGGATTTCGATTGAGCCCTTGATTGAGCCAAGCGGGTTGCGGATCTCGTGCGCGACACCGGCACTCAGCTGCCCGAGCGCCGACAGGCGGTCAGCTTGCTTCAGCTGTTCAAACGTCTGCTGAATTTGCTCGTAGGCACGACGGAGTTCCTCGGTCGTCGATTGGAGCCTTTCCCGCTGCCGGCGCTCACGCGACGAAAGGAAACCGATCGTCACCGCAATCACATGATAGAGAATGATTTCCGCGTACTGGTTGAAGGCGTAGTTGGGGAGATGCCCCCAATGCGCCCTGATGTGATAAACGTACAAGGCACTCGTCAAAAGAGCAGCAAGCGCGCCGGCCAGCGGGCCGTACCAGAAGGCGGCCAGCAGGATCGGGATGTAGTAAACCCGCTGGTAAATCTCGTGGAGATACTGATACTTGACGCTCGTCCAATAATGGAAAGCGGAAATGACGACGATCAGGACCAGTATGGAACTGTACTTGACCCAGTCCCTCATCGATCTTTTCACTCAAACCGCTCCGTTCGTCCGGGAATCCTCTTTCAGTCCGAATTTCTGCATTCGGTAAATCAAGGTGTTGCGGGTAATACCAAGATAACGGGCCGCCTGGCTTTGGTTCCAGTTGTGGCGTCTCAACGCCTCATACAGGAGATTCCTCTCCAGTTCCTCGAGCGAAAACCCTTCCTCCGGCAACTTCATCACGACGTTCCCAAAACCCAGCGAGCGGTTTGAGCGCAGCAAGTGCGGGGGAACGTCGGACATCTCGATCGTGCCGGTCCTGTTGAAGACCACCATGCGTTCAATAATGTTCTCCAGCTCGCGCACATTTCCCGGCCAGTGGTAGGTTTGCATCTCGGACATCACCTCCGGCTGCACCACGACTTCTTTGCCGAATCGCTCGCGAAGCTTCTGAAGAGAATGGTGGACAAGCAGCGGGATGTCTTCGCGCCGGTCCCGCAAAGGCGGGAGAACCAAGGGAGCAACGGAGAGCCGATAGTACAGGTCTTCGCGGAACTTTCCCTCCGAGATCAACGCCTGCGGATCCTGGTTGGTCGCGGCGATAATCCGGACATCGACCTTCTTCGGCCGCGGATCCCCCACGATATCTATCTCTTTCTGCTGCAGCACTCTCAGCAGGCGCACCTGCATGTTCAGCGGCAACTCCGCCACTTCATCCAACAGCACCGTCCCGGTATCCGCAGTTTCGAACTTGCCCTTCTTGTCTGTAACCGCGCCGGTGAATGCCCCCTTTCGGTACCCGAACAGCTCGCTCTCGATCAGGTTCTCAGGAAGCGCGCCGCAGTTAACCACCACAAAAGGACGGTTCCGACGGGGACTGTTGAAGTGCAAGGCGCGCGCGAGCAACTCCTTCCCGGTCCCACTTTCGCCAAGAATCAATACAGTGGTATCCACCTCGGCAAGTTGCTCAGCCATTTCGATCACGTCGCGCAACTTCTTGGAAGAGCCGACCAGGGAGTCGAATTCGAATTTCTTTCCAACGGCGCGAGCGAGCTGCTTGTTCTCCTCGATCAAGTCAGCCAATTTCAGGGCGTTGACCATTGCCTGCTGCATCTCCTCTTTCTCGAACGGCTTGGTCAGGAAATCCGTCGCGCCCAGCTTAATGGCCTCGACGGCTTTGTCGATTGAACCATGCGCCGTGAGGACAATGACCGGCAACTGTGGAGACGATTGACGAATGGCGCCAAGGAGCTGGAGGCCGTCCATTTCCGGCATTTTCAAATCAGTGACGACTAAGTCCACTTTTTCAGTCGAAAGACGGTCGAGGGCTTCTTTGCCGGAGGAGACAGGCGTCGCGTGAAACCCAAACTCGCGGACATGATAGGTCAAGACCCGCAGGAAATTGCGGTCGTCGTCGACCAGAAGGATATTGGCGTGCTTCACCCTGCCCATCCTAACACACCTGTTGCATTTCCAGCAGGATGGCCCCGACGTTTCGCCGGCCAGGCACGCGGAGTACTTCTTCCGTTTGGTTTGTGGTGAGATAGAGGGAAAAGGAGCTTTAGTATGTACGGGTTCAGCGTGCAGATTTCGGGCGGGTTCGACGAGGCGATTCAGCGAGTTACACAAGCGCTCAAGGAGCAGGGATTCGGCGTTATTTCAGACATCGACGTCCAGGCAACGATGAAGGAAAAGCTGGGAATTGAGGGTCAGCCCTATCGGATCCTGGGAGCCTGCAATCCTTCGCTGGCGCACCGGGCGTTGCAGGCCGACCCCGACATCGGGCTGCTTTTGCCGTGCAACGTGGTCGTCCGCAGAGGCGGTGAGAACAAGATCACAGTCTCGTTCATGGACCCCGAAGCGGTCCTCAGCCTCGTCAACAAAAACGAAATCGAGCAGCTGGGGAATGAAGTCCGTCAACGATTGGAGAAAGTGCGCGATTCGCTGAAGTAGGGCCTCACAAAGGATGAAGGATGAAGGATGAAGGATGAAAAGGGGAAACCCTCGTCCTTCATCCTTCATCCTTTGGCTATCCCCTCCGCCCACGTGATTAACCCAGGCAGGTAAGGGGTCGTGAGACAGTCGTGAAACGGCAACGCCCGGACGGAAAAACCCTGAAGCCCGCTTCGTCCTTCCGCCCCGAGCTGTCCTCGATAGACGCAGATGTTGTCGCTCTCCTTCGACTCCAGCTCCATTGCAGCTGTGTGGGCGTCCACGATCTCACCGGCGGGACTGACCGATCCGTAATACAGTTCGAGTCGAAGGTCACCGGGCAGCAGCGTTCCCAGCTGCACCCGAGCTCGTATCGGAAGCGATGCTCCTATGCTGACTTGCCGCGGCAGCTCGGGCCCGAGGATCGAGATGCGAACGGCTCTCCACCCCGACGTGACACGCAGGCGCCAGGCAGCGAGGTTTTTGGCACAGCTCAATTCGTTCTCGTTGAGGTGCCGGAAACGCAGGTCAGCAGGTAGGTAGGCCGTTTCGACATATTCCCGGACCATGCGGTGAGTGTTGAAGAAGTAGCACAAGTGCTCGAGCGAAGTCTTCATCCGGGATATCCAACGGCGCGGCAGGCCATCGGGACCGCGGTCGTAAAACGTGGGAACAACGTCACGTTCGAGCAACTCGTAGAGCGCTTCTGCCTCGAGGTGGTCCTGGTAATCGAAATTTTCGTAGAGCTCACCGCGCCCTATGGTCCACCCAACCGGCGGTGCATCCTGGCCGATCATCAACTGCACCTGGTCCCACCAGCCATCGGCGGTGCTCAGGTTTAAGACGCCGTTCGCTGCGGCTTTCATGCCGCTGGTGCCGCTCGCTTCGCCGGGCCGGCGGGGGGTATTCAGCCAGACATCGACTCCCTGCACGAGGTATCGCGCGGTATTAACGTCGTAGTCTTCAAGAAAAACCAGGCGCCTTTTGAATTCCGCCCGGCGAGAGAGGCTGACGATCTGGCGAATGAAATCCTTCCCGGCATCGTCCCGGGGATGGGCTTTGCCGGAGAAGATAATCTGAACGGGCCTCTTCGGGTCGTTGACGATGCGAGCCAGTCTGTCCGGATCACGCAGCAGCAATGTCGCCCGCTTGTAGGTCGCGAAACGACGCGCAAAACCGATCGTGAGTGAGGAGGAGTCGAGGACTTCCTGTGCTGCCTCGATCTCGGACTCGGTCGCATTGCGGCGTCTGAGCTGGCTCTTCAACTCTCTACGCGCAAAAGCGACAAGGCGTTCGCGTCTTCGCTCGGAATTGCGCCAAAGCTCTTCGGGCGGAATTTGACGGGCTCGGACCCAGATCGCTCGGTCCAGCGGTTCTTCCCGCCAACGGGGGCCCAGGTAGCGATCGTAAAGATGCTCGACCTCCTCGGATATCCAGCTTTGGAAGTGGACGCCGTTGGCTACATATCCAATCGGGATCTCCTCGTGAGGCACATTCGGCCAGAGGCCGCGCCACATCTGACGGCTCACGTCGCCGTGCAGCCTGCTCACCGCATTGCTATGCGCAGCGAGCCGAAGGCTGAGGACGGTCATGCAAAAGAACTCGCCTTCGTCCTGTGGATTCTGCCGGCCGAGAGACAGGAAGTCATGGCGAGAGAGACCGAGCGCTCGATAGTACTCTCCAAAATAGCGCTCCACCAGGTCCGGGTGGAAATAGTCGTGACCGGCCGGGACGGGCGTGTGGGTCGTGAAAACCAGGCCAGCGGAGGCCGCTTCCCGGGCCTCGGCAAAGCTGGCTTTTCCATTCTCCATGATCCGGCGGACCCTCTCCAGCGCGAGGAAAGCGGAGTGCCCCTCGTTCATGTGGTAAACGGAGGGCTCAAGCCCCAATGCTGTAAGGGCTCGGTAGCCGCCGATACCCAGCAGGATCTCCTGCTTGATCCGCATCTCGACGTCACCGCCGTAAAGCTGATCCGTGATGTCCCGGTCATCCGGTCGATTTTCGGGAATGTTAGCATCCAGCAGATACAGCGGGACTCTGCCGACTTGGGCCCGCCAAATGCGCGCTTTGACCTTTCGGCCGGGATACTCGACCTCAACCATGACGGGAAGGCCGGCGGGAGTCTCCTCAGGAATCAGCGGCAGGGTGTGAAAATCATTGTCCTCGTAAGCCTCCTGTTGCCAACCGGCTTCGTTCAAATACTGCCGAAAGTAACCCTGCTGGTAAAGCAAACCCACTCCCACCAGCGGAATCCCGAGGTCGCTTGCCGATTTCAGGTGGTCGCCGGCCAGAACGCCAAGGCCGCCGGCGAAAATGGACAAGGACTCGGTAATGCCGAACTCCGCGGAAAAGTAGGCGATCAGGGGATTGGCATTGGGATGCGAACGCTTGAACCAACTCGATTTACCCGCCAGATGCACTGAAGATGTCTGATAGACGTTCTCAAGGTGCGCGAGAAAGGCTTCGTCCACTGCCGCCGCCTCGAGTTGAGCCTGGTCGACCATACTCAGCATCAGAACGGGGTTGTGATTAGTCTTCTCCCAAAGATCGGCGTCCAGACGCCGGAAAAGCCCAATTGCGGAATGGTCCCAAGCCCAGCGCAGGTTATAGGCCAGCTCGCGAAGGCGCTCCAAAGGCACCGGAAGACGCGGAACGACATTGTAGGTCGAAATCGGTTTCATGCTTGCTCCAGAAGCCCACAAGGATGGCGCAGTCGTGCGGCGGTGTCAACGGAAACGGCGGTGATGGACGATGTGGACGATGTGAACGACGTCACCGACGAGTTGTCCACACTCGTCCATCTCGTCCACATCGTCCACACCGTCCATTAGAGCTCAGCGCCGCCCAAGCAGTGCCCGCAGAACGAACGGCAAAATGCCGCCGTGGCGGTAGTAGTTCACCTCGTTCGGCGTATCGGCCCGGGCGGTAACCTTGAAGGTCTTCGCGTGCCCACCCGGCTCTTGAGCTTTCACGGTCAGTTTCTTCAGCGGCTGGAGCCCATCAGACAGGCCAGCAATATCGAAGGTTTCTCGTCCGGTCAAACCGAGTGTCTCCCGGTTCTGGCCGGGCTCGAACTGAAGCGGAAGCACTCCCATCCCAACCAGGTTGCTTCGATGGATCCGCTCGAAACTTTCGGCGAGGACAGCCCGGACCCCGAGGAGTAACGTGCCTTTAGCCGCCCAATCCCGAGAGGACCCAGTGCCGTACTCCTTACCGGCAATGATCATCAACGGGACGCCGTCAGCCTGATACCGCATGGCGGCGTCATAAATCGACATCGGCTGGGGATCCGACGGATGGATCGTATAACCGCCTTCCACGCCGGGTACGAGCAGATTTCGCAGGCGGATGTTCGCGAAAGTGCCACGCATCATCACTTCATGGTTTCCACGTCGTGAGCCGTACGAATTGAACTGGTCGGGCGTCACCCCAAGGCTCATCAGATACTGGGCTGCCGGACTGTTCTTGGCAATCGAACCGGCTGGAGAAATATGGTCGGTCGTGACGCTATCACCCAGGACGGCCAGCACCCGGAGGCCGGTCAGGTCGCTGACCGGTTGAGGCTGAACAGGAAGCGCCTCGAAAAACGGCGGTTTCTTCACATATGTCGACGTTTGATCCCAGCTGTACCGATCACCGGTTGGAATCGGGAGGCTGCGCCATCGTTCTTCGCCCTCGTAGACTTCCCCGTATTTTTCGGCGAACATCCGGGTATCTACCGATTCCTGGATGGCTGCCTGGATCTCCTGGTGACTCGGCCACAGGTCCTTGAGGTAGACGGCTCGTCCTTGTTGGTCTTGCCCAAGCGGTTCACTGGTGAGGTCGATGTCCATGCGCCCAGCCAGGGCGTAAGCCACAACGAGAGGCGGCGAAGCCAGGTAGTTGGCTCGGCAGTCAGGGTTCACCCGGCCCTCAAAGTTACGGTTTCCCGACAACACGGAGCAGACAACCAGGCGGTTGGCATTCACGGCCTCGGAGATCTCCTCGGGAAGCGGGCCGCTGTTGCCAATACAAGTCGTGCATCCGTAGCCGACCAGCTGGAACCCTAGTCGGTCAAGGTACGGCGTCAGCCCTGCCTTGTTCAGGTACTCGGTCACCACTTTGGAACCAGGTGCCAGGCTGCTCTTGACCCACGGCTTCCGCTCCAGGCCTCTCTCGACGGCCTTCCTGGCCAGGATTCCGGCCCCGATCATCGTGGAGGGATTGGAGGTATTCGTGCAGCTGGTGATGGCGGCGATGACAACGGACCCATGTTTCAGGTCAAACTGCGCGGTCTTCTTTTCCGGAGTCGTGATCGTAACCCGGACTCCCTGGTTTTTCGGTGTTCCGTCGATCGAGCTCTCCAGATATTTTACGAAGGCTTGTCCCGCATGCCTTAGAGCAACTCGGTCCTGCGGTCGTTTCGGTCCCGCCAGGCTGGCCTCTACCTCGGACAGATCCAGCTGGACGGTTTCCGAGAATAGAGGTTCAGGCGCGTTCGGATGGTGAAAAACGTTTTGGGCCTTAGCGTACGCCTCGACCAGCTGGACATGTTCTTCGCTCCGCGCTGTCAGCCGCAAATACTTGAGCGTCTCGACATCGATCGGAAAGATGGCACAGGTGGCGCCGTACTCCGGAGCCATATTGGCGATTGTCGCCCGGTCGGCGAGAGCCAAGGCGCTCACTCCCGGCCCGTAGAACTCCACGAACTTGCCGACGACTCCCTTTTTCCGGAGGATCTCGGTGATTGTGAGGACAAGGTCGGTGGCGGTAGTGCCCTCGCGCAGCGCGCCGTTTAGCCGGAAACCGACTACCTGGGGGATTAACATGGTCACAGGTTGGCCCAGCATGGCCGCCTCGGCCTCGATGCCGCCTACGCCCCATCCAAGCACTGCGAGGCCGTTGACCATGGTTGTGTGACTGTCCGTCCCGACGAGCGTGTCAAAATAGGCGGCGGTTTCGGGCCCCGGAGCCTTGGCCCCAAAAACGACTCTCGCGAGATATTCGAGGTTCACCTGGTGACAAATCCCGGTGCCGGGCGGGACCACCTGCAGGCTCTTGAAAGCCGATTGTCCCCACCGTAGAAAGGCGTAGCGCTCCCGGTTTCGCTCATATTCTTTCTCGAGATTTATATCGATGGCGTTAGCGAGGCCAAAAGCGTCCACCTGAACGGAGTGGTCGATGACGAGCTCTGCAGGAACCAGCGGATTGATCTTGGACGGATCGCCTCCCATCTTGGCCATGGCGTCGCGCATTGCGGCCAAGTCCACTACCGCCGGGACTCCCGTGAAGTCCTGTAACAAGACCCGCGCCGGAGTGAAGGCGATTTCACGGTCTGGCTGCCGTTTGGGCTCCCACTGGGCAAATGCGCGGATGTCCTCGTCCCGGACAGCCACCCCGTCCTCGTGCCTGACGAGATTCTCCAGGAGAACTTTCAGACTGTAGGGAAGTTGCTCGACCTTCCCTCCCACTTTCTGCTGCAAGCCTGGGAGGCTGTAGTAGGTGTAATTCCGAGACCCTACGGTCAGGGTCTTTCGAACCCCGAAACTATCGATGCTTGTCATGTCTTTTTCCCCTTTTCACCACAGAGACACGGAGGAGAAGGATGAAGGATGAAGGATGAAGGATGAAAACATTACTTTTTTCATCAATTCATCCTTCATCCTTCATCCTTCATCCTTCATCCTTCTCCTCCGTGTCTCTGTGGTGAAAAATCTTCCGAACCGCCGCTCTATTTCCGAAAAATATGAGTTGCCTGGCCGAAAAACGCTTCGGCGACCTCTCCGACCGTCTCGGAGAGGGTCGGGTGAGTGTGAATTGTGAGTGCCAGATCCTCGGCCACCGCCCCCATTTCGATGGCGAGAGTGCCTTCGGCAATCAATTCCCCGGCCCTGGTTCCGACAATGCCAACTCCGAGGATCTGACCGCTGGCCTCGTCGAACAGCATCTTAGTCATGCCTTCGGTTCGGCCCAGAGTGACCGCTCGACCGGACGCCGCCCAGGGGAACCGGACGACCTTCACTTTGCGGCCTTCAGCGCGGGCCTCGGACTCTGTCAGGCCTGAATATGCGATCTCGGGATTGGTAAAAACCACGGCCGGTATTGCACGGTTATCGAAAACGCTCTTCTTGCCGGCAATAACCTCGACGGCGACTTTCCCCTCTCGCATGGCCTTGTGAGCCAGCATGGGCTGGCCGGCCACATCTCCGATCGCGAAGATTGACGGGTCGGCCGTCCGACACTGGCGATCGATTCGAACGAAGCCCTTCGGGTCTAGTTCGGCCCGGGTTTTTTCCAGCTGAACACCTTGTGAGTTCGGTTTCCGGCCCACAGACACCAGGACGCGGTCGAACACTTGCTTTTTCGGTTCGATCTCGCCCTCAAAGTCGACTTCCAGGCCCTTGTCGACTTCCCTGATGCCAACGACTTTCGTCTTTACATGGACGGCAGCAAAAAGCTCCCGTATCCGCTTGTCCAAGGGACGGACGAGATCACGATCGACACCGGGCAGGAGGCCGTCGAGCAGTTCCACAACCGTCACTTTACTCCCCAATGCCGCATAGACGGACCCGAGCTCAAGCCCAATGTACCCGCCGCCAATAACAAGCAACTTCTCGGGGACGTCTTCGAGAGCGAGCGCGTCGCTCGAGTCCATCAGCCTCGGGCTCTTTAGATTACTTCCCGGAAGGGGGGTCGGAAGCGACCCAGTCGCCACGACAGCGTACTTGAAGCGAAGGCGGGACGGTGCATCCTTTCCTTCGAGGCGCAGGGTGTTGGAGTCCTCGAAGGTCGCCTTAGCCTGGATATAACGGACCTTCCTGAGCTTCGCGATGTCCGACAAACCGGACGTCAGTTTATAGACGACCTTGTCCTTGAAGGCGCGGAGCACATCGATGTCGATCTTCGGCGGGGCAAAATCAAGACCCAGTTGTTTTGCGTCTCTGGCGTCCTCAATCAGATCTGCGGCATAGAGCAGAGTCTTCGAGGGTATGCAGCCGACAAACAGGCAGACACCACCAGGCCTTTCCCGGAGATCGACCAGAGTCGTGTCCATCCCCAGATCTGCTGAATGAAATGCCGCCGCATATCCGCCCGGCCCGCCCCCGATTACCACCACCTGTGTTTCTTGGTCCGCCATCCTCATCTCCTGTTCTGGCTTTGGTTGGGCCCCGACGTCCTAGTGAGTCAACGCTCGGAGCAATGCATCGATTCCCGCTTGTGCTACTTCCGTGTCCTGATCGACGCTTCCGCTGCTGCATCCAATCGCGCCTATGGTTTGGCCTTCTACGACAATAGGAAGGCCGCCTCCGAAAATCATGAACCTCCCGCGGTTACTCACATGGATGCCGAAAGCCTTGCCTCCCGGGCCGGCGACTTCGGAGTAATTCGAAGTCGGGAGCCGGGTGCCGGCGGCGGTAAACGCCTTGTTAATGGCAACGTCAATACTCGTTATTTTTGCGCCGTCCATCCTATGAAAGCAAAGCAGGTTGGTTCCCGCATCGACGACGGCGATGTCCATGTCGACTCCGATTTCGTGAGCCTTGGCCTCGGCGGCCTGGAGCATCACCTTGGCGCCTTCTAAAGTCAGTTGGATTCCATCGCGAGTAATTAGCCCCATCGACTCCTCCTCCCTAACATTATGTACCTTACAACTGGTTGATATTGAAGGGAAGTCGGGGGGGTGAGCGTTGATTGACTGATCGTTTTCACCACAGGGACACAGAGAACACAGAGAAAAGCTAAGCAGCCTTTCTCTGTGTTCTCTGTCT
>Ga0209077_1000298_pt1 | contig 13110 bp, 5 predicted proteins | sample PPLLak1March2015_FD_187247 | JGI IMG/M metagenome (GOLD analysis project Ga0209077, IMG submission 187247) | Freshwater sediment microbial communities from Prairie Pothole Lake near Jamestown, North Dakota, USA - PPLs Lake P7 Core (1) Depth... | ecosystem: Environmental > Aquatic > Freshwater >... | reverse complement strand
GGCCGCGGCGGACACCGGGTCGCCCCAGATCAACAGGCGTTGCGTGCCGGGCCAGATGCGATGCAGCACGCCCCATTTGCGGTCTTCGCGCAACAAATCTCCGTAGCCGTAACGCATGAAGCTGCGCGAGCCGGTGCTGATCTTCATGAGATCCTTCATGAGGCCTGTCGCGCCGCTCTCCGGGCGAGGCCGCTCCAGCTCGCGGATCCCCGCCTGGTGATACGGCAGGCCCATGTGCTCAGCCCAGAACTTGGGCGAAATCTTCACCGGCTGGCCAGAGCCGAGCGCCGCATCGATCATGCCCTGGTCCATGCCCTTGGCGTGCATGTCGATCTCAACCTTACGGCCGCATGTCGCCACCCCATCGAAGATGGTCTTCCAAAACTGATAGTTTCCCTCCGCGACTCCGCTCTCGCCGTGGATACGGAAGGTAACCCCGCTGATCTTCGGGACTGCCTGGAGCAGAGCCCGCACCGCGTCGCGGCAGTAAGGCCCGTGGGTTTCGGCGGTGAGCCCTTCGATCGTGTAGTTGGCGCTCGGGCTGTTGATCCACTGATAGCCGTGCATCCAGATGCCCAGTTGGAACTCCATGCCGCGCGCGGCGGTCTGCTCGCTGATGAAGCGCAGCATCTCCAGATTGCGATCGCGTTCGGCGTCCGGCAGCTGAGGCACGCGCACGTTGTATCCGGGGACGGAAAGCAGGAATGGGTAAGTGAACACGAAATAAGCGTCGGTCACAGCGGTAAGGAAGTCATAGCCGATGCCGAAGGCGAGGCTGAAGCGGTTGAAGCGCTGCGCAGCCAGCATGGAAAGGTACTCGGGCCACATCTCGCGGTCGTTGTACCAGGGCTTGTCTTCGATATCGCTCGTGAACAGCCGCGTGATGCTGCGGACGCGGTTGGCCGGGCGCTCGGTCACCGGCTTAGGGACAGCCAGCGCCGCCAGCGGGTCGGCCGCGTGGCGCACCCGGTCGGCCAGTTCCAGGAGCGCGTACGTCAGGCCCCGTGCGTCGTGCCCGCACGCCCACACGGCGTCCCTTCCCTGGCACAGCGCGAGCGCCTCGGGCACGGCTTCCGCCCGCGCCCCTGCGGCTCTGAGTGCGGCCGCGGCGCCGGGCGAAGCCATCCCAGCCGCCACAATTCGCAGGTGGGCTGCAGGCGCCTGCGCGGCGTTTCCGTAGACGCGGGCAGAGAGGCCGCGTTCCGCCAGCGCGCGCTCCAGCTCCCCGGCGGCCCATCGCGCCGCCGGGGAGGATGACACCTCATCCGCCGGATCGACCACGAGGGCGACACCCCGCAACTTGCCCGCCGCAACCCCAGCGGTTCCGGCTGCCGCCCCAGCCGCCGCCTTAAAGAACCGCCGCCGATTGAGATTCCCGTTCATAGCTTCTCTCCTAACAATTCCTTCTCCATATGGAGCGCGTTGCGCCATCCGTTCGTCGTTCCGCCTTCAGGCGGGCTTTTAATCCGCTGTTTGAACGCACGTGTCCGCCTGTTAACTGCCCGCCTGAAGGCGGAACTACAAACCGGACTCCCAACGCTATCTTCCTTCCGGCGTCAGTTTCAGGACCGTGAACGAGTTGCCTTCCAGTTCATACTGGAATGTGCTTCCAACGCTCGGCAGTTGGCGTTCGACGGGAGCGATCCGCGTGGGTTCCGCCAGCGAGTTCTCGTCGTCAAGGTTCTTCGAAGTCAAGTGAGCAGCCGCTGCCGAATACCGGTCGGCGCTCCCGCCGGCAAGGTTGATGCCCACGTTCTGCTTCACAGGTGAAGCGTTGACCAGCCTCAGGACCACCTCGCCCGCGGCGGTGCGTCCCGCTGAGCCGTAGACGGAAGGACCGAGGCCTTCGGGGACCTCTACGTTGTGGATCTCCTTGCTGTCCAGAGAGCAGCGCACGCGCCTGCCCTCCACCTGGATCGTAACGTCGTACCACCGGCCAGTGTCGAGCGTCCCGTTGACCCCGCGCCCCAGGGCGCCAGCGAAAGACGATTCCAACTGGTGCGCCGGTACATCCAGCATGCCGCCGCCACCCCACACATGGAGCGTCGAAGTCCGATGCCTCACCCCGATAAACCAGGCCAGGTGAGCCCCGCTGCCATCCTGAGCGAAGCGAATGACGAGTCCGCCTTCGCCGCCGGTCTTGCGGGCGCGCACCGTGTACGTGTAGTTGTCGCCGGTTCCGGTTCCCCTCCCGTCCTGGAACTCGGCCTCGGCGTTGTACCCCTCGGCGCTGACGGCGCCGTCCGTCCGGACTTTCATCTCGTCGGCAGTCACCTGGACAGGAACCACGGAGTCGAGACGGGAATCGGCGAACATCTTCTGCACATAGTAGGAAGGCGTGCCATACGAAGAAACGTTGTCGAAATAGATCAGGTCCGGCCTCCAATTGATGGCGTGCACGTTGGCCAGCAGGGGCGCATACGACGCCATCGGCATGACGTCCGAATTCCGCTCGATACCGCTCAGCATAACCGCTTCGGCCAGGCCCGCGCGCATGTTGCCGAAACCGCCCGATCCCTGGACAGCGTATTCTGCCAGCACAGCCTTATGGCCGTTGCGATCGCGGCCGTCGAGCCGCTTGGCCATCTCGATGGCCATGAGCGGCCGGGCATAGATATGCTCGTCCACAAGGTCCATTGGCAACTCCCCCGCCGTCCTGCCGCGGCGCTCGTTGGCGATGATCTGGATCTCCGGAAACCGCGCCTTGATCGCGTTGTAGAAGAGCATGTAGCGCTCGGTGTAAAGCGCGTTGAAACCGTCCTCATTGCCGATTTCGATGTACTTGAGCCCGAACGGCGCCGGATGCCCCGCTTTCGCCCTCAAGGCGCCCCACGCGCCCGTGACCGGCCCGTTGGCGTACTCGATCGCATCCAGCGCCTCCTGTACGATGGGGCCCATCTGGTCGAGGGGGAAGTCGCTGACCGGGATCTTATGCTTCTCCAAAACCCCAAAAGGCGACTTGGAGTTGGGAGTCCAGGTCATACCGCCGTAAGCGACGTACATCGGGACAGCGCCCAGCCGCTCGCAAAGCAGCAGGTACTCGTGGAACCCCATGCTGTCGGTGGACCAATACACCCAAGGCGCATTCTGGTGCCCGGGGCGTGATTCGAGGTCCCCGATAGTATTCTTCCATCGGAACGCGCTCTCGCGCTCGTTGCCCTGGACGTACGTCCCGCCCGGGAAGCGCACGAATGCGGGTTTCAGGTCCCTCAGCATCTGGAGCAGGTCGGGCCGGAAGATGTCGTGGCCAGGGCGCAATGACACCATGTTTATCCAAAAAGTACCGCTGCGATTCGCGCAAATGTTCAGGCGTGCGGCAGGGTCCGTCGCTCCGGCCTGTATAGACGAAGAGACGCGACTCCAGGCCGTCTTCAGGCCGGTTATCTGCGTCTGCCCATACACAGCGCCGTCCTTCCCTTCGAGCGTAACCGTCAGAGGCCCCTCGAACCCGGTGGCGCCGCGCGCGAACATCGAGAACTCGTACGTTTCGCCCTTCTTTGCGGCAATGCCCCAGTAGCCCTCGTTGCCGACCCCTGCTCTTTCTCCGCTCGGGGAGTCGATTTCAATCCGGAGGCTTCGCGATTTGACGGTATTTAGAGGGGTCGTTCCGTCGAAGAACAGGTTCACCTTGGCGGCGCCCGTTCGAACCGCCGACCATGCGTCCAACGTCGGTGCCTCCCCAAAGGAGCCGTTGCGAATCAGTTCGGCATACAGTCCGCCATCGCCCGCGTGATTGATCTCCTCAAGGAAGATCCCGAACAGCTCCGGGCTGACTTTCTTGCCGGCCCGGCTCAAGTCAACCCGCAAATCCGCTCCTTGCAGGCAGCAGATGCTCAATAGTGCAATCATCAGCTTCTTCATGCGCTTTGCTCCACCAAACCCCTCGGGCCTTGTTGGGCCCAGCGAGGGACTAGTTTCGGATGCGGAACACGGTCAACGAATTGGCCGGATCGCGGGATCGGCATGGTTGGCCCAAAATTGCTCTCAGTCAACTGTCTTCCACTTGAAACACGCGCCGTCCTTGCGGTCCGGCTGTGGGCCGGTGGCGGTAGCCATTACCGGCCCGGGGCTGTTGGGTTGGGTGGCCAGGTGCGATGGTTGGTGAGCGACATGAGCATGGTGTCGCCGCGCATCAGGTTGACCCATTGGAAGGATTCCGCCTCGCCAAGTGTTTTCCCGGCAAGAGGACGGACAAATCGTGCATGCCGGGGAGCTGATTGCGCTGCCAGGGCCCGTTGGCGGACTTGGAGCGGAAGACCTGCAAGCCAACGCCGTTAACGTTCGAGAAGACGTAGAACATACCGTCGTGATACCGGATGCAGGGCGCCCAGATGCCCCGGCCGTAAACGTTTCCACCTTCGAGGCGGAAGGCGGGGTGTGAGAAGACCTACGGTCAGCGCGATCAATCTGGCAACTCTCGCAAGAAATCGAAAATGCTGCATGGTAATGCTCCTCAAAGCTTTTGACAGGATTCACAGGATTTGCAGGATTACCTACTAATCCGGTAAATCGTTCGAATCCTGTCAAAAAAAACCGACTCCAATGTTCCCCTTTCATCTCATCTGACAAGCGCGTCGGCCGCATTGGCGGCCAGGATCCACTTGCTGACGGCGCCGATGGTGTATTCGTGCTCGAACCAAAGGAATCCAAAGTCGTCGATGCACTCCGGGAAATCCGGCTTGATGATGACGTAGCCAGGAATTACTCCGCCGGGAATGAACGTATTATCAGCGCGGTTGTTGCCGTAGGCTTTGAGCTTCGACGATGACCCTACCGCCGACACGTACGAGGTGCTGGAAGCCGGATGCGTGCCCAGCATGTAATTGGCAGCGCGAAGCGTGTAATCCGTGCCCGCGATCTCGGGGAACGCTTTGTGGAGGAAGTACATCCTGACGCCGAGGTCGGCCACGGCCGCCGAGCCGCCCCAGCCGCCGAGGCTCGGCGGAACGCCGAACGGAGTGGCCGCCAGATCTTTGTCTAACTGCGCCACATAGGCTTTCACCGCTTCTTCGAGTTGCTTCCGGAAGGCGTCGTCCATGTAAGGCAGGGCGCGTACCGCCGTCCAGCCCCCAAACCCGAACCGCTGCAGGACCGTGGGGAAGATCTCCAGCAGCCGTTTTTTGTACGGCTCACCCCCGCCGGTGGCGATCAGCAGTTCCACCGCGGCCCTCCATTCCTGCATTTGCGCCATGCCTGGAGGGCCGCTGAACCACCTCTCCGATGGAGGCGGGGTCGGGTGCGCGTGCTCCTCATCCCACAGTTTGGTGGCGGTATCCAGGCACTCTTTGGCAAGCGCGTCGTCCCAGCCCTTCAGGGCGCCTGACGCGGCGGCCAGCGAGGCGGCGGCGCTGTATTGCAGGCCCGGCATCTTTGTCGTAAAGGCCCATCGGTCGTCCGGGACGCCGGAAAAGTTCCCGTCAACCTCGTATGGTCCGAGCTTGTCCGAATAGATGCGGCCATCTGTCTTCGATGCGCCATCGCCCAGGTGGGTGTACTGCCGCAGCGTGGGCTCGTTGATACCCGAAATCGGGTGCCCGATGGCCTTGATCTGCGCCAGGATCTGGAGGATCCCGTGTTTCACCTGCTGCACGGCATCCGGAACGCCGTCGGGCCTGTGCATCTCCACCGAACGGGCCTGTTCGTCCACCGTGAGTTGGTCCCACTTCAGATCGAATTCCTTATATGCCAGGGACAAGTCCTGAATGACCGCGAACTGGCTCGGCGTCTGGATGTCGAAGTCTCCCGCGTCATACCATCCGCCGACATTCAATCCGGGGATGTGCTGACCGGCCGCGAAAGGAGAATCGAGGTTCGCGCCCATCGACCACCCGTCGAAGTGCTGCCTGTTGGCGGGCGCCTGGCGGGCATCGTCGAGGTGCGAAACACCGTGCCAGAGGCGGTAGCCCTCGCGCACCGAAACGTGGTCCATTGCCACGGCTAGGAAGCCGTCCAGACTGTGTTGCCAGGTTCTGCTATAGACGTCTTTAGCGATCGGGAACACCCCCGTCCGCTGTCCGCCGTATTCGATCACATACAGGCCGGGGTCCTTGACCGACGAGAAGTCGAACTTCGAATACACATACCTCATCCAGGGGGTAGGTTCCGAGACCGGACCCTCGAAGACCTGCTTGTAGACCCCGTCCTCCGCCAGCCGCAAGAGCTTAGCCGTCCTGGGTGCCTCAAACTTCGGGTCCAGCTCGATCACGGCGACCTTTGGGAAGTCGGGCGGGTAGCCGACCTGGCTATGCGCCAACATGGGCGGCCGCGTCCAATTCGGAATCACATCCGGGCGGATATGCCACACGATGGCGCCTTCGGTCTTGCCCGCCGGGATGAGCGAGCGGAGTACGAACCAGCCGTTCTGGGCCCGGTTGCGTCCGTCGTAGAGGGATAGGGGCGCCGTCTCCGAACTGACTTTGACGCGGCAGAGCGGGTCCTCCACGGCGAGCGTGATGCTTTGTCCGGTGGCGAAAGGCAGCGGCTGCGTGTACCCTTTCGCTTCGTCCCACTCCTCTTGGTACGGCAGCTTCTTCGGATCGTCGGCCGGAGGTGGAACCTTTACCATCGGGTCCTGCGGACTTCGCGGGAACACACCAAACACGCTGTTGTCGACGGAGTAGGTCTTACCGACATACGCCGAGGGCAGAAACTCCAGGTTGAAACCCGCCCGCCCGACGAGCTTCTCCGGCAGCGGTTTATCCAGGTTCACGCTCACCCGGACGCCGCCCGGCTCCGCCGCCACTTCGAGGCGGTAGTCCACCTGGTAGTGAGGAAAGGAAAGCAGGGCAGTCAGACGGTTGTTTGCCTTGTCGGCGTCGCGCGACTTGAGATCTGCGACCAGGTCCCATTGTTCCGGCGTGGGCAGCAGGCGCACGTCGCCGTTGGTGGCGATGCGATTGCCGTGAAGGATCATCTCCATGGCCGTGGTCTTCTGATCGACGAAGACGCGGTGGAACGTAGTGTGATAGAGAATGACGCTGAAACCCTGCGTATCGAGGTAGCCGCTGTCGGTTACCTTCATCGTGAAATCGGCGCCGAACACGGAGATTCCGGTAAACAGGATCAGCTGCAAGAGTGATGCTCGTATTTGAGTGGACATGTGACTCCTAGAATGCAATCTCAAACTCATACAGGTCGATGCTGATGGGCTCCACGCGCAGCGTTTTGGGAACCTCGTTCACCGGCGTTTCCAACACTTGGACCTCCTGCCGGGTCAAGCCCGTCGTCGCATCGAGTCCAGGGCCGCTCATACGCCAATGCCGGCCCCTGCCGCCGAACTCAAAGCCCCTGATCGTCAAATCCAGTTCCTTCGCCGACTCACAGGGATTGACCACGGCGATTGCCAGGCGCTTCCCGTCGCTCGTGAGCGCGGCGCTCAGATCGAGCGGGTAGGTTGGGCTGCCCGCATTCACCCTCGGCTGATCGCCGCCCACCGCGTATTTCGGCGCCGGCGGCGGGGAGCTACCCTCGATTTCCACGGGCACGGTTCCGAAATGCTCACGGTAGAGCTGAAACAGCAGGCCGGTTGTGTTCAGCGCCGCGTCGGTGGCATTGAACTCGATGGACGATGTTCCCATGGTATGTCCGGCCATGCAGATCAAGTCGGTGTGCCGGAACATCTCATGGAACACGAGGGCGTTGGCCAGGGTTTGCTTCAGATTCGAAGGCAGGCGGGTGAACGCCCATTCATCAATCGCGATTTGCAGGCGGTTCGTTTTCAGGGCCGGAAACCGCCTGTAATACTCCTCGTAAGCTTCGACTTTTTCACGTACGCGGTTTGCCGCCCGGTAGACGGCTTCGGGCAATGGTTCCTCGATCGGGACCCTTTTGTTCTGTTCGAGGTCGAATCTTTCGCGGTCGTAGCTGTAGAAGTGCTCCGACATGACGTCGATATTATCCAGGCAGTTGGCCAGCAACAGGCCGGTGAAATCGGCGTCGGAGCCGAAATCAGGCACAACCTTGCCGGTGAGAGCCTCCGAAAGACGGTTTACCGTCATCTCTTCCGGCGTTGCACCGGTCCCGAGCAGAGTGATGGACGGGTCCACGGCGCACATCGCCTTGGCGAACATGTTGTGCTTAATCACGTACTGCCTGGGCGGCATGTAGCCGTACTGCCAGGTTCCGTACATTTCATTGCCGATGCCCCACCACTTGACGTTGTAGGGAGCGGGGTGTCCGTTGGCGGCGCGCAATTTCCCCATGGGGGTGTCGGCGGCGCCGTTCACATACTCCACCAGTTGGGCGGCCGAATGGGCATCTCCGAAACCCGAATTCACGCTGATGAAAGCATCCACGCCGAGAAGCTCGCACATGGTTAGGAACTCATCCGTACCCACATCGTTTGGCTGCAAGGCCGACCACACATAGTCCCAGCGCGGCGGCCTCCGATCGGGATCGCCGATGGCGTCGCGCCATTCATGAGCGGACAAGAAATTGCCGCCGGGAAAGCGGTACATTCCCGAACGGAGTTGCTTCAACAGGGCAATCGTATCCGGGCGGAAACCGCGGATGTTCTCCGCAGGCATGAGCGACACGGCTCCGACGTGGAAGGACCCGGCGCCGGTTGCGGCAATCTCGATACGACCGTTGTCGGTGTCGCCTCCGGCAGTAAACTGCAACGGGAACTTGGCGTAGGTGGTCTTCAGACCGGTGATGGGGATGGTCTGGCGCTCGCCCGGACCCGATCCCCAGACGAGGCTGGCCGTGACAGCCGCGCCCGGTTCTCCGGCCAGCACTACTCGTGCGGAGTAGGCTTTGGATTGGCGCAGTACGAGCCCGGCCTGCTGAATTCCCCGCGGCTCCGGACCCGCCAGCCTGATGAGGGGAGTGTGCTCCCCTGCATAGGGACGGTCGCAATCCATCACCACCGACGCATCGGGGCCAATGGGCCGCCAGCGGTTGGGTTGCCGGCGTCGCATCGGGCCTCGTGATGACGGGGCTGACGGAGCTGTTTCCGAGTTGATTTTGTTGTAGAACTTCCGATCATCGAGCATCTCAGCCCAAACGCTCCGGTTGACCAGATCGCCGATGTGCTCGATGAACTGGCCATAGAGGTATGGAGAAATGCGAGCTCGGGTTTTGCGAGCGTCAATGCTCGCGACGATGCGCTTATCGAGGGACTTATCGGTTTGCCCGGCGCCGGTTCCGGGTGTTGCAAGTACGAGAAGTAAGACGAGCGGGAGTGATTTCTTAGGCATCGCGGCGATCCTAGCAGGCAAGTCCTGCAAAGACCACGTATCTAACGGTATATGGCGTTGAGCGCTAATGGAATCTTACGGTTGGGCTCACGGGAAACGCCCGGGGACTTTTCAAGCTAACGGTTAGCCCAGGCGGTTAACGTCGCCGCCAGCCCTCTGGGGCTTTTCGACGATTCCTCAGACACGGTCGATTGGCCTGGCGCTGACCGATAAATCGAGGCAGCCGTCGAGCTCGTGGCAGAGGAAGTCGGACGCCTTCTGATCTATCCGAGTTTGCGAACGGGATATCGACTGGGCTCCGGCAGGGCCCTTCCCTTTGCTCGGCTGTCCGACGATTCTTGACAACCCCGAAAAGCCGGCGGTATCTTCCCCGTGACCAATGAAGAAATGCAGGGCCGCCACGGCAGTTGTCCTCGTGTTGCTGGCCAGCCTCCCGGCCTCACCGTCGCAGGACCTCGCCCACACTTCGACACCCGATTCCGCGACCGCTGTTGCGACCAGCCCGGCCGGCAACGCCGCCGGCAGAGCCCCGATCGCGTTTGCGTTGACGCCGATCGACTTCACCCTCGACAGTAGCGAGACACCGGAATGCCACGCGCCCGAGACTATGGCTGGGGGCGTCGCAGTCTTCGACTACAACAATGACGGCAAGCTGGACATTTTCTTTGCAAACGGGGCGGATATCAAGAGTCTTCAGAAGACGTCGGCGAAGTACTCCAATCGCCTCTTCGAAAACGTCGGCCAGGGGCGGTTTGTGGACGTGACCGCGAAGGCCGGGTTGGCCGGCCATGGATATGACAATTGCGCCGCGGTCGGTGACTACGACAACGACGGCCATCAGGACCTGTTCGTGGGAGGCGTTTACCGAAACACGCTGTATCGCAACAAAGGCGACGGTAGCTTTGCGGACGTAACTGCAAAGGCCGGACTTAATGGCGCCGACCCCGAGTATGGGCCGCTTTGGTCGGTCGCAGGCGTGTGGGTGGATGTGAATAACGACGGCCTGCTCGATCTGACAGTCGTCAATTATCTGAAATGGGACCCCGAACACGAGCCGGTTTGCGAGATCGACCGCCACCGTGAATATTGCCATCCCAAGATGTACAAGCCGACCCCCAACCAGTTGTTCCTCAACAAGGGAGATGGATCCTTCACCGACGTGTCGGTGGCTTCGGGCTTCCGCGCGCATCCCGGCAAGGGAATGGGAGGAGTGGCGGCCGACTTCGACCTCGACGGCGACATGGACTTGTTTGTCACCAATGACAAGCTTTTCAATTACTTCTTCAGGAACGAGGGCGGGGGCAAGTTCGTCGAGACCGGGATTGAGCTGAATCTGGCCCTGCGCGAAGACGGTGTCTTTATCTCTGGTATGGGGGCCGATTTCCGGGACCTGGACAACGACGGCTACCCGGATATCAGCCTTGTCGCCTTGGACCAGGAGACCTTCCCAATCTACAGGAATACGGGCAAGGGAGATTTCGACGAAGTGACGGCGGAGAGCCGCATGACACTGCTTAGCTTACAGATGGCTGGCTATTCTCCTACCATCGCGGATTTCGACAACGACGGCTGGAAGGACCTCTTCGTCACGCGCGGACACGTTCAGTCGCTTATGGCTGCACAGCGTGCTGTAATCAAGCAGCCGAATACGGTGTTTCGCAACCTGGGTGGCTTGAAGTTCGGTGCCTTTACGGGGGAGGCCGGGCTCGAAGCGTCACCCCCTTCGCGGCACCGAGGCTCCGCGATCGGCGATCTGAATGGCGACGGACGCCTGGACTCGGTCGTCAGCGCGATCAGCGCGCCCGCGGAGATCTGGCTCAACCAAAGCCCCGACGCGGGCCACTGGCTCGAGATCCGGCTTCAGGGAACCAAGAGTAATCGCGACGGCATCGGTGCTCGGGCGAAGATCGTTTCCAAGTCCGGGACGCAATACGACCACGTGTCCACCAGCGCAGGCTATGCGTCATCAAGCGCCAGGCCGCTTCACTTTGGGCTGGGGAAGGACACGGTCGTCGAAGAGCTTGAGATCAGATGGCCTTCCGGCCTCCTGACACGGTTGCACGACGTGGCGTGCGATCAGGTGCTGATCGTGAAGGAGCCGGCTGGACCGTAGACAAAGCCACGGCTATCGGATACATACTCAAGCTACTCTTGGGGATATCACTCCGAAGAACCGCTTGCTCCTCGGAGAACCTGACAAGCAGTCGCGATTTGTCCAACACTCCCCCAAAACCGATCCGATAGCCCATGCTGGTTGCCATTTCCCTTGAATGGTTTTCGTCAGAAGTGGACCTTGAGGACCAACTCGAATACCCGCGGATCAAGCGCCCGTGTGATCGTACCGAAGGCCGGAGTACCGAAGCTGGTATTCGGTGCCGTCAGGGGAGGTGTGTTTGTCACATTGAAAGCTTCGAGGCGGAGCTCGGCACGAAACCGTTCACCGATTCGGCCGGCCTTGCTCAGCATTACGTCCAGCGTCCGGTAACCAGGACCCACCACAGGATTTCGTGAGCTGCTGCCGATCGTGAACTGGGCCGCCTGGACGAATGCGGCAGTGTCGAACCATCGAGAAGTGCTGCGCTCGTCGGGCGGAAGAGTCGGGTCAGCGATGCGATTCGGTCGCTGGATCCCGAATCCGGCGAACGCGTTCAGATTCGTCGCCTGGGTGACCGGCAGCGGACTACCCGATTGGAGGCGGACAATACCAGCCATCTGCCAGCCTCCCGCCAGCCAATCCCGCCAGCCGCTCAACCCCAGCCGCCGACCCCGGCCCGCCGGGATCTCCCAAACAAATGATCCGGACAACACATGGGGGATGCTGCCTGTCGACTCATCCTTCTCCAGGCGTCGATTGAAGCTGTCCGCCGCCTGGTAAGACATTATGGGACCGGCAAGAACAGCCGCATCAAACACCGTACCGGCATCGTCGATCAGTTTTGAAAAGGTGTACGCGAAGGTCAGCCCCAAGGCTTCCGAAAAGCCCCTTTCCAAGCGGGACTGGAAAGAATGATAAGTTGAGTGACCCACGTTATTCCGGTAAAGCGCTACCGTCGTGAATCGAGGATAAGGCCGCAGCAGCTGCTGTCGCGCGATGGTTGGACCGCCCAGTGATGACGATGCAGGGAGTTGGCCCCAATAGGGATTCGCCACTTGCTCGGTTAACGAGGGTCCAATTGCGAGCTGCTCTATCGTAAGCTGGTTCAAGTTAACATCGGGCACTCCGAGATTGGTCAGCTTTGAACCGAGGTACCCGACCTCCAAATTCCAGTGCTCGCCGAAGACTCTCTGAAAGGTGAGATTCCATTGCTGGGCGTATCCACTTTTTTGGTTCCGGTTGACCGCAAACACACCCTGCCCCAGTCCGCTGTCAGGATTCGGATCCAGCACTTGTATGGACGGGCCGTCCGACAAGACAAAGGCGGGGTTGATGTTGTCAAGGGACCGCTGGCCGGTTGTCTGGATGAAGGGAAACAAAGGCGTCGTGAACGGCGTTGTGATGCCGGCTTGTTCGATCCAGGTCATCCCGTAGCCCGAACGGATCGTAAGACTGCGGCTGGGCTGGAAAGCAACGCCGATTCTCGGACCGAAATTCAATCTTTCCAGGTTTCGAGCCGTCCGCGGATACCCATTCTTCCCCAGAAAGTCCAACGTCTCCGTCTCGAGATTGAAGATGGCGCCTCGGTCAGCGACCACGGTGGAAGGGAAATTGAGCGTGTAGCGCACGCCGAGATTCAGACTTAGTCTGTCGCTCGTCTTCAAGTCGTCCTGCAGGAAGAACTCAGCAATTTGCGCCCGCGGTTTCAGCACTTCTCTCTGCACGTCGATCGTGAAGGTCTGAACCTGTCCAAGGAGAAATGACGCGAAACTGCTGCCCGTTCCGCCGAGAGGCGTCCCGGCAGCTGACAACCCGCTG
>Ga0209077_1000297_pt1 | contig 13112 bp, 11 predicted proteins | sample PPLLak1March2015_FD_187247 | JGI IMG/M metagenome (GOLD analysis project Ga0209077, IMG submission 187247) | Freshwater sediment microbial communities from Prairie Pothole Lake near Jamestown, North Dakota, USA - PPLs Lake P7 Core (1) Depth... | ecosystem: Environmental > Aquatic > Freshwater >... | reverse complement strand
CTTATTTGGAGAAAATTTGCGATCGGGAATCAATAACTGAATTTTGAAAGAAGCGCGTTGCCACAGGAATTTTGTTCACCTGGCAAATTAATTAATTTGTCTCTCTATTATCGACTACATTAGCAGAAGAGTGTCCTTACCCTACTTTTACATTTCACTTCGCTTCCACAATTGACTCCAAGTCATCGTATTAAACCAACCAGGAACGTGGCAATGCTCACATACGGATTATTCAGCACATGTTGGTCAAGTCTCATATGCCAAGTAGGGAATCGTTCTTAATCTTGATTATTGAGGCCTTGTTCATCTGAGTTAGCATGGTTCTTAGGGATTCCCTCACTCTAGCTTCCTTATCGCTAGAGATCGAGAGTACCTCATAAACCAAATCTTGGAAAGATATCCCGTTACACATATTCCAAAGGGAGACGGCTGTGTCACTAACCCGAAATCCTTCACCCTTGAAATTTATCAAGAGTGGTCTTCCGTCCAAATCGTTACTCGCAAAACCCCTTCGCAATATTATAGAATCTGAATCAATTTTTCTATCCCTCAGCCTCAACAATTCGGACCGGCATCTATTCTTTGTCAGAAAGTTATTTAATCATTTGTAGATCAATGACCATTAACTAATTACTTGAATATGGTTAAACGAGATAATATTCATCTTTCATTTCAGTGTCGTCACTATAATTGCATCATCCAAATCCATCTCTATTGTTATGAACACCTTCTTAACTTCACCACTTCTTGTACTGCTGCCTTAACCCAGAGAGTTCCTTATCTATCGTTGCCAAAAAAATGCTATATCCGCTAATAGACAAATCCGATAATGCTTAAATTTAGTTGGAGGGATCGTTAAGAGTAAGATTAGTTGTCATTTTTCAAGAGGTTATTGAATCAAAACGATAGCAAGAACCAAGGCCAAATTTCCCCAAAGGAGGAAAAGAAACCACCAAAAGTAAATCGCACGATAATTCTGACTCGGGAAACGGCAGACGGTATCATAACATTTGCAAAGAGCTGGCATCCTAATGAAGGAATATTAATACTCAGAGGGCAACATAAACACAGGAAGGGCGAGGTACACATTGACGGGTTAGTCGTGCCTCCTTTTGCCTCGCATGGGCCATACTACTCAGGTTTCCCAAGTTACGACTTACCCTTTGACCTTTCATATGTCGGTACGGCTCACTCACATCCTGGAGGATCGAATCGTCCATCATTGCAGGACTTGAACAATTTCTTTGGATTGGTCTCAATAATCATTAGTTTCCCTTATGATGAGAATTGCATTGGGGCATTTGATCGAAATGGAAAATCGATTCCGTTTGCTATAGTGTAACACTTCCCAAGTCCAATTGCAATGCTAGCAACTGGATATCTATAGACCACTCTGGTCTAGAATATTTATTGATCCTAACTACCTTTTCATTCATATTCTGTCATTTTATTTAATATTATCTCATGCCGTTCGCGTTCGCCCTTCTGCGATTATTTTAAACTCCTAGGAAAATCTCACTTTTGACTGGGTACCCGATCCTCTAGGATTGGTAACCGATTCAATAGCACTTCCAATCAGCGCAAATGATATGCCTGCCGCAGCTATCATAATGCCAGGCGGTAGTATCCACCACCAGAGACCTCGGGCAGCCGCTGAAGCAGTATTTGCGTCATGAAGAATGCTTCCCCAGGTCGGGATCGAAGGATCACCTAGACCTATAAAACTCAACGTTGCTTCAGTTAATATCGCTGCAGGTACTGCTAAGGCGATGCTTGCAAACGTAAGTGGTAGGAGCTGAGGCAAAATATGCCGCAGAATGATCCTAATATCTTTCTCGCCCATGAGCTTCGAGGCTTCAACATATTGAAGATTCTTTATCTGTAATGCAAGGCTCCTTGCGACTCTTGCAATGCCACTCCATCCAAAGATGACGAGGAAAAGGGTTATGAGGTAAATACTGCTGCCAATAGTGATAGAAAGGATAATAAGGAAAACGAATGTAGGGAGGGAAATCACGAGGTCGTTGACCCTCATCAAAGCCTCATCAAACCTTCCTCCTTTATAGCCAGCTAGGAGGCCATACAACATGCCAATAATAACTGAAGAGATAGCAGCTGTTAAACCTACAAATAATGCTACAGGGGCCCCCCAGAAAATACCTATACTCAAGTCTCTACGTAAATCATCAGTCCCCATTAGACCGTACACCTTACCGCCTAGGATTACTTTTGTATTCTCTACTTTATCCTCCGCACCAAAAAGGTAGTACGTAATATTAAATAGGTATTGTCCCTTAAGTACCGCCTCTTCGTCAAGCCTAGAAAATATCATCTTTTGAGGTGAAGATAGGTCAGGACTATAATCGAAAAGTCCGGTGTATGCTTGTAAATTGTCTCTTATTGATCCATCAGTAGAGAAGATCCTAGAGCAGTATTCATTTAGGTTAGATGTGCTTTCCGATGATATTGCGCTTGATGGAAGTGGAGAATTGTATATCATGAAGCTCTCGCCATCCGGCCTGGTGACATCAACCTGGATTACTGGAGGGATGTCACCATATCTTAAGCAATAATCAATGATGAAATCTGTGGGAAACGAATTGTAATTAAAGTCAATATCAAATAAGAACGAATTGGTCGGAATGCCCCCAAATGAGCTATTCTGTTTTCTTGCATCGCTAAGTCCGAAGATCATGTGGTTAGGAAGATTATTTTCTGGAAGCAGCCAGTTCACCCATGCAGGTGCGGCAGATTTCGGATAGTCTATCCAAAACCCGGGATTGTTCCACTGACCAGTGGATTCAAGCGGCACTGCTACGAATGCATAGATAGTCATTGCGGTCAACATCACTAAAATGAAAAAGCCCCCAATGGCGGCCTTGGTATGCAGGATCCGACGAATTAATAGATTGAAATTGCTTGCAGATTCCGAGGCTTTCACGAAGACACCTTAACTCTTGGATCGAAATATGCATAGAGAAGATCAGCTATCAACATTGTCATTACATACATTAATGTAAACACATATGTGCTTCCCAAAATTACAGGAATGTCTAATACAATTATTGCATCATAAAGTAGCTTTCCGACCCCAGGCCAGTCAAATACTGCTTCCACGATAAAACTGCCACTTATCGAGGCAATTAGCGCAGTGACTATCCCAGTCAAGATAGGAGGGGCTGCATTTTTGAGCGCATGAGAGTATAATATTTTCCGTTTTGGAATTCCCATCACCCTTTTTGCTTGAATATAGTCTTCATCCAAAACACGGGAAATAAAGTAGCGGACGACAAATGACCAAACCGCAAAGCTCAAGATAACCAGTGTAATCAACGGTAACATCATATGGTACAGAAGATCCAAAACGTAAAAAGGGTCTCCAGGTGAGGTCAACGGAGTAGAACGAGCAGGAAAGATACCAAGCGAAAATGAAAAAAGCAGTATCATCAACATACCTACCCAAAATGTCGCAAAGCTATTGCTAACAACAGCAACAAATGAAATCCCTTTGTCGAGAGATGAACCCCTTTTCTCTGCCATATAAGTTCCCAAAAACAGACCAATGATGACTACCACCACGGTTGATGTAGTAAAGAGCAATATCGTCTTAGGTACCTTCTCTATGATAATGTCGCTGACTTTCGAAGAGCCGCTATCTGATGTAAAGAAATTAGACCGGCCTAAATCAAGCGTGAGTATATCAAAAAATGTATTTATGAATCTCTTGGGTGAGTGCCATGGTTCGTCCAGTCCGAGATCTTTTAGTTTTAGATCAACTTGTTCATCGACGTAAGCTTGGCGTTGAGAAAGGGTTCTAAATTGGACATTATCTTGAGCTGACGCTTCGACCACCTCGGCTCTAGTCCTATCCATCAAAACCTTGTCCAGGGTTGAACCAAATAGAATCAGAGAGATAATCAAGGTAATAACAACAACTAGAATCCTGTAAGCAGTTGTTTTGGCAACATAAAAGAGAAAATCTGTCATCCACGAAACATCTGGCTAACTGGAGTTGATGCGTCATCTATAAATGATGTAGCTGGTCTGGTCGAAGGTGTGGCCACATAGTCTCTGAATAGTTTTCGGTTCCAAAAAAATTCTGTCGACATTTTATTAATATCCAAACTAATCATTCTGATGTTTTATACTCAAGAAATAGGAAAAGACCGTGCATTGACATGTAATGTACCTAACTTGCAATAATTGCAATCCGATTACTACCCCTGCTGCTGTTGTTGTCTAGGACCGGACAACGGATTTACAGCTATTAGTGTTGTAGTTTGAATATCAGGTCTATATGCGGAATCACTTACCGCGAAAATCTTCAAGGTACTTGGACCAGTTTGTAAAAGGGCCGTTTTGTTCGTTGGTATCTCTATTGAATATTTGCCATTGCCGTCTGAAACTGAGGTATTGCCTGAAATTACAGTTCTTCCATCCTTGTCGGACACAAAGTAAAATACAGAGGCATTTTCAGCCGGTCTACCTTCTATGCTAACTGTTACATCTGCCTTGAGCGGATTCTGTCCAGCGATTATGGTTCTCGGTGCGGCGACCTTATCGATCGACGCGATCTTGGGTGTCTCGTACTGTGACCAATGGCCTTTCTCAAATGGATATGAACTGTCTCTAAAGGCCTTGAGAGTTATGACTCTCCCTTCAGGATTGTATGAGTCCAAATAGAAAGGGCCATTACCTATAATCGCATGCTTGTGGGTATCAATCCACTTGATACTCGCATCATACCTTTTGATAGCCTCCTCAGGGGTTACAAAATCTCGGAGTGACACAGGCACAAATCCCTCAGTCATCATATTTGCCAACTCATCTCTTATCATAGCTGCATGAGAGGGAACTATCAATGAGAGCCAAGGCACGTTTTTAGACGAAGCTTCACCCTTTGAAAAAGCAGCTTTCCCCGATGTAACGAGCCTCTCGCTTGCAGCAGTTATTTCCCAAGGCTCTCCTGCCCAGACCCCCGCTGTCCCGGCTAATTCCTTGTCGTCAAAATGCCACTGGTCTACATAGGATTCTACCGTCTGATTATCGATGAATCTTATCCCTTTTATTAGAGGAAGACCAGGCTCCACGCCAGCCATATATTCCGGATCGTTCGTTAAATCAGCAGGATCGCCGGTATCCATCCCCCACTCAAAGACAAAATATTGAGGGTATAATAGGTCTGCAGGGGTCATCGGAATCCCGTTGTGCCAGTTCGAATAAAGGGTATCGTATTTGACAGCTGTAAACGCAGTGTTATTCTTTCCCGGACCTGTCCATTGCTGTGAAATTGGATCCCAATTCATCGAATTATTGGGGACAACAAGTTTTTCCAGTGGTCCTTTTGTTGTTATATTGATCCAAGGAGTCCTCATTGGTATTACCTCTCCAGTATATGGATCCCGAAAGGTACCAGGATCGGATAAAGCTGAAGAAATGTCTCTGCAATACTGGTCCGAGCAACCACCAACTCCATTCCATGCCCCTTGGTAAATCTGCTTAACGCCAATGTCAAGGGTGTTTGAAGGATCTTGAGTTCGTGCATTTATCAGCGAAAATTTACTAGAAATTCCTGCGCCAAAATCATTTACAAGACCTGTAAGACCAGACGATGCTACGTATGGATCGACTAATTGAGCAATAAAAACTCTAACTGCCTCCTGTACTCCTAAGTCTGTGGCATTTCTAACAAGTGAATTTCTCTCTTTTTCGGAAGTAAAATTAAGGAACTGAATTCTTTGCGTTATCTTGTCTATGGTGTTATTTTCGTAATTCCAAAATACGGGATTTTGTTGGCCCGGCATATTTCCGAAATATGGAGCGTACATTTGTGAGGGAATCACTGGGTTGTATTTCACAAAACCGCCAGTGCCACCAAAAGCCTCAGTATATATGTTCCATCCAAGATCTTGAGGATCAGAGCCGTAAACTACTGTATTCGCTTTATTCAAGTCACCATAGATCCTCTTCACGGTAAATCCTGCCTTTTCTATCTCTGAAGCTACTAGCTCTCCAACCGATCTTAGAGGCTGATTGTCACTTCTCATCAGTATTGAAATGGTCACTGGATTTCCATTAAACATCCATTTTCCATTTTCTTTCTGGGCACCAGCTTTATTCATTGCGGCTGTTATAATTTGGTCAGCTAGCCTAGGGTTATACCCTAGTCCGGAAGACTCGACTGAATCAATTACATTGAAATACTCAGGTGAAAAGATCCCGTAAGGACCCACAAGAGGCGTACCCAATCCTTTTAGGATTTCATCTACAACAAACTCTCTGTCTACTAAATAGTTCATTGCGTACCTCACTTCCCTTAATGAAAAGGGATTCAGCGAGCTAGAATCATTTGATGGTGCAGGATTCAGTAGCAGGCCAAATGATCCGGAAAGTTTGTCATACTCCTTTAGATTCGGAATATTTTTAATTTCAGTGGCTGCTTCTAGCGGTATTCTAAAATAGTATGTATCCAGATTTCCTGATTTCAATTCCTCCAAAGCCACATTATCGTCTAGATATTGAATGAATCTCACACTGTCGATATAAGTCCCTGTGCCATTGCTCTGCGCAGCAGCACTAACTAGAGAAGGGGCAAAAAGAATAAGAAATAGTATGGCAAGAATGGGCAGAACTAGAATTGGTATTGGTATTGGTGTTGAAATCCTGTCTTTCATCACACGTTACCCCATTTCACTTAGTGGCAAAAAACCGGGTTCCATTCTTTTTTCAATTTTCTGTAATTACATCATCATATAATAAGTGGGGAGTGTTAGTGAGTTCTAAAACTAATAGGTAAATTTCCCCAGACGTCGTCGGTTTTCAAAATAGCTAGCATTTCCGAAAGGATTTACATGGTTACTTGATAAATATTTTCTAATGTCTGAGGCTATCGTAGTTTGGTCAGTAGCTATGCGTCGCGCGTAGCTTCCAGGAAATAGATCGGGAGAATCTATTTTATGCCTACCAGCCCTCTCCTCACCCTCAATGCGCTGAGCTTCAACATGATCCGTGCTATTTGAGCTTGTATTTTCAGACGAATTTGCATTGGTTACAGGACTAGGATATCCATCGAAATCAAGAAATGACGGGTCTTGCTGGTCAATAGATTCAGAATGTGGCATCCTATTTCCGTAGACGGGGGGAATTCTGCGACGAATAATTTCATCTGGGATCATTACAAATAGCTACGCACTGGGGCGGTATTAATTTGTACTGCAAATATCGCTATCCGGTGGTGAAATGTTTGTTTTTCATGTTAGTTTGATATGTGGTGTTTGATTGGATTGACTAAATTGTCATGATTTAATACATTTTCCATAAAATATAGAAACAATATTAATTCATAGTAAAAACGTTATGCGTTTTAAATCATAGTTGTAAGAATTTCAAATCTGGGCCGTGAATCCTTGTCCAATAGGATTAACTTTATATACTAGAATAAAACATTTATACTAGATGCGATATTCTGACAATTTTTCTGGTGAAAAACCTTGGTAAAGGACATCACACTATTCAATGAAAGATGCCCGCGATGCACAAAGGGCCCCATGGTTACAGATAATTCTAGTGGAGAGATGTTTTGCGGAAACTGTGGGTTTGTGATTACAGAAAGAATCGAAGAAATGGGTCCAGAGTGGAGAGCATTCTCCAAGGAGGAGCATGAGGATAGGAGTCGAGCTGGTGTGCCGACTTCACTAGCCATGCATGATATGGGACTGGCTACTATCATCGGGCCTATCGATAAGGACGCTTCTGGTAAGCCGTTGTCAGCCTCTATGAAAAGCACAATTGAAAGGCTTCGAACTTGGGACAGTAGGAGCCAAGTACATGAACCAGTAGACCGTAATTTCAGGCAAGCGTTCAGTGAGCTCGATCGACTGAAAGATAAGCTGGCAGTAGGGGATGCTGTAATAGAAAAGGCAGCCTACGTGTATAGGAAGGCTTTGGAACGCGGTCTGGTGAGAGGGAGATCTATTTCAGCGCTAGTAGCAGCTGCTTTATACGCGGCGTGTAGAGATACTGAAACACCCCGGACATTGAAGGACATTGCCAATGCTAGTAATATCAAGAAGAAGGATGTCGCTAGGTGTTATCGGCTTTTAATAAGAGAGCTTGACTTAAAGATGCCTGTTGTCGACCCAGTCAAGTGTGTGGCTAGAATTGCAAGCAAGGCCGGGCTTTCAGAAAAGACGAAGAGAAAGGCCCTTGAGATCTTAAAGAGGGCGGAGGAAGGAAAAATTTCCGCAGGTAAAGACCCAATGGGACTTGCGGCAGCTGCATTGTATGTCGCTTGCGTGATGAACGGTGAGAACAAGACACAGAAAGATGTCGCAGAAGCAGCCGGAGTAACCGAGGTCACAATCAGAAACAGATACAAAGGATTGAAATTGCACCTAAAGTTGTAAATTTTGATTTTAGGCTGTAAACAGGGCGGAGCAAACTCCATCACTATGCTAAAAGAATTAGTAAAGATTCGTGCGGCTAGGATTGTGAGAGGTTGAAGAGTGTAATCAAATGTATGTATAATTAAAATGACCATTATGTACTAATTACATGCTTTAGCCCCATTGAAATACTAAAATATCTAAATACTATACTTTCACGCAAAAAAGGTAGCAATGTTAACTAGCGCAAGAAACTAAAATAAGTCTGGCTACCTAGTCTATTACATAGACAACCTGTCACCTATCACCATTCAAAAGGAATTCAATGAGGGTGTGCCAATTCACTGAACTTCGATAGCCGCCTCATTGAAACCCATTCTAAGCAGGTAGCTCTTGACATCATCTCGATGGTCACCTTGCAGCATTATGAACCCGTCTTTTGCAGTGCCACCGCATGCAAACCTGCTTTTCAATTCCTTAATAATACTCTGAACATCACTTTGTTTTGGATCAATACCTTCAATCATCGTAGTTGTTTTGGAGAAACGCCTTTTTTCTAGTCGAACGATGATTCTTGTATCCTCTTTCTCCAATTCGCCACAAGCACAAAGATCGTCGGGAAGGCCACATTTCTTGCATATAACCGCCATCTATTGATAGATATTTCCCCAATTCTTACTTTTAAGCCTTGCCTGATGAGAGTGGACGCTACGTATCCCATCCCTTGATGCAGTAGGCTGATACATGACTGGACTAACCGTACTAATTCTCAATCCGTTATCGCAATCTATTTAACCGTGTTAAGGTTCTTCAACCTGTAGCAATGAGTAGCAGCAAGAAAAAGAATGCACCTCTTCCAGCCTCAAGCGCAGGGTTACTTCGATTCTTTGAAGATGAGACTAAGGGAGTAAAGATTAGGCCCGAATTGGTACTTGGGATAGCAGGAGGAATAATTGGTGTTTCTATCCTCATTCGCATAATATTCCCTGTGTGAAGTCACTTTTTATGTTTAGTCAGGCAGAGGATAGCGTTTCAAATATACATAAAAGATGGGCTCTAACCAAACTTAATCCATCCACTAGCAAAGTTTCTTTTGTAATTACATGTTGCGCCTTCAGTGCCCTTGTTGTCCTCACCAATGCTTACGTAACTGGTGTTGGATTCGATAACCCTACGTATCTCATTTACTATGTTATAGTGGGCAACGCTGCCCTATTCGCACTGACGTATTTGGATTATACCCTTTTGAAGGGAACCTCCCTAACCAGACTGTCAAAGGTTTTTCATGTTTCTGCGTTCTCGTATCTTATCTGGTTGCTTACCTTGATCATTGGAATGCTGGCTCCTAATTTGATAACCAATGATGGTTCTGCAACCAACTCAAGTTATCTGCTGGAAGGACTACTCTTCGTGGCTGGATTTAGAATATGCATGTTTAAATCTGTTTTTGGAGCAACATTAGTGCGAGCCATCCCTGTAGGATTGGTCGCTCCATTTATCATACTCCTTTTCTTTGTGCCACTTCAATTTGTTCCGGATGTGTTTTCTGACCCGATTGCACTTGGATACGGGTTAGCTCTAGTCGGTATGGGGATTCTGTGGGCCATTATGGCAGATCGTGCGGGAAGGCCAGAGATAAGGAGCACGTTTGAAGTCTTGCAGGCATTTTTGGCCGCCTGGACAGAAAAAGACGGAACAAGATTTGAGCGGATTGCCGAAGAAAAAGCAGATGAAAAACCTGTTTCTACGTTCATGTTGAAATTTTCACTTGACAAAACCGATGGATACTCACTTGTTATCCCCGAAGTCCATCCTGGCCCTTTCCTGTCTGTGGGAGGCAGCAATCTACCATATGTTCTATACAATGCATTTTCGGGAAGGGCGATGGTTTTGCATGGAGTATCTGACCACGCATTGAATATTCCCTCCAAAGATGAGCTGGACAGATACTTGAGAAGTCTCAAATCAGCAAAAAAGCTCTCCTCCCATAGCTGTTGTTCGAGACCGATCAGAGTTGAGAGTGGTCACTGCAGCGTGACAGGAATTAGATTCGAAAGAGTCTGTATGCTAATTTTGTCCATGTCTCCAAAAGGTATGGAGGATGTTCCATATTCAGTGCTCTCTCAACTTAATCTATACTCAAAGAAGATCGGATTTGATTCCTTGCTATTAATAGATAGTCACAACGCAATGGGTGTTTCATTAGATGCTCAGCAAACTGATCGGCTGCTCAGGACTTCCGAGCGCTGTTTAGACAAACTAGTCACTGCCGTAGAATATCCGTTTCGAGCAGGCTATGCTAACATTAAGGACATATCTGTCGGAACTGGCTTCGAGGACGATTTGGGTGAGTCTGGATTGGCTGTGCTTGCGTTGTGTATCGACAACAAGTGGAACTTGCTGGGCTGGGCTGATTCTAATAACATGAAAAATGGACTGCGTGAGGCCATTTTGAATAAACTGACAAGCCAAGATCGCCATTTGGTGGAAATCTGTACTTCGGATACTCATAGTACTTCAGGCAAAAGGACTAGGAATGGCTACTTCGCACTTGGAGAGCTTAGCAAAGAGGATTCGATCGTAGAAGCATTTCAAGCATTGTCACATCGAGCCATGGAGTTAGCAGAGTCTTCATCATTGGAGTTGTACTCGGCTATATCGAGCATAAAGGTGATGGGATCAAAACAGCTTGACGACTACTCATCTGCATTAGATAGATCGATGATGCTGACAAAGATATTCTTGTGTGCCTTGGCGGTGACTTTTGTTAGTATGACACTGTTGACTTGAACTGTGAAAAAAAGAGTGTTGGATAACCGCTGCTATTGCGATTGCTTATGTTATCTTTTGAATGAAATCGAATTACATCGTCTTTATCTTAGGATTGGCATGCAGCAAAATAAAGGAAGCCAATTTTTCGCTTTCAATTGAGTGGATGGGGAGAGATTTGAACTCTCGATCACCTGTGTGTGAGACAGGTATCATAACCAGGCTAGACTACCCATCCAAATTTTTATCGAAGAGCAAGCCCTTCGCACCTCTTCTACAATGCTAGACCGTGTATTTCAATATATTTCACTCGACTTCGTCTCCTCCATTCTTTAAGGTGATTTTATTCGGTGAGGGTGAATCTGAAGGTTGGGAGCTAAGTCCCTTGATCAAAGCCCTTCAAGTATTTCTGTTGATCTTGCGTCAGCTGGTCGATAAATACCCCCATGGAATGGAGCTTTGCCTCGGCTATGACCATATCCTGTTCGCGTTCAATTTCATAGACTCTGGATTCAAGCGAACCATGTGTCTGTGCGATTCGGATGACCGAAAGAAGTTGATTTGCAAAGCTCATGTCCATAACTTCAGAGGGATGTCCTTCTGCTGCTGCGAGGTTCACCAGCCTGCCCTCTGCAATAAGGTATACGCTCTTCCCATTTGACAACTGATACTGGTAGACATGATCGTTTATCTTATTTTTCGCAGCCGCATTTTTCTCCAGAGCATCCACTGAAATCTCTACATTAAAGTGCCCTGCATTAGCCAATAATGCCCCGTCCTTTAACTTTAATATAGATTCATAATCGATCACATCTCTACAACCTGTTGTTGTTATAAACAGATCTCCTGTAGGGGCGGCCTCCGAAACTTTTGCAACTGAAAACCCATCTAACTTAGCTTTCAGAGCAGCAATTGGATCGACTTCAGTAACGGTTACATTTGCTCCCAAGCCTGCCGCTTTTCGAGCAATTCCTTTGCCCACGTGTCCGTATCCAGAGACGACGACATTTTTTCCTGAAAACAAAATGTTTGTAGCACGAATAATACCATCCAACGCGGATTGACCAGTTCCATAGAAATTATCAAAGTCATGTTTTGTCTCTGCATCATTTACCGCAATGATTGGGTATTTGAGAATGCCGCTCCTCTCCATAGATCTTAGCCTTACAACTCCTGTTGTTGTTTCTTCCGTTCCACCATAGACAGTCTTAAATCTTTGAAAATCTTTGTGCATTTCTAGCGTGAGATCGGCTCCATCATCGATGGTTATGTTTGGATCGATCTTCATTGCTGAGTGGATGTCCTCGTAATATTGTTGGGTTGATACACCTCTAGTGGCAAAAATTGATATTTTATCATCCTCAGCGAGGGATGCGGCCACGTCATCTTGGGTACTGAGAGGATTACATCCGCACCAGGAGAGTTGTGCACCCAAAGCCTTTAAAGATTCAACCAATACTGCTGTTTCTTTCGTGACATGAAGACAACCTGTAACGCGAACACCCTGTAACGGTTTGCTTTTTTCATATTGCTTGGTCAAAGACTGCAAGACAGGCATATGGGACAATGCCCACTGAATTTTTCTCCTTCCTTCATTTGCTAAGGAGATATCAAGAACACGATAACTCATACTGCTTGCCGATACGCGTGCCCTATATTATTTTATCTTCACGAGTCTTTGATAGGTTTTCCGTTTAGCCTCATAGTATAACTGAGAAGTTAATTCTATTCCTTGTCAAAAAAATGTGTGTGAAGAGTACCTGAATGATCGGAATTAGAAAAGAAGACTGGGAGGAAATAACGAAGAAACAGAAGAAAAGAGAGGCATTGCAATCGTCTGAGAAAAAGAGAAACTAAGAGTAATCCTGTTGTATTCTTGGAAGGGGTAAGCCTACATACTCGCCAGTGATACTCTGATAGTTAGTGAAGATCACTCCAGGCTAGGTTACCTTGCCTCTG
>Ga0209077_1000295_pt1 | contig 13202 bp, 10 predicted proteins | sample PPLLak1March2015_FD_187247 | JGI IMG/M metagenome (GOLD analysis project Ga0209077, IMG submission 187247) | Freshwater sediment microbial communities from Prairie Pothole Lake near Jamestown, North Dakota, USA - PPLs Lake P7 Core (1) Depth... | ecosystem: Environmental > Aquatic > Freshwater >... | reverse complement strand
TTGATCCACGATGGCTTTTGTGGTAGACTCGCTATTTTCGCCATGGCGGATCAAGAAGTACCGAGCAATTGCATTCAAATAAAGGGCGCCCGCCAGAACAACCTGCGGAACGTGGACGTCAGCATTCCGCTCAACAGCCTCACGGTTGTGACTGGAGTCAGCGGGTCAGGCAAATCCAGCCTGGCATTCGACACCCTCTACGCCGAGGGCCAACGTCGCTACGTCGAGTCCCTCTCGGCCTATGCACGCCAGTTCCTGGAGCGCATCAATCGCCCGCAAGTCGACGAGATTTCGGGCCTGAGCCCGGCGATCGCAATCAGGCAGAAGAACACCTCGCGTAACCCACGTTCCACCTGCGGAACGGCCACCGAGATTTACGACTATCTCCGGCTGCTCTACGGCCGCGTCGGGAAAATCATCTGCCGGGGATGTGGGCGAACGGTTCAAAAAGACACCGTCGATCATATCGTTGATCAGTTGCAGACGCTCCCGGAGGGTTCTCGGCTCTATGTCTGCTTCCCTTTTGAGAACAGCCTCCTCGATCTTCATTCCGAAGGGGATGGGCAAAGAATGCCGCTCGAGCAGATCCGGGAGAACCTGCTCAAGCAAGGCTTCCACCGCCTGGTTCTTTACAGTCCTGAGGGAGCAACGGTCAGACAGCTCCCCGATTGGACGCCTTCTGCCGAAGACCTGGGCCGGATTTCGATACTGGTCGACCGCCTCGTGATCGAGGAGGGAATTGCGGAGCGGCTCGCGGATTCAATCGACACCTGCTATCGGGAAGGAAACGGTGTGGCGGAAGCAGTACTTCTAGCCAACCCGGAACAGCAGCGGGCCGAGCGCAGATTGCGGTTTACGGATCGCTTTGAGTGCCAATACTGCGCCATCACCTATCGCACACCTGAACCGCGCCTGTTCTCCTTCAACAATCCGTTCGGCGCTTGTCCGACCTGTCAGGGCTTCGGCAATACCATCACGATCGATCCGGACCTGGTGATTCCCGATCCCCGACTGACCCTTGAAGCCGGACCGGTCGACCCCTTCACGAAGCCGAAATACAAGAAGTTCCAGAAGAAGCTTTTAAGCTACGCGGAATCGCGAGGAATACCGACCGACGTGCCCTACCAACAGCTACCGGAGGAATTCCGGCGCAAGGTGTGGGAGGGCGAGCGTGGGTTTCCAGGAGTCCGAGGGTTCTTCCGTTATCTCGAGCGCAAGAAGTACAAGATGCATGTCCGCATCTTCATCAGCCGTTACCGCGGTTACGCCCGATGCCCGGATTGTGGGGGCGAGCGGCTGTGCCAGGAGGCGCGCGATGTGTACGTCGGAGGCAAGCGAATCACCGAACTGACCAATCGGCCGATCTCCGAGGTCCGACAGTTTTTCGACAGCCTTCAGCTTTCGCCTTCCGACGAGGTGGTCGCCGAAAAGCTCCTCAAGGAGGTGCGCCAGCGCCTGGAATTCCTGGTCAAAGTCGGACTCGACTACCTGTCGCTTGACCGCGTCACGTCGAGCCTGAGCGGCGGCGAGATGCAGCGGATTCAGCTTGCGGCCTCTCTCGCTTCGTCCCTGGTCGGCACCCTCTACGTGCTCGACGAACCTTCGATTGGGCTTCATCCTCGTGATGAATCACGACTGATCGATATTCTCAAACAGCTCAGAGATCACGGAAACAGCGTGCTGGTCGTCGAGCACGAAAAGCAGATGATCGAGGCTGCGGACTACATCCTGGATCTCGGCCCAGGCGCCGGAGAGCTCGGCGGCAACTTGATCCACAGCGGGGACCTGGCTTCATTGGTCGCAAACCCGGTATCACTTACCGGCCGCTACCTGGCTGGACATCTGAGGATACCGGTACCCGTCTTCCGCCGCCCCGCCAACGGTCGGGCCCTGGTCGTGCGAGGAGCGCGACAACACAACTTGAAAAACATCGACGTCCGGGTCCCGTCTGGCGTTCTCACCTGTATCACGGGCGTCTCAGGATCAGGGAAATCGACGTTCGTCCAGGACATTTTGTATCCAGGGCTCAGAAAGCTGAAAGGAGTGGCCAGCGAGCCGGTCGGGGAACACGACAGCATCGAGGGCTGGCAGGAATTCACAGACGTGCTCCTGGTCGATCAGACGCCGATTGGCAGGACCCCCCGGTCCAATCCCATCACCTACATCAAGGCGTTTGACGACATCCGGCAGATCTTCGCCGCAACCCGGGAGGCTAAGGCGCATAATCTCGCTCCCGGGCATTTTTCCTTCAACGTTCCCGGCGGACGGTGCGAGAACTGCCAGGGATCGGGCGTGGTGACGGTCGAGATGCAGTTCCTGGCCGACGTTGAGCTCTTATGCGAGGAGTGCAAAGGGACGCGGTTCAAGAGCAAGATTTTGGAGATTACCTTCAAAGGGAAGAACATCGCCGAGGTTCTCGACCTCACAGTGCACGAGGCGCTGGAGTTCTTCAAGGCGCATGCCTCGCTGGTCCGAAAGCTCAAAGTGCTCCAGGAAATCGGTCTCGGGTATCTCCGATTGGGTCAACCGGCAAGTACATTGTCGGGAGGCGAGGCTCAACGTATCAAGCTTGCGTCGTACCTCTCTAAGCCCACGTCGCCGAAAGCCTTATTCATTTTCGATGAGCCCACCACCGGGTTGCATTTTGACGACATTCACAAGCTGATGCGCGCTTTTGACAAACTCCTGAGCCACGGCGCGACCATTATCGTCATTGAGCATAACCTCGACGTAATCAAGTCGGCCGACTGGATCATCGATCTCGGCCCCGAAGGCGGAGAAGAAGGCGGGTACGTGGTCGCAGCGGGCACTCCAGAGGAGGTCGCCCGTGTGGAAACGTCGCACACCGGGCGGTTCCTGAGGCAAGTGTTGGGGAGAGTCTGACTGCCATGGACGAAGTGGACGATATGGACGAAGTGGACTGGCTCCGTGTCCACTTAGTCCATATCGTCGACGTAGTCCACTGTTTCCGTTTTGAGGTTACCTCTCTATCCTCCGGATCGATCTTGCCAACCCCGTGCTTTCGTCGATGTCCAGCAACACCGCCGAAAAGCGTGCATTATCGGACGCGACTTCCATGCGGTTAGCCAAACCGGTCAGGAAGCGGGACAGGGATCCCTCCACTTCCATCCCAATGATCGAATCGTAGGGACCCGTCATTCCGACGTCTGAGATGTAGGCCGTCCCTTTCGGGAGAACCCTCCAGTCGGCGGTGGGAATGTGCGTGTGGGTGCCGATGATCGCCGAGATCCGGCCATCCAGGAACCAGCCGAGCGCCATCTTCTCTGAAGTAGCCTCGGCATGGAAATCGATGACGATGACTCGGGTCTCCCGGGCAATCCTTTGCACCTCCTTCTCGGCAAGGCGGAAGGGACAGTCAGTCAGAGGCATGAAGACCCGGCCCTGAAGATTCATGACCGCCACGGGCGTCCCGGTCCTGCTTTCTCCAATGTGGACAAAGCTGCCGGGCGCGCCCTTGGGGTAGTTGCCCGGGCGCAGCAGCCGCGGTTCTCGGTTCAGGTAGTCAAAGACCTCGCGCTTGTCCCAAATGTGATTGCCAGTGGTCATCACGTCCACGCCATAGGCGAGGATTTCCTCAGCCAGCGAAGGAGTGATGCCGTAGCCGCCGGCGGCGTTCTCGACGTTGACAATCGTATAGTCAACGTCATGCTCTCCCTGGACTGCCGAGAGATGGTCCTTGAGAAGTTTCCTGCCCGGGCGTCCGACAATGTCTCCGACGAAGAGGATCTTCATGGTTTGATTTCACCACAGAGACACAGAGGATACAGAGAAGGAAGGATGAAGGATGAAGGATGAAGGATGAAGAAAAGCCGTGTCAGATTGGCTTTTCTTCATCCTTCATCCTTCATCCTTCCTTCTCTGTGTTCTCTGTGTCTCTATGGTGAAAATTCCCGAGCTATTTGGCGTAATCGACGACACGCATTTCTCGAATGACCGTGACTCGAATCTGCCCCGGGTACTGCAGGTCGCTCTCGATTTTTTTGGCGATGTCTTTGGCCAGCCAGTAGGCTTGTTCATCCGAGACTCTGCCGCTCTCGACGATGATTCGAATCTCTCTCCCGGCCTGCAGCGCGAATGCTTTCGCCACACCATTAAACGAGACGGCGATAGACTCGAGCTTTTCGAGGCGTTTGACGTAATTCTCCAACACCTCGCGCCGGGCGCCGGGCCTGGCTGCGGAAATGGCATCGGCAGCCTGGACAAGGACGGCCTCGAGTGTCTTGAAATCCACGTCAAAGTGGTGGGCTTCCATGGCGTGAATCACTTCACCGTTTTCGCCGTGTTTCCTGGCTAAGTCCACGCCAAGCTGGAGGTGTGTGCCCTCGAGGTCCCGGTCGACGGCCTTGCCGATGTCATGGATCAAGCCGGCCCTCTTGCAGATGTCCACGTTCGCACCCACTTCACGGCCCATGATTCCTGCCAGGTACGCGACTTCCCGGCAATGGTAAAGGACGTTCTGACCGTAGCTGGTGCGATACTTGAGCCGGCCAAGGTGGCGGAGCAGCTCCTTGTGCATGTCATGAATGCCGAGCTCAAAAGCGATCTGCTCGCCGTCCTCCAAAAGCTTGGACTCCATTTCCTCCTGCACCTTAACAACGACCTCTTCAATGCGAGCCGGGTGGATCCGGCCGTCTTTGATCAACCGCTCGATGGAAAGCTTGGCGATCTCGCGGCGCAGGGGATCAAAGCCCGAAAGAATAACCGCCTCGGGGGTGTCATCGACGATTAAGTCAACGCCGGTGGCCTGTTCGAGAGCCCGGATATTGCGGCCTTCTCGCCCGATGATCCGGCCTTTCATGTCCTCTGACGGCAGATCAACGACGGAGACTGTCGACTCGACGACATGTTCGGCGGCACAACGCTGAATGGCCTGCGTGATGATCTTGCGCGCCTCGCGTTCGGCTTTTTCGTGCGCGTCCTCTTCGATCCGCTTCGCGAGGATCGCTGCTTCCCGCAAGGCTTCGTTTTCGACGGTCTTGATCAGCTGCCTCTTCGCTTCCTCGGAGCTCATCCCTGCCAAAGCCTCGAGCCGGCGTGTGTTCTCGACGAGCAGCTGGTCCAGCTTGGCCTCACTGTCAGCGGCCTTTTGTTCCCGCTTCCTGACACCCTCCACGCGCGATTCGCACTCGCGTTCTTTACGCGCCAGCGTTTGTTCGGCTCTCTGGATGTTGTCTTCCTTCTGAGCCAGCCGGCGTTCCTGTACGCCAAAATCCCGCCGCCGTTCCTGGATCTGCTGTTCGGCGTCCGTCCGCCAGGCGAATATCTGGTCTTTTGCCTCGACCAGTTTCTCTTTCCTTATCTTCTCGGCCTCTTCACCCGCCTTGCGCTGAATCTCGGCTGCAGACTCCTGGGCCTGTCTGAGCCGCTGGTCCACAACTCGAACCTTGAGCACGTACCAGACGGCGATGGCGGCGGCAAGAACAGCACCACCGATGATGTACTCCATACCGACTCTCCCGCTTATAGGTCTTGAGAAGGTCCGAACGGCTGACGGCAGGCGCGGGGTTGATCAGCGCAAGAACGCGCCGGCTAACCGTCACGCCAGCTTGACAGCTGGCTGCTTGGAAGAAGATTGGGGGAATTCCCCGCTTTGCCGTGTGGCTCGTGAGATTGAACCCTGCAGAAGCAGATTGGCAACCCTGCCTCCGGCTTTAGGCATTTCCGACGAGGGAACGGCACACCGCCGGCGGACTCAGGTCCCCGATTCAATCTACGTTAGCTCAATTTCTACTCACCATCACGAGCATCGCAGGGAGATAAATCCATCTTATAACAACCTCGGCAGCGTTTCGATGTGACCGAGCCAACTGTCACCCGATCGCTGCGTCGACAAGACTGTCAAGGAGAATCAGGGTGCAGGACCGAGTCCAGCGAAGCTCGCATCTTCTCGGTTCTGTCTGCCACGAGTTGCTCGACAGTCTGAAGCTTCTTCCTGGCGGTCAGGTACTTGTCGGCGATATTCAGGGCCGCCAGGATAGCTACTTTCAGAGTATCCACAGTTGGGGTAAATTCAGAAACCTCTCGCATCCTCTCGTCGACAAAAGCCGCCAACTGGGCGATGTACTCGGGAGAGCTGAGGCCTCGTACGTGATAGCTCTGCCCGTATATTTCAACCGTGGTAATTCGCTCTGAACCGTCACCCATTCTTCACTCCATCCTCGAACTTGCTTCCCCCACAGGCTTCTCCAGAGTGCTGACCTTGGTGATAATCTTCTCCACTCGGGACCGGATCTCAAGACGGTCATTTTCCAACTTCTCAATGAGCTCGCCTTTAGCGCAGTTCTCTCTTTTGAGTTCCTCCAGATCGTCTTTAAGTTGTTGGATCACAGCTCTGAGCTCGGAATTCTCGGCTTGGACTTTTTTCAAGAGCTCGACTACCCGAACCAACGATTCTTCCAAGCGGGCTAGAGCTCTGTCTGTCACGAGCCGGTCTCCCACGCAAGCTTCGGCTTTGGGCGTCGACCAAAAGACGCCACGTTACCATTACCGCCTACGTTTGAACTGTCACGAACGCTGCTCAGCTTGAAATTCCCGCTTCAACATGCCGGAAACCAAATCAACCGACTTGTTGACTTCGTCCTGCGTCAGCGTACGTGTGAGATCAGCGAAGGTCAGACGTACAGCAAGACTGACCTTGCCAGTGGGAAGTTTTTGGCCTTGGTAGAGATCGATCAGCTGAACATCACGTAAGTTCGCGACGTTCAACGATTTAATAGCAGCTGTTATTCTACCGTATTCGATGCCTTTGTCAACTACAAAAGACAGGTCGCGTTCGGTACTCGGGAAACGGGGCAGCGGCGTGTACTGCGGTTCTGCAACCGACTTCGAGTAAAGCCCGTCGAGTGTCAGCTCGGCCACATAGACCCGCTGCAGGAATTTGAAGTTTTCATGAAGCTCCGGACTTAGTTCTCCAGCCACACCGATCGGCTGACCGTCGACCAGGACCTCGGCTGCAACCCCCGGGTGCAAAAAGGGAGTTGTCTCGGTAGCACGGAAAACCGCGCGGTAGCCCAGCCCGCCGATCAACTCCTCTACGATCCCTTTCAGGTGGAAGAAACGGAAATCATCCCCGACCTGGCTCCAGTAGGGGCGATAAAATGTCCCGGTCGCCACGATCCCCAGGCGCTGCTCCTCGAGCAAAGGTTCGCCGGTAGGTCCCTTCTCATCTTTGGACTGCCTGAAGATGTGTCCGAGCTCGAAAAGCCGAATTTCCCGGGTCCCGTGATTCATATTCCGTCGGACGGAATTGACGAGGCCGGGAACCAGGCTGGTTCTTAGATGAGTATCTTCCTCCGTCAGCGGGTTGGCGATCGCAACCATGGGTGTGGATGCGCAGAAGAACATCTTTTCCTGATCAGGCGTGCTGAAGATATAGTCGATCGCCTCGTAGAAACCAAAGGCGCGAAGCCGCTGGAGCAACAACTGCTCGTGTGTCCGGTTCGGCAGGAAATGGCCGGCGGTAGCGGGTTTCGGATAGGTGCTGGGAACGCTGTCGTACCCGTAGTGACGCGCGACCTCCTCCACCAGATCGTCTTCCTGCCCGACATCCACGCGAAAACCGGGTACAATCACTCGCCAGTTGCCGTCGCTACGGCCGTCAAACTGGAACTGGAGCCGTTCCAGAATTTCGGTGACAAAGTCCGCCTCTATGTCAATACCCACGACCTGGCGTATTCGCTCTTGCCGAAGCTGGACGACCGCCCGGGGACAAGTGACCGGGTGCGTGTCGACAACGGGTCCGACAGTTTGACCGGAGGCGATTTGCTGAATCAGACGGCTAGCCAGGTTTAGCGCTTTCACCGGCATTTCCGGGTCAGCGCCGCGCTCAAAGCGATAGGATGCTTCCGTCCGGAGACCGAGGGCTTTAGACGTCGCCCTTATCGACTTGGGGTTGAAGTACGCGCTTTCGAGCAGGATGGTCTGAGTCTGGAGGCAAATCTCGCTCTCCTGACCCCCCATCACTCCTGCGAGCGCGACGGGTTTCGAGGCGTCGCAGATCGCGAGCATTCCCGGCTGCAAACTCCGGTCGACACCGTCGAGAGTGACAATCCTCTCGCCCGGGCGGGCCGTTCTCACCACGATCCTGTTTTCGTCCAGCTTTTCGTAATCGAACGCGTGCAGTGGATGACCAAGCAACAGCAGGACGTAGTTTGTGATATCGACGATGTTGTTGATCGGTCGCTGCCCGACCGCGACAAGCTTCTCTTTTAGCCAGGCGGGGGACTCGTCGACCTGCACCCCGGTCATGATTCGCGCCGAATATTGCGGGCAGAGCTCCGGATCCTCGATCACGACGGAAGTCGGATAGGCATCAGCCGGCTGCTGCGCAGGCAAGTCTGAGATATCCGGGGTGCGGAGATTCAGTCGGAAATGAGCGGCAAGCTCACGGGCGACTCCCAAGTGGTTCAGGCAGTCAGGCCGGTTGCTGGTCACCTCGATGTTGAAGATCTGATCGGAGGAATTAGACTCGACACCCTCGACAGCCAGTCCAATCGACGTCAGGGCGTCGGCGACAAGAGGCGGGTCGACGCCCAGTTCCTTCAAATCCACAAAATCCTGCAGCCAGTTGTAGCTGATGTTCATGGCGAAAAAGGTTCAGGGTTCAGGGTTCACCCGTTCACGGTTCACCGGTTCACAGTTCTGAGTTCTAAGTTCCGTGGTTCAGAGTTCAGGGATTCAAAGCCTGCTTCCTGCTCTCAGCTAACCGAGAACCCTGAACTTAGAACCCAGAACTTAGAACCCAGAACTGCGAACCGGTGAACCGTGAACCTTAGAACTGACTTAAGAACCGGATGTCGTTGTCAAAAAGCAGGCGCAGATCTTCGACCTGATACTTGAGCATGACGATCCGATCCACGCCCATGCCCCAGGCGAATCCCGTGTACTTCTCGTGGTCATACCCGAGAATCCGGAAAACCCGGGGGTTGACCATTCCGGCTCCCATGATCTCGATCCATCCGCTCTGCTTGCAGATGCTGCAGCCCTTCCCTCCGCAGAAGATGCAGCTCACATCCACCTCGGCGCCCGGCTCGACGAACGGGAAGTAGCTGGGCCTGAGCCGGATTCGAGTGTCCGCGGAAAAGAAGGCTTTCAGGAACATTTCAAGCGTCCCTTTCAGGTCGGCAAGCGTGATCCCTTGGTCGACAACCAAGCCTTCCATCTGGTGGAACATGGGACTGTGAGTGGCATCGACCGCGTCACGCCTGAAGACCCGTCCAGGCGCTATGATCCTGACCGGTGGTTTTTGCTTCTCCATAGTCCTGATCTGGACAGGAGAAGTGTGGGCGCGCAGGAGGAGATTCTCAGTGATGTAGAGGGTATCCTGAGCATCGCGAGCCGGGTGGCCTTTCGGGATATTCAGAGCCTCGAAGTTGTAATAATCGAGCTCGACTTCCGGCCCGGACATCACCGAGAAGCCCATGCTGACAAAGATCTGCTCCATCTCCTCGAGAGCGCGGCGAATCGGGTGACGGCTGGCAATATGGTAGGCGTATCCGGGCAGGGTGACGTCGACTCGCTCGGCCTGGTAGCGGGCAGAGTGCTCCCTCGCGCTGATTTCGCGGGCTTTCTCAGCTAAGGCCTCTTCGACTTGGACTTTGAGTTCGTTAAGCAGCTTCCCGGCTTGAGGTCTTTCCTGGGCAGGCAGCTGGCCAAGCTTCTTCAACTCCAGGGTGACGACGCCCCGATTCCGGCTCAGGTACTTGTCACGAAGTTCGGTCAGGGCGTCATTAGTGGAGACCTCGGCCAGATCTCTACGGAAAGCGTCCCACAAGGGAGGCAGATGCTCGACTGTTGCCATGACTCTAACCGATCGCCTGACGCGCCTTCTCGACCAGTTGACCGAAACCCTGCGGATCCCGTACTGCGATGTCCGCCAAAACCTTTCGGTTCAGATCGACGCCCGCGATCTTCAGACCATGCATCAGCCGGCTGTAGGAAAATTGATTCAGTTTGGCGGCTGCGGTGATTCGGACGATCCAAAGGCTGCGCCGCACGCGTTTCTTCTGTCGCCGATCGCGGTAGGCATAGGCCAGAGACTTGATGACCTGTTCCTTTGCCTGGCGGTGAAGCTTACCCTTGGTCAGTCGATATCCCTTGGCTAGCCCAAGGATCTTCTTGCGACGCTGAACTCTTTTGTTACCGCGTTTTACACGTGCCATATTATTCCAATTCCTGATTTCCCAAGGTGTGGAGAGTCACGGCTCAGGTGGGCCAACGAATAACACGGATAACGCGGATCGATCCGCGTTATCCGTGTTATTCGTTGGCCGAAACCTGACCTTTGACTTTAGACCCTAGGCGAGGAGCAGCATCCTTTTCACCCGCTTCATGTCGGCAGGTGAGAGGTTCGCTTTTTTGACCAGACGCCTCTTTCGTTTCGCACTCTTCTTGGTCAGGATGTGACTATGAAAACTATGCGCCATCCTGATCTTGCCTGTCCCGGTCAGCTTAAACCTTTTTGCTGCCGCTCTTTTCGTCTTCAGTTTCTGCTTCATCTCTATGTTCCCCCTGCGGGTAAGACAAAAACGACTCGCTACCCTGTGAGTTGTCAGGCGGTCAGCCCCTCGGCTGTCGCTGTCAGCACTTTTTCGGGTGTTTGAGGCTCTACTTGTTTTTCGGGGTCAGAATCATGGTCATCGAGTAGCCTTCCAGTTTGGGATGCTTCTCGATGCTGGCCAGATCGCCGAGCTCCTGCTGCAATCGGGTCAGAATCTGCGTTCCGATTTCTGAGTGGGTCACTTCTCTTCCACGGAACATCACCGTGGCTTTGACTTTGTTCTCCTCCTTCAGAAACCGAATGATGTGATTCTTCTTGAACTCGTAGTCATGCTCGTCGATCTTGGGTCGGAACTTGACTTCCTTGATCTGTATGACCTTCTGGTTCTTCTTGGCTTCCTGAGCTTTCTTGTTCTGCTGGTACAGGTACTTGCCATAGTCCATGATCCGGCAAACCGGAGGCTGCGCGTTGGGCGCCACCTCCACCAGATCAAGACCCCTCTCCTCTGCCACCGACAGCGCTTGCCGGGGCTCCATGACCCCAAGCTGCGCGCCCTGCTCATCTATGACTCGGATTTCTCGAGCCCTGATTTGGTTGTTTACGCGAGTTCTGTTGATGCCTTCCCTCCTCCATCAGGAAAGGATGAAGGATGAAGGATGAAGGATGAAGAAGCAGTTTTCTTCTTCATCCTTCATCCTTCATCCTTCATCCTTTCATTGTTCAGCCCTTCAATCGAAAATTGTTGCTACGGCCTGACCGCGCGGCTCGTCACCAGATGCTTTACCATCTGGACGAAAGCGTCCGGGGTCATGCTGCCCTTATCACCTTCAATTCGGTTACGAACCGCCACCGTCCGATTCGTGACTTCCTGGTCCCCGACGACGAGCATGAATGGGACCTTTTGAAGCTGGTGTTCTCGAATTTTATACCCGACCTTCTCGCTTCTCAAATCGGATTCAACACGAAGCCCGGCATCTTTGAGCGCTTTTTCGATTTCCGAAGCGTATCCGTGATGACGATCGCTTATCGGCACCACCACCGCCTGCCTGGGCGCGAGCCACACCGGGAAAGCACCAGCATACTGTTCAACCAGCACCCCCATGAAGCGCTCCATGGAGCCGAGCAGCGCGCGATGAATCATCATCACGTGGTGTTCCTTGGAATCCGCTCCCGTGTACGTCACATTGAAACGAACCGGCAGGTTGAAATCGAACTGAAACGTGCTCAACTGCCAGGGACGACCCAGTGCATCAATCAGTTTAATATCGATTTTCGGGCCGTAAAAGCTGGCTTCGCCTTCCTGGCGGGTGAACGGCCATCCCTTCTCGTTGAGAGCCCGTTCCAGCACGGATTCCGCCATGGTCCAGTCTTCCGGCTGGCCGGCGTAATTTTCCGGGTGCGCTGCATCCCGGCAGGAGAGCTCGACCTTAAACTGGTCGAACCCGAAACTCTTCAGCATGAACTCCCCTACCTCGAGGGTCTGCATCACCTCGGACGGGACCTGATCCGGCTCGCAGAAGATATGGGCATCGTCCTGAGTGAAGCCGCGGACCCGGAGCAAGCCGTGCAGAGTGCCGGACTTCTCATACCGGTAAACCGTGCCGAACTCCGCCAGTCTCATGGGAAGCTCGCGATAGCTTCTCCGCGTCGACTGGTAAATCATGATGTGCCCGGGACAGTTCATCGGCTTGAGAACATACTCCTCCTCATCAATGGGGAGCACGTACATGTTCTGCCGGTACCACTCGTAATGCCCGGATGTCTTCCACAGATCGCTCTTGGCGATATGGGGGGTGTAGACGAATTGATAGCCCCGGCGGGTCAACTCGGTCCGAAGGAAATCCTCGATGATCGAGCGGACGACCGCGCCCCTCGGGTGCCAGAATATCAGGCCCGGAGCCACTTCCTCGCGAACGGTAAAAAGATCCAGTTCGCGACCCAGGCGTCGATGATCACGCTTGCGCGCTTCATCGAGCCGCTTGAGGTGGTCTTCCAGATCCTGGAGGGTGAAGAATGCCGTCCCGTAAATCCGCTGGAGCTGCTCTCGTTTCTCATCTCCGCGCCAGTAGGAGCCTGCGACGGACAGGAGCTTGAACGAACGAAGCTGGCCGGTCGACACGACATGAGGCCCGGTGCAGAAGTCAATCAGCTTGCCGAGCTTGTAGCAGGACAGCACTTGTCCGTCCCGCTCGTTGATCAGCTCGGTCTTAAGGTATTCGCCCTGTCCTGAAAACAGATTCAGGGCCTCTTCCTTTGAAACCACCGAGGGCTCAAAGCGAAGGTCCGCCTGGCGGAGTTCCTCCATCCGGCCCTCTATGCGCTCCAGGTCCTCTTCGGTAAAGCGATGCGGGGTTTGAAAGTCGTAGTAGAAACCCTCGCTGGTTGCTGGTCCGATCCCCAGGTGCACTTCCGGGTAGAGTTCCGTAACGGCGAGGGCCATCAAGTGCGAGGTTGAATGGCGCACGACACTCAGCGCGGACTCCGCGTCTGAGAGTTCACCCAAGGAACCATCCCGTTGGATTATTTGAAGATGCACCTGCTCGGACAATTTACCTTCACCCAAAAACAAAAATGGTAGGTGCGAGCGGAATTGAACCGCTGACCCCTTCCGCGTCAAGGAAGTGCTCTTCCCCTGAGCTACGCACCTACGTCAAAACGTGCCGTCATAATACCACAGATTGGT
>Ga0209077_1000294_pt1 | contig 13236 bp, 15 predicted proteins | sample PPLLak1March2015_FD_187247 | JGI IMG/M metagenome (GOLD analysis project Ga0209077, IMG submission 187247) | Freshwater sediment microbial communities from Prairie Pothole Lake near Jamestown, North Dakota, USA - PPLs Lake P7 Core (1) Depth... | ecosystem: Environmental > Aquatic > Freshwater >... | reverse complement strand
AGGTCTTTGCTAATTTTTCATTTTATATTAACTACGCGTCAGTTAAATAGGCGGAATGCGACGCAAGACCCTCCGTAAGTTATTTCTTAACGATAATCGTTGATTATTGACAGCAAGGCTTTCACGCTTTTCAGGTTCTCAAGTCCGATGAGAAAACTAACGATTTCTTTCCATTATTTCAGGCCTAATTTCTCTTGCTTTTCAACAAATTTTTTCCTGAACTTGGGGACTTCAATTAATGATCTTTCGTGTGTGCCTTCGCCAATTCTTTCTAGCTTATCTGTGGCCACTACTTCAAATAACACTCTCCTGCCTTCGAAAGAGATGATTTTAGCCTTCACTGTGATCTCTGCACCAACCGGAGTAGCAGCCAAGTGCTTAATGTTGACTAGGGTGCCTACTGAATCCCACGTGCTGTCTACAATACATTCTTCCTTGACAAGCAATCTACAGGTCTCTTCCATTTCAGATATCATAGAAGGGGTAGATAATACGTTCTCTCCTTCCCATAAGAAACTCGTTGTTTGATTGGTGGCGACTATCAGATATCGTTCTTTTTCAACTCCGATCTTGGCTAGGTAACTCATCGAAAATTATAGGAGCCGACAACTATATTATTAGCGTTATCATTCCAGTACGAACTGAAAAATTAGAAAGACGGTGGGAAATTTTCCCACCTGAAAAGTGCGACGGAATTATTGTTGCTACTGATAAACAATTTGCATCAAACGTATCTTTTTGGTTTTTTACAAATTATTGTTAATAATTTAGTAGAACATTATTCTTTGAATTATTTGATGAAATATATGTAAAGATTGGATAAATAAAATGAGGATAAAATGTACAGACTGATTGAATAGAAAGTATAAAAATAAAAATATGAGCTCGAGGTCGTTTATGAAGAACGGCGTGCGCCTGAAATTACTGCAAATGCAAGTCCTACTGCAAGGCCAAACGCTAGCGGAACCCATACCCCAAAGCTTTCCATAGAGAAGACGATTACTTGTTTTAGCAGTGCTTCGAACATCACCTATTGGAATATAAGACTTAGTATATTAGATTTACTCAGAATATCCTTTACAAACCGATTGCGCTGCGTCATTGCAGACGGTGAATTGTATCCTTATTCGTCATGATTTGTCTGGCCATGTTTGGTGCGAAGCAAAATGAAGTACGCTGTCCTTAAATTACCCTTTCATATCTGAACATACATGAAGATGCAGAAGGAGTTTCGGAAATTCTGCCCGAAATGTAAAACTCATACTACACAATCTATTTCAATATATAAGAAAGGTAAAGATAGGAAGATGGCATTAGGCGCAAGAAGACACGCTGAAGACAAGAAAGGCTACGGGGGACAGAAGTTTCCCGAACTCAAGAGAACGGCAAAGACCTCAAAGAAAATCACCCTGAAATACACCTGCAAGAATTGTCAAAGAAAGACCATGAAAGAAGGAATGAGGATCCGCAAATTGGAGATCCAACCATAGATAGGTGGTATTTGGTATGAAGAAAAATATGATCCTAATACCTAAACCTCATACTACATTTGTTTTAACTCAATGTAGTCAATGCGATGAAAAGAAAGTAATTTTCAGTCACGCTACAGCTGATGTTTACTGTAAAAAATGCGGTGCTATGTTAGTAAAAAGAACTGGATCGAAGGCGGAAATATTGGGCAAAGTTATAAGCAACCTGGATTAATCCGCCCGAGTAGCTGTTCGGCAAGTCCTAGATCATTTGCAGTATTTATATTGACAATGAGCCGTATCTCATTTACAATCGAATAGAATTCCTCGAATGGTTTGTCAGAGATAGACCTGCCCAGATAGAACCCACACACGCCCGTGTAACAGTACTCTTTGTTATCGATATTAACAATGCAACTGCAGGTCATGCCAACAGAGTCAACAAATGATCTTTCTACTACCGCCGCTGTACACGTATTCTGAGTAGATGGTGTGCACCTGTCAATCAATTTTCTGACCGTATCTGAATTAAGTAAAGCTAAATCTGACGGAAATGTAAAAACTTTCTGTTCAGGCATTGAATTTAGAGTTTTGGACAGGTCCTTGGAAAACCCCAGTCCGTCAGCAACAATTAGTTCAATTTTGTTATCTTTTTTATAATTTCTTTCCAAAAGCTGTGTAGTGTGTGGAGAACAAGGGCTAGATACGCACAGGATCCTGCTAAACTGGCTAGATAAAATCACTGCATGTAAGACCGTTTCAATTAGCGTTTTACCCCTTATGCGCGCTAGTGGTTTTTCAATATTATCTTGAGTAATGAATCTAGACCCTTTGCCACCACACATTATCACAGCTATCATAGTGAAATAAAACCCGACATAGATGATAGGAAAATCAGACAGGCTAATCTAACAATTTCGTTGGAAGCCCCCATAACATCTCCAGAAATTCCTCCAAAGCTCAAATGAGCAATGTATTGAATTAATCCTGCAACCAGAAATGCAACTGCTAAAGTGATGAGACCTTCGTAGCCAGCTACAAGAAACACGATAGCCAAGGTTATCAATGTACTAGTTATGAATTTCGTTTTGTTTTTCATTGCCAAGACAAAGGGTGAACTAAGACCATCCCAAGCTGCCTTGCCAAAATGGGCCTGTTCTACCATCATATATTTTGCAATAACCTCTGATGTCAATAAGAATGAAAGTAGAATGGTGCCATCACGAATTGATGAGAGTGTCGTAAAAATGCCTATAAAATATAAAATCAAAGCTGTTGCCCCAGCCGATCCTATTGAATGATCATGCATTGCATTTTTCTTTGATTCCCTTCCCCTCTTCACCATCAATCCATCGCCGAAATCAGCTAGTGCATCAGTGTGATGAAAGCCGGTTATCAAAGTAATAAACAGAACAACCAGAAGGCTTGTTATCTGAGGTTCGAACACAAGTGAAAGGCCGTACCCAACTAAACCTGCTGATAAACCAATCAGTGCCCCAACAAGCGGAAACAGGTACATATTTGTCGCTGTGTATTTTATGTCGATCGGAGCTGATGGACCATGCCGAGCAGAAGGGATTATCGTCAAGAATGAGACAACTGCCATAAACGGCTTAAATACCAAAAATTAAGTTCCACCAACCTATTTGAGATAGGAGAAGAATAAGAGGAAGCGTAAAAAACAAACAGAAAAGCAGGGTGGTTAACTTCATAATTTTGATGGCCAGCATACATTTATCAACTGTTAAGAATTCGGTCCCTTCACCTATAGCATAGCTACCCATTTTCTCAAGTCTCACTCTTAAAGCACCTGCCATAGAACTCATAGGGTATCCGGCATTGATACTGGTCGTTTTGTGATGATCACGAATCAGTATCACCAGAGAATTTCTCCAATCTGCTTGAGCCATATAAGCCGAGACAACTATCAGAAGACCAGTTATACGAGCGGGCAAGAAATTGAAAATAGTATCTAGCTTGGCTGACGTCCAACCTATATTCTCGTAGTATGGATCCTTGTATCCGAGCATGGAGTCCAGTGTATTAACTACTCTATAGGCTATACACCCTACAGGGCCGAGAATTGAATAGAAGAACAATGGAGATATGATTCCATCGACAGTGCTATCGCTAATGGATTCGATAGTCGCAGATTGGATATATTCTTCATTCAAGTTACTAGTATCCCTCCTGACTATCATTGATAACCTGTATCTAGCTTCCTCCAAGTTCCCTGCTTCCATTGAGCGAATGATCTGGATAGCAGATTTCTCCATTCCTTTCAATGCCATTGATATCTTTAACAATAGTGCAAACAGAATTAGGGTAATCAGTATCCCTGCGAAGTGAACAGTTAACGATGTCAAGGCTATCGTCAGCAGCGCTACGCCAGAAATAATACCACAGGAAAACAAGGTTCCTTTTACCTTTTCAATTTTATCCTTTGAAATAGAACTTTCTGTTACCCCACTATGTTTCAAATTTGGAGTTATAGATTCGATTAGTCTTCCGAGCCATGAAACTGGATGGTACCTATTTTTGGGGTCTCCAAACACTAAGTCTAGGAGTATCCCAAGTGCTAAGCCACCCCCCAGAAGAACAAACTGCTCATAAATCATTTTCTAATTCAAGTATATCCTTTGAAATCTTTTCTATGTCGATCATTGGTTCTATTTCTCTTACCAAATTTTGGATTTGCTCATCCAATGCAGTGTCAAGAGCAGCATTTGTGTCACTCGAGTCTATACCATCAAGGGAATCCTCTTTTGGTAAGTTTAGTTTTACCTTGGCGACTACTCCGTAGAACTCCTTGTTTGTCATTATTTTGACAGTTGACATGGCCGATTCTAAAAGTGAATTATCGCCAAGAAATTTATTTATCATAAAGCCTCTGACAAGTTCTCTATCGGAGGGTTCTAGAAGCAGCATTGTCCCTACGATACTGGCAAAGCATCCCCCTCTTTCTATGTCGGCAACTATGATAACAGGAGCGCTTACTTTCCTTGCGAGAAGCATATTTGCGACATCATATTGTTGGATGTTAATCTCGGCCGGGGATCCCGCCCCCTCCATGATAACTATATCATTGTCTTTTCTAAGGCCATCTAAAGAATTAAGTATGATCGGAAATGCATATTGCAACACAAATTTTTGGTAGTAATCTTTTGCGTGCATCTGTCCGTGAGAATGACCCTCTACTATTACATCACTTACATAGTTACCGTGTGGTTCAAGTAGAATAGGATTCATTCTTACGTCAGGATTTTTTCTTGACGCAAAAGCTTGAACTGCTTGCGCCATTGAGATCCTCTCTGAAGTGCCTTCAATTTCGTAAATTTTTGAAGACATATTTTGAGATTTGAATGGTGCAACCTTGTATCCTTTGTCAGCAAAAATCCTGCATAACACAGTAACAATCGTAGTTTTTCCTGAACCTGAAGACGTACCTTGAATCATCAAGATTTTTGCAGTCATGGCTCCATTGATTTTAAGGCGTCTATAAGAATGGCGTTTTCTGTGTGTTTTTTAACAGCTACCCGGATATGCTTTAGACCCATTCCAGTAAACGTACTACAGTCACGTACCAATATTCCTCTATTGTTTAGGAGATAATTACGCACTTCAATTGAACTTTGATCTGAAACGTCTATCAAAAAGAAGTTGACGTCAGATGGCATCGGGGAAAATTTCGTCGTCTTTTTTAGTTCGTTTATCATAAAATTTCTTTCGCGTCGTATCAGCCTTTTGGACTTCTCTAAATAAGATGTGTCCTTTAGAACTAACATCCCTAATTTTTGAGCTACACCATTTACGCTCCAAGAAATGCTGTTATCGAGCATGAGGTTTATCAAATTAGGATTGCACACACAATACCCCAATCTGATGCCCGCTAAACTAAACGATTTTGTCATCGATCTCAGTATCACCAGATTTTTGTAGTCTGAAACCATTTCGATCATGCTATTTTCTTTCCCAGATCCTTCTACTAATTCAATAAAACATTCATCTATGAAGATCTGAGTATTTGGATCAATATTTTCAATTATTTTTCGCGCCGATATTGTTGATAATATTCCTGTTGGGTTGTTCGGATTACAAAGGAAAACTGCATCGCACCCTTCATTTGATTCTTTCAATATTTTCTCAGCATCAGGCTCCCAATTCTTTAAAGGAATAAATTTGATCGTTGCTCCCGATCTTCTTGCCGAAAGTTCATACTCACAAAAGGTAGGTGCAGAAATTACCACCTTCTTGCGAACGAACGTACGCGTGAAAATGTGGATTAGCTCTGTAGCACCATTACCAATCAATAACCATGTTGGATCTAATTCTAATCCTAAGTACTCTAGAATGCTATTCTTCAATTCCTTACAAGAGGGATCAGGATAAGTTGTACATAGGCTACTTAATTCTCTACACACATCATTTAACAAATTCTTTGAAATTCCTAAAGGGTTGATGTTGGAGCTAAAATCGAGCTGAACCAATGCAGGATTAACTGAGTAAATTCCTCCATGAAAACAATCTTGATTCGGCCTATTTTGCATCATCGAATTCATCCACTAGCTAATTTCCTCCACCATTATAATTTAGATCCTGGAGATTAGGAGGCATTGGGCATATTTCTCAGAGTACCGATAGCATTTCGTGAAAAGATTATTAGTTGTAGTTTACTAAGCCAACCTGATGTTGAAGGTAGCACTTATCGGCGCCACTGGAGCGGTAGGCCAAGAGTTTGTACTGGCGTTAAACAGACATCCGTGGTTCGAATTGTCTGCAGTCGTCTCATCTTCAAGATCTGCTGGAAAAAAGTATGTGGATTCGTTAAGGGATCCCTCTTCGGCAATTTTGAGATGGCATAGCAGAAACGAAATTCCTGAATACGTTCGTGATATGATTGTCACTACAGTAGATCATATCAGGCCAGAATCGTTTGATCTTGTATTTACTGCGCTGGAATCAGATGATGCTCTCAAAATAGAGCCCAATTTTGCAAAATCTGTACCTGTCATAAGTACTGCAGCAGCATTCAGATATGAAAGTGATGTGCCCATAATTATACCTGGAATAAATGAAGATCATATTGACCTGTTGAACGTCCAAAAAAGGCAACGCAAATGGAAAGGCTTCGTATGTCCATTACCTAACTGCACCACTACAGGACTAGTGATTACACTAAAACCTATCATGGAAAGTGCAGGTCTAAAAAGCGTTATCATGACATCGATGCAAGCCCTCTCAGGGGCAGGTAGATCACCTGGTGTAGTCGCTTTAGACATCCTGGATAATGTGATACCGTATATTCCCAAAGAGGAGGAAAAGGTCCAAGTGGAGACGAAGAAAATCCTCGGTAAATTCGATAATGATTCTGTAAGCCCAGCTGATATTAAAGTTAGCTGTACATGCACTAGAGTACCCGTATTGGACGGTCACACCGAAGCTGTCTTCGTAGAAACAGAGAAACCTCTGGAACCAGATGAGGTGAAGCGACTCATGATAAACTTTTCAGATTCAGTTACCGTCCGAAAACTACCTTCCGCCCCCAGAGATTACATCATCGTACACGACGATCCTACTAGACCACAACCTCGCGTCGATCGAGAGATCAACGATGGGATGACAACTGTGGTTGGGAGATTAAGAAAGGACTCTGTCTTTGACCATGGCATAAAGTATGTGTTGCTGTCACACAACGAAAAGATGGGATCAGCGAAAGGGGCTGTTTTGATGGCGGAATTGTTAAAAGATAAAGGGATTCTATAATCTTATTTATTCTTCTAAAAAACAGCACTATATTTTGAAAATAATACATTTATTAACCCCTCCGGATGTAAAGATATCCAAGAGCTATATATGGGTAGAATAGACGATCTTGACTTAAAAATTCTCAGTGAGCTCTCCAAAGACGCTAGTATTTCTGTTCCAAAACTTTCCAAATCGATTAATGTTAATTCCTCGGTTGTATATAGCAGGATTAAAAGACTCCTAAAGATGGGTTTCATAAAGAAATTCACTATAGTGATTAATGATGAGGCTCTAGGTTTCAACGTTAGAGCTCTCACTGGAATAAATATGGACTCAAAGATGCGAGATAATGTTCTAAACGAATTGTTCAGGATTCCAGAAGTGCGAGAGGTTGCAGAAGTGACAGGAAGATTCGACATACTGGTAACAATGAGTTCTAAATCCCTCGACGAGATGCATCAATTAATATCAGAAAAAGTGGGCAGAATCGAGGGCGTGCAGAAGACAGAAACATTTATTGAAATGCGGAAGACCGTAAGAGAATTGCTCTATTCGCATTCAATAGCTCAATAGCCACTGGAATGGCGATCGGAAATTTAGATGGCAATATACGATATTAATATATTTAGTTAGATCATTACTGTCAACGTTGGAAGGACAATAATAGATGGATACCTTGACTACCTCTGCATCCTTTGGCAGAGTTTTCCGAGATTATTACGAGCTCACAAAACCAAAGATATGGTATCTATTAGTCTTTACTGCCTTTGCCTCCGCTCTAACTGCATCCTTCCTCTTCGACATCCCGATTAGCGCGGGGATGTGGCTTTTATTAATTCTCGGTGTAGCAGCAGGATCCGCGGCTGCTGACACTTTGACAGGATACAACGATCGCGACATTGATGCAATCATGGACCGAACAAAAGGGCGTCCAATTCCCTCAGGAAGAATATCCCCTAGAAATGCCTTTATTTTTGGAATTATCCTAGCAGCAATATCTCTTGTTTGTTCGTGGTTTTTGAATATTTACGCATTCGCGCTGATGGCATTTGGTTTATTTGATAATATCATTGTGTATAGCAAATGGCTAAAACGAACCAGCCAGGCCAATATAGTTCTTGGCGGGTTCTCCGGAGGAGCACCTGCAATGATAGGATATGTCGCTGTCACTACACAAAGTATTGAGATTGGTATCATTATGGCTGGATTGGTATTCCTGTGGATCCCAACCCATATTTGGAGCCTTGCACTTCACTCGAGGAAAGACTATGCGAAGGCCGGGATACCAATGCTACCTGTCGTTCAGAATGAAAAAAAATCTGTTAGAATTATTGCAGTCACTACAATTTTAATGGTTCTTTTCAGCATTTTCCCTTTTTTTATCAACGAGTTTGGGCTTATTTATGTATTAACTGCTACGATTTTTGGTGCTGCTATGTTAGCTTTATCGCTATGGTTACTAATAAGACCCAGTGAGAAGGCTGCATGGACCGTTTTTAAATTCTCTAGTCCTTACCTAACCGCAATCTTCATAGCTTTTATGGTTGACGCATTTTTTCACTAGAATGTTATGACGTGCTACTGTTTGCACAAGATCTTTTCACATTCATAAACTAATCGCGCTACAACAACGTGTGCCTCCAGTCCCATATTCGATATGCTGTACAGGCTAGCAAATTTCTCAGTAGTTGTTTTTGAAAAGTGCCCTCTAGGGAAACCACCCACTACGAATGCGCACGACGGCAATGTGTTTAAGGAGAAAGTGTCAGTGACAACCCTTTCCAAGGTCGAAGGAGCTCCAATCGAGGAGAAGCCAATCACTTGCCTTGGTCTTATTGTTTGGCCTACCAACTGGTTAAAGGTTACTCCTTCGTTCAATTCCAACATTACTTTGGTCCCTTCTCTGTTCTTTATCCTCTTATTCTTAAAGAGGTCTGCCATTAATCCCTCAAATCTAAAATATGATTTGGGAAACCGTATCCCTTCTCCTATGATAATGCTGTTGCTATCTATTGTTGAAATGTAGACTCGGACCTTATTATTTACATAAAGTGGAGATGACATAACTGCCGCCAATGAGAGATGCACAATGTCGGGCCTGCCATGTTTTGTTAAGGAAGGGTCAGTTTTCATTGCAGCATGGTGATAACTCCTATCAAGAAATGTTTCTCCAGGAGTCCTCCCTAGTCTTGCGGCATGAGCTCTCACTGCTTGATGATTTCTCAGATTTTGGGGAACCAGTTCCAATGCAGCTTCTGCGATAACTATGGAGCATCCATATTCCTGCTTCATGCAGTCAGACAGAAATGTAGTTGAAGGTGTCTATAAAATAAATCTATGTACTCTGTCGTGATAGTTGTCCATTTTTATTGTTGGTAACAATTTTCAATGCAGTAAAAAATCTTTAACTGGAAGAAACCAATTTCTAACTGCCAGCGAACCTTAGGGCGCAATAAATCAGCATAATGGTTTATCTAGACCGATTTAGGATATATCACAATATCATCCAAACGACGTAACTTGGAAACGGCTAAGGAACGAATAGACATTTTAATTGATGCTGCATTATATTATTCAAAGATAGATGACAGGCTATCAGATGATCAAGCCCGTCTGGCGAAAAAGATTGCAATGAGGGTTCGTACCAGACTTTCCTACAACATCAAACAACTTTTTTGTAAGCAATGCAAGCAATTGATCATCCCAGGAAAGAGTTCAAGAATTAGACTTGGGCGATCAAATACGAAATGTATCAGAATAACTTGCCATCGTTGCGGCCACATTTATCGGAAAGTTCTCTCTTCTTAAATTCTCGAACCAATTCATTTTGCTTTCTTGTAAGAGTTGAAATGGGCAATCAGTGGAACCGGGCCCTTTAGAATAAACCAAAACAAATATTCGATTTGGGATATAACCAGTCGTACTCGGCGCTCAATGAAGACTTGAATCTAGAATTGAATAAAGTCGATAATAATTTATAAGGAGTTAGAAGAGGCTAATACAGAGTGTATAATGGCAAAGGTGTATGATATCCCTGCTACAGACCTTATTGTAAAATTGGCTGAACGATTAAAGAAGGATAAAAAGATTGAGCCGCCAGCTTGGACGGCATATGTGAAAACAGGCTCTCATGTGGAAAAGATTCCCCAGAACAGAGACTGGTGGTATATTAGATGCGCTTCACTTGTAAGAAAGGTGTACCTGCACGGCCCAATTGGCACATCTGACCTAAGAAGTATGTATGGTGGAAGGAAAAGAATTGGGTACAACCTCGACCATCATCGTGATGCCGGTGGTTCGATTGTTCGAAAGGCGTTGCAACAACTAGAATCAGCTGGTTATCTGACAAAGAAGAAGCAAGGAAGACTAATGAGTGATGAAGGGATGAAGAAGATCGATAGACTTGCAACAGAGATCTTTAAGGAGATTCATACAATACCCAACTTGCAAAGATATGCCTGATGGAAAAGGGAAAGTAGGATGTCTGTAAATCAACCTTCTCCAGATCCAAATGAAGAAGAATTAAAGAAACGTGAAGCTGAAACTGCAATGCGACAGCGCGCACTGACATTCTTATTGGATCAAACTGCGAGACAAAGGCTTACCAACGTAAGAATGGTTAAACCTGAGCTAGCTACAGCGGTAGAGAATTATCTTATAAGCTCAGCTTCATCAGGGAGGTTGAATAGGGCGCTAACCGACGAAGAACTTAAGCAAATACTGTTAAATATACAACAGCCAAAAAAGGAATTTAGAATCAATAGGGTTTAGGTTAGCCATCTACTGAAGACAGTGTGAGGCGCCGAGTCGACGATAACTACAGATGGAATGTTTTTCACCCTCTCTAAATCGATTCCTTTGAGTTAACTATATTAAGTCTAGCGAGGGTTCTCAACTTCATGAAAGCAGCCATTTTCAGAGAATATAGCAAGGATCCTACGACGAATGTCAAGATCGAAGATGCAGATATGCCAAAACTAGGCCAGAACGAGATCATGATAAAAGTGGAAGCGGCGGCATATAATTACAATGATCTTTGGGCAATTTGGGGGGATCCCATTAAGGTACCTCTGCCTCATATTTCCGGAAGTGATTCGGCGGGTCATGTAGCTGAAGTTGGTGAAAACGTTACTAAGATTAAGGTTGGAGATCGTGTGGTTTCACATTCCAATATGAGCTGTAGGGTGTGTAATTTTTGCACCTCAGGCCGTGAATATGATTGTGCTGAAAGAACAATTTGGGGATTTCAGACTGGTCCTTTATGGGGAGGGTTTGCACAATACACCCATTTACCAGAAGTTAACGTAGCAAAGCTACCTGATAACGTGTCATTCAATGACGCAGCTGCGATTTCCATGGTAGGGATGACTGCATGGCACATGCTAGTCGGAAGGGCCAAGATAACTCCTGGTCAAACAGTGCTGATTATGGGCGGCACTAGTGGAGTGGGAATGTCAGGAATTCAAATTTCAAAATTGTATAACTGTGATGTCATCGCTACGGCAGGAAATAAAGAGAAAATGGACAAATGCCTTGAATTGGGTGCAGATCATGTCGTTAACCATAGGGAGCCTGATTGGCACAAAAAGGTCAGGGAAATCACAAACAAACAGGGTGTTGATGTAGTGTTTGAACATATTGGGAAAGCTACTTTTGCACAAGAAGTATCTCTTCTTAAGATGGGCGGAACGTTAGTTGCAACTGGAGCAACGACCGGATATGATTCTTCGATCGACCTTCGGTATCTTTTCTTTAGAGGAACTAATTTACTGGGTTCAACACAAGGAACCAAGGCAGACCTGGAAGAAGTAATACATTGGACAGATAAAGGCAAGATTAAACCATTAATCAGCACAGTTTTACCATTTAGCGAAATGGTTCAAGGTCATGTCATGATGGCAAAGGCCGAACAAATAGGAAAGATATTGACAACGCCACACAAGCTCTAGGCTTAACAGTAGTGAATGTTCAGAACGTTATTGTTTATTCCAGGGAACAATAAGAGGTTCATCGAGAAAGCCAGGTCCCTGAACGCTGACATAATCTGCTTTGATTTGGAAGATTCTGTGCCACTAAATGAAAAGCAGACTGCTAGGGATTTTGTGTCAGAAGCACTGGGCAAGAAGGAGGATTATGATAACAGAAACGTGTACGTTCGAATTAATTCGTACGAATCAGGTATCGCGATCCAGGACCTCGATGCCATAGTAAGTGATGAAATAGATGGGGTTGTGGTTCCCAAAGTTAACAATGAAAATGAAGTTAGCCACCTGGTTCGGAGATTAATCGAATTGGAGCGTCAGAATGCAATGAGCAAGAAAATGGGAATTATGGCGTCAATAGAGTCTGCTCAGGGACTAGTCAATTCGTATTCAATTGCAAGTGCTGATTTACGGGTGAAAATGTTGGTATTTGGAGTGTTTGACTTTCTTAATGACATGGGACTAGATTATGTTCAAGATGGAATTGAATATTCTTTTGCACGTGCAAAGATCCCAATCGACGCCAGGGCCGCCGGAATTGGCGCAATTGATGCGATCTGGCAAGAAGTTGGGGATATAGAAGGACTGGTGCGTGATGCAAGAACTGCCAAGCGATTAGGCTATCAGGGCAAATGCGTAATTCATCCTAACCAATTGGAACCAGTAGCTAATGTCTTTTTTCCTAGTAATAATGAAATTGAATGGGCTAGGAAGGTTGTACATGCCTTGGAAGAAACAATGGAAAAGGGCAAAGGTATTGGCGCAGTAACTGTGGACGGAAAGATGGTCGATGCCGCTCACTATCGACAAGCTAAATCTGTATTGGATTCCTTGAATTTCAAGTGACACGTATTCACATCATTCTATCCTCTGATCCCATCTGAACTTAAGAGGAGGTCATCTTTTGTGATGCAGATTAGCAATGTTTCAAGATTAAAATAGTCACGAAATATAAGATCGAGACACATTGTTATAAGATACTTTAACACCACAACACCACAACACCACAACACCACAAACCCTATCGCACTTCATATGTC
>Ga0209077_1000292_pt1 | contig 13274 bp, 12 predicted proteins | sample PPLLak1March2015_FD_187247 | JGI IMG/M metagenome (GOLD analysis project Ga0209077, IMG submission 187247) | Freshwater sediment microbial communities from Prairie Pothole Lake near Jamestown, North Dakota, USA - PPLs Lake P7 Core (1) Depth... | ecosystem: Environmental > Aquatic > Freshwater >... | reverse complement strand
CCCCTGGGTGAAAAATCGGACCCGGTCGTCCTTGTCGACAAAAGTAAGGTCGAACGGCAACGCGCCGAGTACCGCCGTCAGTTCCTGAGGCGTCATGCTGCCCGACGGAAAGGTGATTTTTTCGCTTTGCCTCTCGACTGCCGCAGCCTGCTCTGCGGCTGCCCATTTTTCCTCGGGATCGTAAAGGCAGAATCCGATCTCCAGGCTCTGGTTGTACACGGCATGCCATTCGTCTTCGGTCAGCGTATCTGAAGCCATTGGAAGCAGGATCTGTTCTTCCTTGAAAATCATCTCATCGATCGCGTCACTGGCCGGCTGGAGCACCAGAGCCAGGAGGCCCTGCACTTCATCCTGGTTGAGCGGACCGGCCTGAAGAGCCTCGAGCGCTGCCTTGATCAGCTCGCGCACCTCGTCGTCTTTTCCCCACATGACCGTCGACGGTCCGGTAATTCCGTGCTTCTCCAGAAACGGAAACACGAGGTGTTCCTTACGGCTGTAGTGCTTCTCGACGTCGCTGAGCGCATTAAAGCGCTCGCGCACCTGGGAGAGCAGGTCAGCCAGGTCCGCGTCCCTGCTCGCCTTGCGGAGCAGATCGTAAAGACTGTCCAGGGCTTTCAACTCCTGACGCAAGGCCTGGTTCTCCTGCTTGAAGGTGTCGACCGGATGTCCGGGCGGCACCTTCCGGGCCTTCTCCAGCGTGATCGCCCCCTTCAATGCCTGGCTGTGCAGATCGCACAGCTTCAGGACCTCCTCGACTGGAAGGCCCTCATTGATCAATTCCTGCTCGACTTCAACGACGTCGTCATAGGGGACTTGCCCCAAGGTCCGGATGAGCTGCGTCCTGACCGCAGCCGGGGCCGTACCTTTGTGAAGCTGCAGGATCATGTGTTTCAAGACTTCTTTCCGCCTGGCGGTACTCTCGAGCAGTTCGCTCATCTTGGTCTGTTTCCTCCGTGGATTGCTACAGGTTAGCAGCCGGCTCTAACCGGGTCTTTGACTTAAGTCACAGAGCGCAGCGCGAATAACGGAGGCCAGGCGGATATAATGGTCCGCTTATGCGAATCAGAGGGCTTATCTTCGATTTCAATGGCGTCATCGTGGACGATGAGCCGCTCCACGCGCGCGCAGTTCAGCGGGTGCTCCAGGAGGAAAACGTTGAGCTGTCACTGCCTGAGTACTATGACAAGTACCTGCCCTTTGACGACTTTAACTGCATTCTGAACATACTGCGAGACCGCCAGGAGCCGTGCCACGAAACGCGGATCCGGGAGTTGGTGGCCCGCAAGGCGGTCCACTATTTTGATGAGGTCAGGGAGAACATTCCGGCCCTGGCCGGCTCGATAGGTTTTATCCGAAGCTTGCCCCACGCCTTGCCTGTTGTGATTGCCTCCGGCGCCGCTCGACGCGAGATCGAGTTCCTGCTGCGCGAGCTGGATCTGACCGACCGCTTCCTGAAGATCATTGCGGCGGGAGATGTCGCCAACAGCAAGCCCCACCCTGAAGCCTTTCTCAAAGCTTTCGAGATTCTCAGAACCCATGTGCCCGATCTCGACCGGACAGAAGTGGTCGTCTTTGAAGATTCGTACCTGGGAGTTCAGGCTGCCCGGACCGCAGGACTGAAGTGTGTCGGTCTCTCGACGTCGTACTCGCCCGAGCGGCTGTCCGCCGCCCACCTGGTCGTCGACAGCCTGGCCGGCTGGACGGTGGAAAGGCTGGAAGCGGCGATAGGGTAACCCAGCTACGTTCTCATCGCCTCGATCAGCCGTGTCTGCAACAGGACTTCGCCCGGTTTCAGGGCTATCACTTCGGTCCGCTCATCATGCAGGTAATCGGCGAGCTGTTCCGGCCGTCCAGTGAGGGGCGGGAACGTCCCGTAATGCATCGGTATGACTTTGCGAGCGTTCATCAGCCGGCACGCATATGCCGCCTGGCGAGGATCCATGGTGAACAGGTCTCCGACCGGGAGAAGCACGACGTCCGGCTGATACAGGTCCGCGATGATCGCCATATCGCCGAAAACGCACGTGTCGCCCGTGTGATAGATTCGGAAGCCGTTCTCGAATTCAATCACGTATCCTGCCGCTTCGCCCCCGTAGACGATCGAACCGTCATCCTCTGTAATCCCACAACTGTGGCGCGCGTCGACCATCGTCACGTGCACATCGAGAAGTCGCTGGCTGCCGCCCTTGTTCATGGCGCTCACGTTTTCGACCCCCTTGCGGCCCAGCCAGTTGGCGATCTCGAAAATGCACCCGATTTTGGGCTTGTGCCGCTTCGCGAGGTCAACCGCATCGTGAATGTGGTCGAAGTGACCGTGGGTGATCAGCATCAGGTCCAGACGATCAATCTTCTTGTCGACCTCCGGGCAGGCGGGGTTTCCATAGATCCAGGGATCGATAAGAAGCTTGTTTCCTGCCGGCGTCGTAAACAGAAAAGTCGAATGACCCAAATACTTAAGCTGGATGGCGTGATTCTCTTCCATCGGTTCCTCCCGTTCCTCCTCGAAACCGTTTTAATCAAAAATATACCGGAGGTACGGAATCGAGTAAACTGGGGGGATTGATGGACAGAATCTGTTTGAACGGTGTGCCTTTGCGGGCGCGACTGGGGGAACTACCCGAGGAACGCGCCTTCCCTCAGAAGCTCCTTCTGGACCTTGTCATCGAGGTGGAGCTCGAGGCAGCCGCCAACACCGACCAACTGTCACTCACAGTTGATTACAAGAAGTTGGTTGACCAGCTCCAGGCCTTTGCCGAACGCACGTCGTGTAATCTGCTCGAGACGCTGACTCACCGGCTGTGCGGGGTGGCACTGGAAGATCCCAAGGTGAGCGGTGTTCACGTGAATTTGCGCAAATTCCCCGCCGAGCTAACCGGGCAGGTCGAATCAGTTGCGGTGGAGATGATTCGGAAGAGATAGCAGAGGCACGGGGGTGGCCCGCGGATAACGCGGATCTTGCGCGGATAACGCGGATAACGGCGGCAAGCTGAAATGCGTTCAAGGAGCTTGCCGCCGTTATCCGCGTTATCCGCGCAAGATCCGCGTTATCCGCGGGCCCACCCCCGTGCCTCTGCTATCTCACTAAACCGTAAACGAATGCCCGCAGCTGCAGGAGCGGCTGGCGTTGGGATTTACGAACGTAAATCCCTGCTGCATGAGCGTGCCTTTCCAGTCCAGGGTCATTCCCTTCAGGTACAGGTAGCTCTTCATGTCCACGAAAATCCGGGCGCCGTAACTCTCGAACACCTTGTCCCCCGGCTTCTTTTCCGGCTCAAAGCGCATGACATAGCTCAAACCGGAACACCCCCCGCCTTTTACGCCCAGCCGCAGCCCGCCATCCGGATGCCCTTGTCGTTCCAGGTTCTCGCGTATCTTGCCGGCCGCTTTTTCAGTCACTTGAATCGCCATCGATACCAATCCCTTCCTTTGCTGTTATGACGCAATGCTTGTCGAACGGTTTCGCCTTGCCTACTATTGACGGCATGGTCGCAGGCATCATCCTCGCTGCCGGCAGTTCCACCCGCATGGGAGAGCCCAAGGCGCTTCTCGATGCCGGCGGCCTCACGTTCCTCAACCGCATCCTCAGGAACCACAGGGCCGTCAGACTCCCCGTCATCGTTATCCTGGGCGAACACGAGGCCCAGATCCGGGCTGCAGTCGACCTGCAGGATGCGACCGTCCTCGTGAACCCGCAACCCGAGCGGGGACCACTGTCTAGTTTGCGGATCGGTCTTGCATCCGTAAAGAACTGCCAGGGTGTCCTCGTTCATCCCGTTGACCATCCGCTGGTAACCCGGAAAACTCTCCAGGCGCTTCTCGATGCGCACCACAACCTGCCCGATCGCATCGTCCTCCCCGAATTTGGCGGTCGACGCGGGCACCCGGTTCTCTTCCCGCGACCTTTGTTCGAAGAACTGCAAGCGGCTCCGCTGGACCAAGGCGCCCGTTACGTGGTTCGGAGACACCCGGAATCGGTTTTGGCAGTGCGAGTGTCGGACGAAGGCGTGACCCAGAACATCGATACGCCGGAGGACTATCGCCGGCTGATCACACCGGCGAAACGCTGCTAGATCTGGTAAGAGAGGATGCCGTCCTGTCGGATCTTGCGTCGGACCAGATCCTGCATCGTGATCGACTCAAGCTTCTCGAGGAAGTCTGTCTCGACCTCCCGCCATACCAGGTAGACCATCGAGTCAGCCGACAAGTGAGGATCGAGAAGGGTGAGCTCCCCTTCTACCGCTTCCACCACGTCCTTGAGCGTGATGGCCGAAGCTTCTCTCCCCAGGAGGTAACCACCCGACGCGCCGCGAACGCTCTTGACGAGCCCGGCCTTCTTCAGTTGGATCAGAATCTGCTCGAGAAACCGCAGCGGAATCCGTTGTCGGGCGCTGATTTCGCGCGCCTGAACCTGGCGGTCGGAACCTCCCAAGGCGAGCTCAAATAAGGCCAGGACAGCGTATTCAACTCTTGCCGTGATCTTCATTTACACAATTCTTATCGTATTGGTCGATTTTATCACGACTGTCAAGGTGATGGACCACCTGGACGTAATGGAAATACCCTCGGTAGCCCCGTTTATTCGTGTCCAGGCCGTCGACTTAGTCCACCCCGTCCATTTCGTCCAGCTATAATGAAATTAACGTCTTATCCTGCATCGCCCTGGAGCACCACATGAAAAGCCAATTCAAAGTGCGCCTTCTCGTTTTCTGGCTGTCTTTGGCTGCATTGCTTGCCGGCCTGTACCCCGGTTGTGCGCGCAACCCGGTCACCGGCAAGCGTCAGCTGGCCCTCATTTCCGAACAGCAGGAAATCGAGATGGGTAGGGAGTCTCATCCCCAGGTCCTTCAACAGTACGGTCGCCTCGATAACCCGCAAATGCAGACGTATGTCGACGGCATCGGCCAGCGATTGGCCGCCGGTTCGGAGCGTCCCGCGCTGGAATGGCACTTCACGGTGGTCGACGTCCCGGTCGTGAACGCCTTCGCCCTGCCCGGCGGCTACATCTACGTCACCCGGGAAATCATGGCCTACATGAACAATGAGGCCGAGCTCGCCGGCGTCCTCGGTCACGAGATCGGACATGTGACGGCCCGCCACTCGGTTGAGCAGATCAGCAAAGCCCAGCTGTTCAGTCTCGGCCTTGGAGTGGGAAGCATTGTCTCTCCCACGTTTCAGCAGCTGAGCGGCCTGGCCGAAAGCGGCCTCAGCCTCCTGTTCCTGAAGTACGGACGCGATGACGAACGGCAGTCGGATCAACTGGGCATCAAGTACATGGCCGAGCAAGGCTACGATCCGCGCAAGATGGTCGAGTTTTTCGAGGTCTTTGAGCGGCTTCAGGAGCAATCCGGGGAGGTCCTGCCCAACTGGCTGTCGACGCACCCGGCCCCGCCCGACAGGATCAAGAGGACCAGTGAGGACGCCCGACAACTGCTTGCCAATCGTCCAACCACAGACCTGAGAGTCGCGCGAGAGCCTTATCTGCGCCAGTTAGCGGGCATTGTCTACGGCGAGAATCCTCGAGAAGGGTTCACCCAGAACGGCTGGTTTCTCCACCCGGATCTCCGTTTTCGGATTCAATTTCCGGACGGCTGGAAGGTGCAGAACACGCGAAGCGCCGTGGTGGCAGCCGAGCCGAACGGCGCGGCAGCGATCCAGCTGACGCTGGCGACCGAGCGACGCAGCCCCGAGGACTATGCAGCGCTCCTGGCAAATCAGCCGGGAGTCAGGATGTTGAGCGGAAACAGGACGTCGATAAACGGGAACCCGTCTTTCGTAGGCGTTTACGAAGTGGTGAATCAGAATACGCAGCAGGCGATCGGGGCGCTTGCCGCCTTCATCTCTTACCGGGATAACCTCTACCAGGTGGTCGGCCTCACTTCTCCGAACCAATTCCGGTCAGCAAGCGCGATTTTCGAATCGAGCCTTACGAGCTTTGGCGAGCTAAATGACAGCCGGGCGCTCAGCGTGCAGCCCGACCGCATCCGGATTGTCCAGGCTCGAGATGGTCAGACACTGCGCGATCTGGCCGGGCGCGTGCAGAACTCGAGGATCAAGCTGGAAGACCTCGCGTTGATTAACCGCCTGGAACCAAACGAGCCGCTGCGCGGCGGAGTGGAAGTGAAGTTAATCGAGGCGGGAAGAAGAATCAGCGATTGAGAAAAACAGGAGTCAGAAGTCAGAATGAAAAAAGGGTGTACCTCCTCGGCGCCGCTTTTTATTCTGACTTCTGACTCCTGACTCCTGTTTTCAGTTGATCCAGAAATCGTCTTCTTTTCGACCGCTTCGCGGGCTACGGTAAGGCGGTTTGGGGCTGGGCTTGTCCTGCCGGCCTCCCTGGTACAGCCGGAATCGCCGCTCCATCCTGCGCAGCCTCCACTTGTAGTAGCTTTCGCGTATCCTCGCCGGGCTGGTCCACCCTTTCATGTAAAGGAAAGCAAAGGCCATCCCGCCGAGATGCGCGAAGTGGTCGACCGCGGTGCCGCTGCTGGCAAAAGCCGAAAGGAACGCGATTGCGCCGAGAATCGCGACGAAATACTTCACCTTCACCGGAATCAGGAAACTGACGTACACGAGCCGGTCGGGAAACATCATCCCGTAGGCCATGAGAACGCCGTAAACGGCGCCGCTCGCGCCAATCGTGGGTATCGGAGAACTGGGGTGAGCGAGTATCGAGAGAATTCCGGCCCCGGCTCCGGTAAAGAAAAAGAATCCCAGGAACTTCGAACCGCCCCAATACCGCTCCAGCTCGGAGCCGAACATCCAAAGCCCGAACATGTTGAACAGAAGGTGCAGGAATCCGGCATGCAGGAAGAGATAAGTAAACGGTTGCCAGACGAAAAGCTGGCTGATAACCAGGTAAGGAGTCAGTCCGAAAAAGTGGACCATCGCTAATGGCGCGGGAATCTGGGCCAGGAAGCCTATGACGCACGCGATGACGATGTACTTAACCGTGGGGGTGAGACTCGGTCCGATGGTGAGGTAACGCCCGTAAGCCATTCCTAGAAATCATAGCATGAAGACGGCGGGCGGTGAGGTGGGCATGGACGGGCATGGACGACACGGACGTTGTGGACTTAGTGGACGGTTCAATACACCGTCCACTGGGTCCACAACGTCCACGTCGTCCATGGCAGGCTATTTAGGTGCCCTCTGACCACGAGCTGAGGTACTCGACCTGCTCGGGTGTCAGGCAATCGATCGCGGTTCCGACGGCACGAAGTTTCAGCCGGGCGATTTCATGGTCGATCTCCTGAGGCACCACATACACCTTGGGTTCAAGCTCCGAGTGGTGCTTCACGAGGTACTCGGCCGAAAGTGCCTGGTTCGCAAAGGACATATCCATGACCGAAGCCGGATGGCCTTCAGCCGCTGCCAGGTTGACCAGCCGGCCTTCGCCAAGCAAGTTAATCCGGCGCCCGTCGGACAATGTGTACTCATCAACGAAGTCGCGAATCCGGCGCTTCTTGACGGCCAGCTTCTCAAGGGCCGGGATTTCGAGCTCCACGTTGAAGTGACCGGAATTGCACACGACTGCCCCGTCCTGCATCACTTCGAAATGCTCCCTGCGCACCACGTGCTTGTTTCCAGTCAAGGTGATGAAAATCCGGCCGATACGCGCGGCTTGGTTCATCGGCATCACCTGGAACCCGTCCATGAGGGCTTCCAAGGCACGGACCGGATTGATTTCGGTCACGATGACATTAGCGCCCATACCGCGGGCGCGCATCGCGACACCGCGTCCGCACCAACCGTACCCGGCCACTACGACCGTGTTGCCGGCCAGCAAGAGATTGGTCGCTCTCAGAACGCCGTCGACGGTTGATTGCCCGGTGCCGTAGCGGTTATCGAACAGATGCTTGGTGTCGGCGTCATTGACTGCAATGACTGGAAACCTCAGGACTTTGTTTTCCGCCATGCTGCGCAGACGGATGATTCCCGTGGTCGTCTCTTCGGTCCCGCCGATCACATTCGGTATCAGGTCCTTCCGCTTGGAGAGAACCGTGGTGACCAGGTCTGCCCCATCATCCATCGTGATCTGAGGTTGGTGTGCGAGAGCCGAGGTGATGTGGGAGTAATACGTCTCGTTGTCCTCCCCCTTGATGGCGAACACCGGCATCTCGTAGTGTTTGACAAGCGCGGCCGCGACCTCATCCTGCGTGCTCAGCGGATTGGAAGCGCACAGCCGAAGTTCCGCGCCTCCTGCTTTAAGCGTTCGCGCGAGATTGGCCGTCTCGGTGGTGACATGGAGGCACGCCGAGATGCGGACGCCGGCCAGCGGCTTTTCGGCTGCGAATCGTTCGCGGATCTGTTTGAGGACGGGCATGGACTGATCAGCCCAATCGATTCTGTCCCTCCCCTTGTCCGCGAGACCCAAATCCCTGATATCGAAATCCATAGATGCTCCTTGGAAGGTTCACGGTTTACCGGTTCACGGTTTACCGGTTCACCGGTTCTATACTCTTTTGAACTTCGAATTTCCAAACTCAAAAACCCGGAACCTTGAACTCAGAACTCTGAACCGGAAACCGTGAACCGATAAACCGTGAACCGGTGAACCTTTCTTAGCAATGCGCGGCCAACCCGGCGTCGGCTCGCAGGACGGGGGCTTTGTCGGTCAGCTCCCACGTGAAACCGCGATTCTCCCGGCCGAAATGGCCGTAGGCAGCGGTGTGGCGGAAGATCGGGCGCCTGAGGTTCAGGGTGTCGATGATACCCCGCGGGGTAAGGTTAAAGTGCGCGCGGATCAACTCCGTGATCGTCTTGTCGCACACGGTGCCGGTGCCGTAGCTGTTCACCATGACGGAAACCGGCTCGGCAACGCCGATGGCATAAGCCAACTGGATCTCCAGGCGGTCAGCCAACCCGGCCGCCACACAGTTCTTCGCGACGTAGCGGGCCATGTAGGCCGCGGATCGGTCGACTTTGGACGGGTCTTTCCCGGAGAACGCGCCGCCGCCGTGACGGGCATAGCCGCCGTATGTGTCCACGATGATTTTGCGGCCTGTCAGCCCGCAGTCGCCCTGCGGTCCGCCGGTGACGAAACGCCCGGTGGGGTTGATGAGGAACTTGGTCTTTGCGTCGACCAGTTCGACCGGAATAGCTGCCTTGATGACGTGTTCCTTGATGTCGGCGTGGATGGTCTGGTTGTTGACTTCCGCGCTGTGCTGGGTTGACACGACGACCGTATCGACACGTACCGGCTTGTCATCCTCGTACTCAACCGTCACCTGGGATTTCCCGTCGGGGCGCAACCAGTTGACAATGTCGTCCTTACGGCACTCCGAAAGGCGCTCAGTGAGCTTGTGGGCAAGCAGGATTGGCGCCGGCATCAGCTCGGGGGTTTCCTTGCAGGCGTAGCCAAACATCATGCCCTGGTCGCCCGCACCGCCGGTGTCGACTCCCATGGCGATATCCGGGGACTGTTTGTCGATGGAGCTGATCACACCGCAAGTGTCAGAGTCGAAGCCGTATTTGGCGCGCGTGTAGCCGATCTCGCGGACGGTCCGCCTGGCGACCCCCGGAATGTCCACATAGCACGACGTCGTGATCTCACCAGCAACGACGATAAGCCCGGTGGTGATGAGGCTCTCGCAAGCCACTCGTCCAGTCGGATCCTGCTCCAGAATAGCGTCCAGAACGGCGTCAGAAATCTGATCAGCGATCTTATCAGGATGTCCCTCGGTGACAGACTCTGAGGTGAAAAGTTGCCTGTCGTGTGATGCCATTACTCCTCCTTATTTCCGCCTTGTGTTTACAGCCGACGGGCGATAAAAAAAAGACAACCTAGCATAGGCCCATAGGAGTGTCAAACCGAACGGCAGAAGTCAGGAGTCAGAAGTCAGAAGTCAGAATGAAAGCAGGAGTGCGCTTCCCAGCCGCTTTTCATTCTGACTTCTGACTCCTGACTTCTGACTCCTGACTTCTGACTCCTGCTTTTCTCAGCTCCAGCCGGCGAACTTGTCAAGATGCAGGTAACGCTCGACCTCCCGGGGCGCCATCAGCAAAAGCATGAGGGCCTTTTGCACGTGCAGGCGATTCTCGGCCTGCTCAAATACAAGAGACGCTTGAGAATCGATAACGGCGTCAGTGACTTCGTGATTTCTATGGGCCGGGAGGCAATGCATGAAGTAGGCGCTTCGACCCGTCATCGCCATCACCTCCGGTGTCACCTGGTACTTCTCGAAAACCTTCATCCTTTCCCGCGCCTCTTCTTCCTGTCCCATGCTCACCCAGGTGTCGGTGTAGACCGCGTCCGCGCCTTTCAGCCCATCCAGGGAATCCGTCCAACGGTAATGGGTGGCATCCGAGACCGCTAGCTGTTTGTAGTCTTCTTCAGCGTTTTCATAGGGTTTGTGCGAAGGCGGGGTAACGGCCACAAGCGACATACCGGAGAGGGCGGCGGCGTGAATCAGGGACGCGCAGACATTGTTACCATCGCCGACGAACGCGAGCGTCTTGCCCGCCACGTCTCCCCATTTCTCGATGAGGGTGAAGGTATCGGCAAGCGCCTGGCACGGATGTTCTGCATCCGTCAGCGCGTTAATCACGGGGATCGAGCCGTGCTCGGCCAGCGTGACGACCGTCTGATGGGAAAAGGTCCGGGCAACGATGCAGTCAAACCAGCGTTCCATGTTCTTGGCAACGTCAACCAGGGATTCCCTTCCCCCCAATTTGCTGTCCTGGTAGTCGAGGTAAACCGCCTCACCTCCGAGCTGTTTGACGCCCAGTTCAAAGGTGAGCCGGGTACGCAGTGAGGCCTTTTCAAAAAGCATCACGATACTTTTTCCCGGCAGCATCTGGCGGAAGTTGGCGGGATGCCGCTTGACTTCCTCGCTGACGCGCATCAATTGCCGCCAGCGTGAGACAGTCAGGTCCTTCAGAGAAATGAAATCGGTCATCGTTCCCGTGTTCGCCTTCGTTTCCATCTTCATTAACCTTAACGGTCTATTGATATCACTAATTCAATTCGTGTTAATTCGTCTAATTGGTGAAAATTCGTGGACTATCACCCGTTCCTTCACCGCTACTCCTGCCCGTGCAGCCTACTCTTCCAGTAATCCAGCTGGCCTTTAATTGATTCAAGCCCCGTACTTCCAGCATGCCGGCGGTGCTCAAGAACGCCGGCGGGCACCAAAACCGCAGTCACGTCTTCGCCGCACTCCGGGATCAGAGATTTGATCCTCTCAACCGGCAACTCGTCAAGCCGCCTTCCTTCGCTCACACAGATCGCCACCAACTGGCCGACCTTTTCGTGGGCCTGCCGAAACGGCATCCCCCGGCGGACCAGGTATTCGGCCAGATCCGTCGCCATCAGGAACCCTTCTCGAAGCAACGGCTCGACCCGCTCCCTGTGGATTTGAAAACCGCCGACAACGAGAGGTAGAACGTCGAGAGTGTCAGTGGTAACGGCAACCACAGGAAACAGGTGTTCTTTGTCCTGCTGGAGATCCCGGTTGTAGCTTGACGGCAATCCCTTCAAAAGTGCAGCCAGCCCGGCTGCGTGCCCCAAAACACTTGCTGTCTTGCCCCGGGCCAGCTCCATGACATCCGGGTTTTTCTTCTGCGGCATCATGCTGCTTCCGGTGCACAAGGCATCAGGGAGCTCGATCCACCCCACTGCGGTGCTCGACATGTAGACAAAGTCTTCGGCGAGCCGACTGGCGTGGATCATGATCTGCGAGGCGATCTGCAGGAGCTCGAGTATGAAGTCCCGATCGCCGACGACGTCGTAACTGTTTCGAAACGGCTGTTTGAATCCGAGTGATCGGGCGGTTTTCTCAGGGGCCAATGGAAGGGTACTGCCAGCGAGGGCGCCCGCGCCCAGCGGCGAGACATCATGCAGATCCAGGTAGGAAGCCAGGCGACGCTCGTCCCGATCAAACATCTCGACAAAAGACAGCAGGTAATGAGCCCAGGAAACGGGTTGAGCCGCCTGCATATGCGTCCATCCCGGATAGAGCTCGGCCTGCAGCCCGTCCGCCCGGTCAACAAAGCTGCGCTGGGCGACCCGTATTTTCGCCCGCCAATCCGAGGCGACTTCGAGGCAAAAGAGCTTGAGATCAAGGGCCACCTGGTCATTCCGGCTTCGCCCCGTGTGGACCTTGCCTCCGACCGGCCCAACGATCTCCTGAAGCCTCCGCTCGATGTTCATGTGGATGTCTTCAAGCTCGTCGCGGTACGGAAAAGTTCCGGCACTGATCTCGGCTTCGACCTGATCCAGCCCCTTTTCAATACACTCCGCCTCTTCCGACTGGAGAATCCCCTGCTCGGCCAGCATGCGGACATGCGCGCGGCTACCCCTGATATCGTAGACGGCCAGCCGGCGATCCAAATGCAGCGAGCCGGTGTACCGCCGGACGAGGGGGTCGGTCTCGGATTGGAAGCGACCACCCCAGGGGTTGGTGTGGGATTCCTTCATTCTTTCCTCTTGGAAGCGGCGATTTTCAGTCGGAGTCCCTGCAGGCGGATGAAACCTTCGGCATCGGCCTGCGAGTAAACGGCATCCTCCTCGAAAGTCGCATAGGAAGGATCATACAGGCTGAGAGGCGAGCGCCGACCTGCGACCTGGCAACTCCCCTTGTACAACTGCAGCCTTACCTCTCCCGAGACCTTTTCCTGCGAGTCGGCCACCATCTTGAGCAGGAGCTGCATCTCCGGCGAGAACCAGAAGCCGTAATAAATGAGCTCCGCGATGCGGGGAATCAGCGTGTCCTTGAAATGGGCGATCTCCCGGTCCAGGGTCAAGGATTCGAGCGCCCGGTGGGCTTTGTGGAGGATCGTGGCCCCCGGTGTTTCGTACACGCCTCTCGATTTCATCCCGACAAAGCGGTTTTCGACCAGATCGACTCGTCCGATCCCGTTTTCGCCACCCAGGCGGTTGAGCTCCTGGAGCATCTCGACCGGCCCAAGCGCGTTTCCGTTCAAGAGCTGCGGAACTCCTTTTTCAAACGTCAGGACGATCTCGGTCGTGTTATCCGGCGCCTCCTGGGGAGCGACCGAACGCAGGAAGATGTAAGAGGGTGGCGCCGCCCAGGGGTCCTCGAGAATCCCGCCCTCGTAAGAGGTGTGCATCAGGTTTTGATCGATGCTGTACGGCTTTTCGACCGTCGAGGTCACCGGAATCCCATTGTCCCTGGCATAGCGAATCAGGTCGCTCCGGCCGCGGTATTCCCAGCTGCGCCAGGGAGCGAGGATCTTGAGATGGGGCGCGAGCGCCTGGTAGGTGAGCTCGAAGCGAACCTGGTCGTTTCCCTTCCCGGTCGCGCCGTGGGCCA
>Ga0209077_1000290_pt1 | contig 13297 bp, 14 predicted proteins | sample PPLLak1March2015_FD_187247 | JGI IMG/M metagenome (GOLD analysis project Ga0209077, IMG submission 187247) | Freshwater sediment microbial communities from Prairie Pothole Lake near Jamestown, North Dakota, USA - PPLs Lake P7 Core (1) Depth... | ecosystem: Environmental > Aquatic > Freshwater >... | reverse complement strand
AAGTCGGAACTCATCAACGCCATTTTCTTCGCCGGCTATGGCCTGCGTCTGCTGCCTTCCAGTGCCGGACGCACCACCATGTGCCCCACCGAATTGATGTACGAGGAAGGACGCGAATCCTGCATCCAGTTGCTGCCGATCGAAACGCGCGCCACGGATACCACCACCACGGAATACAAACGCTATTTTGACGAGTGGCAGGTTTTTCCGCTCGACATCGATTCTGCCGAAGGCATGCTGGCCGCTTTCCAGCAAGTCAGCCAGGTCAAGCGCGTGAGCAAGGAAGATGCGGCCCGCTACGGCCTTTACGACGAAAACGACGCGGACAACGCCTTCACCCTGCAGGCCGATGGCACGGTCGAGGTTCCCTGCTGGCGCCACGCCATCATCAATTTCCCGCACCCCTTGTTGAAGCAGGGGCTGGTCATTCTCGATACGCCCGGTCTCAATGCCATCGGCACCGAGCCGGAACTCACCATCAACATGCTGCCAAACGCCCATGCCGTGCTGTTCATGCTCGCGGCGGATACCGGCGTCACCAAGACCGACATCGAGGTGTGGCGCGATTACGTGGGCAACCCCCAGGGGCGCCAAAAAGGTCGCCTGGTGGTCATGAACAAGATTGACGGCCTGTGGGACGAACTCAAGAACGAAGAGGAAATCGAGCGCGAAATCCAGTCCCAGGTAAACAACAGCGCCGAACTGTTGGGGATCAAGGCGTCACAGGTTTTCCCCATTTCAGCGCAAAAGGGTTTGCTGGCCAAGATCAACCACGATCCCGAGTTGCTCGAAAAGAGCCGTTTGCCGACGCTGGAAAAAGCTCTGACCGACGAACTGATTCCTTCCAAGCAGGAAATCGTGCGCGACAACACCCAGAGCGAGGTCGAAGACCTGATGGGCGTGACGCATTCCATCCTCGATGCACGCATGAACGGGGTACGCGAGCAACTGGACGAACTCAAGGGGCTGCGCGGCAAGAACCAGGACGTGATCGAGCACATGATGGAGAAGGTCAAGCTCGACAAGGAAAATTTCGAGAAAGGCCTGCAGCGTTTCCAGGCCCTACGCAGCGTGTTCTCGCAGCAAACCAACATTCTCTTTACCCATCTTGGCATGGATGCGCTCAAGGTGGAGGTGAAGAATACCCGCGATGCCATGGTCAGCAGCCGTTTCAGCAAGGGTATCAGCGTTGCGATGAACAAGTTCTTCAAGGACGTGACGGATAATATCAACAAGTCCGGTAAGCAGATTGAAGAAATCAAGCGCATGATGGAAAGTATGTACAAGAAGTTCAGCGAGGAGCACGGCCTGTCGCAAAATACCCCGCCGCCATTCTCGACCCTGAAATACCTGAAGGAAGTCGCCAAGCTGGAAAAGGGCTACAACGACCATTTCAATACGGCGTTGAACATGCTCACCAACGAGCAGTTCACCATCACCACCAAGTTTTTTGAAACCATCGCCAGCCGCGTGATTCACGTTTATGAAGTGGCCAACCGCGATGTGGAGAACTGGTTGAAGGCAGTGATGGCGCCGATGGAAACGCAGGTGCGGGAGCATCAGTTGCAACTGCGCCGTCGTCTGGAAAGCATCAAGCGCATCCACAAGGCGACGGATACGCTGGAAGACCGCATTGCGGAACTGGAGCAGATGGACGCCGTTATCACCTCCCAGTTGGCGGATCTGCGCAATCTGCGCCGCCAAATGGCGCAGGCGCTGGATCTTGATATCTCCTCTCCCCGGCAACTCGCAGCCTGAAAATGAAAAAAGCCCTGCGGGTCGAAGTATCCGCGGGGCTTTTTTACGTGCAGAATTTACTTCCCGCTGAGTTTCTCGTATTTTGCCTGCAACTGCTCCTTGCTTTCGGTGTGCTCCGGGTTGGTAATGATGCAATCCACGGGGCAAACTGAAATACACTGCGGCTCGTCGTAATGCCCCACGCACTCGGTGCACAAAGCGGGGTCGATGATATAGATTTCATCGCCTTGCGAAATTGCGCCGTTGGGGCACTCGGGTTCGCACACGTCGCAGTTGATGCACTCGTCGGTAATCATTAATGCCATGGCAGTTTCCTCGCGTTAGTTAAGATTGATAATTTTGCTGTCAAGCCTGGTGCACACCACCGGCTGAACAAATTGGCTTACATCCCCGCCCAGCAGTGCAATTTCGCGCACCATGCTGGCCGAAATGAACATGTACTGTTCGGATGGGGTGAGAAAAATAGTTTCGACATTGGGGTAAAGATTGCGGTTCATCCCAGCAAGTTGAAACTCGTATTCGAAATCGGACACCGCCCGCAAACCGCGCAGAATAATGTACGCCTCCTGTTGCTGCAAAAAATGGATCAGCAGTCCTGAAAACCCGACTACACGCACATTGGGGCAATCGGCCAAAACAGAAGCCGCCATCTCCACGCGTTCGTCCAGGCTGAAGAACGGCTGCTTGGTGCGGCTGTCGGCCACCGCCACGACGACTTCGCCGAATAGGCGCGCAGCACGGCGCACCAAATCCTCGTGTCCTCGGGTAATGGGGTCGAAAGTGCCTGGATAAACTGCCTTGAGTGTGTTCAAGTTATCTATTAAAGAGCCCTAACAGGCTTTCCTGAGTAAATAATAATGCACCTGGCCGGCATTGCCGCTGCGCCAAACCTGCCATTCCGGACCCACTTCCAGGGGCGTGTCCGACTCGGCATAAACCATGCCGTCTTCGTTCAGGCGGGCCAGCAACATGGGCAGTACGCGCGGCAAAAAATGCAAATCATAAGGCGGGTCGACAAAAATGACATCAAAGCGCCGCATTTCCCGGTCGAGGAATTTTAACGCATCCGCTACCACCAGTTCACAATTTTCTGCGTTGAGTGTTGCCGCATTGGCGGACAGGGCGCGTGCCACCTTGGTGTCGCGCTCAACCATCACCACTTGCTTGGCGCCGCGAGATAGTGCCTCGAAGCCCAGCGCACCGCTACCTGAAAAGAGGTCAAGACAGACTTTGCCATCCATCAGTTGACCCAGCCAGTTGAACAGCGTTTCCCTGACCCGGTCCGGTGTGGGGCGCAATCCCGGTACGTCGGGGAAGGGGAGCATGCGGCTGCGCCAGGCGCCGCCGACGATGCGAACGCGGTTACTTTTTGCCATCGCCGCCGACGATGACCGTCACCATTTTTTTCATGTCGACATGGCGTTTGAAAGCGCCTTTTACTTCCGCTAGCGTGACCTTGTCCACGTTCTTGGCAAACTGGTCGAGATAATCCAGCGGCAGCTTGTAATAGCCGATCATGGATAAATAGCCGAGAATTTTCCGGTTGCTGTCGATGCGCAAGGGAAAACTGCCGATCAGGTTCTGCTTGGCATGGCGCAATTCCACCGCGGTCGGGCCGGTGTCGATAAAGCGGTTTAGCGTGGAAAGGGTGATTTTCAGTGCTTCGTCCGCCTGATCGCGCTTGGTCTGGAGTGCGATCTGGAACGGCCCCGGTTGCGCTAGTGGCATGAAGTGGCTGTATACGCTGTAGGCCAGCCCGCGTTTCTCGCGCACTTCCTCGGTCAGGCGCGAAGCGAATCCGCCGCCACCAAGAATATAGTTGCCGACGAAAAGCGGAAAATAATCCGGGTCGCTACGGCTTATGCCCGGCATGCCCAACAAAATATGGCTTTGGCTGGCGGGATGCGGAAGCAGGACAGTTTCAGCCTGTGGGAGTGGCGTTACCTCGGGCAGGGGCGTCAAGGCGCCATTGGCACGCGGCAGCCCGGCCGAGAGTTGCTCGGCAATGCTGGCAGCCTCTGCCTGGCTCACATCCCCCACGATGGCGATGACTGCGGATTCGCTGGTGTAATGCCGGCGGAAAAAATCACGCAAATCCTGTTGTTGCAGTTGAGCGACGGTTGCCGTCTTGCCTGCGCCCGGAAGCCCGTAAGGGTGGCTTCCGTAGAGCGCGGACTGGAAGGCTTTCTGTCCGATCGGGCCGGGCTGGGTGTCCTCTTCCTGCAAGGCGGCAATGACGCGCGCTTTTTCACGTTCCAGTGCTGCGGCGGGGAAGTCGGGTTGTTGCAGGATTGTGGCCATCAAATCCAGTGCCTGGGTGCGTTCTCGCTTGCCACTCAGGGTGCGCAAGGCCATGCCGGCCCGATCCGGGTCGATCGTGGCGCCAAGTTGCGCGCCCACGTCGGCAAGCCGGCGGGAAATATCATCTTCAGACAATCCACCGGCCCCGAGATCCAGCATCTGTGAAGTCAAACTCGCCAGACCGGATTTTTCCACTGTATCGCGGCGCGTTCCGGCGTCGAATTCGACGCTGACGTCGAGCAAGGGCAAGCCGTGACTCTTGACGAAATAGACCCGGGCGCCATTGGCGCTCTGCCAGTGCTGGATCGGCAGGTTGGCGTGGGCAATGCCCGCAGTCATGAGCGCCAGCGCGCTCCATAACCATAAGGCGTAGAAGCGTTTAATGCGCATGGCGTTCTCCTGTCAGGGAACGAGACGGCTGCTTGGTTTCGAGTGGCTGGGGGTCGAGCGCGGCTATCGTGAGGCCATCGTCCTGCAGGTATTTGCGGGCAACTTCCCTGACTTGGTCTGCGGTCACGTCATTCAGTTTCTGCAGCAGTGTTTTCTCGTCGCGCCATGACATGCCTGAACTTTCCATCTGGCCGATCAGCATTCCCTGGTAGAACATCGAATCACGTTGATAAACCTGCGCCGCCACTACCTGTGCCTTCACGCGCTGCAACTCCTCCTCGCTGACGCCATCACGCTGCAGCTTGGCAATTTCGGCACGAATGCCCTGTTTGAGTTCGGCCACGCTTTTGCCTTCGCTCGGCGTGCCCTCGATCATGAACAGGCCGGGGCCACGGGAGATCGCGCTGTAGCCGGTGCCGACTTCGTTTGCCAGTCGGCTTTCGCGCACTAGCGACTGGTTCAGCCGTGCTGCGGGATGGCCGTCGAGCACGCCCGCCAGAATATCCAGCGCATAAGGCTCCCAATCCCCGGCCGCGTCGCGCAATACCGGTGTGCGATAGGCCATCACGACGTAGGGCAGTTTGGCCGGTGCTTTTACCGTTACCTCTTTGATGCCGCGTTGCTGCGGCTCTTGCTGCGGTTTGCGGGGGGGCAGGGCGTGCGGCTTGAGCGCGCCGAAATGTTTTTGTGCCAGGCGGAACACCGCATCGTGCTTGACGTCGCCCACCACCACCAGCGTGGCGTTATTGGGTGCGTACCAGCGTTGATACCAGGCGCGGGCGTCTTCCACGCGCATGTTTTCCAGATCGTTCATCCAGCCGATAACCGGGTGACGGTAGGGATGGGCGCCAAAGGCTACTGCGTTGAGTTGCTCATATACCAGCGACTGCGGGTTGTCATCGGTGCGCATGCGGCGCTCTTCCATGACGACTTTTATTTCCTTGGAGAATTCACGCTCCGTCAGCACCAGATTTGCCATCCGGTCAGCTTCGAGTTTGAACGCCAGCGGCAGGTTGTCGACCTGGAGTTGCTGGAAATAGGCGGTGTAATCATGGTTGGTGAAGGCGTTCTCGCGCCCTCCCGCCTCGGCGATGATTTTTGAAAACTGGCCCGCCGGCACCTTGCGCGTGCCCTTGAACATCATGTGCTCCAGCACATGGGCTACACCGGTGGTGCCGTTCACTTCGTCCATGCTGCCCGCGCGGTACCAGATCTGCGATACCGCCACCGGGGCGCGGGGATCTTCCTTGACGATGACCTTCAGGCCGTTGGCCAGCTTGTGTTCATAAGGGTTAGCCGTGGCCATGCCGGATAGTCCGAGCAGAGCAACGCCAAGCAACATTTTTCTTAACACGCAACCTCCTACTATTAAGCATCTGTTCGGGATAAAATGACGTCGATTATAAGCCATTCCACCGTTGTGTCAGGACAGACCCGATCGCCCATGTTTAGTTTCTTCAAGAAATCCGAACCGGCTGCCGCCGAAGAGCCACAAAACAAACCCGAAAGCTGGGCTGCCCGGCTGAAGCAAGGCCTCGCACGCACGCGGGAACAATTCGGCAGGAAGCTGACGAATTTGTTCAGCGGCGGCGGCAAGATAGACGAGGAACTGTACGAAGAGCTGGAAACCATCCTCCTCACTTCCGATGTCGGTGTGGCCGCGACCCAGTATCTGCTCGACGATCTGCGCGCGCGCGTCAGGCGCGAAGGCCTGACCGAAGCGGAACAGCTCAAGGGGGCGGTGCAGCAATCCCTGCTGGCACTGCTGCAGCCACTGGAACAGCCGCTGGATATCTCCAGCCATCGCCCCTTCATCATCATGCTGGCGGGCGTGAACGGTGCCGGGAAAACCACTACCATCGGCAAACTGGCCAAGTATTTCCAGTCCCAGGGTAAATCGGTACTGCTGGCGGCGGGCGACACCTTTCGTGCAGCGGCGCGGGAGCAGTTGATGGTGTGGGGGGAGCGCAACAATGTCACGGTGATCGCCCAGGAAGGCGGCGATTCAGCTGCGGTGATATTCGATGCCATCCACGCTGCCAAGGCGCGCGGCATCGACGTGGTGTTGGCGGACACCGCCGGCCGTCTGCCGACGCAGATGCATCTGATGGAAGAAATCAAAAAGGTCAAACGCGTCATCGCCAAGGCCGACCCCAGTGGACCCCATGAGGTCTTGCTGGTACTCGATTCCAACACCGGCCAGAACGGCCTGGCTCAGGTCAAGGCATTCGACGACGCGCTGCAGCTTACCGGCCTGGTGCTGTCCAAGCTGGACGGTACCGCAAAGGGCGGCATCATCGCTGCCATCGCGCGCAGCAGGCCGATACCCGTGCGCTTTATCGGTGTGGGAGAAAAACTCGACGACTTGCGCCCGTTCGTGGCGCAGGAATTTGTTGCGGCCTTGTTCGAGTAGCCGCAGCGGAGCTTACAGCAGCCCGGTAATGAATTCCCATTCCTTGGGGTCGACCGGCGTAATGGAAAGACGGTTGCCCTTCTGTAAAATACGCATGTGCTCCAGTTCTGGGTAACTGCGTAATTCCTTGATACCCAGCAGTCGCGTTTTTTTGACCAGCTTTACCTCCACGTTGAACCAGCGCGGATTTTCAGGTGTTGCCTTGGGGTCGAAGTATTTGTTGCTGCTATCGAACTGGGTGTGGTCGGGGTAGGCCAGCTTGCTCACCGTCGCCAAGCCGGCGATGCCCGGTTCGGCACAACTGGAATGGTAAAAAAACACCTGATCTCCCACCCGCATCTGGTCGCGCATGAAATTGCGCGCCTGATAGTTGCGTATGCCGTACCAGGCTACGGTCTGGTTCGGCATGGCGGCGAGGTCGTCGACACTGACGTCGGTAGGTTCGGATTTCATCAGCCAGTAACGCATATTCGGATATCCAGAATAACGGGAAATTTATTTTACCCTGGGAAAGCGGTACAGGCGACGCTCGGTGAGCGCGGCGTCGAGCGGCATATCCCACGGGTCGCGCGGAACTTGTGCGACTTTCTGGCATTCATAGCCGATTCCGACCAGGTAGGGTTTGTGCCAGGTCTTGCGGCGGCCAAGGTAGGCCAGGCTTGTGTCATAGAAGCCGCCGCCCATGCCAAGACGATAGCCCTGTTCGTCGAAGCCTACCAGTGGCATGAAGAGCAAATCCAGCTGGCGCGCGCGTGCCGGGCGTGGCGACCAGTGTTCTTGAATGCCATAGCGGTTGTGGTACCAGCTGGGGCGTGAGGTAAGACGGGTGAAGTTGAGTTTTTTCTCGAAACGCTGCGGGACGACGGGCAGGTAACAGGGTTTACCTAGCCATAGCGCGCGGTTGAGCAAGGGCAGCAGATTCATTTCTCCTTCGAAGGGAAGGTAAAAACCGATGCGCCGGTATTTGAGAAAAAGTCCTGCTCGTATCGCCGTCTGCAATAACCCTTGTGCCGCATTACGCCGCTGCTCAGGGCTTAGCTTGTTGCGCAGTTGGCGCAAATGGCGCCGCAATTGGGATTTGTTCAAGGTTGGCAGCGTAGTGAAACAAGTTGAGGGAAGGTGAGGCCCCCCGCATGTGCCGTCAGGCTATCATCTTGAACGCGGAGGTCCAAGACGGTTGCAGCTTGAGCACATCAGGTACATCCGTGAAGGACGCGCACAACAGCACTCAATACAGCCACAACCTGCTTACATAAATATTGGTTCAAAGAATATTTAGCCTAAACGAACACCGCAGGGGGACAACTCGGAAAGCGGGTTGTTATTCCAGCGTAACAACCGGCTAAAACAGTTCATCCTGGTCTGCCATTGCCTGCTCGATTTGAGCCTGCATGGAGCCAATTCTACTCTTGAACTCGCCGATGTCAAAAGATCCGGCGATGCGTGTGTTGAGCAGTTCGTGGGTGATGTTCAGGGCAGCCATGATGGCGATGCGTTCGACGCCGATGACCTTTCCGCTGTCGCGTATTTCACGCATTTTGCGGTCGAGATAATCGACCGACGCAAGCAGCGCATCCTGTTCGTCTTCCGGGCAGGCTACGCGGAATTCCCGCCCCATGATGGCGACATCGAGGCCCTTGACTTCGCTCATTCCTGATTCTCCGGAATACGCTCGAGCAGGGCTTCGAGACGGGTTTGCGTGCCCTGGATCTTGTCGCCCAGGCGTTTCCCATCATTTTGTGCCGCAGCGAGTTGCTGGCGTAATTGCATGTTTTCGGCGCGCAGGTGCTGGCACATTTGCACAATCTGCATGACCTTGTCTTCGAGTGCTTTCATTTCCGCTTGCATGCGCACACTATAATTTGAAAAATCCTGCTAGGTCAACTGCTAACGCCATATTTTAAAAGTATTTTGGCACAGTCAACGGGCTTGTTTTTTTGAATTTCTCCCGTGGCGGCAGGTTTGACGTTGAATGAAACGCTTGTTTTTGGCGCTCAGTTTGCTATCGTGCGCCCATGCTCAAAGACGCTATCGATTTATCCGACCTGCACCGTGTTCTGGTGATCAAGCTGCGCCATCACGGGGATGTGTTGCTCACCTCGCCGGTCTTTTCCGTTTTGAAGAATCAGGCACCACATTTGGAAGTGGACGCGCTGGTCTATCGCGATACGGCGGAGATGCTGAGCCTGCATCCTGCCATTGCGGAACTCCATACCATCGACCGCAACTGGAAAAAACAGGGTTTGCTGCGCCAGTTGCGGGCCGAGGGGCAACTGCTCTCGCGCCTGCGGCGCCGTCACTATGACCTGATTATTCATCTTACCGAACATAACCGCGGTGCCTGGCTGACCCGTGTACTCGATGTGAAGCGCAGTGTGGCACGCAAGATGCCGTCGCGCGGGCGTTTCTGGCAGCAAAGTTTCAGTCACTTTTATCCTGTGCCGCGCGGAAATCCGCGCCACACGGTGGAATTCAATCTGGACGCGCTGCGACGTATTGGCGTGTATCCACAAGAAAGTGAGCGCGAGCTGACATTGGTGCCAGGAGATGCGGTTGCGATAGAAATGAGGCAGCGCCTGGCGCTGGCGGGCGTGGCGGAGAAGGGTTTTATTCATATTCATCCCGCTTCGCGCTGGCTATTCAAGTGCTGGCCTGCGCAGCAGATGACGGCACTGATCCGAAGCCTGCAAAATCAGGGGCATCGTATTGTCGTCACGGCAGCCCCCGACGAGAGCGAGCTGAGAATGGTGCAGGAAGTTCTGGCGCCGCTGGAACAGGGCGTGGTGGATTTTTCCGGCCAGTTGAGCCTCAAACAGCTGGCCGCCGTGAGCGCCATGGCAAAGCTCTTTATCGGCATGGACTCCGCGCCCATGCATATTGCCGCGGCGATGAAAACGCCAGTGGTAGTGCTGTTCGGACCCAGTGGCGAAAAGGAGTGGGGGCCGTGGCAGGTGCCACAGCGGGTGCTGGTTTCCAGTTACAGCTGTCGTCCGTGCGGCAACGATGGCTGCGGTGGCGGCAAGGTCAGCGAGTGTCTTGGTGCGATTTCAGTGGAGCGTGTGCTCGCTGCGGTGGCGGAGTTACTGCCACTGCCATAAAAATGCGGCCCAGCCTCAAGCCACAAATATCTGCGTCAGCCACTTTCCAACATCGCTGATTTCTTCAGCGCACATTGAATGAGCCATGGGGTATTCATGCCATTCCACCGCATATCCCCTTTGCTTCAGCAAATCCCTTGATGCCGCAGCATGGGAGAGGGGGATCACGTTGTCCGCTGTACCATGTGCCATAAACACCGGCAGAGCCGCATTGGCGGTGCTGGCTTCCGCCATTATCGTGTCGGGTAGCGGCAGGTAGGTGGAAAGTGCCAGTACGCCAGCCAGGGGAGTGCTATAGCGCAGGCCGGCGTGGAGCGCGATCGCGCCGCCCTGGGAAAAGCCGGCAACAACGATGCGCGTTGAGACTATGCCCCGTTTGAGTTCGCGGTGGATCAGGGTTTCCAGCATGCGCTGTGAGTTGTAAATTCCCGCTGCGTCTTCTTCCTGGCTCAGGTCTAGGCTTTTTACGTCGTACCAGGCAGGCATGACGTAGCCGTTATTGATGGTGACTGGCAACATTGGCGCGTGGGGAAAGATGAAGCGCACTCTTGTCCTTGGCGGCAGGCCCAGTTCGGGCACGATGGGCGCGAAATCGTGGCCGTCGGCACCCAGTCCATGAAGCCATATAACGGCGCTATCCGGCGCATCGCTTGTGACGATTTCAAGCGCGTCCATTAACGAGTCCTTAAGCTTTGGCCACTACGTCGAACCCGGCCCGGACATAATCTGCGCCTCTTTCCAGCGCGGGTTGCAGGCGAATGGTGTAGGATTTTCCCTGTGCCGTGAGTTGTACCAGCTTGCCTGGAACATGGATTTCGCCCGACAGCAGCAGGCTGCGCCCCAGCTGCAGTTTGCTTAACTCGGGCAAGTACAGGGCAGTTGCTGGAACCCCGCCTTCGCCTGGCAGCGGATGCAGTTCCACCAGCAGCGGAGTCTGGCTCAGGGTCTGGATTCCCGCTTCGACCTTGCGCGGTGGTTCGTTGCTGATGCGGCGCACGATGCCGATGGCAAAGCCTTTGCCGAGTGCCGCCTTGAGTCCCACCAGGGTGCCGATTCTTAGCTGGCTTGCGGTGTTGCGCGTAAAGGTGACGCCGTAACCGCTCAGTGATTCGTTTTCTACCTGCCATTGCTGTGCGTCGGGTTCAAAAAGATCCGGCTCGCCGCTTGGCACGGGATTCGCCGCCGTTTGGGGCGAGTTGTTTTCTGCTACGTTGTAGGTGGCCGTCAAAGCGCTTTTCCGGCTATCTTTCTGGCCTTCTCGCAGATAAGCCACGATGTTGGCAAAGTCGGTCGTTACCAGCAGGGATTTTTCCGCCAGTACTCTTTCATGCTTGCGTGTGGTGCTTAGTCCTGACCAGCGCTGAGTGACTTCTTCAATCAGTTCGAGGCCGGCGGGGAGGCGAAAAGCCTCGCCGAGTTTCAGGCGCGCAGGTAATTCGCCCTGCTTGAGTTGTTCGACAATTTTATTGATGTTGACCAGCATCAGTTCGATGCCCCAGTAGCGATATTTTTCCCCCAGCATGTTGCGGCGCAGTTTCCTGGCAGGTTTCATGTCGCCGAGATTGACTGCATACATCTGGCGCTGTGGACGGAAATCCGCCTCGATGACCAGGCTCCTGGCCCAGGTGTCGAGCCAGCCATCAACCATTTCGATCTGGCTCGGCGAGAGGCTGGCAGGGTTGGCCAGATTCAGCATCATTGCCTGCATGTATTCGCTGGCGCAGCTCGTGTCGTCCTGCTGCGGGTAAAGTCGCACCGGCACGCGATCGAAATTCTCACGCTCCGCGAAGAGGTAGAGGCGGTGCAGATGGCGCCATGTTTGATGTTCCACCGGTAGATAGCAGATGTGATTCCACTTCGCCTGCATGGCATGGAAATGCAGCGCCTTGGCCGTCAATAGCGGAATTTGTTCGCGTACTTTTGCACTGCCTGGGTGTTGAGAGAAAGTGCGCAGGCACAACTGGTAGGCAGTTGCCATTTCCTCCCAGAACAGCAGAATGGTGGGTAACAGTTTACGTGTGGGAGAGGAGGAGTCGTCAAGTGCGGCAAGGTATTCGCGGCACAGGGTTTCCTGCAGGGGGCGCGATTTTTCGTCCAGATAGAGCACAACGCGAATGCGTTCCTTGAGCGATGTGTCTGAATTCTTGTTAAGAGTGTCCAGCGCCTTGATGATTTCCTGCTGTGCCTGGTGGACATCGTTCTGCGGCAATTCCTGTACCCAGATGGTGGCGGATTTCAGGTCTCCAACAGGGCCATCATTTTTCTTGCGCAACAGGGCCTTGATCAGCCCCTTGAAATCAAACATTGTTTTCCCCGAGCAACATGGCCTTCATCCGCGCAATGGTAGCGCCTCATGCCGGGCAATGCAAACGACATAGTGGCGGTCAGCTGCCTTCCGGCTGCGGCTTCGATGCCGACTTGGGGCGAAATGCCTGCACTGCGTCCGGCTTGGTCTGCAGGTAAGGGCCGCCAATCAGGTCGATGCAATAGGGCACGGCAGCGAAGATGCCATCCAGTGTTTCCTTGATCGCCTTGGGTTGGCCGGGAAGATTGAGGATCAAAGCCTGTTTGCGAATCGCGCCCAACTGGCGCGAGAGAATCGCTGTCGGCACGTATTTCAGGCTCACTGCACGCATTTGTTCGCCGAAGCCATCGAGTACCCGCTCCGCTACCGCCAGGGTGGCTTCCGGCGTGACGTCGCGTGGCGCCGGCCCGGTGCCCCCGGTGGTAAGCACCAGGCAGCATCCCTGCTCATCCACGAGTTCCTTGAGTGCCGCTTCGATCAAATCCTGCTCGTCGGGGACCAGGCGTGTCAGGGGTTGCCAGGGTGTGGATAACGCTGCTTCCAGCCAGGTCTGCAGGGCGGGGATGCCCTGGTCTTCGTATACCCCTTGAAACGCGCGGTCGCTTACCGTGACCAAACCTATCCTTGCCGCGCTTTGTGACGCTGTCGTCATGAGTTTCAGCCTAGCTCAACTTGCCGTGGCATTGCTTGTATTTCTTGCCCGAACCGCACGGACATGGATCGTTACGGCCCACCTTGTCGTTGCTGCGGACGAAGGGTTCATGCTTGTCTTCTTCACCTTCGACTTCGCTATCCTGTCCGAGCGCCTCGGTGTATTCGGCATGGTGATACTGGATGTTGTCGGCGGGGGTCAGTTGCTCTTCCACAGCGGCCACGTCATCCTCGCCCTTGACCTGTACGGTCATGGTGATCTGGGTGACTTCAGCCTTGATGCGCTCCAGCAAGGCGGAGAACAGTTCGAACGCTTCGCGCTTGTATTCCTGCTTCGGATTCTTTTGTGCATAGCCGCGCAGGTGAATGCCCTGGCGCAGC
>Ga0209077_1000289_pt1 | contig 13307 bp, 5 predicted proteins | sample PPLLak1March2015_FD_187247 | JGI IMG/M metagenome (GOLD analysis project Ga0209077, IMG submission 187247) | Freshwater sediment microbial communities from Prairie Pothole Lake near Jamestown, North Dakota, USA - PPLs Lake P7 Core (1) Depth... | ecosystem: Environmental > Aquatic > Freshwater >... | reverse complement strand
CCTCTGCCCTCTGCCCTCTGCCCACCTCTAATACCATTGCGTTGTATCCCGCGGGAGGGGTATATAGGCCTCATGGTCCCTCAGAACTTCGGCAAGTATCAGATTCGCGAAGTGCTCGGTCAGGGTGCAATGGGCGCCGTGTACAAGGCATGGGACACCACGCTCAACCGTCTGGTCGCGCTGAAGATGATGGCACCCTCGCTGTCGGCTGACCGGGAACTCAAAATCCGCTTCTACCGGGAGGCTCAAGCCACGGCTCAGCTTCAGCATCCGAACATCACGACCGTTTACGATTTTGGAGAGGTCGAAGGCAAGCTTTTCATCGCCATGGAACTGGTCAACGGCGGTAGCCTGAAGGAACTGATGGCCCAGGAGATTTCGTTCGACCGAAAGGTCGATTGGATGATCCAAGTGTGCCGTGCCTTGGCATTTGCACACCGCAGCGGCATCGTTCATCGGGACGTCAAACCGGGCAACATCCTGGTCAACGCCGATGGAGCCGTCAAAATCCTCGATTTCGGAATCGCGCACCTCGATAGCTCGGATCTCACACAGACCGGCACCTGCCTGGGTACGCCGGAATACATGTCGCCTGAAATCGTCCGCGGTCAGAAGGTGGACGCAACGTCCGATGTCTTCTCGACCGGCATCGTGTTTTACGAACTGATCACCGGACGCAAGCCGTTTCACGATCAGTCGCTCACCGACCTGATGCATAAGATCCAAAAGCTCGATCCCCCGCCTGTTTCGACAATTGCGCCAAGCACTCCGGCGGCGATCGACAGAATCGTGGCGCACATGCTCCAAAAGGATCCGGCCCGACGGTATCAGGATCTCGATCAGGCAGCCGATGACCTGAAAGAGCTGCAGACGGACATGATCCTCGAGCGTGCCGAACGCGTTCGCGAATTGAAGAAGGTCCATGCCGAGCTCGCTTCCCTGCTCCGTGGGCCTGCAGACGACACTGAGGCGATCTCTATCCTGACCGCCCGATATTCGGCCCAAGCCGCCACACGACGGGAAAGACTCAGGGATTTCGCAAATCCATCCGATACCCGAGTGACGCTGAGCAGCCTGGATGAGGAGTTAGCCGAAAGCCGACGACTTGCCGAGTCCGTCCGGGCGTTTGTCAGCGGCGGTGAGCTCGATGCGCGCCGGGAAACCTACCGGCAGGTTGGAAACTTGCTAAGCGAAGCGAACGAGGACATGCGGGCAGGCGACTACCAGGCAGCGCAAGCGAGCTTGCGCCGTGCGCTTGAGCTTGCTCCCGAACATGGCGAAGCGACCGCCCTGTTCAGGCAGCTGAACGCTCACCGAAGGCGCGGCGCATCACCGGCGGCAGGCCTTCCCCCCGGGGACGGCGAGGCTCGCGCGCACGGGCAGACTGGAAGGATTCAGCCGCCCCCGTTTCCATCGCCTCAATCGCCGGAGCCGCCTGCTCAAACGCCTCCACCGGGTCCTCCACCCGGCCCTGCTCCCGAACCCGCCTCGATGCCAGATTTCGGATCCGAGCCCGGACGCATTGGTCAGTTTCTAAGACGGACCGACGTCTGGCTTGCGGCCGCAGGCTTCCTGTTGCTGTTCGGAGTGCTCGCTGCTCTATTTCTCCTTCGGGAAACGGACTCGGATCGGGTCAGCGCGGCCGAGTTACGGATCAGAGCCATGCTCTCCGAACGTAAGTACGTTGACCCCTCGGCCCTTCAGCCGCTGATTGCGGATCTTGACTTTGTGACGTCCCATGGCGGCAACAAGGCACTGGTGATTGCAAGTCTTTCAGAGGTCAAGGCTTACTACCTGGAACAAGGCAACAAGGCCGAATCGGCGGGCGACTATCAGAACGCTGCCCGGATCTTCCGCATCTTGGCGGGGCCGCTCCGTGAACCGAGCTATGACCAGCAGGTTCGCCGCCTGGACGGCCTGTCCGCGAGAGGCCAAGTGGAACCGCCACCGGCCAGCGATCAGCCCGAACCGCCGGTAAGCCCTCCGGTAGCCGACCCGGTGGTCGTGCAGAAGAAGCCGGCTCCAGCCGGTCGCCGGCCGCCTAAGACGACCACTGCTACGGTTCTTCCACCGGTAGATTCGAATGCGGCAGAAAATCTGCCGACACTAACCGAACCGGCAGTCGACCCCCGAGTCCCGGAGCTCAAGAAGCGGATCGAAGAACGGCTCGCCCGCAGGAGCCTGATTCCTCCGGCTTCTCCGAACGCCCGAGACCTCATCGCCGACCTGCAGAAAATCGCACCCGGAGACCCCGACGTCGCGACGTTCAGAGTATCGCTGCGCCAGGCCATGGATGCATCGGTCGGTGAATTGATTTCCCGCAAGGACTATTCCGGCGCCAGGAAGCTGCTGGAGCGAGCCTCGGCCTCCCTTCCGGATGACCGCAACCGGTGGGCAAACAGGCTGGCGGAGGTCGAGAAGGCGATGCTCGAACTGGAACTGCGCGTCCCGGTGCGCCATATGCACTCCAAAGACAACTCGTGCGAGGGCGAGCTCTTCTTCAGCGGTGCTTTTATCCGGTACGACACGAAAGGTTCCCACCGCAGAACGTTGAGTTTCGGCGCCATCCGCAGGCTCAGAACATCGGCGGTTGAGCTTACCGTCGATCTCACCATAGGAAACTGGTACACGTTTCAATACGTCAACGCGGAAGACGCAAAGGCAGTCGAGGAGTGGCTGCTCCTCCGGTATGCGAAACAGAGCCAGCCGACGGCAACCGGCCACGAGATCCGAACGGGGAGCTAGCCATTTCGACCGCCGAAGTTCAAAAGCTCGCCAACCGGGCCGAAAAGCGGCGGATTCTGAAATGCGAATCCGCCCTACGACCGCTTGACGTGCGGAACCACTCAGTCGTAGGGCGGATTCGCATTTGGGAATCCGCCGCTTTTCGGCCCGGTTGGCGAGCTCTCACGGACAGGCGAGAAGTTCAGGCGGCCTTGCGGACGGTCGTTATGGCTTTCGACTCGACACCTGCTGGTAGTAGGAGAGCACCGACGGGGACACCCACTGGCCGGGGGGCTGGTACCCGGCACAGGCTTTGAACAACCGCTCCGCCTCGGCCTTCGCCTTCACGTCTGTTTCCCCGCTCAAAAGAAACAACGAGTACTGGCTCGCGCCGGCAATGAACAGGGCGGCCTTTCTATCGGGACAGTTCTTCTGGATGATTGGTCCTGCCTCCTTGAGCGCGACCGGGTAGTTACCACGGAGAAAAGGGGCGAGGCAGCGCTTCAGATCGCAGGTTGGATCGGGCTTGGGTGGTTGGGCAGCGGCCGTGGAAGATGCGTCAGCAGGAGGCTTGGTCACGCTAGTTTGTGGAATGACGGCCGGTTTGCCGGCCGAACTGGATGCCTGCTTCGCCGCCGGAGGGTCGTTTTTGACTGTTTCGACAGGCTTTGGTTGACTTTGCTCTTGCCCGTTGTTGCCGGCCTTCGTCCTGTCGATGACAATTACTCCGAATTCTCCCGACTGGATTCGGTCGAAATTCTCCTGAAGGATTTTGTAATCGTCGGGAAATGCACGGATAGCCTCCTGCTTGTCTTCCTGTGTGTAAAAGTCGGCGGCACTGTCTTTATCACCCGACGCGTCATAGCAGAGTCCGGCGTAAAAGTAAGGCGTGTACCGAGGGGACGTCGCTGAAGTCTGGTGCTGGGAGATGGCTCGTCTGAGCAGGACAATCGCTCCCTTGTGGTCCTTGACCCTGGCTTTGTCGAGGCCCGCCAGGTAGGTTTTGTACCATTCGGGGTCAGACTGGCCATAGAGACCCCGGGCCGCGGGCAGAAGCCCCATGCCCAGGATCAGAAACAACATGACTGAAGTCCTTCCAATCCTGCGCATCCGCTTGGTCACCTTTCCTTGAAACTCTCGGCCGCCCGGTCCGCATCGTAGTCCGGGAACGAGGTGGTCAGCTCTCCGCCGCCCTTTTCAGGAACTTCGATGGATACGGTCAGGTCGTGGGGTGCAATCTGACGGTTTCGCAAAACCAGCGAGTACCGACCGGGCGGAAGCAGCAGCCGGGTCGGTGTTGTGCGGCCCCTGAGCGACTCGATTTCCTTTCCCTGGCTATCCTTCACCGAAACGACTTCCGCCCAAGGGGCGACATTCAAAGAAAAGGGGGCAGGAGTCGGCACAACCGTGGTTGTGCCTGAAGACAGGCTTGCCGGTCCGGTAGCCTGACGATCGACCTTCACCGGCACCTGTGGCGGCTCGGGAGATCGGCTCGGCCCTTGGCTAAGAATGAGGAACAGTGTGCCCGCAATCCCCAGAACCAAAACGGGAACCGCCCAACGGACCCACTTTCGACTGCTGGCAGCCGGGCTCGTCAACCGAGGCTTCCCCACTCGTTCGGCAGTTGTCGCGCGGGCGAGAACCGTCTGGTCCGCCGCAGGTGATTCGAACTGCCGAGGCATGTCCGACCAGGCTGGTTCGTCGGTTGCCTCAGCGGGTCGCACAAGAACGGTTGCCTCTTCGGGCGGGTTGTCAGCAAAAACAAACGCGCCGCCCTCCCCGGGTGCATCATCAGCCGAGCGCACGGCGGTTTGCTCCGCTGGGAGTTCGGTGAGAATTGGGGTCCCCCCTTCCGGCGGCGCTTCAACAGCCGGCATCCATGGTGGAGGCAAAGGCTCCGGACGACTCTCCCAGGGAGGCGGTACGGCTCGCTCAACCGGAGCCGCATCCACTAAACGCGCAGGAGAGACGGGGGCCGGTCCTGGCTCGAAAGGAGGCGGTGCAGGGGGAAAGGCGGCCGGTTGGAGTACGGTTTCTCCCTCGCCTGTGCTCCGAGCATCCAACGACTCCGGGGCGGGGGCTATTTGCTCCTCGGCAGGCGGCACCTGAACCGGCGGGGCCAACGGGGCCAAAGTTGGCTGTGTCTCTGCTATTTGAAGACTCGCGGCGAACCGGTCGACGTCGTTGCGAAGGTCATCGGCACTCCTATGGCGCCGCTCGACATCCTTTTCCAGGGCCTTTTCTACAATTCGTCGCAAACCATCGGGGCACCCCGGCCAGTAATCCGTGATCGGAACCGGCTGTTCGGACACGATTCTGTGTATAACGGCGATATTGTGGTTCGCCTCAAACGGCCGATGGTAGCAGAGCAACTCGTAGAGGATCACGCCGACGGCCCAAATGTCGGTTGCGGGGCTGGCGACACCGAGAGTGCAGAGCTCTGGGGACATGTAGGAGACTGTCCCGAGCAGCGAGCTGGTCTGCGTCTGCGCAGACGTGGTCAGCCGCGCGATGCCGAAATCGAGGATCTTGACCGTTCCGTCGGGCAGGATCCGGACATTACCCGGCTTCATGTCCCGGTGCACAACCTGCTTGTTGTGGGCGTGCTTCAACCCGCTGCAGATCTGGCTGATAACGTTTAACTTCTGACCCAGGTTCCAGGCGGTCTTGTGCTCAATCTGTTCTCTGAGATCCTCCCCGTCGAGGTATTCCATTACGATGTAGGGAACGCCTTCGTGTTCTCCGCAGTCGTGAATCACGACGATGTTCGTATGGCGGAGATTGCCCGCTGTTCTCGCTTCCTGGTAGAAGCGCTCCCGCTGCTTGGGGTTCTCGAGCAGGCTGGGCGACAGCACCTTGACTGCCACGACGCGGTCAATGATCGGATCCCGGGCCTGGTAGACGACACCCATGGCGCCGCTTCCCAGAGTGGTCAGGATTTCGTACTTGCCTATCAACTTCGGCATGCCGCCACCACCTATCCGGATTCCATGCTCGCGTCTGCGCGCCCATTATCCCCCGGCCGGGTCGGAAAAAACAATCAGCCAACACCCGGGACCATGCTCACTGTTTCCGCTGCACTGGGAGACCGCTCGCTTGCTCGCCCCAGAATCCTGGACTTTACGACGACCAAGTTCTGCTTGACGAAGCAGCGGGCTGATGTTCATATAGTAAACTCACGAGTTCATTTTCTATACAACTCGACCTAAAGGAACGAACAAGATGCTAAACAAGTCCGTCGGAATCGCGGCTCTGGGCAGCTTTCTTCTCGCCTCCTGGCTCTTGGATACGCATCTCTTGAGCCGAGCTCCAGCCGAGCCCCCGATCTACCGGGAAAGAAGTCGACCGATCGATGAGCGGGTCGATGATCTCCTGGCCAGAATGACTCTCGAAGAGAAAGTCGGGCAAATGAACATGCCCTGCGTTTACATGGATCAGTTCGGCCGGGACATCGCGAGCAAGCGGGAAGGGGTCAGGCGATTCGTTACCGGTGATCTACTTCCGATTGGACCCGGAGGAGGCTTTTTTACACTGGCGAATGAGATTGTGCCGGAAGGGGCAAGGCAGCAGGCGGTGGTCTTCAATGAGCTTCAGAAACTCGCGGTCGAGAAAACTCGTCTGGGAATCCCCTTGATGCAGGTCGAAGAGGGAACGCACGGGTTTATGGCGCCAGGCGCGACGATCTTTCCCGAGGGACTCGGGTTGGGTGCCTCATGGAATATGGACCTGATTCGCGAAGTGTTCGCCGCGGCCGCCCGCGAGGCCCGGTCCGTCGGCGTACACCAGCTGTTTACGCTAGTCATCGAGCCCAACCGCGACCCGAGGCACGGGCGTAACCAGCAGACATTCAGCGAGGATCCTTTCCTTTGTTCGGAGATTGCGGTTCGCATCGTCGAGGGCACACAGGGGCATGATATCTCCTCGTCGGAAAACGTCATTGCTGGTCTGTGTCACTTCCCAGGGCAGACCCAGGGACTCAACGGGATAAACCGGGGGACGATGGATTTGTCGGAGCGGACGCTTCGCGAAGTGTACCTGCCGCCGTGGGTTGCCGGGATCAGCAAGGCGGGTGCGCTCGGTGTCATGGCGACCCATCCCTCGATCAACGGTTACCCGAATCACGGGTCCGACCACCACTTGACCCGGATTCTGCGGGACGAGCTGGGTTTCAGAGGCAATGTCCTCAGCGAAGGTAGCAATACCGGGACCCTGCTGTATGAGCGCGTTGTTGCTACAGAGAAGGAAGCGGGTCCAATCGTTCTCAAAGCCGGGGTTGACGTCAACATCACGTTTGAATCGGGTTACATGAAGGACATGATCGACAACGTTCGCGAGGGGATAGTGCCGATAGCGCTTTTGAATCGAGCGGTCCGCCGTATCCTCCGGCTGAAATTCCAACTGGGTCTTTTTGAGAACCCGTATGTGGACCCGGAGCGTGCTGCTGCCGTTGTCCACTCCCAGACGCATGGCCAACTCGCCCTTCGAGCCGCCCGTGAGGGAGTCGTGTTGTTGAAGAACGAGAGGAATCTGCTGCCGCTTAGCAAACAACTGAAATCGATAGCCGTATTGGGGCCAAACGCTCACGACAGCGAGAACCTGCTGGGCGATTACATCCCGAAGACGATATTGCACCGGGCGACAACGGTCCTCGACGAGATTCGAACCAAACTCTCACCCCAAGCCCGTTTGGAGTACGTCAGGGGCTGCAATGTGCTCGACCTCGATGTCAATCAGATCAGCCAGGCGGCGGAGGCGGCCCGAAGGGCGGACGTGGCCATCGTCGTGGTGGGCGAGGACGAGAGAACCGACGGGGAGAGCGATGACTCGGTCGATTTGCAGCTGACCGGATTGCAGAATGAACTGATCAGGGCAATCCATGAGACCGGAACGCCTACCGTCCTGGTCCTTATCAGCGGCAGACCACTCGCCATTGCCTGGGCAGGTGAACACGTCCCCGCCATCGTGGAGGGGTGGATGTGCGGTGAAAAGGGTGCCAAAGCGGTAGCGGACGTGCTTTTCGGTGACTACAACCCGAGTGGGAAGCTGCCGGTCACTTTTCCGCGGCATGTCGGCCAGATGCCCTTTTACTACAACTACAAGCCGTCCAAGCAGATGCGCATGGAGCGAGCGTACGTCACCATGCCGCTGACCCCGCTGTTTGAATTCGGTCGGGGCTTGAGCTATACGAGCTTCGACTACAGCGACCTCCAGATCAACCCCCAACAGCTCAATCCAACTGGTGAGGTGCGGATCAGCCTTCACGTCAAGAACACGGGGAATCGGGAGGGGAGCGAGGCGGTGCAGCTTTACCTCGATGACGTCATCAGCTCGGTTGTGACGCCGGTAATCGAGCTGAAGAGCTTCAAGAAAGTGTCCCTAAAACCTGGAGAGAGCAAACGGGTTGACTTCGACTTGGGCCCGGAACACCTCTCCCTGCTCGATGTTCACCTCAAGCCAAGAGTGGAACCGGGCGAATTTGAAGTGATGGTCGGGAGTTCCTCCAGCGATATTCGCCTGCGCGGGAGGTTCACTGTCCGAGAAGCCCAAGTCGCCGGTCCCTGAGCCAGAAGCTGACCCGGAACCGGCGTCGGTATCACTGGGATCGCCCCTGCACCGGAGGCAACTTCATCCGGTCTTTCAGCCGTGCATGAACCTCTTTCATCCCGGAAACCAGTGGCGCGTACGGTTCGTGATTCGTGTCCAGGATGCCTCGGTTGGCTCTTCTGACTTTCGTATCCACGTCCATCGTGGTGAACCAATGTGCGCCGACAACATAGGGGAGTGACGCAAACTGCGTGATACACGCCTGATAGATGTCGGCTCGTTCTTCCTGGGTTTTCACTACCTCCTGCCAGCTCCAGTCCAGTGGTCTACCCTGGGGATCTCCATCGAGGTTGTAAAAACCCGAATCAATGGCCGACGTCCCCCATTCACCGATGATCAGCGGCTTTCCCGTGGCTTTGTGAAGGGCTTCCATTATCGCCAGCTCGCCGCTCGAGAGCCCGTACTGCAGGTTCTGGGGGTAAATATTCATCGCGATCAGGTCGAACTTGCCCCATAGATCGACAGTGCGGTGAATATCCTGCATTGGACCCAGGTTGATGCGGCTGGAAATGACCAGGCGAGAGGGATCGGCTGTTTTCACGAGGCCATACGTGAAATCCACATATTCCTTGACCATCCTTCGCTCGAAAGCCGTGAAGTCAGCGAACAACGGATCGTCCCAGGCGGCAGGCTCCGGCTTCTTGTTCAGGATTTCGGCGAACGACCCGAAATCATAGCTGCCGTACTTCGAAGTCCACGCCCGGTTGAGCTCTTCGATCCGTTGGTACTTCGTCTCCAGGTCGGACACGAACTGCTTTCCCGAGTAATCGGCCCAGATGAAGCGGAACAGGTCCATGAACTCTATTTCGTTATCGACAAACCAGCCGACGAGCCACGGCTTGTTCTTAAACGCTTCGATTGACGACGCTGCCTTTTGCGCGGCATGCTCCCGCCACTGCGGGTTAAAAGGATCCGGGAAGGCGTGAGGCCCGCTTCGCACCTTGCCGTCCCGATCGCGAGCGCAAAGGCCCGGGTCTATGTCCCGGGACAGCGACAACACTTTGAACATGGGAAGATACGTCTCGTCCTTGAGGTAACGCTTCTCGACGATCGGCCCATATTCATCGTCGGTCCACCCATCAAACGAGTTAAAGCCCCAACCGGCGACCAGCCCGTGGAACATTTCCCTGTAGTCCGCCGGGTTGGAGTACCGCTCGAGAACCCATTTGCGCATCGAAGGGCTGGATCGTTCCTCGGAAGGATAACGACCCATGGTGCCAATGGACCATGTGGGCTTCCCGTTGGGCTGGATCAGCCACCAGACGCCTTTCGCTTCGGCCAGCCGAAAGTTGCCAGCCGGAGCCAGGCTGACCGTTGCGGCGTTTCGAGTGACGGCCGGCAGGTCCTGCCTCCTCCACTTCTCCACAAACTCGAAGTCCTTCTTGCCCGCTTTCCTGAAAAGGACGTCGTCAATCAGGACCTCGCCCCGCGTTCGCATCGATACCATGAAGCCGACGTCCGCCGAAACGGCATCGGATGGCAGCTGATCAATTAGAAGATGAACCTGCCGCCACACCGCGGACGAGGAGATCTTCAGTCGCTTGAACAGAAGCGGGTCGTGGCTCTTTCGTTGGACACGAACGTTAACCATGAAGGGCAGGGTGTATTCAGGGACGGCGGTGCGGTACCAGAAGCTGAACAGGTAACTGGTAGCTGGGTCGACTGAAACCGGGCCCGAGCTTCTGATCCCCGCCTGGCTCCTGTTCTTGCCCCACACCCGGGCAATTCTAAGGGCGTTTTTGCCGGAGCGGGCCGAGTCACGGGTCACGCCGATCTCGGAAATTCGTGTATCCGGATCGACGACTTTTTGCCATGCGACGGGTTCACCCCCAGCCGTCTCCTCGAAACCCGGGTTGTCAAGGCAGTTCTCCGTTGGCGTCGCATCCGGTGCTGATGACAGGATGACCAGTAACGGCAAAAGGCACATCAGTAATTCCATGGTGGGTGACTCCTTCAAGCCTATTGTTGAACCTTAATCACAGCAGTCTCGTCCGGGGATTTCGCCTCCATGTTGCGCAGGGTCTTGCGCGATTCTCCTTCCCCGATGAAAACCGTGTATAGCCCCTTCCGGAAGACAGCGGGACGGAATGAATTTCCCTTGATGCGGAGGGTGTAGACCACCTCCTGGCTTTCCTGGTCGACGACCCGAACGACCGGGTCCGGTGCGCCGGGAATCTCCAGCGTCGGCAAGTACGCGACCGGCTTCCGGCCATAGTTATCAAGCTGCGTAAACCTGACCGGCCAGCCGTCATACGGCTTGGCGCCCGGCTTTCTGGGATTAACCTGCCGCGGCCAGTTTGCGAATTCGATCTGTCTGGTTTCGCGATTCAGCCGGGCGATTCCATACCCAGCCGCCCGGTCATACAGAAAGGCGGGTTCCAGTCCCGAAAGGTATGGATTCGCGACAGCGTGCACGGTCATCTTGTTCCCGAATCCATCGAAGAATCGGCCTATGTTCTTCGGCGTTCCCGGCTTGTGATCGAGCGCGCCTTCCGTGGGAAACCAGCGCCGCGGAAAGTAATTCGATACCGAAGGAACGCACAGGGCAAAAGCCGCGTCGCCCCAGTCGTCCACCCCGTATTGGATCGTCGAGCCGAGATGCTGGTCGCCGGCCAGGTGAGCCGCGAAACCCTTCCGAATGACACGCAGGACCCGGTCGCGTTCCCGCTTGGGCCAGCCGTTGGAGTCCATGTCACGCGTCGGCCTGTCGTTATCCGGGTAGACATCCTTGGGAAGGACTCGGAGCGTGGGCACGACCACATCGCTGACGGCGTCAGCCGGCAAAGTGGCAACCGTGGAAAAGATCGTCTGAGACAGCAGGACTTTCATCCAGGCGCCTTGACTCCAGTCATCCACCCACTTTTCCAGGAAGGCGATCTGGCGATCGCCCACGAGCTGGGCTCCCTCCACGTCGAACTGCTCCGCCCGATTGAATTGCAGGTTCTCCGCCCAGCCGTTCGCTACCCGCGCTTCCTTCGGGAAAAACCTCGCTGGAGCAGACTTGAACTTCCGGTCTTCGATGATCGCGAAGCTCACGCGGCCGTAAACCAAGTCGGTGTAATAGACCCCGATCCCCTGCTTGACCGGAGTCGGATCGAAGGGGTCGGGCAGATGACTGGCCTGCGTTCTTTCGACCATCCTGACCCAGTCCGAAGGCTGCTTATACCCCCCGCTATCTTGCTGGGCTTTATCGTCGCCTTCTTTCTGGGTGGCCTTCCCCCCCTCACCCCACAGATTCCCATGGTAGACATCATGATCATCGGGGATCGTAACGGAGGGAATGCGTCGGAGCATGTCCCGGTATTCCCAACCGAACAGGTACCATTTGCGAAGATAATCGAGGCAGGACTTGTCCAGGGGCGCGCGCTGGACGCCGTAACCAGCCACGCGCTCGTAAATCTGATCGCCCGAAAAGAAGAGGAGATCCGGCTCGTGGGCAAGAACGTTCGCTACTATCTCGTTGTTGGGGAACCCGAGGTCGTTGTTGCCGGTAAAGGCAGCCACGACGATCTCCCGCTTGTCGACCGGGTCTCTTCGCACGGTTCCTTCGAAGTACCGTTCTTCGCTCCTTCCCCCTCCGACCGACATCGAGTAGACCAGCCGGTACGGAACATCGCGAGAATCGTCCCACGCAGGGACTCGGAATGTCGCCGTTCGAGCCAGGGGATCAATCGTGTCGGAAGCCACCGTTTTCCACGCCTGGTTGTTTTCGCGTGTCTGCAAATCGACTTTCTGCGACTCCTTCGAAGAGACCGGCGGCATCTGCGCGGTGAGCTTCATGACACCCTTGCTCAAGGTATGCTGGGCGAACAAAATGGGGCCGAATTCTCGGTCCCGATGATGGGCGAGCCTGCTTCCTGCGGCTTCCCAATCGGCAAACCAGAAGCTCGGGACATCCTGCGGCTGGGCGATCGTCAGATCCGCTTCGAACTGATTCCCGACCGTCGGCTTTTCAAAATCCGAGACTAGAACCAGGAGCCCTTGCAGGTCGACAGCCTTGAAGCCCTCCTTTTCCACCCGGCCGAGTTGATCCCGTCCCGACCAGGCGGAAAGAACCAGGCGCTGGTCCTCGGCCGCCCCGGTCACTTCGAGCTGCAGGCGAACGCCGCTCTCCTGCGACAAGGCGTTAGCGAGCCTCTGGTTCGCTTCGGCCGCTCGGTCCTTCGCCCTGCCGATAAACAGGCCCCCAGAAGTCGTTACGCCCGCGTCGATACCGGCTCCGTAAAGAGCATCATCTCGGTAGTCGCCGAACCGGCCTTTTGTACCGACGCGAAATCCGGCCCAGCCTTTGTCCTCGTTCGTCCCTTGGCCGAGCCGGCCAAGCTGCACCGAGACTCTCAAGTTCCCGGGTTTTTCGGCCACTTCCCAAGTGAGCAGAGCTACGTTCCGGTTGGCGTCGCTGACCAGGCAGACCAGCCTCGCTTTGTCGATCTGCCAATCCTGCAGGCGATTCGACCAATAATCGGGGCCGATCCAGGTTCTTCGAAGATCGGGCGCCCAGGTACTTCGGAACCCGTCTTGTTGGGCAAGTACCGAGGGAGCCTCGGCGACGATGCCGATGATCAGGAAAAGCATCCAAAGGGCACGTTTCAAGGTGTTCATGATTATCCTCATGCTCAGGACGCAGTCCGCCGCAGGTCCGAATTTCCTCGGCGTGTCGCGCCTCGCCGGTCATGCGGTAAGCAAGGCCCAACACGGGTATCGTGTCGCCGATAAAACGGAGTCGGTTGTTCGCATCCTGCATCGGCGGTGCAGGAATCTTCGCCACGGGCAGGAAACGCAAAATCACCGCAAGACAATCGCCAAAAAACGACGAAAAAGCAAGAAACAAGTAAACGTCGGACGGCAACCGGGCCTGCTGAACCCCCTCCGAGTATCGATCCGACCGGTTGGGCAGACTCGACGCCCCCTGATCGGCGCTTACGCGTCAATACTGCTGAATACTGCAACAATTCCCTTGGAGTTTTGCCCATAAATGA
>Ga0209077_1000288_pt1 | contig 13319 bp, 10 predicted proteins | sample PPLLak1March2015_FD_187247 | JGI IMG/M metagenome (GOLD analysis project Ga0209077, IMG submission 187247) | Freshwater sediment microbial communities from Prairie Pothole Lake near Jamestown, North Dakota, USA - PPLs Lake P7 Core (1) Depth... | ecosystem: Environmental > Aquatic > Freshwater >... | reverse complement strand
GGTGACCGGCCGACCCGAATGCGGAATGCGGATGAGCGCGGACGTCTAGTCCGCACTGGGATCGCGGGCATCTTGCCCGCGCCTGGAGTTTTTACATTTCCTATTGTGTCCGACTTGGAAGTCGGACCACGGCGGGTTCTGAAAAGCGGACGGGACGTCCGCGCTCCAAGGCTCAGCTGGTCAGCTGCTCGACCGTCAGCTTCACTTCCATGCACTCGTTGATCGCCGGCGTTACTTCCTCGAAGATCGCCAGCATGGCCTCGACCAGATCCTGACCCCGGGAGCTTTTGACTTCTTCCTGGGTCATCGGGTAGTAGAGCTGGAATCCCGCCCAGGAGGCCCCGTCCGCGCGGACAAGGGCATCGCGTAACGCCCCCGCCGTGGGAAAATCCGCGGAATTGTACCGGGCCAATTTGTCGAAATTCCCGGCGGTCATCTGGAATTCTTCCTCGCACACGAGCCGTTTCAGTTCCCCGAACAGTCGGCTGCGCGGGCGCACTCCAGCCACAAGCCGATGCCAGTCCCAGTCTTCGGCCAGGACGCAGTTCGGGTAGGCGGACGCTTGCACGAAACCGCGTTCGATCTGCATTCCCGCTTTGAACAGCCGCTCCGTTGTGTCAACCATGATGAAGAACTTCGCGCACCCGAAATTCACATGCGAGCTTAGCGGCTTGGCTAACCGGTTGGCCTTCGGGAGGAAACAGATCCATTGCCAGTAGACTCCCCTGCCCCAGCGATCGGTCACGAACGTCTGGCGGTAGCGTTCCTCGAGTGAGAGTTTAAGCATCTGCGTGATCCGCTCGTGCGGCTCGAGATGGCCCACGCGGACCCCGCGTTCGAAATCAAGGTATTCGGGACGAAACCCGTCCAATCTTATGGGCATATCCGTTGCTCCGTAGTGGGACCGGGGCCCTTCAAGGCTTCGCTCAGGCTACTTTACTGGGGGCCACGGGCGCATGTGAAACGCGGAGTCCCAGAACATCCACTCGTAGCGGGCGGTTCGTCGGAAATGCTCTCGCATCAGTGCCTGTTCGGCGGGATCCGCGTCCTCGGCCACCCGGTCGATGATCGCGAGAACCGCTTTGACCGACTCACCATACGCTTCGGACGAGTAGGCGTCAATCCACCGCTGGTAGACCGGGCTCTTCGATCCTTTTTTCTTGAGCTCCTTGCCAACCTCCCAGTAGATCCAATAGCAGGGAAGAAGTGCTGACAGCGATTCGCCGAAGGAACCGGTGAAAGCATTGGCAACGAGAAAGCTGGTGTACGCAAACGCCTCCGGAGCCGGCTGTCCGCGTTTCACCTGGTCTGCGGAAATCCCATATTCTTTGAATACGCTCTCATGCAACTGGCGTTCATAGCGCAGGGTATCTGCCGCGTGGGTGTTGAGCAAGACGGCCCACTCCTCGCGAGGCGCCTTGGCCGCCGTGATGCTGAGCGCCCGGGCAAACTCCCGCAGGTAGTGCGCGTCCTGAATCATGTAAAAGGCGAACGCGTCCTTTTTCAGGGAGCCGTCGCTCAAGCCCGTCAGGAAAGGATGTGCCAGAATGGCCGCGTAGACATCCTGGTTAGACTCCCAGAGCTGGCGGCTGAACGTTTTCGGCTGAGCGTGCAGCCCGACCGAGACCAACAAGAGAAGTGGAAGGAGAAACCTCATCGGTTATAATCCTCTCATGCCTATTTTTGAGTACCGATGCGAAAAGTGCGAGACACTTTTCGAGAAAATCGTCTTCAAAGAATCCGAAGAAATCCGTTGTCCCAATTGCGGCAGTGTCAAAGTGCAAAAACAGCTGTCTTCCTTCGCCGTGTCCTGCGAATCGGGGAGGCCGTCTCCCCAGGTCGGCGCCGCCTGTCCGCGGGGCGGAACCTGAGGGATCTAGACCATCGAGCAGGTCGCTCGAAGGAAAGCGCTGACCCGGCTGACCGGCTGACCGGCTGACTGGTTGACTGGTGCGCAGTGGGCAGTCGGCAGTGCGCAGTGGGCAGTTCGCAGTAGTCGTTCCCCTACTCCGGTCCCACCAGTTGCAGGGTTCCCTCGTCCTTAATGCGTCCGTGGTCGGCATCATAAGGCAGACCCTTGGTTGCCGCGACGCGATCGATGAAGGAAAGGCCCAGCGGGCCGACGTACGTCTCCGGTGTCGCGAAGGCGGGGTCCGCCAGCGCGTCGGGGAACGAAACGAACTGATACCCGCGCTTCTGGAGCAGATCGATCAGTTCCTCGAGGAAAGTCGCGGTCGCTATACCCGAATGGAGCCACATGATCTGGGTGATGTTCTTTCCGAAGACTTTCTGTGACTGGGACTCGGCGTAGTTCAGTTGCTGCTCCACGTGCTCAAGGTATCCCTGTCTAAGCCGGTCGATCACCTGCTGGTCGCCTTTCGCCTCGATGTATGCGCGGTTGAATCGATAATCCGACGTTTTCACGGTGACCGGGGCCACCGCATAGCCCCCCTCTTCCAGAGCCCGTCGTACGTCTTTGCGCTTGCCGGACGTCTCCCCTTCATGCAGCTGCGGGTACCGGAGATACCGAAAATTAAATTTGTGGCGTTTGGACACCGCCCAAAGATACTTCTGCCCGTCTTTTACATGACGCAGGAAGTCGTCCGCGCTCAGTTCATTCAGATCGACGTTTGAATAGGTCTGGTTTCCGAGGATGTGGCCACGCGTTACCCAGTCCTCGAGCACGATAAAGACGGGCGGGTCTTCGTCCAGCTTTTCCTCGACCACAAAGCCGGCGGCCTTGATCTGGTGCTTGGCGAGCGTCCTGAGGATCATGTTGCTGATCTCGCGCGGAGTCCAGAAGCCGAGTGGCTTCATCGCCGGCAGGGTGTCGAACGTCAGGCAGATTTTCTTGTCCTGAGCCGTAAGTGCAGTCGCAGACAACAAGAGGAGGATAACCACCGGAAGTCTTCGCATCATGCAGACCATGATAGCGCGGGAGGGGGCTGGTGAGTCGTGCCCCGCTCGTCAGGACCTCGGCAGCAGGATCAGTTTCCCCGTCGTTTTGCGGGATTCCAGGTCCTTGTGGGCGAGGGCTGCACTATCCAGCGGGTACCTGGCGCCGATGGTCACCCTCAGCCGGCCGCGCGAAATCCACCCGAGCAGTTCGTTGACCCGTTGCTGCAACTCCTCACGAGTGCGCATGTAGTGCGCCAGGCTGGGGCGGGTGAGGAAGAGCGAACCCCGGGAGTTGAGCACCTGCGGGTCCAACGGTGCAACCGGACCGCTTGACTGGCCAAAGAGGACCAGGTAGCCCCGGGGCTTAAGGCAATTCAAGCTTCGGTCAAAGGTCGCTTTGCCGACGGATTCGTAGACGACATCGACCCCGGTTCCACCAGTGAGACGGCGAACCTCCGGCTCGAAGTCCGCGGTCGAATAGTTGATCACCTCATCGGCCCCAGCCTCGCGTGCCAATAGGGCCTTTTCTTCCGTGGACACCGTTCCGATAACTCGAGCCCCGAGGATTTTGCATATCTGCACAAGGAGCAAACCGACTCCACCGGCAGCTGCATGGACCAGCACCGTCTGTCCGGCGGATAGGGGGAAGGTACTACGTACAAGGTAGTGAGCCGTGACACCCTGGACCATCAACGCAGCGCCGGTCTCGGCGTGGACATTCTCAGGCAGAACGACCGACTTGCCCACTGGCACGCAGGCGAACTCGGCATATGTTCCCTGGGTCATCGCGAAAGCAACTCGATCCCCCACGCGGATATCGTTGACGCCGGGGCCAGTCCTCCTGACTATTCCGGCGCCCTCGACGCCGAGAGTGAACGGGAGAGGCAGCCTGTAGAGGCCCTGGCGCTGGTAGGTGTCGATGAAATTAACGCCGATCGACTCGAGCTGCACCAGCAGCTCACCGGATTTCGGCTCGGGTGTAGGTACTTCGTCCAGGGTAAGGACGTCGGGTCCTCCGGTGTGGTGAACGCGAACGGCTTTCATTTCTTCCTCCGAAACGGGTACGGCACCTCAGACCCCAAGGACCTCAAGGACCCCAAGGACAACAAGGACTCCAAGGACAAATCATGTATTTGTCGTTGGAGTCCTTGTTGTCCTTGGTCCTTGGGTCTGGCGTTCGGTAACTGTTACTTCTTCTGTTCGATATAGCTGCGAGCGAATTCGAGCAGCTCGGGTCTGGTGAGACCTATCTTCCGGGCTTCCTGCTCGGCCTTGTCGAACTCCCAGCCGTCGTTCAGGACGCGGTGAATCAACCAGAAGCCGCCCACTCGGTTGGCACTCATGCAATGGATGAGCATCGGCCGGTTGCCCTGGTCCTTAACAAGATCCAGGAAAAGATCGGCCTGCTCGAGACGCAGGTCGGCGACATTGATCGGAATAGAGAAATACTTGAGCCCAAGCTCCTCGGCCAGCCGTTTTTCCTCCGCCTGCTCGGTCGGGTTTTCTTCCGGCCGTCGCAGATTGAGGATGGAACGGATACCGCTCTCCTTGAGCTTCACCAGGTCTTCCTTCGACGGCTGCCCGGCAGTACAAAATTCCTCGTTCACCCGCAAGAAGTTCTTAGCAGCCACATCCTGTCCATGGGAGGTTCCGAAGTTGATAAGAAGAACAAAAAGTGTTGTCAGCAAGCAACCTGCATTCCGCATTTGGATCAATATAGCATGAAGGGCCACGTGAGATGATTCGACGAACCGGGATGCAAACTAGCAGACGCTTTCCGCACTTTTTCGCAGGTACGCGTTCGTTTGGAAAGTGGTATCATGAGGCCGCTAATTTCTGGGGAATGGAAAAAATGAAAAAGCTTGTTGTTGTTATCCTGTTCCTTTCGATCGGTGTTTTCCTCTCTGGACAGGACCGGGCCTCGATGTCGGCACCGGTCATCCGCGCAACGCCCGAGGGCGTGACTTTCAGCGCCGCTTTCACCGACTTTTCGCCCGGTGGCGAATATCGTCTGGGTTTGGCGGCTGCGGGCGGGAAACTGACCAGCAGCAAGGTTGAGTTGCTGAAGAATGGCACCGCGATCCAGCTTCAGCCGGCCGATTTCGACCAGAACTACACATCGAACTGGTGGAACGTCCCGAAAGTATCAGTCCACGGTTTCAGTCTCGCCGGAAATAACGTACCGGCGAAAACCGACAAGCTGACGCTCCGGATTACGGTTTCCAAGGAAGAGCTGGACAAACAGAAAAAGGTCTACATGCTCATCGCCAGGAAGTACGGGGAAGGCGTTTGGTACCTCGAGGATGGCGTTGAGATGAACGAGACCAACTGGTAACTAACGGCGTTCCGTTTCGCCGACCCGAAGGGCACCGAGGACCTCAAGGAAAACAAGGACAAACCGACTTCTGGTCTTTGTCGTTGCGTCCTTGAGGTCCTTGGTGCCTCGGGGTCCGGCACCGCCTGCCCGAAACCTCACCGCAACGTCCGGGTGTTGTACTCATCGACCGTTTCCCAATAAGTCGTGTCCGAGACCGGCCGGTCTCTATCCGGCGGATAGGTCGCCATCCCCCTGTACGGAAGAGGCTCTACCGTATCGCCCCGGTGAGTGGTCGCGTTGGCATCCTTGATCCAGCCGTCGACCCTGAGAACATAATCCCTGACCCAGCCGGCTGCTGGTGCCGATTGGGGCGCTTTAAAGCGAAGGGTCAACTCGTCGCCCGGGCCGAAAACCACCAGATGGTCGTCCGCACGGCCCAAGAGATCAAGAACCCCGCCGTACTTCGTGAAGAAGCCCCTTTGTCCCTTCCACGGCGCGCTCGCCGACACGATTCGGTAGTCGTACCATGGGGGCGAGTTCGCGGCTTTGCGGTCGAGTTTGGAAAACCCTCTGAAGTGCAGGTCAGCCTTTGCGATGGCGAGCGCCTGGACGGTCCCAGCAACGGCGTCCGAATGCGCTACGGTAATCGAATCCCAGTAGACCTCCATGTTGGTCGTGATCCGCACCTGGATATGACGGCCAAGGACATCGTCGGGCAGCGGGACCACCAGGGTCTTTCCGATTCCAGGCGGCAGACCCGGCGTTTCGGTGACGAGCCGCCACCGCCCGCCCTCGACCCGAATCTCGATCCGTGGGCCGAACGGAGCCGGCCCGGCTCCTCCACCGATGGCGTACAGCGTATCCCCGTCCATCCAGTTGACCCAGCCTGTCAGGGCAAGGACCGGGCTATCCACTCCCGATGGGATATTGAAATCCAGCAGCAACCCGTGCGTTTCGGTTAGACCATTGAAACGCGTCAGCTTAAAGCCCTGTGCGTGGCGGCGGTCACTGGATATGAGAGCCGGTCTCCAGTCATTGCCTTTTTCGTCTCGGGCGCTGGTTGGGACTACACGCTTCGAAATTTCGACCAAACGGGAACGTCCATCCGGCGGAACGCCCGCTGCGTCGAGGGAAACAACCGAGACGTCCGAAGGGTGATCGATCGCCGTAAGCCGAAGCCGGTCCAGGTAAACGACTTCCCGCAGCTCGCCGGTCATTTGAATCAGCAGCTCGCCGTCTTTTTCTCTCAGCAGTGAGCCGGGAATGACGAGATCCTCCTTATCGGCATGGGGCCAGAATTTGCCATTTCCAAGGGGAACGCCCAGGGCCGTCGCGTCTAAAACGTCGGTAAAGAACTCGAACTCCCGCCCGTTCCAGACATAGATGTAGGGGCAGCTTGAAGGAGGCCCGAGCTTTTCACGAACCGGATTGTCCCGCTCCGGAGTCGGGGCGAGGATGTTTTGCGCCACACCGGTCGGCCACCACATCCGCAGCACGTCGACCGAGTTATACTGCCCGAGTCCGAACAGCAGGGGCCTCCCCTCGCTGATCTTGCGCTGGAAGAACGAGTTTTCCCGGATTTCGACCTTTGTGCCGACCCCGAATCGATTGCTCTGCAGGCCTTCGAGGCTAACACGCAACCAACGGTTTCGGTTCCCGCCCTCGTTCCGCAGGAGACGGAGGACGCCATCCTGCTGAACAACTGCAAGGTCGTAGTCGCCGTCCTGATCGTAGTCCTCCGCCCCAGCCGAGACGACGGGGGTCGCGAGCGCCAACCCGTAAGCCTGCGTAAAATCTGTGAACTTCCAATCGTTTTGAAAGAGCCGCGTCCCCGCCAGAAGGTCCTCGTCGCCGTCATTATCGACGTCGAACACCTCGAGCGCTCCGCCTCCGGGTGCGGCGGGAAGGGTCATACGCTCGAATTTCCCGGTCTTCTGTCCCATGAGGGCAGTCACGGCTCCCTGTTTGTCGATGACCACCAGGTCCGGCCAGACGTCGTTGTTCAGATCGGCCGAGACGGCGTCGGACAGAGCCGAAGGCTGGTCAATCCCGAGCGTGGTCGCGATATCGCGGAATGCCCCGACACGCAGGTTCGACAGCAGGCTGTTCGGTCCCTGATCGTGTCCGATGAAGAAATCCGTATCGTTGTCGTCGTCGAAATCCAGCCTGACCAGACGCCGAGCCGGTCTGCCGCCTGCCGCTAGACCCGTCTCCTTTTCCAGGGGCGTGAGACTGCCCTGGCCGTCGTTTTGCAGCATCAACGGCGGCGCACCGATCAGCGCGACGTAAATATCCAAATCACCGTCGTGGTCGAAATCCACGACCAGGATATCGGCGACACCTGCGGTCAGCTTGGACTCGCTTTTTTGCACCAGGTTCCCGGTCCCGTCGTTTAGAAAACTGAGGATGCGCCCTTCCACAGAGGCGCACAGATCCTGGTCGCCGTCGTGGTCGAGATCGCCCCAGCCGGCTCGAGAAACCAGATTTTCCGATAGCGGTCCGGGCAGTGTCAGCGGCTGGAAACCTCCGGTTCGATTTGTCCACAGCCGCAAAGAGGGCCGGGGGCCCCCCGCTCCGGGGAAGACAGCCGCCAGATCCTGTCGACCGTCACCATCAAGGTCCACCCAGCTGACCTGGCCGCCCGCGGTCCCCTCGGCCGCAGTCTTCAAGCCAACCGATTCCGAGACATCCTGGAACTTAACTGGAGAGGGGCGAGGCGTCTCGCTGGTGACCCGGCGGGTTCTATCAGGCTCCACGATCTCCGTGTAGACGCTCATTTCGAGCTCGGCCGGTGTCCGGTTCCGCGCATCCTGTGCACGCAGCTCGGCCATTTTCGCTTTTTCCTGGTTGGCGATGTCGAGCTTGCCGAGCCGGACGGCAAGCATCATTCGACGATAGTGAGGAGCAACTTCGTCCGGGAGCAGTTCCACCGACCTCGAGGCAAGCTCGAAGGCCTTGGGCAACTGGCTTAGTCCCTCGTAGACCACCGCCAGGTTATAGACGGCGTCCGGATTGACGGGGTCCAGTTTCAGAAGCCTTTCGAATTCCTTGGCCGCCTCGGCGAAATTTCTCTCTCGCTTGTACGTCAAAGCCAGGTTGTAGGCGGCGTGCGGGGCGAGCGATGCATCCAGGCTTTCGCCCTTCTCGAGGTGCTCCCGGGCCTCCGGGAATTTCTCCAGCTGAACGAGAACAATGCCCAGGTTCAGGTGGTCGATGGCCGAGTTGGGATCGACAGACAGAATCCGCTCGAAGCTTTTGGCAGCCTCCTCGTACTTCTCCTCTTCGTACTGGCTTCGACCGATATTGCGGAGGCTCGCTGGGCTGTCTTCAGCGGGCAACTGGGAGACGTACGCGATGGCGCCGACCGAGAGGATCACCAGGGTTATCAGGAAGAGCGCTCTGACGGGCATACGAGAACCTCCTGAAGACGACTGACAACTGACGACTGAAAACTGACCAATGACCACGCTACTGAGGGGCCGGTCAGCTGGTCAGCCGGTCAGCCGGTCCAGCGGCTTGATCGTCATGACTTCGATCTCGAACAGGAGGTCGTCCCGGCAAACGTCGGCGACGGTTGGAACAACCACCCGCGGATCGAAGCCCGCTTCCTCGGTGGCCTGTTCGAAAGCCGGCGCGTATTCCGCCTTCTTGAGGAAGGCCACGCATTGGGACACGTTCGAGAACTTGTGTTCGCGGGCGGCCAACAGCTCACGCACGACGTGGAGCGTGAACCGAATCTGCTCCAGCGGGTCATCGCGGTGGACGGTCAGTCCCTCGCGATCGATGCTCGCGGTTCCCGAGACATAAACACGGCTGGTCGTAGAGTCTCGCAACTCGACAGCGCGAGAGAAAAAGGACCCGTAATCGTACGCTTCGCACTGCAGAGGGCTCTCGAGCATTTGCATCCGAACACATCCGTCTTCGCGACCGGCGACGGCTAGCAAGTCCATCATACACTCGTGACCGAGAGGGCTGCGTCCCTGGATACCGGTGCTCGCTGGGAGCCAGAGGGACTGGTTCCCGCCAATCAGACCGACTTCCCGGAAGACCTCCCGACGGGCGGCATTGAACTCGTCGTACCAGGACAACAGGCGCGGAAGGTAAATCCAGGTGCGGGCAACATCCCGGTAATTGAAGCCATAGCCGGAAAGGACCTGTGCCGCCTGGCGAAACATCGAGGCCGCCTCGGCTTGGCGCGATGCGAGAGGCGTACCGTTCACGACCGGGCCAAGCGAAGCCACCGAACCGTAGGAGACTCCCTGGTAGGTGAACTTCCTACCCACGGCTTTTGAGCCGAGATACATGGTCCGAACCCCGGGCTTCTCAGCGGACTGGATGGCCCAAACCTGGATCCCTGCCACAGAGCCTCCGGCCACCGGTACGGCGCCTATGAAGGACAGGGTCCCCTGCTCTTCCAAGCCGCGGGCGGCGTACGCCCTGGAGCGAGTAGCCGCGATCTCAGCGAAACTGTCGGTTAAGGCGTAGCAGCGCTCGTTCACCACCTCGGCACCGAGATTTGCGACCAACTCGGTGATCCTGTCGTAAATCTGCTCGATCGTTTCCGGGACGGTCCCGGCGACCGGCAGAAAGGTCATGAACAGCTCCTTCATCTCCGGTTGGGGGCACTCCATGACGCACAAATCGCGGCCCATGTATCGGGGAAATCCAGCGTCGCTATCGCGGCCTGCAAAGTCAGTCTTCATCAATTGCCCTACCTGTGTGTGGTCATCTCCTGTGGGGCCGCAAAAGGGGGGGATGGACTGGACGGTCCGGGTGCGGCATCCAGAACAGCCGAGCAACCACTTCTCGACCACCGCGGGAGCATAGACGAAATCGGGTCGGAAAATCAAGCTTAAGGCCCCGCCAGCACAGGCGATACGACAGACGTCAGGTATCAATTGACAAGTCAGCAACTCTGGTGATCTCTTAACAGTGAGGTGAAAAATGAAGAGGTTTATCATCGCGATGACGATTATTTCCGGTCTTCCGTTCCTGAATGCTCAACCGTTGCCCGACTTCTACAAGAAAGTGGATCGGGTCCTCTGGGTCGTGGACGACCTTGACCCGGTGATCGCCGGCTGGAGAGCGCTCGGATTTCAATCGATTGAGGTGATGGGAGAGGCGGCCATGACCGAAACCTACATGGGCCGCAGCTCCGACAACCGGGTCCGGCTGGCCGCCGCCCGGCTGGGCTCAGCGACGATCAACTGGATCCAGCCCCTTTCGGCCGACAACGCTTACGCCCACTACAGGTCGAAACACGGCAACGGCGTGTTCAGTCTCGTCCATCGCGTCCCGTCTTTGAAGGATCTCGATACGGAAATCGCCCGGCTAAAGGCAGCCGGTGTGGAAGTCCTGGCGCGTGGTTCTGTTGGAGAAGGTGGCGAGGTCTCATACGTCTTTTTCGACACGGAAGCCCAAGGCAAGTACGTGCTCGGACTGATCTACTTCCCCGAGTCGATGCAGATCGATCCGCCGCCTCAGGCGCCCGGCACGCTGAAGCTGTCGCAGTACGCGTTTGTCGTGAAGGACCTGGATGCAACCTCGGCCTTCTGGCAAAAACTGGGTTTCCCGGCCATGACGTTCACACAGGGAGGCCTGCGAGATCTCAAGCACAGGGGGCAACCAGGGCTGTTCGATCAGAGACTCGGGTGGCAACGACAGGGCGACATCGTCTACGAGTGGATCAAACCTGTCAAAGGCCCAACCGTGTACGACGAGCACCTTCAGAAAGCCGGGGAAGGTTTCCATCACCTGGCTTTCGACGTCAGCGACATCGAGCAGGCCGGGCAGGAATGGTCCGCAAAGGGCTTCCCGATCGTACAGTCGGGCGCGTGGGGCGACGAGGGAAAACCGGGCTCGGGAAAATTCGCGTACTCGGACACTTCGTCGATCGGCGGCATCACTATCGAATTCCTGTGGAACTACCGCGAGGCCAGCGGGGCACGGTAGAATCACCCCGCGATGGGGTCGCCGAGGCGGCGCAGGCTTGCTTTTGAATTATTCCTGCTGACGTCTCCTTTTGGGTATTCTTATAGCCGGCTGAGGCAGAAGATAATTCGGGGGTCGTCCCCGCTTGCTCTCGAAAACTATTTTTTGGAGGTATCTATGGACTCGCGTATGGCCATGGGAGTCATCGTAGGCAACCGGGGCTTCTTCCCGGATCATCTTGCCAAGACCGGGCGAGACGAGATCATCGAAGCGTTGACCAGAAACTGCATTGACCCGATCTTGTTGACGCCAGAGGAATCCAAGTACGGCGCCATCGAGACCCGCGCCGACGCCCGCAAGTGCGCCGATCTCTTCAAAGCGAACAAGGACAAGATCAGCGGCGTCATAATCACGCTGCCCAATTTCGGCGAAGAGCGCCCGATGGCCGAAACGCTCCGGATGGCTGACTTGGAGGTTCCGGTCTTGATCCAGGCGACCCCGGACAGCCCGGAGCTCATGTCGATCAAGTACCGTCGTGACAGCTTCTGCGGAAAGATGTCCATCTGCAACAACTTGACCCAATATGGGATCCCGTATTCGCTCACGGCACAGCACACGATCCATCCGAACTCCAAGGAGTTCGACCTCGATCTGACGAACTTCTCGGCAACCTGCCGAATCGTGAAGGGGTTGAAGGGCCTGCGCATCGGATCAATCGGCGCCCGCCCGGCCGCTTTCAATACAGTGCGCTACAGCGAAAAGATCCTCGAATCGTACGGAATCGCCGTGGATACGGTCGATCTGTCCGAGATTCTCGGCCGCATCGAGAAGATGAAGGACGACGATCCTGCCGCAATTGCCAAGCTCAACCAGATCATGGAGTACGTCCCGACCCAGGGAGTCCCTCGTGAACCGCTCATGAAGATGGCGAAACTCGGCGCGGTCATCGAAGGCTGGATGCAGGAGACCGAGACAAACATCAGCGCCGTCCAGTGCTGGACTGCCCTGGAAGAGTACTTCGGAGTGGTGCCATGCACCGTCATGAGCATGATGTCGAACAACCTGCTGCCCAGCGCCTGCGAAGTCGATATCTGCGGCGCCTTGGCGATGTACGTGCTGCAACTCGCTTCCGGCACCCCGAGCGCCCTGCTCGACTGGAATAACAACTACGGTGACGATCCGGACAAGGCCGTCTGCTTCCACTGCAGCAACTTGCCGAAGCATTTCTTCCAGGACGTCAAGATGGACTTCCAGGAGATCATTGCGGGGAGTGTCGGCAAGCAGAACAGCTACGGCACCTGCGTCGGCCGCGTGAAAGCCGGCCCGATGACGTTTGCCCGCCTGTCAACCGACGATTTCAGCGGCATGATCACGGGGTATTGCGGAGAGGGAACCTTCACGGATGATCCTCTGCAGACGTTCGGCGGCTATGGCGTTGTCGAAATCCCGGCCATGCAGGACTTGCTGCAGTTCATCTGCGAAAACGGCTTCGAACACCATACCGCCGCGAACCTTTCTTCGGTCGCAGCGAGTGTTTACGAAGCGACGACCAAGTACCTTGACTGGGACATTTACTGGCATCAGTAGCCTTCAGAAAAGCGCCGGCCGGTGCTCGGCTTAAGCGGAGCCCGGCCGGTCCCACCCAGAGGAGCGCTCGTATGGCAATCGTGGCAGGCGTCGACTTCGGCACCCTGAGCGTCAGAGTCTCCATCGTCGACAGCAGCAAGGGGCGGATCGGTTCCGCAACCGCGGATTACCCGCTCTTCAGAAAAAAAGAAGACCCGGATCACGCCACCCAGAAACACTCCGACCACATGCAGGCACTCGTCCAGGCGACGCGAAAGGCACTGGAGCAAGCCGGCGTGCCCGGCCAGATGGTCGAGGCCATCGCCCTCGACACAACCGGCTCATCGGTCATTCCAATCGATGCGGATTTTCAGCCGCTCGACGATTACTACCTCTGGTGCGATCACCGCGCGAAGAGGGAAGCCGGGCTCATCACGAGCCAGGCGCACACGCGGGGCCTGGAGGCGATTGACTGGTACGGCGGTGTCTACTCCTCGGAATGGGGTTTCGCCAAGCTGCTCCACTGGTTGAGGAACAACCCCCAGAAGCGAGCCAGAATGTTCACAGCGCTCGAGCACTGTGACATGGTCGCTGCAGTCCTGTGCGG
>Ga0209077_1000287_pt1 | contig 13344 bp, 18 predicted proteins | sample PPLLak1March2015_FD_187247 | JGI IMG/M metagenome (GOLD analysis project Ga0209077, IMG submission 187247) | Freshwater sediment microbial communities from Prairie Pothole Lake near Jamestown, North Dakota, USA - PPLs Lake P7 Core (1) Depth... | ecosystem: Environmental > Aquatic > Freshwater >... | reverse complement strand
GGTCCGTTGGTTCGACGAAGGCGGTGGGTATCGGGAGGAGGATACGGATACTGTCACGCCTTTCGATACGCTTCTGGAAGCTGAACTGAAGGAGTTGGTGGAAAAGGCGATCGCGAATCTCCCGCCCCTTCAGCGTGAGACGCTCCTGTTGCGGGAGTACGAAGGGCTCTCGTATGACGAGATAGCGATCGTGGTGAACAGCAGCGCTGAGGTTGTCAAGGCGCGCTTGTTTCGAGCGCGCCGGTCGCTCGCTGCACAACTCGGTCGTTACATTCGCGTAAATGGAGACAATGAGTATGGATTGCGAAAGAATCGCCCTTGACATCCAGTCCTCGATCGACGGACAACTGGAGACCGAGCGGGAACTGGAGCTGCGGGCACATCTGCAAGAGTGTTCCCACTGCCGCTCGTTAGTTGATCAGATGAAGGCGGTGGGGGAATTGGTTCGCGGCATCCCGACGCCGGCGCCCTCCGAGGATCTCGACCGGCGAGTCATGGCCAGCTTTCTCTCTTCCCGCGCCCCGAACAATCTCGCGCCAGTGCTCGTCAGGCAACCGTTCGGCCTGTGGCTTTCAAAACCGGCCCTGGCCTTCATCGGAGCGCTAGTGCTCTTCTTCGGCTTCACCGCTTTCTACCTGGGATGGACGCTCGGGCAGTTTCACCCGGGAAATACGCCGCTTGTCTCTCCGTCCGCGGGCATCCCCACTGCACCTCCTTCCGAGGAGAGCGTCCGCGAAACAGAGCCAAGCGCCCAGGGATCTGCAAACCTCTCCTGGAAGGGTTTTCAGCCGATCCTCGAACCAACAATCCGCATCATAGGCAGGGAGGCGCAATGATTATCAAACGTTTACTGCTTGTCGGCTTCTCACTCCTCGCGCTTCTGGTCTTTCCACTCCACGGTCAGGGGGAGGACGAACCAATCTGGACAGGTTCGCACGGTTATAAAGACGTCCGTATCCAAATCGGACACGGGACAATTCCGGCGGGCGCTGCTGATTGGATCCCGACATCCAGCGTGAGTGGGGGAACAAAACAAACAGAAGGCGGAGGTTTATACCGCTTTCTGACATTCGCCAATGGCACGACCATCCTCTACGAATTTCGTGCCCGCCCGCTGCCTGACGAAGATGGGGCCTTCGAGGTGACAATCGGGCCGTTCACACCTACTCCGAAACAGGCGGAATCCTGGAAGATCGATCGTAACAGCGTCGAAACGGAGTTCATGCGGAAATACGCAGCTCCGTTTGTGGTCAGGGATAATGAAGTGATCGCACTTGAAATCGCGGCGAATCCTCAGACCGGCCAAAAGTTGGTTCACTATTATGTGGTTTCAAAGGGGAACCCGTTTCTCAGAGCCGACTTGGAGGGTAAGGCGAGCCAAGCGCGTGAGTTCCGGGTGGAAGATGTCGAGCTCCGCGTCTTCGACTACGATCTTCGGCGGAACGGGGAGTCGTTATACCGAAGCCAGGGAGGCTGCAGCGGCAAGTTTGTCTCAATCATGATTCCTGACGTCGGTCGATTTACGTTCACCCTCGCGCCGCCGCCACCCGAAGCTGGCTTTGAGCCGACTGCTCTAGCAAAAACCGCGCAGATTTCATTCAGGCACCGCGAGGACAAATACGAATGGCTGTCCAGGGAGCAGATAGTACCCGGAGACGGGCTCTTTACCGTCTGGATGAGGGTCGATCCGCCGGAAGGGAGCTATGGCTTTTCGGTCGGTGCCTCTAGCCCGTGCCCTAAAGTAGTGCACGGGAAATTTCAAGCACTCAAGGAGATGACCAATAGGCCGGCCCCCATTGCAGCGAGTCGGGGCCCGCAGGGATAGCGTTCCTTCGCACAGGCTGTCCGATGCCGTCACGGCAGCAGTGCTCTTAAGAGAATAGCGCCCGGTTGGCCCGATTTGACTGGGCCCCTTATGCAATACCCCAACAGACTGATCACTTCTTGCCCGTTCAGCATCACGCGAAGATTAACTGCCGGGGGCCGTGAAGTGAAGGCCGGCCAGGCGAAGGCGGGAGGAGAGGGTCGATGAAGCCCGGCGCTTTCTGCCGGGTGTGATCACCCGAACGCCCAGCCTTCGCGCCGGCGGGCGAACCGGGCGGCCCCGGAAGCGCGGCCGGCCGACCAGTGTGCCTGGAAGTACGATCGTGATCCGGCCGCATCCTCTGCACCACCTGAATGGTTGAGCCGACAGCTGGCGAGGATGCCCAGAGCGCCGCTCCGACTCTACGTTGAGATTGGCTTGATTGAGAACTTCGGGTGTCCGAGTATGCTCGATGTTAATCGTCACGTCCGCGACGTCTTGCAGGCTAAGGGTTACGAGTATCGATACGTCGAATTCAACGGGCGGCATGACTTTGCCAGCTGGCAGAAGACTCTTGGCGAAGGGTTGATCCACCTGCTCGGGCGGTCGAAAAAGTGAATCGCCGTGACTATTCGGGGTGTGTCTAATTGTAGTTTTTAATCTATTGAAAACTAAAAGCTTTAGACACGGTCCGGCATACGGTTATTTCCTCCATACGGTAATCCGATCTGCTACTTTAGCGATGAACGCCGCAGCATCGATACCGTTGTACTCTTCAAGCCCCGGACCCGCACTCGGAGGAAACTGAATCTTTCCATCCATAATCTTTGCCTTGCCGCCCCAGACGCCGGCGCCAACATATCGCCGCAGCCCAGGGACGGTCTCAGGTACTCTGTCAGGTTCGTCAGCTAACAGGAAGAAAACGTACTCCTCACCGTCTTGAACCAATGGATCATCCGGAACCACCAATTCGCACGGCCCAGCTTTGCCGCCCTCTTGGGCCAGGACAATCCTCCGGATGCCGGACGGAAGTGTTCCATACAGGACCTTCTCAAGCGCGACCAGCGAATGTGTCTCAATAGAGATCAAATGCTCTGGATTGCGATTGAATGCAGGCAAGACAGTTACAACAGTGCCGACCATAATGAGGTCGGACGCTCCCACGAGTTGATCTAAAGATGTCGGGTGAAATCCATCTACCTCTGCCACTCCGGTCCCGCCCGGACAGGGGTGCAAAGTCGCATTCGGTGTTCGGGACGCGCTTTGTGCCCTACTAACATTTACGCCAACCAGGAGAACGATCGACAGTCCAAATACAATTGTTCGTACCTTCATGGATGTTTTCCTTTTGGGTCTTCGTATTGTCCTTGTATCATAGGTCAGAAACAGCTGCCGCGACGAAGCCTCGGCGCTTTGCGCCGGAGCGGAGTCGGCAGAGCCCGAACGCCTGGCTTCGCGCCGGTAGGCGAACCGGGCGGCCCCGAAAGCGCGGCCGGTCACATCGGGCGACTAGGCGGGTGAATACGGCTCCTGGACAAGTCCGGAGGCGAGGCGACAACACGTCGAGCGATTGATCCCCAAGGAATGTGGACGGATAATACGGAACGACCGGAGGACACTTCATGCGAGAGGACATCAAGTCTTCGTTTAGAGCCTTGGGCAAAAGGCCTGGCTGGACGGCTTTCCTGGTTCTTACGATTGCTCTTGGCGTCGGCGTCAATACCGCGATGTTCAGCGTAGCGAAGAAGGTCCTCCTTCAACCGCTCCCTTACACCGACCCCGATCGACTGGTGTTCGTTTATCCAGGCGAGAGAAGTGTATGCACGCTCAGTAATTATCTCGACTGGCAGCAGAAAGATCATTTGTTTTCGGGTCTGGCGGCGATGGAGGACAGCTCGCATCGAGCGACAACCGACTTTGCCTTCAACAACGAGATCGTGCGCATAAAAGGGGCAGCTGTCACGACCAACTTTCTTCAGGTGTTGGGTGTGCGTCCGCTGGTTGGGAGGGACTTTCGCCCGGATGAAGAGAACGTCGTGGTTATCACACACGATCTCTGGTCGAAACTGTTTCATTGCGATGTGTCCGCCATCGGATCCACGGTCACGCTCGATGGTCAATCCCATACTTTGGTTGGCGTGTTGCCGCCTGCGTTCCAGTTTCTCCTCGATCGTCAGCGTTGGGACGACAGCAGAGTGGAGGCCATGGAGTATTTTCGGCCGCTCGTGATTCAGGGCGCATTTTTGGATACTCTCGCCTATCGTGTGGTAGGCAGGCTCCGCAACGGTATCCCGCTCGAAACCACGGGCCAGCGGACGGCGCCTGGGATAGCCCAACCAGCGAGGGGTGGAATCGATAGAGTCGTCTCCTTGAGGGAAGAGTGGTTCGGCCCGGTCGAGCACCAGGTGTGGGTGATCATTGCAGCAGCGGGGCTGGTGCTGTTGGTAGCTTGCACAAATGTCGCGGCTCTGTTGCTGGCCCGGGGAGTCTCCCGGACGAAGGAAATAGCCGTCCGGCAGGCACTCGGGGCGGGCAGACGGCGGATCGTCAAGCGCCTCTTAACGGAAAGCATCGTGTTCGCGATCATCAGCGGGTTGATAGGTTGTTTGGCAGCTTATCTTGCGACTGGCCTTCTCGTCTCGGTGATTCCACCGAGCGTACCCCGAGTTACCGACGTGTCCGTGGATTGGACGAGTGTCGTGTTCGCCCTGACGCTTTCCGCTTTGGCTGGTGTCTTAAGCGGGGTCGTTCCGGCTTTTCGGTGTTCAAACGTGAATCTGCCCGTTTGGTTGGCGCAGGGTGGCAGAGGGCAGGGACCGGCCTCGGGCGCTCGGCACATCTGGTACTGGCTTCTCGTCGGGCAAGTGGCTGTCTCTCTGGTGTTGCTCACGTGCGCCTCCCTCTTGTTTCAGTCCTTCTGGAGACTCCGTACAACGGATCTCGGTTTTCAACCGGAGGGGTTGGTCACTCTCCAAATGACTTTCCGGGGCGAGCAGTACAAGGGGAGGGTGGCAGCGGCGGCCGCCGCATTGGGCGATCAGCTCTCTGCTTTGCCCGGTGTCACCAATGTGGGGTTTGGGTTCTGGCGGCCTTTCTTCGGCACACGGGGATGCACCTACGCGATTCCTTCCGGCCGCCGGGACTTGGCCATTTGTGTGGCACAGAACAGCGTCGATGAAGGGTTTTTCGAAACGCTCGGAATACCGATAAGGGAAGGTCGGCATTTCCGAAGGAGCGACGGGACGAAGTCCGAGGCGGTGGCGATTGTCAGCAGATCCCTCGCCCGACGGATATTTCCCGGCACGAGCGCTGTGGGCAAGTTTCTGGAGAACGAACAGGGCAGCATTCAAGTTGTTGGCGTGGCAGGCGACATTCGGGACGACGAGCTCAGGATTGAGCCGGAGCCGGCTTTGTATACGCCGTTTGCCCAGGAGCCGGACTCGCGCGTCTACTTCTATCTAAGGACTGCCGTGGCTCCATCGATGTTGTTGCCTGCGATACGCCGGACGGCCGCTTCAACCTACCCGGACCTGCCTGTTCAGAACCTCACGACGGTTGCGGAAATGGCGTCGCGTGCTGTTTCTGTTGAACGATTCCAGGCAAGTCTCCTTTGTCTTTTTGCCGGCATCGCTGTTTTTCTAACGGTGGCGGCGGCGTACGCCGTCGTCAGTTATGTGGTGGCGAGCCAGACCCATGATATAGGGGTACGAATGACTCTGGGGGCGGGAGGCCGGCGCGTGCTTTTCGATATGATCGCTCGGGGCATGCATCCGCTCGTGGTCGGTCTGCCTCTCGGACTTGTCTCCTCCCTCAGTGCTTCTCGACTGGTAAGCGCCACCCTTTACGGGATTGAGCCAGCGGATCCGGTGACATACGTCGCCTGCTCTGTAGCGCTTCTATTGGCTTTCCTGCTCGCATGCGCCATCCCGGCTCAGCGGGCATCACGGTTAGAGCCTCTCGAGGCTTTGGGGCACGAGTGATAGACTCGGATTGACACAACGTGGCGAAAGTAGGCAGGATTGACGCCTTTTTTACATTCGTTGCACCTTTGCGTTCACTTTTTCATCAACCCTGCACCGGGGTTGCACTTACATCCGTCAAATCGATCCGCAGGCTTCGCGCTCGACTCTACCGCTGACCCCCCCTGATATTTCGGTTGGTACTTGGCGATCCAAGGGTTTCTGGCCGCTGAGTTAGAGGTGTGCGAGCGGAAGAGCCTTCTTGTGAAGGCCGATGTTAAGTTCGGTTTGACTTGGTCGGCACGAAGCGGCACTGCTAGAAAGGAACTGTAGACGTCAACCCAACGGTCTGTCGCCGGTGAGAAGGCGAGCTTTTGTAGCAGGGCAGCGGCCGCGACCGGCTGATCGCTCTCGATTGTCACGGTGCCCGCCATTTCTTCGGCCTGGACGAACAGGTTCTGCACCGAACTGATCATCTGCCCACCGCTCGGCAGTTCGACCGTCCGAGTGGCCAGTTGGCGGAAAAAAGAGTCGTACAGCCGCAGAAGAAGGGAACAATCGCATGCATAAGGCGAATCCCTCGCTGCGTGGGCTTGACATACACGAAATCAAGCCAGTGCAGTTTGGAGGCAGCCCTGTCGATCCCCGGAACAAAATCCCTCTACCTCGCGCCAAACATGTCGAGTTGAACGGCTGGTGGGCTAAGCTATTCAAAGCGGTCACGAGGTGAATATGAATGACACTAACCAGACAATTCTCACGGCATGCCAGCACTTGGAGTGTAAGGGAGGCGTCGAGGAGACTACAATCCGTGAATTCGAAAACCTTTCTGGTTTATCGCTACCGGCCGACTATCGTTACTTCCTGACGATTGCCAACGGTGCCGAAGGATTCCTAAGCGACGACATCTACGTCATGTTATGGGCCGTTGAAGAACTCCTTGAGCTGAATAGAAGCTATGAAGTCGAGGAGTACGCCCCCGGGCTCCTGCTGTTCGGCTCCAGCGGCGGTGGTGAGGCGTATGCTTTCGACACCCGAGGCGGCCGCATGGGAGTGGTCTCCGTTCCTTTCGTGGTGATGGAGCTTTCGAAGGTGCGGTTTCTCGCTCCTTCATTCACCGAATTCCTCGAAAAAGCGGTCGGAGGAAAGCTTCAATGGTGAAACAAATTCGACTTGACCCAACCACCCGAGGGAAAGAAGTGTTCGATCTAAAGCCGATTATCTTGGGTGGGGTCCAACGGATCCTCGGAACAAAATAATAGTTGACCGGAAAGGCCACATCGAATTGGTTAGGTATTGGAACAGGGTTATACCGCGGGATAGCCGGGGGTCCGACCCCGGTAAAGACCACCACGACGGGTTCGCTCTGGAGTAACGAGGTGTACGAGCCTTTCGGCGAGCTTATAAACCCGCCCGGCGACTCCGTCAGTTCACCGGCAAGTCGATTGCTGCCTCTATAAAGTATGAAGGGGCGCGCCTAAGGGCGCAAGAAGCTCGTGGGCGGGAGGGCGCAACTGCTCGTCTGGCCGCCCGCTGAACTGGGTGCCGTTACGCGAGAGCCTTATCCTATGCGCAGAATTGCACTTTGCCTTCTGATCGCAACAGGTAGTTGGGCCTCGGGGATCGCTCAAGGGTCGCCTGACCAACCCCGAGTAAAGGTCCTCTCCCGGGCAGTCCGGCCCGCTGAACTTGTTGCCGTTTGGACGGCAGGAGGAACTCGTGGGACCAACACCTTTTCAGGCATCCTATTACGAACCCTCGTGTCAGCCGGGGCAGCCTGTTCTGAGCACTCCGGGCAAACTTTACCGGGATTCTTCGGGACGCATCAGAATCGATCACTACGTGGAGATCAGCTCTCAGACCCTTTGTCTGTTTCGCAAAATATACGACCCAGCCCAGAACGCCATGTTTGTCTTGAATGACACAAGTAAGACTATCTTGATATTGCGTCATCCTCCCGGAACACCAGCTACCGTTATAGGGTTCGTTCCTATTGGCGACCAAGGGCCGAACCCGAGGCAGGAGGCACTGGGGAGCAGGGAGATTGAGGGCCTTCTCTGTCAAGGCTATCGCCTAGGCGCTACCGAATACTGGATCTCAGAGGAACTGGGCGGCATTCCTATCCTGGCTACCGAAGACGATGAAGTGCGGATGAGAATCTGCGATATCATGCTCACTGAACCGGACCCCGGACTCTTTGATATTCCGGCCGGTTACACGATTCAGGAAGAACGGCGTCCCGAGTGAGAGTTCGGCATGCGGTGTCTTCGACACTGTATCAACAAGCAGCGTCCCCGGTGTCGCCACACTTAATTCGGGGTGCCGCCTCCTAACCTCGCGTGCAGCGGACCCGCTGGGAGTAGCGGCTCGCTCGGAAATTGAGCTGACGCGGTCAGTTTCGGCCCGACCCATGGTATATCCTCCCCAGCCGCCCGCTGAACTCTGTGCCGTTAGTGGTGCGGCTGTGACAGAATCCTGTGATTCCTGGGATAAGGAGTAGAGTGGCCCCGAATTCGCCCGAAACTTCCAATCTGAGGACAAGTCTTTCCGGGAATTGCAGAAGTCCGAACGGAAAGCTAGGTGCCGACCCCCTTCCTAAATATCGCTTAAATAGCTGGTTTCATTACTTTTCCAAGAGGGGGCCGTCTGCCATAGGCACCCAAGTTACAAAGATAGGTGCGCGGGAAGCCGGCCGTCTCCACTCCACAAAGATGTCGGCAAAGATGTCGCCACGAAAGCTAAGGAAATGCCGGGCGGTTGTCTGAGTCCCGCGCTTCTTCGGATAAGAAATCGACGACTACTGCTCGGGATTCAAACCACGCTCCGACAGCAAGAGGTTCGTTTGGTTTTCTGCTAAATTTTTCGCTTTTCCAGGAGATGGGTTGCGTGATATTGTCGCCAGTCGGGTACAGGCTGGAACTGACAGTCAAGTTTTCCCAGCCTGATCCTCTCGACCGTATACGTCAGCTTTCGATGGAAAGGGATCACATGCCTATCGCGTTGGCTCGATTGCTCGCAGGAACCGCTCTTTGCCTGTCCCTTTTCTGTCTGTCCAGTTTGGGTAGTCTCCAGGCTGCCGCTAGTGGTGCCGACATCATCTTTCCCCAAGTGGCGCGGGGAACCCAGGGAAGTTACATTGAAAGCGCAATTGTCATTCTCAATCCCCAACCGGACCCCGTGACAATTGACCTTGATTCGTTCGGGGTAGATTTGCCCGAAACGACAATCGTGGTAAAAGCGGGAGAGACGAAGGAAATCCGATTCTCCGGGTCTGAGTTCCAGGCCGGATGGGTAAGATTACGCTCGGATCGGTCTGTCTCGGCTACCGCCAATATCCTCACCAGGGAAGATGCGACCTCCGAGAACCTGCTCTCTCAGCTCACCGTTTTGGGCCAGCCCCTTTCTTCGAAATTCGTCGTGCCGGTTTTCTTCCACGCCTCGCACATTGATGACACGGGAATTGCCCTTGCCATCCCCACTTCCGGAAGGCTTCGCCTGACACTGCTGGACGAGTTGGGAGAGACCGTCGCCGTCCGAAATCTTTCGGTTTCAGCCGGCGGCTCCGACCCGGTGGCGGACATAACCGGGCACTTTGCGGCTTTTCTCTCCGAGATCTTCTCTCTGCCGCCCGAGTTCACCAGGGGGTCACTCACGATCGAACAAGTTCTTCCCGAAAAACTGCCAGTCGGGTTCAGTGCCGTGGCCATTTACACCAGCGGAGCAGGTTGGCACACCTCGCCGACGCTGGCGCTCGATCTGCCGGGCACGTATTCGCTGGCTCTTCGAGAAGCACCGGATCCTGATCAAGTCGCCAAGGACCTGGCGATGCAATACGGGGTATTCATAGACGGGATTCTGGTGCGACCGGGGGTCTTCGCAGTGACAATGTCGGAAGAGGTGGCCCGTGCGGTCTCCAGAGACCCCAGGGTCTTGCTGGTGGAACGGGCAGAAAATGCCGGAACGAGATGGCGGTTTGAATTCCAAGGTGGCATGGAAGATTGGTCGGTCGGATTTTCCGACTTGCCGGCAGATTTCGATCCCAGCGGCTATGAATTGCATTTCGAACATACAAACCTGCCTGTTTACCTGGGAAGTGAAAAAGCCATCCTGATGCAGGGGCACAATCGAAGCGACGACCTTTTCATGTTCGCCAAGAGACGAATCGACGGACTCAAACCGAACACGACCTACAACATTCGGTTCGACGTAGAGATTGCCACTGCGGCGTCAAGGGATGCAGTCGGTGCCGGGGGCGCTCCGGGAGAATCCGTCTGGCTTAAGGCAGGGGCTTCGCTCACCGAGCCAGAAGTAGTCATTGATGCTAAAGGCCGTCTTGTGATCAATATAGACAAAGGAAATCAGAGCCCAGGAGGGGAGCAGGCCGTCGTTCTCGGTAACATTGCTAAAAGGAGCAGTGTTTTCTCGAAACGATTTGAGCTGAAGACTCTGGACAATCTGGCACAACCTTTTTCTATCAAGACTGATGAATCGGGCTCTGTCTGGCTTCTGATAGGCACGGACTCGGGCTTCGAGGGTAAGACAATCCTTTACTACAACCGTATCAGCGTTATTTTTTATGAGCAGTGAGTTTACGGCTAGAATCCTCGACCCCGAATTGTCGGACGAATTGGTGTATTTGAGGTCTGGGGGCGACCCGACGTCAGCGATTCGCTGAGCGCGCACGCCATTCCCAGCAGGTGAGCCTGACTGTTCGATGGGTGGTTTCCACGGTGGTGCCGCCTAACCCCGCGGAGCGGCCCCGGCGCTGCTACTAAGGCAACCAAGAGGTGAAAACGCGAGTCGTGGCTCGGGGCAACTACTCGGCTGAAGCCGCCCGCTGAACTAATTGGCGTCAGTCGGCTGAAGTTCCAAAAACAAGGAGTCTATAAGGGGACCGATACAGGGATTGTTTTCTCGGAAACGTACATGATCATCCCATTCGCGGTTGTGACCCTGGCCTTGCCGATCGCTACCTTCGTGCTCGTTCTTCTGACTTACAGAGCTGGCACGCCTGGAGAAGAGACTCCGGGGTTAGCTTTTTGGGGCTGCCTAACAGTCGTTGCAGCGGACCCGCCCTCGCGCTTCTTTCATTGATCGTCTGGTGGTAAAGCCCGGGCGGGCCGCTGAACTTGGCGTTAGGCGGCGAAATCAGGATGACCGACGACGTAACCAATGAGATATCGGCGGCGATCAGAACTCTACGGCTGACGAACAGCGAGATTCGTCTCGTTCAAGCCGTCGAGGCAGAACGAATTTATCTCACCGCCTTGGCCCGTTTCGTTTCGGGCCCCGATCGCCGCTGGTGGTGGGAAGCTTTCCAACTACCACACGCCTGGCTCGAGCTTCAGGACAGCAGCAGTTTTCGGCTGATACCCGAAATCGTACCCGACCCTGATGAAAGAGTGTGGTTCCTTGCGGAAGACGACCGCCTTACTTACTTTCCGGTATACGAGGTGACTCCCGCTGTTGCGGTGTCCGTCATTGCGGAATGTTACGGCTTCGAGTACTACCTGATCGCTGGGAACTTCCAATGGCTTGTGTGTGAGAATCACCACAATACAGTTTTTGCCGTCGGCGAGCTGGTGAAATCACGCCTCGAAGCACTTTCAAAGCGGTATTAGATGTGCTTGCCGAGGCAAGTTGGCTGCTCCGTGCTCGGCCCGTACAACTCGCTCGCCTAACCCGTCATTGCAGCGGAGCGGCCCCGGCGACGCTTTGGCGGGTACGATCAGGTAGCGATAATTTGGGCGGCTCGGTGCAACAGCTCATCTGGCCGCCCGCTGAACTTATTGCCGTTAGACGGCGGGGGTGCGGATGTCAGTTTTGCCTGCTAGAGTCAAACAGCCGGTGCATGAGGCAGCAGAGTGGCGAGGTCGCCCAACAACTTGCCGGCAATCACGAGGTCGTCAATGCGCGACGGTTCATTGATCCTGGAGTTCGAACTGGGAGAGGTGGTTGGCGTACGGAGCAACCCTGGCCTCGACTGGGTTTACGGACGATTATTCCGCAACGCTCACCGCTCCTTGTTGCGCTCACCGGCTCGTATCGAGCATAGCATCCGACTTCTGGTTTTCGGGGCCTTCTGGGTAGAAGCGCGGACAAATGTCGTCCTTCACAAAGCGCTTCTGCTGGAGGTTCGTGACCCAGTCTTCGCTGCCGCCTTGTGGCAGACCATTGAGCGCACTTCGCTTCCGGAAAAGGTGGAACTCCTTCTCAAATTGGCCACGCCTGAGCTTGGGACCGAATATGGTGACCTGGGCGTGGCGCTGCGGAGGTTGCTGGAGCTCCGAAACCGCCTAGCGCACTTCAAGGATAGCGACACCCTAGTCAGTGGTCCGCTGGCTTCAGTTGAGGATGCCTGCAACGTCATCCAGACTGCGGAGGACCCTCCGCTCCTTCGTGAATTGAGAGAACCGAATATCCTACAGCACGCACAAACAGCACTGAGGCTTTCCCAATGGCTGAATCGGATTGAGAACGCACACGGGCGACGCTTCGGAATCGTGAGGAATGCGAAGCGACTGCTGAAGGGTCGAACAAAAGGGTCGAGCGAGTCCGCCTCCTAATGTCGGTGGAGGCACGTTCAAGCATCCTTACCGGGAGGACGCTGCCCGCGATATTGAGGCAGGCGTCACGACGATCAGTTTCAGCAAGGACGACCGGCGCACCTTCCATTCGACCTCTACTCAATACTATTTGGCGTGAGTGGTGGAGAGAAGACCACCCATTCTGGCTTTCAGCACATCGACCGCTTTCTCCAGTACGCGGTCCTTGCCCATCACAAAGTCCTCAACCTCGGGCTCGACCAGTACGTCGGGAACAATGCCCACTTGTTGGAATGGGCTTGAATCACCGTAAGGCGGGCGAACCGGGCGGCCCCGAAATGCGCGGCCGGGCGACGAGGGTGCTCCGGAGCGGAGGACGTGGACCGGCCGCATCCTTGTTGCGGCGTTGCTCCGGGGCAGTACAAGCTGGCGAGCTGGGAGCTTCGGGCGAGCAGGAGGGTGATCGCCGAGGCGGCGCCCGCCGCGCGAGCGGCGGGCGGAGCCGAGGCGGAACCCGATCTGCGAGAACGAAGCGGAGGTCGAGGTCCAGCGTGAGGCGCTACGTTCGACGGGGCCGCGGAGTGTGAGCCGGACAAGCGGAGACGGGTCGCGAGCGGTGATGTCGACGAAGCCCGGCCTGCTTTTGGGCCGGGCGAAGGCGGCAGAACCCGAGCGCCGCCTCCGCGCAGGCCGGCGAACCGGGCGGCCCCGAAATGCGCGGCCGGGCGACAGAGGTGCTCCGGAGCGGAGGAGGTGGGCCGGCCGCATCCTTGTTGCGGTGTTGCTCCGGGAGAAAGGCAAGCTGGCGAGCCGTGAGCTTCGGACGAGCAGGAGGATAGCCGAGGCGAAGACCGCCGCTTTCGGCGGGCGGAGCCGAGGCGGAACCCGATCTGCGAGAACGAAGCGGAGCTCGAGGTACAACTTGAGGCGCTACCTTCGACGGGGCCGCGGAGTGTGAGGCAGGCTGAAGTCCGAAACGACCGGAAAGCCAGCCCGAAAGGCGGGTCCACAGACTAAACCAGCTCCCGCATGGGCG
>Ga0209077_1000286_pt1 | contig 13364 bp, 9 predicted proteins | sample PPLLak1March2015_FD_187247 | JGI IMG/M metagenome (GOLD analysis project Ga0209077, IMG submission 187247) | Freshwater sediment microbial communities from Prairie Pothole Lake near Jamestown, North Dakota, USA - PPLs Lake P7 Core (1) Depth... | ecosystem: Environmental > Aquatic > Freshwater >... | reverse complement strand
CTACGGGGAGGCATTGCGCAGCACTTATATGGCACAGAACCGTAATGAACCAACTGTACCGCAATCAGATGATCTAGCCAGCCTGCTTCGCTCTAATCTCAAGGGCTTGCCGGTCGGGCTCTACTCCGTCTGTTCGGCCCATCCGCTGGTCCTGAAAGCGGCCTTCAGGCAGGCGCTCGAAGACCAGTCTTTTCTTCTCATTGAATCGACGTCCAACCAGGTGAACCAGTTCGGGGGCTACACCGGCATGACGCCCGATTCCTTCGCAGAGTTCGTCAAGGGGATGGCGACTGGCTTGGGCTTCCCGCTGAGCCGCCTCGTTCTCGGAGGAGATCACCTGGGTCCCCATTGCTGGCGCGGCGAAGGCGCCGATGCGGCGATGGCCAAGGCCCGTGATCTGGTGCGCGGGTACGTCGCGGCCGGTTTTCGCAAGATTCATATCGATACCAGCATGGCGTGTGCCGATGACCCGACGGGGCCTGCCGGGCTGGACGAGCGGACAAAGACTGATCGCGCCAGCGATCTCTGCCTGATCGCCGAGAAGACGTGGCGCGAACTCTCCGTCAGCTCCCCCCGGCCGGTCTATGTGATCGGAACCGAGGTCCCCGTTCCGGGCGGCGAACGAGCTGACTCCGGCGCCCCGGAAATCACGGCCGTCGAGGACGCGGAGACAACGCTCGCGCTTTGCCGAGACGTCTTTCAAAACCGCGGTCTTGCCGACGCCTGGGACAGAGTCATCGGGCTGGTCGTCCAACCGGGAGTCGAATTTGGCGATGCCGTGATCTTCCCTTACTCTCGAGAGAAGACCCGAGATCTGTCCCGCTTCATCGAGACCTTTGGAACGTGCGTCTTCGAGGCCCATTCAACCGACTACCAGGCTCCCGAGGCTCTTCGGGAACTGGTCGAGGACCACTTTGCCATTCTGAAAGTTGGGCCATGGCTGACTTTTGCCTTAAGAGAAGCGGTCTTTGGTCTAGCCTCGATCGAGCAGGAGTGGCTGGGAGGGCGAACCGGCACCCGCCTGTCCGAGGTGAGGGAAGTCCTCGAGCAGGAGATGCTCGACCACCCGCAGGAGTGGAAAGGGTACTACCGTGGGGACGAGCATTACCTCCGCTACGCGCGCAGGTACAGCTATAGCGACCGCTGCCGCTACTACTGGGCGAGGCCTTCGGTCGCAACCGCCTTCCATGCCTTGCTCGAGAATCTTGCGGGTCAGCCGATCCCGCTGCCTCTGTTAAGCCAGTTCCTGCCCCTGGAGTACCGGGCGGTCAGGGAGGGCCGGATTCAGCCAACGCCCGAAGAGCTGATCGATCACAGGGTGCGCTCCGTGTTGCAATTGTATTCGAGCGCCTGCGGGATGCGCGGGAGATCCATAGGTGGCGGCTCGGTTGGTCGGCATGACAGTTAGCTCTTGTCTATGATTCACCGATATACTTTCGATAAGGGTCCAAGGAGGAATGCATGCGTAGCTGCCTCATCGGCTTCGTTTTAGGATTCGCTTTAACCGGGGCGAACACCGCACAGCCGGTGCCGGCGGTCCGGACATACGAGGTCTCGAAAACTTCGGCTCCTATCCAGGTAGACGGTCGATTGGACGAGCCTGTCTGGAAATCGGTGCCGTCCGCCGGTCCCTTCTTCAACAACGCGGATGGTTCCCGTTCGGACATTCGGACCGACGCCTGGATTGTCTATGACGACCAGATGCTCTATTTCGCGTTCCGCTGCCCGGACCAGAACATCTGGGCGACTCGTGACCAGCGCGATCAGCATTTGTGGGAAGAGGAAGTCGTTGAAGTTTTTCTGAAGGGGGATCCTTCGCATCCTAGCTATCTGGAGCTGGAAGTGAACCCGTTGGGAACGATGCTGGACATCTTCCTTATCGACGTCCGGAAGCCGATTCCATATGAGTCGTGGAACAGCAACAAGCTGAAGTGGGCGGTCAAGGTTGACGGTACGGTCGATGGCAAGGCGGACGATCGCGAATGGACCTGCGAAATTGCTTTGCCGCTTGAGGACGTGGTTACAGCGCCCAACCGTCCCCCGAAGCCGGGCGATCGCTGGGCGATGAACTTGTATCGCGTCGAGGCGAAACCTGTGAATGCAGGCCTGGCCTGGACGCCGACGATGAAGCGGGATTTTCACGTCCCGGCTCGATTCGGCGAGCTGATCTTCGCCGGGCCGGCTGGTTCGTCCAAGTAGGCCGAGTCAGCCGCTGGATTGTATCGAATACCAGGAATACAGGAGGACTTTCATGTCTGGTCTAAGCCGGAGGGAATGGCTGACGGCGGCCGCCGCCCTCACCGCAGGAGGAGGAATGACCCACGCCAAGCCGGCGTCCCAACAAAGGGCCGATCAAGACCGCGTTCTGCGACTTCCCGATTTTGAACCGCGGAGCATGTTGCACGTTCCGGAAAGCCCCGTCCAAAAAGCACGGTTCCCGGTCGTCGATTTCCATACGCATCTGTCCTGGAGCCCGTCCTTCAGTGATCAGAATGCTTCGGGAGGAAACTTCACACCCGCGGCTCCTCTGGATGAGATCCTGCCCGTCATGGAGCGGCAGAATCTGCGCCTGATGGTCAATTTGACAGGCGGGTACGGGACCTGCCTGGACCAGTGTCTCGAGTATTACGGGGGGAAGCACAAAGAACGCTTCGTCGTATTCACGGAGCCGTGGTGGTGGAAAATCAACGAGCCCGGCTACTCGAAATTCCAGGCGGACGAGATCGAAAAGGCTCACCGCAAAGGGGCTAAAGGGCTGAAGATCCTCAAGGTCCTCGGCCTGTACTTACGGGAGAACGTCACGACCGGTCCCCTCGTGAAGATCGACGACAAGCGCTACGATCCGATGTGGGAAGCCGCAGGCGCGCTCAAGATGCCGGTATTGATTCACGTTTCGGATCCCGAGGCGTTCTTTCTACCAATCGACAAGTACAACGAGCGCTACGAGGAGTTGCAGGCGCACCCCGACTGGTCCTTCCATGGCGACTTCCCAAGCAACCGCGAGTTGCACGAGGCGCGTAACCGAGTCGTGGCCCGACACCCGAAAACACAATTTGTGCTGGCTCACGTCGGAGACTCCGAGAATCTCGCCTGGGTCGGCGAGTGGCTGGATTCGCACCCGAACATGAACGTCGAGATCGGGGCGCGCATCGGGGAACTGGGACGGCAGCCACGAACGGCTCGAAAATTCTTCGACAAGTATCAGGATCGGATCCTCTTCGGCACTGACGCGGTCCCCCGAGGGGACGAGTACCCGCAGCAGGTTTACGGGGACAAGCTGTACGAGATCTACTATCGGTTCTTGCAGACCGAAGACGAGTATTTCGACTACGCTCCGGCGAGGGTCCCGCCCCAGGGACGATGGAGGATCTACGGACTCGGCTTGCCCGACAGCATCCTCAGGAAGTTGTATTACGAGAACGCCGAACGGCTGCTGGGGCTGAAGGTATAGGCGTGAAGCAGCCAGCCGGGCCGGAAAGCGGCGGATTCGCTTTTCAGAATCCGCCGCTTTCCGCCCGGCTGGCCGCAGCCTTGGAACCCAATCGCCCCGATCCTTGGGGTCAGGCTAACTGAATCCGAAAATAGCAGCGCTCACCGCCGCGTCGCACCGATTCCATGATCTCGACTTTGAAGGGACGGCCAAGGGCTGCCTGAAAGATCGCTTCGTGCGTCCCTTTATGACAATGGCAATGGAGCGCGTTCAGTTTGGACGGTTTGTCACGCAGGACCGGGCAAAAGCAGCCGTGCTCGCGGGAATTGAAGCGAATGTGCACGGCGTCCCCCTGTTTCTCGACGCTTCCGAAAACCTTGCGGTAAGCCGCTAGCAGCTTCTCCAGGTCATCCTTGCCTGCCTTGGAAATGTCCTGTTTGAACTGGTGCCGCCGGTAGCAGCCGCGTCCGCAACCTTCGATCAATTTGATGGCGGTCTTTTCGTCCAGCTGATCGTCCATCGTGTTCAGCAGGTCGGTCAGCCAGTTTTCGATGAATTCCTTCTCACCTTTGAGCTGTGCAAACTCTTTCTCGGTTGGCGGAGCGGCCTGCAAAGCGCCGCCCGTCTGATTCAGTACCACCAGGGCACCCGAGCCCAGCCCCGCGCCTAAAGACTTCCGCAAGAACTCCTTCCGGTTCATTCCTATCTCCTCCTTGGTTTTTGAGCCAAGCCCCGGAAAGGCGTTGGGGCCTTAAGACGCTTAGACTGTGCTTTGGTCCGGATATTTCATTCAAATTATGCATGATCTGGCGCGTGCTTCGCTGCGGCAGGCTGGCTCGGTGTAGCAGCTTTTGCGTCTCTCGTTGGTCCGACTTCCAAGTCGGACATTCGGCATGCGGTCAGCTGGCTCGGCGTTGCTGGCGGGGTGTAGTGTCCGACTTGGAAGTCGGACCAACGTTGACGGGCAAGCGCTGCTGCCCCCCGCTGGCGGCAGAACGTGCTTACTCCGCTGAAAAGCGCTGCGCGGCTCTGACGGCGGTTGCCCGAGCACGGCGCGAGGATATGCTCTCGGTCGGGCATCGTAAATGAGCTTGACCACCCGCAGCAGGCGGGTACGTGCTCGCTATTTGAAGACCGCGTCGATTGGAGCGCCTGCCATCGGGTTGAAGTCCTTCGAGTCGAGTTCGAGCAGACGCAGGATCGTTGCGGCTGTCTGGTCCTGGTAGTAGGAGCCGGAGCTCAGTTCGCCGATGCCTGGCGTATCGGGACCAAGCGTTGCCAGCCAGACATATTCCGCTCCCTTGACGTCCTTGCCGTGACTCTTCCACGACTTGCGGCTGGTGCCCCGGCCGTGGTCCGTGGTAACGATGAGCGTGGTGTTCCCGCGATACTCGGGAAGGCTCTGAAGCGTGGTCCACAGGGTTTGCAGGCAGCGGTCGAGATGCTCGATCGATTGCAGTGCCCGGTCGTACCGCCCGTCGTGTGACCAATCGTCGGGTTGCCCGAGAGCGATGTACAGTAACCGGGGCTTGTGGAGCTTCAGGTACTCGAGCGCCAGGTTAAAAGTGACCGCGTCATCGCGAACGGAGTCCCAGGGAGTAAGGATATCGAACTGGAGACGGTCCCACTCTGCAAGGGGGCTGCCCTCGAAAGAAGGCGGGAGCCGCTTATAGCCGGAATTCGCGGTTATGGCTCCCTCGGTCTTGGCGGCCGCGTAGTAGAGGATGTCCCACGCGCCAAACAGCGCAACACCGGTCGGAGGCAAGGACAGCTGCCGAGCGACGTATTCGAGCACGGTTTCTCGCGGGATCCTCACCGGATCGTTGCTCGAAATGGCCTCGAGATACTGTCCGGTCAGGATCTCGGCGTACCCGGGGTACGAGAACCGGTGAGGGTTCCTCAGCCTGAATGTGCTTCCTTTGGACCGGTTTCCGATGATGACCCCGTTTGTCCCGAACTCTCGCCAGAAAAAGGGGAGTAGCCGCGTGCGTCGCTGCTCGGGCGTCGCGAGGTGATATTTCTTCACGAGTGGCGAGTCAGGTTTTTCAACCAGGCTTCGATCGAACCCTGCAAAGAGCTCTTCCGAGCGCAGCCCGTCGGCTGAAACAAGGATGACGTTCTTCGTCTCGCCGGCGTGAAGCAGCGCCAAAGAGCAGAACCAGACGGAAGTAACTGTGGCAAGCCGCGAAAACCGCATGGGTGCGCCTCCAGCCGCGAAGTATGACAGCTTCGCCGGATTTTCGCACCGCCCCTGTCCCGGGGTCCTATGTTGTCGCCCTTCGGGAGCACCCGCGAATTAACTTCGAAGCCTTCTTAGCTGCGCAGTCCTCGCCACATTTCGTAGCGATACCGCTTGTTCAGCGCGAAACTCTCTTCCGGGTCATAAAAGACCAGGAAACTCATCTCCTGCCAAGGGACCAGCAGCCTGGTGTCGGAAATCGGAGATGGAACCAAGTTTATCGTCTGCCTCCACGCCCCGCTATTGAAGTAAACCTGGGGCCGGTTTCCGTTGGTTGACAGGGGAACGTGGCGTGCGTTGTGGGTGTGCCCGTGAACCACGAATTCAACGGTCCCCGGCCGCCGGCTGATCTCCTCTTCCGCAGACCGGATGTGTGCATCGTCGCTTTCCACCAGCATCCTCTGGACGTTGCGGTCCTCCAGGAGCGAAGGTCCTGCCTGGACGAGTTGACTGAGCAGCCACATGACCTGCGGGTCGGGCGTAAGGCCTGATTTCTCGAAATCCACGGCGAGGAATTCGTTCAGGGCGCGCTTCCAAGACTGCAGGAGCGCGTGTTGTATGCGGTTGTCCTCAATCCGGCTGATGAGGTCCTGCAACCAAACCACGGTTGCCCACTTCGGACGCACAAAGTCCACCTCCTCGACCGCGTGCAGAATCCAGTCGTCCGCTTGAAGGTTCATTTCCTTCAAGGATTCCCGGAAATAGAGGAAGAAGTTGTTGATCACGAAGATGAGGAAAGCATCTCCGAAGCAGGAGTGGTTCTTCGGTCCTTCGCAGTTGAAAGGATCCATCCGGTCGCCGTGCTCGACGAGGAGGTTGTACCGGGGAAAGACGGCGCAGAGTTCGAAGGGGAAGGCCGGATCGTGATTCAGCTTGAGGCGGCGGACCAACTTCTCCCGGGTACCGGGAAACTTGTTGAGAGCCCGATCGTGGTTGCCCGGCAGGTAACGCAGCGACACCTCTCTGCCGAGTTGAGCTCCCATGTTGCTCATGACGTTGACCGCCTCGGCGTTCTTCTCGAGCACGGCTTCCAATATGCTATCGATCCTGCTTTCAAGAGGTTGCTCGAGCGGCGACCAGGGCATGGGGTCAGACGGGCTGGTCGGGGTCCACTTCTCACTGCGGAGCAGGTCAAAGATGTCCCCGAGCAGGACAATCTCGACGTCCTTGATGCGACTGACCGGACGTTCCAGGATAGCCCTCAAATGGTCGACGACGATGCGAAAGGCGTAGGCGGGTACGTTGAAAGGATCAAGGGTACCGTCGCTGAAGTGAATGTCACTGAAAATCACCAGCATTGAAAAAACTCCCGCGTTAAGGAGGTTCAGTGAAGAGTAGGTCCCCGGTTCGAATGCCCGGGAGCCGGAACATCCGGTTCTATTCTCCGAAGAGTGGCTGGGTAAACTTGTTCAAGAACTTCCCGGTTGGGTCTTGAGCTTTGCGCACCCTCTTGAACTGCTTGAACCGCTCTCCGTAAATAGTCTGCAGGTCTTGCTCCTTCAGGTACGTTTTCTTCCCGAGGTGCGGCTGCCCGCCATACTTGACGAAGATCTGTTCGGCGCGGCTGAAGACGAGGTCGCGATTGAGCGACATCGTCGGAGCAAGCTCGATGTAACAGGTGCGGCGCCCGACTCCCGGCCCGAGGAGCGCGAGGGAGCGGTCTGGAGTAAAGCGCACTTCGACGACGCTCAGGTAACGGTGTGATTCGAGCAACTGGAGTATCTCGTTGATGCAGGCACGCCAGTTCTCGTAGGGGACGCCGAACTCTATCTCGTCATGCGAGAAGAACAGCTTTCGCGGAAAACTGCGGTGCCACTCCGCGACAAAGCCCGGGCTCTTGTAGGCAACCGGCACGAGGCGTGCGGCCAGCCTGTGTGCGCTGTCCTGCATGTGAACAGAATGTGCGAAGCCAAAGATGTAACCGGAGTACAGCATGTCGCCCAATTCGGTGGAGAGCTTGTTCAGGGTCTTCGATCGGGAGCAGGGCTCGGAAGTCCGGTTCCAACAATTCATGCGCACCGAATCTGCCTTCACCGAACCGACGTAGTAGAAACTGACGTGGTCATTCTCCGCAATCAGCTGATCCGTGCAGTTCTCAGCCTGTTGGCGGCTGATGATCTTGACGGTCTTGCAGAGATGAAAGGCGTCCACGCATTGCAGTTCGACTTCCGTTATGACGCCGGCACAGCCGATGCCACCGAAGGCTGCCCGGAAAACCGGAGAGTCCTTCTGATATGTCTGGGCTTTTCCGGAAGCGTCAACGATTCGCAGGGAATTGACCTGTTCTGAAAGGAAACCGTGGTCTCTTCCGGTGCCATGAAGATCGGTCGAGACAAGTCCCGCGATGCTTTGCGCATTTGTCGACCCGAGACAGGGAAGTGCGAGCCCCAGACCGGTTAATTTTTCGCCCAGGTCCCGAAGCCGGATGCCGGCCTGCACTTTGACTACTTTTCGATCCTTCTCGACATTCAGGATCCGGTCGTACCTGTCGAGCGAGAGCAGCATTTCCTCGGAAATCGGCGAAGAGTTGAAAGAATGTCCGCCTCCCACTACGCGCAGATGCCTGGCCTTGGCGACGGCCTCACAGATCTCCTGTTCCGAAGTAGGTTGTACGTAACTCTCGGGGCAACAGGTGTACTCGCGGTTCCAGTTCGTCCACCTCTTCCTGGTCCTGCTGTACCGGCCCTCGTGAAGCGTCTTTCTAGACCCTGAGAACAGGAACAGCAAGGCATTGGCTGTATTGAAGTAGAAGGTGTGGGCAACACGGCCTGCTCTACCTGGATTGGGCATGTCAAACCTCTCGAAAGCTAGAGGCGGAGGGCATTTCGGTTTGTTGTCGATCAAGTGGGCCTGGACGCGCGGGCGCCGCCGCCGCCCTTCCTCAGGAAGTCATCCAATCCTCTTCCCTGCGCAAGCCCGCACTCGTCACCTCGCTTGTACTAAGTAAGCCACAAATCCGGCGCAACTTCACATATAAGACAACAACAAATTGATTATTGACTTCTTGGCTGTAGAATCGCATCATTGGTTCAAATGGCCGTATTCACGGCCTTTCGCTTCGTGGTCACCCGAAAACGAACGAGGGGGGGCGGCATGGAGAACGGCGCGGGCAGTCCCGGGAAATTAGTCTTGTCGCAGGCTGGAAAGCCTGACGAGGAATTTGTTCTGCGCCCTGGGCAACTAATCGTCGGGCGCTCTCAAGTCAACGACATTGTCATTCCAGACAGCACGATCTCCCGTTCCCACGCTCGCCTCGAGTGCAACGGCGATCGCTGCATCCTTGCGGATCTTGGCTCGGCCAATGGCTCCTGGGTAAACGGCCGCAGGGTCACCGAAGTCCAACTGAATCACGGAGACTTGGTTCGACTGGGGGACAGGGTTCTGCGTTTTGAGGCGGTCGCGGAGGATCCGACGCCGGAAATGAGCCTGACCGTCGTCGGGTCGAGCGTCGAGGAAGTTGAAGGAGTCGAGAGCGAGGCGCTGCCGATTGAAGTGAGCGATACGCGCGAATCGCGCCTGGTTGTTCATACACCGAACGGCACAAGCGAAGTGAGCCTGGAAGATGGCACGACCCGGATCGGGAGGGACCCGAAAAACGAGGTGGTTCTGAATACTTCGGGTTCGTCCCGGCGGCACGCTTTGATCGAGTGCCGCGGCGATTCCTTCGTGCTTCGCGACCTGAACAGCACAAACGGCACCTGGTTCCGGGGGCAGAGGGTCACCGAGCATGTCCTGGACGACGGCGACACATTCCGAATCGGTGGCGTTCGGATGGTTTTCAAGAAGGGCTTCGAGCCGCAAGACATGACCGTTATGGCAGGGAGTGGTCAATTGCCCTCCCCATCGGACGTCGCCAACCGGAACCCGGTAGTCCTCGTGCCGGGCATGATGGGCTCGGAACTGTGGGCGGGGAACGAGAAGATCTGGCCCAATCCTCGGTATATCCTGACAAATCCGGAAATCGCAAAACTGTCGGACAACTGTCCCCTCGAGGCAAGGCAGTTGGTGAGCGAGGTTGTGGTGGTCCAGGGTGTCATCAAGCTCGCCCAGTACAACCGTCTGACCGAGCACCTGGAGGAGACGCTTGGTTACGAGCGGGGCAAGACGCTCCTCGAGTTCCCGTACGACTGGAGGCGGGACAACAGGATTTCGGCCGTCAAGCTCGGCCAGGCGATCGAAGCCTGGCAGTCCCGGGTTCCCGAGGCGCGAGGCCCGATCACACTGATCGCCCACAGCCTGGGTTGCCTGGTCAGTCGGTACTATGTCGATTGTCTGGGAGGGAAGTCGAAGGTCAAGCGAATCGTGTTCCTGGGCGGGCCGCACTACGGAGTCCCGAAGGCGGTCAGCAGCCTCATGCTCGGACCTGACCTTCTCCCGTTCGGCCTCATGGGTGAACGAATTCGCAATGTGCTGGCGACCTTCCCGTCCGCCTATCAGATTTTGCCCACTTACCCCTGCGTGGTGGACCGCAGAGGGCAGAAGGTCAATGTACTTACTCAAAACGGTTGGCTGTCCGAGACCCAGCGGGCGCTGGTGCAGGATGCCGATCGCTTCCGCCGTGAGCTCGGCCCCACCTGCTCGGTTCCCTCCGTGTCGATCTTCGGCTACGGTCTGAAGACCCTCACCGAAATGACGATCCGGGACGAACAGGACGGCATGTGGAAGAAGGCGGACCTGCTCTTCGAGATGAAGGGCGACTCCACGATTCCGGAAAGGAGCACCGTGCTGGAAGGGTCCGAGATCCACCCGGTCAAGCAACACCACGGGTCGCTCTACGTGGACAATGACGTGAAGATGCGGCTCAAATTGGAGCTCCTCCGTGCATAGAAAAACATCTCAATCCGAAAAACGTGGGCCGAAGACAAGGACTCACCGTTCTCCTGTCCCTCCAGTTCCCGTCCGGTTTCTTCTCACGCTGTTGACGCTTTGGCTTCAGGTGGGGGGCTCCGCCAGCGATCTGCATGGCCAAGGCTTGGCGCCGGAGATGCCCCTGTCTGAGGCGCTACGGCAAGCTTCTGAAGCGAACCCGGCAATCGTCCGGATTCGCTTGGAAGGCGCCAAGCTGGCAGAGAAAATGGCGGGCGCCAGGACCCGGCGGCTTCCTTTTTTCGAGGTCAGTGTCCTCGCCGCTCAGCAGCTCAGGGATATTGACTTCCTTTTCAGCCGCGGCCTGTTCGGCCAATATCCAGGAATTGGCCCGGTTCCTGCAGTCGACACGCACGTTGTGACCGGGCAGAGCCCGACGGCGCTGGTTGTCGCCCAGGTGGTCCAACCGCTCACGCAGCAGCACGCGATCGGGTTGAACCTGGACCAGCTTCAGCTCCAGAGGCAGATCAACGAGCAGAAACTGCGGGCCGAGCACCAAAGGGTCATTGCGGACGTGAAGAAGGCGTATTTCGCGGTCCTGCTTACGCAGAGCGGGCTGGACGCGACCCGGCAGGGAATCGAGCTCTATCGCGAACTGGACAGGATTACCCAGGAATACTTCGTGCAGAAAGTCGCCCTGAAATCCGACCGTCTGGACGTGGAGACGAGATTGGCGAAGACCGAGTATGACGCGCTGGTGCTCGAGGACCAACTGGCTACGCAGAAACAGCAGCTCAACCTGCTGCTCGGACGGGCGGTCGATACACAGTTTTCGGTGTCGGCGGCCGACGACCCCGGTCTTCCGGGTGTGGAACTTACTCAGCTCCGGGAAAGGGCGCTCGAACAGCGACCCGAAATTCGCGAAGCTGTGCTGAAGGGAAAACAGGCGGAGCTGGACCGTCGGATCAAGCGTTCCGAGGCCATCCCGGAAGTGAGCCTGGCTCTCACTTACTTTTCTCCGCTCAACTTCAACGAGATGCTGCCGACCCACATCACGAGCGTAGGAATCCTCTTCAAGTGGGAAGTGTTTGACTGGGGACGACGAGGAAGAGAGCTGGCGGAAAAGAGCCTGACCATCGAGCAGGCGCAAAGCGGTCTGGAAGAAGCGCGCAGCCTGGTAGCGATTGACGTCGAGGCAAGATACCGCAAGCTGCAGCAGACCAGGCAACTCCTCAAAATCGCGCAGTTGGGCCAGGAGCGGTCGGCTGAAAATGTCCGCGTCGTCTCAAATAAGTACCAGCAACAATCCTCGCTTCTCAAAGAAGTACTCCAGGCTCAGACCGAGCTGGAGCGGTCGCGTTTCGAGCGTGAACAGGCCCTGTTGTCTTTCTGGATGGCCCAGGCAGATCTGGAAAAGGCTGTTGGAGAAGACCAATGAAAAACCATCGATTGCGGGTTCGTGCTCTCGTGCAGGTTACTTCCGCAGCAATCGCAGCTGTGATTGACCGGCCCCGAGGCCAAAGGGCACACCTGATGTTGATCGGACTGCTGCCTCTCCTGGTCTCCGCCGGATGCCAGAAGGCTGGGGCGGATTCCGAGAAGCAACCGGTACCGGTGAGCATTCAAGCCGTGGAACTGCAGGCGCCGGACCAAGCCGCCCGCTACACAGCCTCGATCACGCCGGCTTCCCAGGTAGAGACCAGTTTCAGGATCGCGGGCTACGTGACCCGGCTTCACCAGGTGGCCGGGATAGACGGGCGGCTTCGCCCGCTGCAGGCCGGCGATGTCGTTCCCCGGGGAACACGCCTGGCGGAGCTGCGCTCTGATGAGTATTCCGTCAAGGTCACGCAGGCCGAAGCGCAGCTGTCGGAGGCCCAGTCCGCCCACGCAGCGGCCAACGCTCAACTGCGCGAGGCACGGGCTGCCCTGGACCGGGCTCGCGAAGAGCTGACAAGGTCGAAGAACCTCTTCGAGACCGAGAGCATCACCAAGCGTGATTACGAAGCGGCCCAGACGCAGCATGAGGTCGGCGAGGCACGTGTCCAGGCAGTCGAGTCTCAAATAGCCGCCATTCAGGCCAAACTCAACGGCGCCCAAGCGCTCGTCCACGAAGCACAGCTGGCCAGGGACGATACCCTGCTGGTCGCTCCGATCACGGGCACAGTACTCAAACGACTGGTTGAAATTGGCAGTTTCGTTGGCCCCGGCAGGCCGGCATTCGTAATTGCCGACACTCAGTCGCTTCGCGCCGCGTTCGGCGTTCCGGATCTGGACCTTGCCCAGCTGCGGATCGGCTCCTCGGTGTCTCTGACAGCCGATGCGGCGCCCGGGAGAAGATTCGACGGGCGGGTGATCTCGATTTCGCCGGCCGCCGACCCCAGGACCAGGATCTTCGATGTCGAGGTGGCCCTGGTGAACCAGGATCGGCTGTTGCGGATCGGGATGATCTGTTCACTGACTCTCGCCGGCCAAAAGAACCCCGCGCGCCTCCCGGTCATACCGATTAACTCGGTAGTCCGATCCAAGTCGGATCCCGGTAAGTACGCGGTCTTTGTGGTTGAAGCCGACGCCGCGAAGAAGGTCTGCAGGATGCGTGAAGTGTCTCTTGGCGAGACCTATGGAAACCGTGTGGCGGTGACCCAGGGTTTGAGCTCGGGCGAACAGGTCGTCACGGCCGGCTCGACCGTGGTTCAAGACGGCGACACGGTACAGGTCGTCGCCTGGTAGCGCGGAAGACTGACAACTGACTACTGACGACTGACGACTGACGACTGGCGACTGACCACAGCCGGCTGAACGTTGAGGGGCTTTCCGCTATGACCAAATCGAGCCATGATGCCGAAACGATCGCCAAGACACGCAACACCTCCCGCTTCTTCGTTGAATCCC
>Ga0209077_1000283_pt1 | contig 13435 bp, 4 predicted proteins | sample PPLLak1March2015_FD_187247 | JGI IMG/M metagenome (GOLD analysis project Ga0209077, IMG submission 187247) | Freshwater sediment microbial communities from Prairie Pothole Lake near Jamestown, North Dakota, USA - PPLs Lake P7 Core (1) Depth... | ecosystem: Environmental > Aquatic > Freshwater >... | reverse complement strand
CATGAGATTGTGAGCCGCCGCATGGTTGGCGTTCTGCGCGAGCACTGCGGCCAGGGTGCGCTCGGCGTCCTTTGGCTTCCCGGACTGCATGTAGGCGTTGGCGAGGTTCGTGAGGTTCTGCAGATTAGAAGCATTCAGCTTTGAAGCCTGCTCCATTGCGGCGATCGCCTGTTCCATCTCCCCCAGCCTGATATGCAGCTCTCCCAGTTCCGCGTAAGTTACGTCATTGGACACATTCTTTTCGATCGCCTCCCGGTATGTGCCCATTGCCTTTCGATACTGACCGGTCCGTTCGTAGGCGAGAGCCAGCCTGGAGTAGAGCATAGGGTTCTGGGGATCGAGCGCGACAACCCGGACCAGGGAGGGTATCGCCTCACTAAAGCGATCGTGGTTCATCAGCTGTCCCGTCTTTTCCATGACCTCCAGGACCTGGAGCCGATCTTTGGGGTCGGGCCCGGACATGTCCATCTTGATCTCCTTCTGGCGATGGACATTCAGGTAACCGAGGGATTCCAGTTCCTTGCGCGTCTGGTCGTCAAGTGGTGTTACCCGGATCGTTTTTGCCCCTTCCGGCCGGCCGGCAACCTCCCAGACCCGCTTCGTGAGCCTGTCGACCTCCTGCGGATGTTCCGAAATCACGTTGGTTTTCTCGCCCGGATCTTGCGTGAGCTGGAACAGCTCGGGTTTGGGAGACACGACCAGCTTCCAGTCCTCCGCCCGGACGCCGCGGAGCTCAGACCAGTTCATGGCGGTCTTCGGATACAGCGTTTCCATGTACGAGTAGGTCGTGCGGACTGCCCGGTTTTCGGTGAGAAGAGGTAGGAGGCTTTCGCCCTCCGCACGCGGTCCCTTGGAAAGGCCGAGGTAGGCGAGAATCGTCGGCATTACGTCGATCGAGCGAACCTGTTGTTTCAATCTCTGCCCTGGAGCGATTCCAGGCCCCGCCACCAGCATCGGCACCCGCATTGTCGCGTCATAGAGAAACACCCCGTGGGTGTATTCACCATGTTCGCCCAGACTCTCGCCGTGGTCTCCAAGCACGAAGACCAGGGTCTGGTTCTCTAGATTCTTGTTCCGGAGCCAGTCGAAAACGCGCCCGATCTGAGCATCCGTATAGGCAATTTCGCCCGTGTACGGGTCCTTGGCAAAGCGGCTTCCAAACGGTTCGGGCGGGTCGTAAGGAACGTGCGGGTCGTAGTAGTGCAGCCAGAGCAGAAAACGTTTTCCCGCGGTTCCTCCGATTCCCTCGGCGTAAGCCGATTCGAGCCACTCGATGCCCCGCCTGCTCACTACTTCCGCGCGGATCTCGGATACGACCCCGGGTAGTTTCTTGAGCCGTTTTTCCTCTTCAGTATCGTCGTTGTAAACATCGAATCCCCGGTTCAGGCCGAAGCGATGATTGAGGATGGCGGCGCCGACGAAGGCGCCTGTCCGCAGGCCCGCCGTCTTCGCTTCGCTGGCCAGCGTGGGAACATCCTTCGACAGTACGAATCCGCCATTATCACGAACACCGTTGGTTTCCGGGTAGGCGCCCGTCAGGATGCAGGCGTGAGAGGGCAGCGTAAGTGGAACCTGGACAACCGCCTGTTCGAAAAAGGCGCCGCGTTTGGCGAGACGGGCCAGGTGAGTGGTCGGGCTCCCCTCGGATGCCGAAACGTGGTCGGCTCGAATCGTGTCTATCGTGATCAGGAGGACATTGACGTCGCGAACTGAAGGGCCGGGCTTCTCTTCCCGGGAGCACGATGGGAGAAGCGAAAGGGCCAGCAGACAGGAAAGGGCCAGTTTTGTCCGACTCATCGCCACATGTTAGCACTCTCTGTACGTCCCGACTTCCAAGTCGGACATTTCACACCGCCAGCAATACCGAGCCAGCTGGCCGCATGTCGAATGTCCCACTTGGAAGTCGGACCAACGAGAGACCCATGCCGAATGTCCGACTTGGAAGTCGGACCAACGAGAGATTCGCAAGCTGCTACATCGAGCCAGCCGACAGTCGGACACTGCACACCGCCAGCGGGGGGGCAGCAGCGCTTGCCGGTGTACGTAGGTCCGACTTCCAAGTCGGATACTGGCACCCGGATCGCTCGCAGATCGCAGGCCACGGATTGCACGGATGACCGTGAAATCCGTGGCTTGTTCTGCAGCGGGACCTAGAAGCTGATGCGGAGTCCGCCCTGAATTGTGCGCGGGCCTCCGGATTTAAAGAAGACGCGCCCGAATCGCTCCGGATCGTTGACGTCTGTTTCCGGATCGGCAATGCCGATGCGGTTGAACAGGTTCGCCACATCGATTCGGATCTCCACGTTGGCACCCTCCCTCACCGGCAGGCCAAAGCGCTTCATCAGAGAGAAGTCTTCGCCGAAGCGCTTAAAACCCCTGATGTTCGGGAGGAAACGGGGTGCGTTGCCCAAGTGCAGGGGAACGTTGTTTGAGGTCGTTGGAAGCGGTGCGAACGCCGCTGGGTTCAAGTAGGGAGTTCCGTTCTCGTAGTCAATCTCGCTCGGCTGGCCGCCCAGCTTTTGCTGGTCCGTCGGGAGCACGACATCCGGACGGAATCCCGGGTTGAAGAGCGCTTCCGAATCGTATCCACCGGTGCCAACTGCGATCGGGGCTCCCGAGCGGTACCGATGGATAGCGCTCATGGTCCATCCTCCGATCACCTTACCGAGCCATCCCTCGCGCAACCAGCGGCCATTGGGACCAATGGGCATGTCCCAAATCCAGGTGAGTTTCAGATCATGAGGAACGTGGTACGAGGTAACGGAGTAATCGGCCTTTCGGTTGTAGAAATCTTGACCGTACCCGCCGTACCAGCCGTACCCGAGGGCATTATCGGAAGTCGCCAAGGCCTTCGAGAACGTGTAGGCAGCCAGAAAGCTGAGGCCAGTGGTCGCGCGCTTCGTCGCGGTGACCTGCATCGAATTGTAGTTGGAGTAACCGCTGGCCAGCCGGTGCGTCGAAAGCCCGGTGTACTGTGGGAAAGGACGCAACGCCTGAGCCACCGTGCCTTCGAAGCTCGGAAATGGCTTCGCGATTTCCGGGTGGTCGTTGATATCTTCGAGAAGCGTATCGCCCAGCGACAGGTGGCTCGGATTGAGCTGATTCAGATATCCGAGGTACATATCGCTCAGACGGCTGCCGTGCGTTCCGACGTAGTTGACCTCCAGCTTGGTTTGCCATGGCATCTCGTACTGGATGCCGAAATTCCAGTTCTGCGTCATCGGAAATCGATTGGTCTCCGGCGGATAGTAAGGGATTGAATCCCCGTTCAACTGGGCCGGGTCATAGTTCGGCAAAGTGGCCGTGTAAGCCGGGTAAGGCTCCGCCCAGGTGTAGCTTGGGTCTTCGGGGAAACGACTCCTCCCAGGAGCGCGGACGTTGATGTTGTTCGAACCGTTGAAACCGGTGAACCAGCCGTAGTTCCAGCCGTCCAGGATCGGCGGGGCGTAGTTGATCCCGTATCCGCCGCGCACGACTATCTTCTGAGTTGCCGCCCAGGCAAATCCGATCCGGGGGGAAAACTGCTTCCAGTACACCTCGCCGAGGGCCGACCGGCCGTCGCACTCGGCGCAGTCACCGATGAAGGCGAGGGCGCCCAGATAACCGTCCGCTCCCGGGTTGGGCATTTTCGGATCCAGCGCCGACATTCGATTGGCGGCTTCGGTAAAGGGTTGCGGGATGTCCCAGCGAAGACCAAGGTTGAGAGTGAAGTTGGGATTGACCTTCCAGTCATCCTGGAAATAGAGGGCCGTGGTGCGTGATCGAATGCCGGCGGTAAGCCGGTTGACGCCGACACCGGCGTTTCGGACAGCTCCGACCAAAAAGCTCGAAAACGCGAACCCGGTCTGGGTGGAGAACCCGGGAAGGGCCGTGTTCTCGTTGTGGAAGGTGTAGGAACCCGGTGTGTCGACGGCTCCTTCATTCAAGTAATAGCGACGGTGCTCACCACCGATCCGGAAGCTGTGGGCGCCCCGGATCCAAGTGAAGTCGTCGGAAATAATCACGCTGCCGTTCGGAGCATTGCCTGTCCCCGTGTGACCCATGGCTTGGTACTGGCCGCTGAGGGTGTTGCTGAAGCCCCCGAAATTCAGTCGCGGGAAGGAAGCGCCCCCAACGTTCTGCAAACCCAGCTCGGCCGCCCAGTCACGACCATCCAGGTAGGAGTTGGAAACGTTGGAATTGCGGAACCGGTTGTAGCCGAGGGCGAAGTGGTTCAACTTGGTCGGGCCGATCGTCCAGTCTTCGGCGAAACGGATGATCCATCCGGGCGTTGACTGAGTCTTGTCCCCACTTAGGGGAGATGCGGGTATTTGCGGCTCGGGCCACTGGTACCCGGTGGAAGCTCCATAGCCATAACGCAGACGGTACCGGTCGTTGTAAACGTAAGACCCAGTGGTTTTATGTGACTCATTGAATACATGGTCAAGCTTGAAGCTGTAATTGTCGATGTGAAGCACCGGAGCGCTGGCTCCGACATAGGGGTTGTTCTGGCGGAGCTGAAAGCGCTCCGGTTCCGGCAGGCCGAACGAGAGGATCTTCTGGCTGATCGGGCTGATCCGGTTCGCCGGGATGATGTTTCCAGGGAAGGGGTCGCGATACCAGCTGCCGTCGGGCAACTGGCGCGAGCTGGCCGGATCATAAATCTGCCCATAAAGAATCGGCCGGCCAAGAGCATCTGTCCCTACATTCTTCCCGGAGAGCGGATCCTTGGTGAAATTGGGGTCGAGCAGAAGTGAGAAGTCCCCTTTCTTGAAGGGGGCGACCGGCAATGCTTCGTAGCTGCCGCTCAAGTTGTAATCCGTCTGCCGGTTCCCCTCGTAGGAAAAGAAAAAAAACGTCTTGTCCTTGAAGACCGGGCCTCCGAACGTCGCGCCGAAATTGTGCAATCTCGACGGCTGCTTGCCACGTCCGGCGGAGTTGTTCCCCCAGGAGTTGGCGTCCAGGTATTCATTCTGGTGGAACCAGAAAGCGGTGCCGTGGTACTCGTTCGTCCCGCTTTTCATCGCGAAGTTTGTCAGCCCTGTTTGCGAGTTCCCATACTGGGCGGAAGTAGCGCCTGTCTGCAGCTTGAACTCGCTGACCGCGTCCACCGTCGGCGTAAACTCGCTGTTGCTTCCCCCATTGATGTCCATGCGGCCGATGGAGATGCCGTCGATCAGGATCTCGTGGGCAAAGGATTGACCACCGTTAATCGAACCCTCCCAGGCGCCCCCCTGGGTTCCCGGCATGCTCGAAAAGATGAAATTCTGCAGCTGCCGGGTGCCGTCATCGACCATGATCGGCCAGGTGTGAACTTCCAGTTCAGTCGCGGCGGTGCCGATCTCGGAAGTGTCCTTCTCGAGCACGGCGGCCGAGCTCGAGACGACTACTTCGTCCTGCAGATCTCCGACCTCCAGAGTGAAGTCTGCGGTGACTGTTTGCGTCGTCAGAACCCTGACGTTTTCCAGGACGGCGGTTTTGAAACCGCTCATGCCTGCGCTAACCCGGTAATTTCCAGGCTGGATGTAAGGGATGCGATACAAGCCGACGTCCGTGGTGACCGTTTTGGTTTCAACTCCGGTGTCGACGTTGATGGCTGTAACCTCCACGCCAGGAATCACCCCTCCCGACTTGTCGGCCACCGTCCCTGTGATGGTCCCGCGGCCGCTTTGTGCGAGCAGCGGAGGGGCCAGGGCAAGGATGCAGAGAACTACCATCAGCCTCGTGCCAATGAGTGCCTTCATACATTCCCTCCTCGATGGAATGTGAAAAACGCTGACAGTTAGTGGCTCTGGTCCACGTGGCGGAAGCGATTGTAATCGCAAAAAAAATCTGTACCGACCATCGCGGATCAGATTACGGCACTGGGATGCCCGAAATGGTTGTACTACAAAATCTTAATGGATTCAAATCGTTATTCGGAACGAAGAGCAAGAGATCGTAAGGAAAGTCGGCCCAAATCAACAAGAGTCGGCAACCGTTTTCATTCGAAGGGACCCGATTACGCGGTTGAGGAGTGGGGATTGCGGGTTGGTGGTCACCGATCCGATTGACCTGGACGGTGACGATTTGATGGAAAGCCACGGATTGCACGGGCGACCGCGTAATCCGTGGCTTCTGCTGCAGGATTAGAAGCTGATGCGCAGACCACCTTGGATCGTGCGCGGACCTCCGGCTTTGCTGAAGATGCGCCCGAACCGCTCCGGATCGTTGACGTCTGTCTCCGGACCGGCAATGCCGATACGGTTAAACAGGTTCGTCACGTCGATTCGAACCTCCACGTTGGCACCCTCCCTCACCGGCAGTCCGAACCGTTTCATCAAGGAGAAGTCCTCGCTGAAGCGTTTGAAACCCCTGATGTTCGGGAGGTAGCGGGGTGCGTTTCCGAGCTTCAGGGGGACGTTGTTCGCGGTTGTTGGCAGCGGTGCGAAGGCCGCCGGGTTCAGGTACGGGGTTCCGTTGACATAGTCGATCTCGGTCGGCTGGTCGCCGAGCTTCTGCTGATCCTCCGGGAGCACGACGTCGGGACGGAATCCGGGGTTGAAGAGGGCCTCCCCTTCGTACCCGCCGGTGAAAACCGCAATCGGTGCTCCGGAGCGATAGCGGTGAATGGCGCTCATCGTCCATCCCCCGACGATTTTGCCGAGCCAGCCCTCGCGTAACCAGCGTCCGTTAGGACCAATCGGCATGTCCCAAATCCAGGTCAGTTTCAGGTCATGGGGAACGTGGTACGAAGTCACCGAGTAGTCGGCTTTCCGGTTATAGAAATCCTGACCATAACCGCCATAGTACGACGAGCCGATCGCATTGTCTGCAGTTCCCATGGCTTTGGAGAACGTGTAAGCGGCCAGGAAGCTGAGGCCATTGGTAGCCCGCTTGGTCGCGGTCAACTGCATCGAGTTGTAGTTGGAATAACCACTGGCCAACCGGTGAGTCGAAACCGTACGGTACTGCGGGAAAGGACGCAACGCCTGGGCCACTGTACCTTCGAAGCTCGGGAACGGCTTCGGAATTTCCGGGTGGAGGTTGATGTCTTCAATCAGGGTGTCGCCGAGCGACAGGTTACTGGGATGGAGCTGGTTCAGGCTGTAGAGATAGGGGTCATTCAGGCGACTTCCGTGGCTGCCGACGTAGTTCACTTCCAGCCTCGTCTCCCACGGCATCTCGTACTGGATGCCGAAGTTCCAGTTCTGAGTCATCGGGAAACGATCGGCCTCCGGCGGGTAAGTCTGGATGGAGTCTCCGTTCAGCTGGGCCGGGTCATAGTTCGGCAGACTGGCCGTATAAACCGGGTATGGCTCATCCCAGCTGTAGCTTGCGTCTTCGAAAAAACGACTCCGGCCCGGATCGCGAACGGGGATGTTGTTGGAACCGTTAAAGCCGGTGAACCAGCCGCCGTAGTTCCAGCCGTCCAGGATCGGCGGCGCATAATTGATCCCATATCCGCCACGAACGACTATCTTGTTACCTGCCGCCCAGGCGAACCCGATCCGGGGAGAGAACTGCTTCCAGTAGACTTCTCCGAAGGCGGTCTGGCCGCTGCACTCGGCGCAGTCCCCCAGGAAGGCCAGGGCACCCGGATATCCGTCCGCGCCAGGGTTGGGTAAGTTCGGATCCAGCGCCGACATTCGATCGGCCGTCTCCGTGTAAGGCTGCGGGATGTCCCAACGAATGCCGAGGTTGAGAGTGAGGTTCGACCTTACCTTCCAGTCGTCCTGGAAATAGAAGGCCGTAGTCCTCGAGCGGATGCCGCTCGTCAGCCGCTGGAGGCTGACACCCGCGTTTCGGACCTCGCCCAGCAGGAAGCTCCCAAAGGCGAACCCGGTCTGCGTTGAGAACCCCGGCAGTGCCGTGTTCTCGTTGTGGAAGCTGTAGGAGCCGGGCGTGTCGACGTTCCGATCATTGATGTAGTAGCGGCGATGCTCACCACCGAATCGGAAGCTGTGGGCGCCCCGGATCCAGGTGAAATCGTCGGAAACAATCACGCTGCCGTTCGGAGCATCGTTTGTCCCCGTGTGGCCCATGATCTGGTACTGGCCGCTGACCGTGTTGTTGAAGCCGCCGAAATTCAGCTGCGGGAAGGTAGCCCCGCCTACATTCTGCAAACCCAACTCCGCCGCCCAATCGCGACCGTCCAGGTAAGAGTTAGACACGTTCGCGTTCCGGAACCGGTTGTAGCCGAGGGCGAAGTGGTTCAGCTTGGTCGGGCTGATCGTCCAGTCCTCGGCAAAGCGAACGATATACCCCGGTGTCGACTGGGTCTTGTCCCCACTCAGCGGAGTCGCCGGTATTCGTGGCTCCGGCCACTGGTACCCGGATCCGCCGTAACCGTAACGCAGGCGATACCGATCGTTGTAAACGAAAGAACCAGTTGTCTTGTGGGCCTCGTTGAAAACATGGTCAAGTTTGAAGCTGTAATTGTCGATGTTCAGGACCGGGCAGCAACCGCTGACAACCGGGTTGTTCTGGCGGAGTTGGAATCGCTCCGGTTCCGGAAGCCCGAACCCGAGGATATTCTGGCTGATCGCGTGGATCCGGTTCGCGGGGATGACGTTTCCAGGGAAGGGGTCGCGAATCCAGCTGCCATCGGCCAACTGCCGGGAGCTAGCCGGATCGTAGATCTGCCCGTAAACAACCGGCCGGCCGAGGGCATCGGTTCCCACGGTCGTACCGGAAAGGGGATCGAGCGTGAAACTGGGATCGAGCAGAAGCGAGAAGTCACCGTTCTTGAACGGGGCGACTGGTAACGCCTCGTATCCTCCGCTCAGGTTGTAGCTCGTCTGGCGGTTACCCTCGTAGGAAAAGAAGAAAAACGTCTTATCCTTGAAGATCGGGCCTCCGAAGGTCGCCCCGAAATTGTGCAATTTCGAGGGCTGCTTGCCGCGTCCGGCGGCGTTGTTCGCCCACGAGTTGGCGTTCAGGTATTCATTCTGGTGGAACCAGAAAGCGGTGCCATGGTACTCGTTCGTCCCGCTTTTCATCGCGAAGTTGGTCAGTCCGGTCTGCGAGTTCCCGTACTGGGCGGAGGTAGCTCCCGTCTGCAGCTTGAACTCGCTGACGGCGTCCACTGTCGGCGTGAATTCGTTGTTACTCCCGCCGTTGATGTCCATGCGACCGATTGAGATACCGTCGATCAGGATCTCATGGGCGAAAGACTGCCCGCCGTTGATGGACCCTTCCCAAGTCCCTCCCTGGGTCCCGGGCATGCTCGTGAAGATGAAGTTCTGCAGTTGCCGGGTTCCGTCACCCACCATGATCGGCCAGGTGTGAACTTCCATTTCGGTCGCGGCCGTACCAATCTCGGAAGTGTCTTTCTCGAGAACAGCAGCCGAGCTGGTGACTGTAATCTGGTCCTGCAGGTCCCCGACCTCCAGCGCGAAGTTTGCGGTGACTGTTTGGGTAGTCCCTACTTGGACATTCTCTTGAACCGTGGTCTTGAAACCACTCATGCTTGCGGTAACCCGGTAGTTTCCAGGCTGGATGTAAGGGATGCGATACAAACCGACGTCAGTGGTGACCGTCTTTGTCTCGACGCCGGTATCAACGTTAGTGGCCGTGACCTCAGCGCCGGGAACTACTCCTCCCGTGTTGTCGGTCACTGTCCCTGTGATGGTCCCACGACCGCTCTGTGCGAGCAGCGGGGGGGCCAATACAAGGATGCAGAGGACCACCATCAGGCTCTTCATGCCGCTGACTGACTTCATACATTCCCTCCTCGATGGAATGCAAAACCCTGAAAGTTGTGGTTCTGGTCCACGCTGGCGACAAGCGATCGGATCGCGAGTCTGGGTCTTGACCATCGCGGATCAGAGGTAGCCTGGGGTGCTGTACATTCGTTGTACTATGAAATCCTACTTGACTTCAACTTAAAGTACCGGAGGAAAGAGCAAGATGTCGTAACTGGTTCGACAAGAAACGACAGGAACTCGACTGCCGTTTTGATTCGAAAGTGTGACAAAAATCTTCCGCGGCTGCTTTTTCCGTCAGAGTCACACGCAGCGCTTTTCAGCGGAGTGAGCGGGTTCTTGCCTCGCGCACGATCGTGGCTGGTGCCAAGAACCCGCTTACTCCGCTGAAAAGCGCTGCGAGGTGTTGCAAAAGGTCGGAGAAGTGCGTTTGGCCCACAGGTATTGACGGACTTACTATGGGCTGATGTCGTGCCGAAAGGCGAGATCGAATGGAGCCGCGGCACGAAAGCGAACGGCAGTGAGCGAGAGTAAGCGGACCCCCAATCATTCGCTAAGTCGAGACATTTAAACACGAAGCAGTGGGGCGAGTCAGGTGGTCCGCTACTCTCGCTCGCTTCGCTCGCTCTCGAGGCTGTCGAGAAAGTTCTAAGGCCTGAAAAGGCCGGCACATATTAGCCCAGGGCGAAGCGCTTTGTGCGCAGCCCTGGGTCTAAGGTATAAGGCGGAGACAAGCCCTGAAAGGGCGCAAGAACCGCAACATTATCAGGATCTTACGCCCTTACAGGGCTTCGCGGTCGAGACCGTGTTGACCCAGGGCTACGCGAAAAGCACGCTTCGCCCTGGGCTATTATGTGCCGGCCTTTCAGGCCTTAAGAAGGTCGTCGCACGATCTCGTCTGAAGGAGCGTTGGACTTTTTCGACTCTCGCTCTCGTGCGCGGCTCCATTCGATCTCGCCCTCCGCCGGGAACTCGCCGGTCTATCCGCCTACTAATAGAAGAGTTAACATTTTTAACACCCTCGCAGCGTGGGCGCGGCTCTGACGGCGGTTGCCCGAGCACAGCGTCGGAAATGCGGGTAGCCCCGGCTGAGATTGGTCATTTGATCTGATTTGACCTGGGATGGAAGAATAGAGGCTTAGATACATCATGGATTGGCTATATTCGGCCTTGCTGAAGCCTTTCGACTGGATGCTTTCCTTGTTCGGGTCCTTCCATCCGCTTCTCGTGCTGGTGCTCGCGTCGCTGTTTGCAGGCGTTGTCCTGTTGCTCGTTTTCGCCCGATTTTCTGACCAGGAGGCGCTTCGCACCGCCAAGGACAGGGTGCGCGCCCATCTGCTCGAGCTGCGTCTGTTCGGGCATGACCCGCACCTCGTATGGGCGGCCGAGAAGAACATTGTCCGGGCCAACCTCCTCTACCTGAGGTTGATCCTCAAACCGCTTGTCATCACGTTGCCGATCTTCGCCTGGATGCTTCTGGGTCTTTACGGGTGGTTTGAATTTCGGCCGCTGGCTCGCGGTGAGGCCGTTGTCGTTTCGGCTTTCATCGCCCGGCCTGCGCTCGCAAGCGTAAGAATGACAGCGCCGGATCTCACAACGGATGAAGGCCTTCAGGTGGAAACACCCGTTTTGCGGATCGATCAGGAACACCGTTGCGATTGGAGGATCCGCGCGCTCCAGGCCGGCGAGCATCGCCTGGTTCTTTCCACAGGCACGCAACGGGTCGAGCGGACGGTTGCGGTTGGAGTCGTCCGCCGGTCGCGAGTCAGCCGGTCGGCGAGACCGCGGCCCCTCGGGGTGACCGCGGGCGGTGGAGATCCCTTACCCGACGCCCGGGCAATTGAACGGGTCGAGGTCGACTATCCGCGCGCCAGGCTGACAGTTTTGGGATTCGAAGTCGGTTGGGTCACCGTTTTCGTTGTTTTGTCGGTGGCCTTTTCGTTTCTGCTCAAGCGTCCGTTCGGTGTCACGCTCTAGGAGGCTGTTCCGGAGATGCTCTGGCCAGGCTGGGTGCTGCTCGTGCTCGTATCAGGCGTGCCATTTCACGTCGAGGACATTACGCGTCAGGCCGGCATTAACTTCCGACAGAACAACTTTGCCACTTCGTCGAAGTATCCCTTTGAGACGATGGGGGGAGCCGTTGCGGCCTTTGATTTCAATAACGACGGCAACCTCGATCTGTTGTTCCTGAACGGGACGCCCTCGCCCGTGCATCGAAAGACGACTCCGGACGCGTTCAATCGCCTCTACCGAAACGACGGCCGCCTGCGCTTTACCGATGTAACGGCCGGGTCGGGCCTCGAGGGACAGGACGCCACCGGGTACCCGCAGGGTGTTGCCACGGGTGACTACGACAACGACGGATACGTCGATGTACTCGTGACCAACTACGGCGACAACGTTCTATACCGCAACAACGGAAACGGCCGGTTTTCGAACGTGACCCGCCAGGCAGGGGTTTCAATGGCTGGCCACCCCTTCAAGGCGAGCGCCTGCTGGCTGGACTTCGATAAGGATGGCTGGCTCGATCTTTTTGTCACCCGCTACTTCGACTGGACGTTTGCCGAGCACGCGGACCATCACTGCGGACTGCGACAGCCGGGCTTCCGCACGTATTGCCGGCCGGACACTTTCCGCCCACTTCCCAACGCGCTCTTCAGAAACAACCGCGACGGGACATTCACCGACGTGTCGGAGCAGGCGGGAGTGAGCCGCCACCTCGGCAAGGGGATGGGGGTCGTCCCGTCTGACTATGACGGCGACGGCTGGACGGATATATTCGTTGCGAACGATCGGATGCCGAATTTTCTCTATCGCAACAAGGAGGGGAAATTCGAAGAGGTCGCACTCCTGGCCGGGGTCTATGCCAACGAATCGGGTATGGCCGTATCCGGAATGGGCGCCGACATGAACGATTTCGACAACGACGGGCTTCCCGATCTCTTTTACACCGACCTCGTCACCGAGACATTCGCGCTGTTCCGGAACATAGGGAAAGGGCTCTTCCAGGATGCGAGTTACCCGTCGCGTATCGCGCCACTCTCGGTCCGACGCAGCGGCTGGAGCACCAAGTTCATGGATTGGGATAACGATGGCTGGAAGGACATCCTGGTGGCAGGCTCCCACGTGCTCGACAACGTGAAGCTTTACAACTCCGAGAACCAGTACGAGGAGACTTGTTTCTTTTTCCACAACAATCGAGACGGTAAATTTGAGGACTGGTCCGGGAAGCTCGGCCCGGATTTTCTGAAGACAGGAGCCAACCGGGGACTGGCGGTCGGTGATTTCGACAACGACGGCAGGTTGGAAGCAGCGGTTTCCCGCCTGAACGACTCTCCAGTTTTCTGGAGAATCACGACCGCGCTGCCGAACCACTGGCTGATCCTCCGCCTGGAAGGAAAAAAGAGCAATCGAGACGGAATCGGCGCGAAGATCAAGGCCATTCTCCCTTCCGGCCTGACGCTTTACGAGCAGGTCAGCTCGGCTAACGGGATCTACTCGGCGAGCGACAAGCGTGTTCACCTCGGGCTCGGAAACGACACGAAAGTTAAAACTCTGGAGATCCACTGGACGAGCGGGAAGATCCAGACGCTGGCCGATCTGCCGGCCGACCAGGTTCTCGCGATCACGGAGGAACCGTGAGGCAGCGGGCAGAAGGCAGCGGGCAGCGGGCAGAGGGCAGCGGGCAGAAGGCAGAGGGCAAAGGGGCAGAAGGCAGCGGGCAGAGGGCAGCGGGCAGAAGGCAGAGGGCAGAGGGCAGAGGGCAGAAG
>Ga0209077_1000282_pt1 | contig 13485 bp, 9 predicted proteins | sample PPLLak1March2015_FD_187247 | JGI IMG/M metagenome (GOLD analysis project Ga0209077, IMG submission 187247) | Freshwater sediment microbial communities from Prairie Pothole Lake near Jamestown, North Dakota, USA - PPLs Lake P7 Core (1) Depth... | ecosystem: Environmental > Aquatic > Freshwater >... | reverse complement strand
GTCTTCATTCCCTATTACGCTTGGGCGCACCGCGGAGCCGGCGAGATGCGAGTCTGGATTCCGGAAGGGAAGTGACGGAAAAGACGTCGCAAAGACAATGCAGCCTTGGTGGAGTGCGCGGCTCCATTCGACCGCTGCCTTCGCTTGACCAAGCTTGAGGGCCAACTTGGGCCAACCGCCTCGGGACTTTTTCGACACCCTCGGTCCCGTCCGCGCTCCACAAGGCAGCTCCAGGTCTACTACCCAGCGAAGAAAATGCTGAAGCGGGTTGGCCCGCCCGGCCGGCTTTCCAGGGAGAATCGGAAGTGGTGTTGCGCCAGGATTTCGCGGGCCAGGGTGAGCCCGATGCCCTGGCCGTTGCTCTTGGTGCTGAAAAACGGGGTGAACAACAGTGACCGGACGTCGTTCGGTATTCCGCACCCGGTGTCTTCGATGCAGACGAAAGGCACCTGCCCTCGCTTGCCGGTCAGGATGGTAATGGTGCCGTGCTCGCCGATTGCCTCGATCGAATTCTTCAGCAGGTTCACGAGGACGCGTTCCATTTGGTTCTTATCCATGGCAACAGGCTGGAGGCACTGTTCGCCCTCCCATTTCAGGCAGATGTTCCGCTTACGAAGTTCCGGGCCGAAGAGCGCGCCCAGATCCTGAAGCAACTTCTCAATGTCGGTCGGGCGTAGCTCCGGTGCGGGGAGTCGAACCACTTCGGCAAATCCGCGCATGAACGCGTTGAGCCTGTGAGCACGTTCCCTCGCAACAACGAGGGCATTACTGAAATCGTCGCGGTCATCGGCTCGCACCTGCTCCGCATACAACTGGCAAGCTTCGAGAAGGGAACTGATCGCCCCGACCGAGTTGTTAACCTCGTGAGACATCATCCGGATGATCTTCTCGTACGCGTTTTTCTCCGAGATCCTCAGCTCGTCGGTCAGTTCTTCAGCGATCAAAAAATGTCGCGGAAATCCCTGGTCAAAGAACTGAACTCGGGCACATCTGAGCCGCCTGCTGCCTTCCAGCGGAACAATTCGAGATTCACCGGATTGCAGTGCTTCGAGCTCCGCGGCGAAAGGAGAGGCGAGTTGAGAGAGCGGGTGGCCGACCAGGTCCGCCGCCGAAACCTGGAGAAGGCGCTCGCCGCTGGGATTGATGCTCGAGACTTTTCCGTCGTGGTCGAGAATGATGATGCCCGAAGGCGATCCACCCACGATCTTTTCCAGCAGGAAATGCTGCTCCGTCTGCTTCAGCCGTTCTTCGCGCAGTTCCTCGATCATCCGGTTGTAGACCCGAATGAGCCCGTCCAATTCCGGCTGCCCAGTGGGGATGAACTTGCAGCTGAAATCCCGTTCCTCGATCAGCTCCGCCCCGGTTTGGATGAGCTGGAGCGGCACAAAGAAAGCCTTGATCAGAAGCACTCCGAGGATGATGGAGATGAGGAAGAAGGCCTCGACCGCGAGGAGCCAGGCGCGGTCTGCCATGAAGACGAAGACAGCGATAGCCCCCCAGACAAGGTGGATCAAGAGCAGGTAGAGGATAATCTTGTTGCGAAGGGTCACGCTTGCAGCCCGAATTTCTCCATCCGGCGGTACAGCGCCGGCCGGCTCATGCCCAGCGCTTCCGCTGCCTTGGATATATTGCCTCCGAAGCGAGCCAGGCAGGCGACAATCATCGCTTTTTCCATTTCGTCAAGTGTCATAGACCCGGCGAGCATCCTCTGTTCGCCCGTGTGATTTCGAGGCTCCATCTCCAGCGCCAGTTCGAGGTCGGCGATCCTCAGCTGATCGGTCGAGCTCATCAGGACGGTTCTCTCGATCACCTGTTTCAATTGACGAACGTTGCCGGGCCACATCTGGGTCTGGAGCCATTTGAGAGCCGAATCCGAGATGCCAAGCCCTGACCGCCGGTAGACGGACGCTACGTTTTGGAGGAAGCAGGATGCGAGCAGTGGAATATCCTCCGCCCTTTCCCGCAGGGGACTCAGGTGAACGGTGATCAGATTGAGTCGGTATAGAAGGTCCTCGCGGAATTCGCCTTTTTGGACCATCTCGACCAGGTTCCGATTTGTCGCCGACACGACTCGGACATCGACGGTTCGCGCGATGCTCGATCCCAGAACCTCGTAAGTCCGGTCCTGCAGCACACGGAGAAGCTTGACCTGCGAATTCGTTTCGAGATCCCCGACCTCATCCAAGAAGATCGTCCCGCCGTTCGCCAGCTCGAAACGGCCTTTTCGATCCTGACGTGCGTCGGTAAATGCCCCGCGGACGTGGCCGAACATCTCGCTCTCGAACAGCGTGGAGGATATACCCCCGAGATTCACCTTGATAAAGGCTTTGCCTTTGCGGCGGCTGTTGCGGTGGATCGCCTCGGCGATCAGCTCTTTCCCCGTCCCGCTCTCGCCGGTAATCAGCACCGACGCGTCGGTCGCGCTGACCCGCCCGACCAGATCGAGCACCTTCAAGAAGCGAGGGTCGCGTCCAAGCAGATCGCGAAAGTCGAAGCGGCTGTCCAGGTCTTCCCGTCGGATTTTCGTATCGCGGCTGGTCGCCACGTTTGCCAGCCCCAGCGTCGTCTCAACCGATTGGATGATCTGCTGGTTGCTCCACGGCTTGGTGATGAAATCCGCGGCCCCCGCCTTGACTCCCTTGACCGCCAGCTCGATCGAGCCCCAGGCTGTGATCAGGAGGACCGGAAGGTTCGGCTTGCGGGCTTTGATCGCAGCCAAAAGGGCCAGTCCTTCCTCACCCGTCGTTTGACGCGAGTAGTTCATGTCCTGAATGACCGCCTCGAAGTCGTGCTTTTCGAGGAGGCTAAGGGCTTCGCCGGGGTTCGATGCGGTTTTCGAGGGGTAGCCGCTCTGCTTCAGCAGGAGGGCCAGCGAAGTTGTGACCGAAGGGTCATCATCAACAATCAGAATCATTTCCGAAGTGCTCCGGCGCGAAAGCTGAAAGCCGATCAAGCTTTTCGTGGCTGCAGATTGCTCGACTCTCACCGTTAGCGTCGTAAGTCTGCCTCAATGCTCCTGAAAACGGAAGGCAAAAGCCACTCGGCAACCCACAACCAGCCTCGTCGCTCATGATCATCGCCGTAATTGTCGCCGGCCGCGCGTCTGATCGGTCGGATCCGTCCGATCAGACGCGCGGCCGGCGACGATTACGGCGATGATCATAAGCCGAACGGCGAGGGGCAAAATCCCTCCCTTACTCCCACCGTAGTGCTTCGACCGGCTGAATCTTTGTCGCGATCCGGCTGGGATAAAGCCCGCACAAAAGCGTGACGGCGTAAATCACTCCAAGCGAGGCCAGCAGGGAGTAGAAATATACCTGCCCGCTCAGGAACCCCACCAGGTCGAGCAGTGGGAATTGGACGACGATCAGGACCCCGGCCAGCAGCCCGCAGGAGCTGATGATGACAAGCTCTCCGAGGATCTGCTTGTAAATGCTGGTCGCGGGTGCCCCCAGTGCCCTTCGCAGCCCGATCTCCGTAGTGCGCTGTGACACGCTCTGCCAGACCACTCCGACGAGTCCGAGCGCAACCATGACCATGAGGAACGCGACCACAATCCCGGCGGCGATCATGGGCGCGATCTGCCAGGAGAGCCGCGAGTCGCGCAATTGGCTGAGCTCATCGACCTCAAAGCTCCAGTTCGGATTGATCATGTGCAGCCGGCGAATCAAGGTCTCTTCAAAGGCCTTGGTCACGTTGGGCCGAACCTTGATCAGAAAATCCCAGGAGCGGCCGACTCCCGGCACTGATCGCTGGAAGATATAAGGCTCGGGAGCCGAGAACTCTCCTTCTTTCCGGAACTCTGAAAGAACGCCGACAACGCGCCATTCACGGTGTGGAGCCGGTTGTCCGTTCTCGCCCTTTCTCGGTCGCTTGTCGGAAACGTCCTTTCCGATGGGGTCTTCGTCTCCAAAGAGCTCTTCGGCCAGCTTGCGATTGATGACCACTGAGTTCCAGCTCAATCCGTCGTCGGCCGGACCGAACCAGCGGCCCCGGACGAGCTCGAGGTTCAGGACTTGAGGCAGGTCATCGGTCGCATGGTTTTGTGCCGTCCGGATCCGTTTTCCTTTGTACTCGACATAGGTGTTATTGACGCTGATCGTGTAGGGCGCCTGTGCAATGACCGAGAGGCTCTCGACTTCGGGCATGTTCTTAATCGCGTGGAAAAATGCGGCGGTGTTCGTCTTCATCGCCTCTTTGTCGTTCCGCTCCATGTCGGCCAGGGTCGACATCGCCGTCCCGACACTCCAGACGTTCGTGTAGTCGAAGCCGCGCGGTTGCCTGTAGTTGTCAACGTAGTAGATGACCATCACCAGGGTCGCGAACAGGACCAGGAAGCACGCGAAGATCTCGAGCGTTATAAGGATGTTCGCTCTTTTGCGATTCCAGACCAGTTTCATCAGATGCTTGATCATAGCGCCCTCCCTCTCAGAGCGTGGACCGGGTGAAGTCGCGACATCTTCCAGGCGGGGTAGACGCCCGACAGCAGACCGAAGAAAACAGCCAGGGTAAGTCCCACCAGGAAAATCCGGTTGTTCATTGTCAGGTTCGAGTACGGAAGCCAGCCGCTTTCGTTGATGAAACGCATAACCAGGCGCGCCCCGACGAACGCCAGAAGGCCGCCGAGCAGCGTGAGGATCAGGTTTTCGATCACAAACTGCCCGACGAGGGTCAAGGACGAGGCACCGAAAGCTTTGCGGACTCCGATCTCCGAAGAACGCTCCCGAATCCGGCTGACGTTGATGTTGATCAGGTTGATTGTCGGCAACAGCATGAACAGGATGGCTGCGATGTACAGCGCGGTCATGAGTTGTCCGCCGCACAGGATGTCTGAGACCGCCTGGAGCAGGCTCGTCGGGTTTCCTTCGATCTTGTTGATCTCGTCTGGTTGGGGGAACTCGACCCGCGGGAGCATCGCCTGGAACTCCTCCTGTATTCGGGGGATCTGAGTGGGGTCTTTGGCGAGGATGCTTGCGAAAAATATCCCGTTTTCAAATTCTTTCTTATAGTTGTCGGACTTTCTTGTGCTGATCGGGACCCAGACGTCCGCAAATGGGGTAAGACGAAGCATCGGAATGTCTGCCACCACGCCCACGACGCGAAAATTCTGCCCTTCCAATTCGATCGTTTTCCCGACGGCAGCGTCGTTTCCGAAAAATCTGCGACGCGTCGTGTCATTAATTACGGCCACGAGCCTCGCCTGCCGTTCATCTTCGGGACTGAAGGGGCCGCCCTCCAGAAACTCGAATCGGAAGACCCTCCAAAACTCCCCATCGACATTTTTGAGCCAGGACTTGATCTCGGTTCCATTTCGGTAGGAGATGACGCCCATGAAGATGCTATGGATCGAAACGGTCTCAGGCTGCTTCAACGTCCGGACATAGCGGTCCAGAAAGGCGTAACCGGCGGGCCCCGTGTTGTCCCCCCTCGGTCCCGTTCCATGGACGAAATAAACCGAGACCGTTCGCTCGGCGTTGCCCTCCGGTGAGTGCGGGCCGAAAACATGGTCAAACAGGCCAACGGCCACTACAAGGACAATCAGGGTCAGGCTGATGCCGAACAGGCTGATGAAAGTGAAGAACTTGCGTCTCATGAAGACCTTGAACGCCATCTTCAAGTAGTTTTTGAGCATAATTGCCTCCGGGGCGGCTGCGGATGAGCCGTTCTGGTTCCTGTGTTAGACCGCGACGGCCTGGTTGGCCGGCCTGCTCATGCTGTCGATCGACACAACCTGCCGGCCATCGAACAGCCTGATGGTCTTTTCGGTCTTCTCAGCCATCCGCGGATCGTGGGTGACCATGATTATTGTCGTGTGCTGGTCCTCATTCAGACCCTGCAGAATCTCCATGATCTCGTTGCCCATTTGGCTGTCGAGATTCCCTGTCGGCTCGTCGGCGAGAAGGATCCTCGGTTGGCCGACAATCGCCCTTGCAATCGCCACCCGCTGCTGTTGTCCGCCGGAGAGCTGGGTGGGAAAATGATAAGCGCGGGAAGTCAACCCCACCCTGTCAAGCGCCTCCATTGCCTTCGCCCGGCGGTTTGACCCCGAGAGCCGGCGGTAGAGCAGAGGGATCTCCACGTTATCCACGACGCTTAAATCGCTGATCAGGTGGAATGTCTGGAACACGAAGCCGATTTGCTGGTTTCGAACGCGGGCCAGGTACCGGTCGTTATAGGATGCGATCCAGTCTCCATTAAGGGACAGCCGCCCGCCGGTCGGAACGTCAAGCAGGCCGATGACGTTGAGCAGCGTGCTCTTGCCGGAACCCGAGGGGCCCATTATCGAGATGAACTGCCCTTCCTCGATGTTCAGATTGATGTTGCTCAGCGCCACCGTCTCGACGGTGTTCGTGCGGTAGACCTTTTCGATGTTCTCTAGCCTGATCATGTTTGTTATCTCCTCGTATGGCGAACGGTTGGTCGCCTGTCACCGTAAGCGAATCTCCCGGCGGTGCATGTGGTCCGCCATGTCCGAGATGATCACCTCGTCACCGTCGATCAGCCCGGAAATTACTTCCGTCTCGTCGAAGCTGCTGATGCCGAACTCGACCGGGGTCTTCAAGACCGCGTCTCCCCGCAGGACGAAGACGTCGTGCCTGCCTTCACCCGGGACCGCCGGGCCGCGCTTGATCTTCAGGGCGCGTTCCTTGCGGCTCGTTACCAGGTAAACATCCACGCGAAGATTGGATCGAAGCAAGCTGTGCGACTTGTCCTTCAGCGCAATCACCACCGTCATCACCCCGTCCTTGATGGTCGGGAGGACGCTCGAGATAGTGCCGTCCAGGTAGGATTCGTTCACCCGCACGCGCGCCGGCAGACCGGCCGACAGCTGGGTAGCGTGGATGTCCGACAGGGTCGCCTCCACCCGGAAGGATCTCAAATCAGCGATGCGCGCGATCAGCTCGCCGCGACGCACGGTCGAGCCAACTTCCGGGATAACCCAGGTGAGCACGCCGTCCCGATCTGACTCGGTGGTAGCCAGGGTCAACTTTCGCTGCGTGTCCTGCTTTTCCTGACGCAGGATGTTCATTTCGATCTCTCGCCCCTGGAGTTGAGCCCCCGTCGATCGTTCCGCGTTGCCGATCGATTCCGCGAGCTTCCTCATTTCGATGAAGGCCTTGTCCCTCTCAACCTCCGAACGCCGAAGTTCTTCATCGGACAGCAGTTCTTCGTTGCGGAGTTTCTGATTCTGCTCGGCCTGCAGTTGAAGTGATTGCGCCTCGAGCTTCTTGATCTCGAGCTGGCTCTTCAAGCCGATAAGCGTGTTCTCGAGATCGATCCTCAACTGGCTCTGCTCGTTTTCCTTGATTGACAGCCGATCGTCCAAGGTCTTCACCTGGGAAAGCGCCTCGGTCAGATCCAGGGTGAGGATCGGGTCTCCTTTGCGAAGGACATCGCCCGGACGTTTCAAGATCTTGACCACCCGCGCGTCGACCGGAGAAGAGAGCACCTGCTCGTACTCTGGCACGACCGTTCCCGAGGCGGTGATCGTTTGTTCGATGGGACCAATCGTCACGGTACCGGTGCGGACGCGGCTGCGGCTGAGTGAGGGACTGACGAAGCCCGGTCCCCACGCAAACACCCCTAAGAGCATCAGGCCAACCACCAGGGACAGCCCAATCCGTTTCAAAGTCCTGTTTCGACTCACCGCCGGGTCAACTGGTCGGTCCATGCTCGTCCTCCGCGGAAGATGAATGCAGGTGTCGTACCAATCGACAGGCGGTTGATAAATAACCAGTTACAGTCGTGCTCCGATGTTAAATCGTCCAGAACCGTACGCCCGACTGTCCGAATCCGTACAGTCCGGGACGGTAGATGGCCCGCAAATGGGTGCCAACCGGGCCGAAAAGCGGCGGATTCTGAACAGCGAATCCGCCAATGTCCGACTTGGAAGTCGGACCAACGAGGCTCCCAAAGGCTGCTCCGAGCCAGCCGACGAGCGGACATACCAAACCGCCGGCCGGGGGGCAGCAGCGCCTGCCGGTATACGTTGGTCCGACTTCCAAGTCGGACACTCCACACCGCCAGCAATACCGAGCCAGCTGGCCGCATGCCGAGTGGTCGGAGGGCGGATTCGCTGTTCAGAATCCGCCGCTTTTCGGCCCGGTTAGCACCCATTTGCTTGGCAATAGCGCTTAAGTCGCTGGTTTCCCCGTCTGACTTGTCACGAACTTTTCGCCACCGGTGTTAGTAATAAAACGCAAGCGGGACCGTCTAATACTGTGCGGGCGGAGTCTAATACTGTGCGGGCGGAGTCTAATACCGCAGGAGCAAACTGCTTAATAGACGGCGCGGGGGGTTGCACAATGACAGGAAGGAAAGTTGAACAGCGGATATCGGCGGGTTTACACTCGTGTGAATTCGCCCGATCAAATTGCCGTTATATTTCTTTCTTTCACGGAACCTCCGGCTGGCTTTCTACGTTATAGGTATCAAATCTGGGACGGTTCATTTATTGGAGGGGGTCGAGATGACAAGCCGAAGAAAAGTTTATGGGTTCCTGGCCCTGGTAGCCATTCTCGCCAGCGCCGGATACTTCCTTAACCGATATTTCTCAGCTGATTCTCGTGCTGCTCAGGCGAACTCCAAGCCGGCTGCCGAAAAGCAGAAGCCTGGTCAGGAGGCTACTCCTGTCGAGCTGGCAATCGCCGCCCGCGGCCAGATCTCCTCTTTCATCAGTTCGACCACGAACCTGCGTGCCTTGCGGGAAGTTGACATCGCGAGCCAGGCGGAAGGGCCGGTTCGGGAGGTCCTCGCGGAAGAAGGCGATTTTGTGAAAGCTGGCCAGGTGCTGTGCCGCCTCGACGACACGCAGCTTCAAATAAGGCTCCAGACAGCCAAACAACGCCTCGCCCAGGCACGACTGCAGGGTGAAAAAGCGAATGTCCGCCAGGAGAAGGCGTCCGTTCAGATCAAGAACGGCCGCGAAGACCTCCAGCGGTACCAAAAGCTGTATGAGCAGAAGTTGGTCAGCCAGCGCGACGTTGCGCTACTGGAATACAAGATCGAGGAATTGGAACACGATGCACGGGTGTCTTCCTCCGAATCGAAGGAACTGACCCACCGGGTCGAGGAACTCGAAGCGGAAATCGCCCAGGTGAATCTCGAGATCTCTCGCAGTCAGATCAAGGCGCCCTTCAGCGGCTACATCACCCAGCGCAGCGTCAACCTTGGCCAGACAATCCGCACTATGGAGTCGCTTTTCAAGTTGAGCGATTTCTCCCCGCTGTACGCCGAGGTTTTTCTGGCCGAAGCCGAGGCGGTTCGTGTGAAGCCAGACCAGGGTGTGGCAGTTCGTCTCGGTGCTGATCCCAACAAGCAAGCGACCGCGCGGGTCTGGAGACTCAGCCCGGTCGTCGATCAATCGACCGGGACCGTTAAGGTGACCGTGGAACTGAGCGGGGCCAGCCCGCAGTTCCGGCCGGGCGCTTTCGTTCGCGTGGAGATCAAGACCGACACTCGCCCAGATGCGGTGCTCATCCCCAAGCGCGCCCTCATTGAGGAGGATAGCGAACACTTCGTCTATCTGGCGAAGGGAGAATCGGCCGAACGTGTGAAGGTCGGACTGGGCTATCAGCAGAACGACCAGATAGAAATCCTCAAGGGTGTCAAAGTCGGCGACAAAGTGGTCGTGGCCGGTCAGGGCGCCCTCAAGCGCGGTGGCAAGATCAAGGTCGTGCGCAGCTAGAGACAACTGCACACTGCCCACTGCGCACTTCGCACTGCTCAGAGACTGCTGAGTTGGTCGGAAAGTGGCAGTGGGCGGTGGGCAGTGCGCAGTGGGCAGTGCGCAGTAGCTTTTTCCCTTCCAAACGGGGGCTCTCATGAACCTCATCAGGTCGGCTATGACACGGCCGGTGACTGTGTCGATGTTCGTCGTCGCCCTAATACTCTTTGGGGTGGTCTCACTGGACCGGCTGGCGTTGAATCTCCTTCCCGATATTTCCTATCCCTCGCTCACCATCCAGACAGATTACGAGGATGCCGCGCCCGAAGAGGTCGAGAGTCTTATTACCCGACCGATCGAGGAGGCAGTGGGCGTTATCCCGGGGCTTACGAAGCTCACTTCCATCTCACGTTCCGGCCAATCCGAGGTCGTCATGGAGTTCACATGGGATACGAAGATGGACTTCGCGAGCCTCGAGGTGCGCGAAAAGCTGGACTTCGTCGACCTGCCCCGTGAGGCCGAGAAGCCGGTGATCCTGCGCTTTGACCCGTCGCACGACCCGATCATGAGGCTTCGGCTTTTCGGCGACATGACCTTGAGCCAGCTGCGCTACGCGGCAGACAAGGACCTGAGGAAGGCCCTGGAGTCGACCGAAGGCGTTGCCGCCCTGAAGGTTATCGGAGGCCTTGAGGAACAGATCCACGTCGAAATCGACGAAAAGAAACTCGCCGAGCTCGGTATCCCGATCACCGAAGTTACGCAGGTCCTGACCCAGGAGAACCAGAACCAGGCGGCCGGCAGCCTTTACGACCTGGACGCGAACTACCTGGTTCGCATGCTCAACCAGTTCAAATCGACTGATGAGATTCAGCAGATTGTCATCCGCAACCAGGCGGGTCGGCGAATCGTGCTGGGAGACGTGGCTCGAGTCTGGCGAGGCACGAAGGAACGAGAGATTCTCGCCCGGTTGAACGGCAAGGAAAGCGTCGAGATTGGCGTCTACAAGGAAGGTGACGCCAACACCGTCACGGTCGCGAAGGCCGTGCAGGGCAGACTGCAGGCGCTCAAAAACGCGAATCGATTTCCGCCCGGAGTCGATTATCAAGTCGTTTTCAACCAGGCGGATTTTATCGAGAGCGCCGTCGACGACGTCTTGTCCTCCGCCTGGATGGGCGGATTGCTGGCGATCCTGATCCTCTATCTGTTCCTGCGTGATCTGCGAAGCACGCTCAGCATCGGGTTCTCGATCCCCATCTCGATCATGGTCACCTTTGCGGTGATGTACCAGACTGACATCTCGCTCAACATCATGTCGCTAGGAGGTGTCGCCCTGGGGGTCGGCATGCTGGTCGACAACTCGATCGTCGTCCTCGAGTCGGTCCATCGTCATCGCCAGACAACGCCCAGGCTCATGGAGGCGGTCTTTAAGGGAACTAAAGAGGTGGGCATGGCGATTACCGCCTCGACCCTCACCACGGTCGCGGTTTTCCTGCCGCTGGTTTTCGTCGAGGGAATCGCCGGACAGCTCTTCAAGGACCAGGCGCTTACGATCACCTATTCACTTCTCGCCTCGCTGCTGGTCGCCCTCACGTTTCTGCCGATGGTCCTGGCGGTAGGACTGAAGCCGCCGGCGATCGATCAGAACGGTAAACAAGAGGTCATCGAGCGTCCGTTCAGCCAGAGGAAAGCGGTCCGCGTATTCCAAAAGCCTGCCCGTTTCCTGGCGCGGCACTCGCGCACTGCTTTCCGTTTCGTTTTCGTGAACGTCATGGTCACCGTGCTCACCGATATTCGCCGGGGAGTGCGGTGGCTCGGCCGCATGGTCCTGAAGATTCTTAACCCTCTGCTCACCCGCTTTGACCGGGGCATCACGGCTCTTTCCACCTGGTATCCGAAGTTCCTGTCGCTTGCCCTGAACAACAAGGGCGTCGTCATCGCCATGGTCCTCGGATTCATCGCCTTATCGGCCGTTTTGTCTCTGCGGCTGGGTGTGGAGCTCATACCTTCTCTCACCCAAGGCGAGTTCGCGTTCGAAATCCGGTTGCCCGAGGGCAAGCCGCTGCCGACGACCGACCGGCTGCTTCGTGATATCGAGGGCCGGGTTGCGAAGTATCCGGAGGTGGCGACCGTTTTCTCGAGCGTGGGCGGAAGTAACCGGAACCAGTTTTCCAGAAATGCTGTGGAGGAGAACGTCGGCCAGCTGTACGTGGTGTTAAAAAACCGCCAGGATCGGGAGTCTGAAGAACGGGTCATCGATCGGACACGGGCCGAGTTGAACCAGTTCGCCGAGGTCACCTACACGTTCTCACGCCCCACGCTGTTCAGCTTCAAGCCGCCGGTAGAGGTTGAGATTTACGGATTTGAGCTCGAGGATCTCCGCACTGCCGCCAACCTGGTTGCCGGACGACTGGCTGGCATTGACGGTCTCAAGGATATCAAGACGACGACCCAGCTGGGGAATCCCGAGATCCACGTGAGCTTTGACCGCGACCGGCTGACCCGGATGGGATTGGACGAGGGGCAGCTGACAAATGTCCTGAGGAACAAGATCCGCGGGGATGTTGCGAGCCGCTACCATGAGGAGGACCGCCAGATCGAAATACTCGTTCGGGCGGAAGAAGCCGACAGAAGCACGATCGAGAGCATCGAGAACCTCGTGGTGAATGCCTCTCCGTCTGCAATCGCGCCGGCAGCCACCGGCCGGAACCAGGGTCAGCCTCCTGCCACGCAGCAGCAACAGGCCGGGACGAACCGCCAAACGACGTCAGGTGGGACTCAGTCGAGCAAGCTGGTCCCAATCCGGCTCGCTTCGGTCGCTAATGTGAGCCTCGATCGAGGACCGAGTGAAATCCGGCGGATCCGCTCGCAGCGCGCCGCGGTCGTCTCCGCAAACCTGAGCGGGCGAGACCTGGGTAGTGTCGCCGAGGAGATCCGGGTCCAGCTCCAGGATCTGCGCAGGGAGCTTCCGATTAGCACGACCGTCAATCTGGGAGGTCAGAATGACGAGCTCCAGGCTTCGTACAACAGCCTGATCTTCGCACTTGCCCTCGCAATCTTCCTGGTCTACCTGGTCATGGCGTCCGAGTTCGAGTCACTCGTCCATCCCTTCATCATCATGTTCACCGTGCCCCTGGGACTGATCGGCGTCGTCCTCTCGTTGTGGATTACAGGAACGGCCGTTAATGTCATGGTTTTCCTCGGTGTGATCGTCCTGGCTGGGATCGTCGTAAACAACGCGATCATCCTGATCGATTACACCAACCAGCTGAGGCAGGGCGGGATGTCCAAGCGTGACGCACTCTTGAAAGCCGGGGAAGTCCGTCTTCGCCCGATTCTCATGACCACTCTTACGACCGTGCTCGGTTTGGTTCCGATGGCCTTGAGCTGGGGAGAGGGTTCCGAGGTCCGATCCCCCATGGCGATCACCGTCATGGGCGGTTTGGGCTTCTGCACGATATTGACGCTGGTCCTTATCCCCGTGGTTTACGAGTTGGTGGATCGGAAGGTCTTCGTTGCAGACGCCTTCGCCGAAGAGAGTGCGACAACCGACGACCGGGAGGAAGGATGGCAGCCCGCCCCCGGAAAGTAGGGAAATCGGGGACATAATACTTAATTCGCGTGAACCTGCGAGAGCAGGTGAGCGCGTTGCGAATTAAGTTTTGTGTCCCCGATTTCCTGAAGACAAGAACGAGTCATTAGAAGAGGCCTTTCCCATGACCAACGAAAATCAACCGAGCGGGCTGAATAAACTGGCCGAGTTTTCGATCCGTCATCCGGTGACGATTTGCATGATCCTCCTGTCCTTCCTGGTCCTCGGA